>LSQX01027479.1_pt1 | contig 14021 bp, 13 predicted proteins | sample 654561 | NCBI WGS metagenome assembly LSQX01 (sample SAMN04489861, study PRJNA283612) | anaerobic digester metagenome | isolation source: 4 biogas reactors fed with cattle manure at either 37C or 55C with and... | place: Denmark: Kongens Lyngby | collected 2014
GGCTGGTGAGCACATTGCAATCATTGGTAGAAGTGGCGCAGGTAAATCAACACTATTAAATTTACTCTTGCGTTTTGATGATCCTAATAACGGCATAATTAGCTTTGGCGGTATCAATATACGCCACGCTCCTTTAGCCCAACTACATCAACGCATCGCCTTTTTAACCCAAGATGCACCCGTTTTCTTAGGTACTATTCGTAGCAACCTCTTAATCGGCGATGCCGCTGCTGATGATGACAAGCTTTGGCAAGCCTTAGATAAGGCTCGTCTCGGTAATTTTGTACGTAGTCTACCGGCAGGCCTAGATACTTGGACCGGTGAAACAGGCCGCACCCTCTCTGCTGGACAGTCTCGCCGTTTATGTCTGGCTAGGGCACTACTCTCTCCTGCCCAAGTGCTTGTTTTGGATGAACCGACACAAGGACTCGACCGTGCAACCGAACAAGCATTTATGGCCGATCTCATGTTCGCTACTCAAGGGCGCACCGTCATTATGGTGACTCACGCCCAATTAAACAAAAACTACGTCGATCGTATAGTTAAGCTTGAAAATACTCAACTAGTTCATAAATAAAACAAGTATCTTTTGACCCGCTAACGATATACTATTAGTAAATACTGAACCATAGTTTAAAAGGAGAGATGTTTATGAGCGATCATTTAAATTTCAAGAAAATTTTTGCCCCTTCGGGCGAATTACGAGCAGTCATTAATCTGGGGAATGCGGTACTTGCTAAAGCTGGCGGCAAAAATGAGGAGCCAAGCGGTGTTACTGTCGATTTAGCTAGAAAGTTTGCTCTGCAACTAGACGTCCCGCTTAAGCTAATCCCTGTTTTAAAAGCGGCTGATGCGGTGAATCATGTTGCTACTAACAAAGCAGATATTGGTTTTTTTGCTATTGATCCTGAACGTGCATCACTTATCTCCTTTACTCAGCCCTACGTGTCCATCCAAGGCGCTTACTTAGTCCATGACAACTCAACAATAAAAACAATAGAAGACGTAGATAAAGCTGGGCATCATATCGTGGTTGGTCATGGCAGTGCATACGACTTACACCTCAGTCGTGTCATCAAAAAAGCTGAGATTATTCGTGCGCCAAGCTCTCAAGAGGTAGTGAGTCACTTCTTAGCGCATCAGTTTGAAGTGGCCGCTGGGGTCAAGCAGCAATTAGAAATGGATTTAGCCTTAGTTGGTGGTCTACGCCTATTACCCGGTCATTTTATGGAAATTCAACAAGCCATGGGTGTCTCTAAAGAGCGTGGTCAGTTAGCTGGTGAATATCTCAATCAATTTGTACGTCACATCAAACTAAGCGGTGAGGTCCATCAGATTCTTGATGACAATAAGGTTCAGGGTGCTGCGGTAGCAGATTAGTCCACTCCTACTATTATTAAAGCTTTTCAACGGGTTATTAGCTCTTAATACAGTTAGTGACCCTTATGATGTCGGCTCATCCAAGTCATCACCATCAAGATAGAACCACTGTTCTTCCTCTTTAGAAAAACGACTATGTTCACGCATTTTAAAAGCGCGACCGTTGTATTTGTACTTGGCAGTAAAGGCAACCTCTTGATGCTTCTCATCAATCTCACGAAACTCATGTACTACCAGTCCAATCCATTGATTCATCGAATCACTTAAAGCCAAAGATTCAGGACGTGTTTGCGGATGCCAGGTCTTGAGTAAGTAGGACTCATCGTGATAAACATAGGCGGTATAACGTGAGCGCATTAGAGATTCAGCATTAGTGGCGAGTTTATCGCCTGACAAATAAGGGCCACAGCAATCCTTAAATAGCGAGAGCCCTTGATAACCACCACAAGGACAAAGGCCACTCTCAACTGATTTTTGCTTTTTCTTCTTCATAATAATTGTGCGTTAATTACTCAATCACAACCTGAGCTTCGTATTTTGTTAGGAGCGTTTCGACAGTTAGACCCATCATACCAGCTAGCATTGCCTCTTCTAAAGTAATATCCTTAGTGGCGATGATCTTCAAACGAATAGTCTGCCGTTTGCCATCCATAAAATCAAATAAGATCTCACACGCTTTTTGATGATTGTCCATTACTCTTGCAAAAGAGCGATCGTGAAAACATTCTATCTTTGAGTCTGCTAAATGTTGCGCCCAAATAGCCTCTCTTTGCTTATCAATCTCAGGACTAGGATCACCACGAATAGCAGAAGCTTTAAGCGAATTCTCAAGCTGCTTCATGCCACCAAGATCGTCAATATCTAATATCAACTGAGTAAGTTTAATCCCTCCCGCGTGCGGAATTAAATTGAAAACACCATACTGTTTAAAGCCATCAAAGTCATTTAAGAGCGTGGCAAATATTTGATAAATCTCCGGACTGTCTGTGTCTAACTGAAGCCCTAATCGCATAAACTCTGGCAGTTCAATCACCGGATTAAAAAAAGCACGTTGAGCCTTCTTATTTAAGGACATTTTCCAAAATACGTTGATAGCATCAGGCGCATTGAGATTAGCCTCGACAAAATAGCTCATTAACTGTGGTTGAAAAACCTTGGCTTTAACGTCAACTAACTGTTTAAAGTTCAAATCCACTTCAATCAGCTCATCACTTTCTTTATAGTGATTAATATTAAACTCTTCAGCAGTAAGTAAAAGCGCCTGCTCCTCATCGTAAATATTGACCTGTCTCAGCTTAATCGTATCTTTAGAGCTTGCCTCCAAACTCTCCCAAGTGAAGTTTTCTTGACGGTCATTTGCTACTAACCACTGCTCAAACGCTTGCTCTACCTTATTAGACGTAGTGTTAGAAATGGCCAACCAAGCACCAACGACGAGTATTATTAATAAAATAATGATAAGGGGATACTTAATTTTAGATCTTGCCATGCCTACCCTTTTACTTACGTTGCTCACGTTGTTGACGACGAAAATCCCACGGTGCAACTGGTTGAGCATCAACCCAAAGCCCACGTTGCTCTTTCTTAGCCAGCGCTTGTGCATCAAAATACCGCTTATCCGTCACGTAATCAGTATAAGCCCAAGCAAAGCCATTTCTCACCATATAAAGATTCACGTTTTTATCGGCAATAAAAATCTCACCTAAAACTCGCTTATAACGATCGGTACCATCGATTTTGACACGAACATCCTTATTAGCAATTAAGTCGGATAAAGCTTCCTTGGCTACCTTTGAAAAAGCCTGCTTAGTTTCAGGCGTATCAATTTGAGAAAGACGAATACGGTGTTGTATATTATTGGCATCCAGCACACTGACGGTATCACCATCGATTACCCTAACTACCCGTCCAGCAATTTGCTCAGAAGGTACAGTAACTCCATCACTGGACGTTGTCTTTTCTAATAAAATATTACTTTGAAGAAGTTGTTGACAGCCAACCAGCACGAGTAAAACTATGATGGCTTGCAAAATTGGACGAAACATTTGCTTTTTTTAACTAGTAAATCATAATGGTAGTGTATGAAAAAGACACCGTCTAAGCGCAACAAATCCCTTTTATCAAAAATATAGTCACATAAACTTAGAGTGAGACCCTCTTATGACAGAGATTACAAAAATAGGTCAAGCCAAACGCTGGAATAAGCGTGCCTATACCCTAATTGCCCTATATGCTATTTCCCTATTTGTAGGTACCTTTAGTGCACAAAGAGTTAGTCCTGAGCATGCAGATACCTTTGGTTGGTTTTATGCAGTGTGGAGCATTATCGCAATAATTGGCACATTGATTTGTGCCGTTCGTAGTCTAAACCTAGTACCCAAACAAAACCCACATGCGAGATACCTAATCACGGTATCCATTTTATCAGGGGCAATTTTTGCGTTTATCGTTTATTTTCTAAAAAGTGCAGGTGCGTAACCGTCACTAATCACAAGCAGTACTGAAAAGTGCTGCTTATTTATCTGTGGGCAATTCTTCAGACGCCCGTTTAGACCATCTTACTACTTGCATCAAATGATAATCACCATACAGTCAGCGAAAACGTTGAGTCTCTTCTAGTTGCTCACTCCGGATTTAACATTCAGTCAACAGCTAAGCAAATACTAGCTACTCCTCTCGATGAGAGCACCCTCCTATGCAACAAACAACAAAACCACTACCTATCCCAAAAAGTTATCCCTAACTATATCATCTGACTTTCTTGGTACCAGTAAAACCGTCGAAAAACAAAAGGCTCGACCTAAAAAAGACCGAGCCTCTGTTCAAAAAGCATAATCATGCAATGCGCTAAAGCGACTTACTCCACATCAAGCGTCAAACCATAGCTTTCAGCAAATATCTCAACCCCTGCACCCATCATAGCCATCATCATAAACTCCTCAAAGGCGATAGGGTTAGCTAGAGCCACTTTAAATTTAATCGTGTCACTTTTACCTAGCATAAAGTCCAATACCTTATTACATACGCTCTCTTGATTATTACTAAGTACAGCTGCCAAACTAGCATCATTAATACACTCTTGTCTAGCATCAGCAATTTGGCTATTTAGTTGTTCTTGCTGCTGCTCCGACGTTAGGTCAGCATCTAGTTCCAGGAATTCCTCGCGAAGCTTTTCAACGCCACCTTTTTCAGTAACACCTATGTTAAACCCTTGAAGTTTTATTCCGTTCAGGCCACTGAGTAACTTCATCACCTCCTCTTCGCTAGGCTCTTCTGTACTGAAATTGCTATTAATCTCTCTAGAAAGCTGTCTGATTTTCTGAGGACTATCGGCCATTAATTCCGTTTCCACAACAAAGAGCTGAGGTAATAACACATTACTCTTCATATAGGATTTTTGCTGCGTATTATCTAAGCTCACTTGCCACGTCATATCAAGCGCTGGATTAGCATTTTCGACGCCAACCAGCTTGTAGAGTTCAATTAAAGCAGACTGTAAACCTAGGTCTTTAACTTCAACCAAGCCCTTAATCTCAGCATCTGTCTCTAAAACATTTTCATCTTCTTTGTAGTGTAATAAATTGAGCTCTTCTGCAGTCATCAGAACTTCGCCTTGCTCATCTAAAAAGCTGACTTTTTTCAAATTAGCAGTACCGGTTGGACTCGCTTGTAGCTCTTCCCACTTAAGCTTGCCCTCAAGATTATTTTCAATCAAATACTGCTGTAAAATTTCTTCAGCTTTATTATTAACAGTCTTTGAGAAAAAGAACCAAGCTGCGATTCCGATAATCGCGATCACTAAAATAATAATTAAAGGATTTTTTGATTTTGACTTAGCCACGCTAATCTCCTTATCAATGATAGAAGTTGTTTAAACCAGTCATATAGTACACGAATGAAGTATTGATTTTGGTTAAAAAATGATAATGAATCTTATTTATAAGTTTAAAAAAACAAGTACCTTATTTCATGAGCCAGTACAAATTTAGGGAGTAAAACTGAACTGTCGGTATTTTTTTAAACAACAGGCCTAGAACCGATACGAGGTTTCCAACGACCTATTTCACCTCGTTGCAAGCTCATCAAAACCAATTCAGTCATGAGGTTAATTAAGGCGTGCATTCTGCAAATCTGGTCAGGTTTGAAAATATATATTTACGACCACCTTTGATTATTGACATAGTCTTTTAAATAAACTGACCGTCCTCACGATCGGTGAAAATAATCTTGTTTTTATCATTGTCCAAATAAAGAATTGGTCGCTGCTGTGGCATCAATTTAAGCTTATTTGCTTTAGACTTAGGCACAGCCTCTGTAAGCTTAAGCTTGTGCAATTGACCGGTACTGTCCTTATAGGAAATTTCAATACGATAAACAGGGTCATCATCACTATAATGCGTCTGCTTCCACCAAATAGATTCAGTTATGCTGCTAACCCCGGATAGCTTGATCACATCAACGGGAGTACCATTTGGTCCAGCCTCAACTGAGCCATGACTATGATAAATCCATAAAGCGATAATATTACACAGAGGCCCCCAATGCCAAACACTGACCGTATTAAACAAAGTAAATATATCATCCGTTAGGTGCTGAGTTGTATGTGCTACATATATCAGTGGCAAAATCATCTGCAGCAAAGTGATAATAATCAAGCACAAACCTAGCTTAATATGCCTACTCGTTACCCGACCATGCTCATTGGCGAGAGCAAAAGCTGGCGACCTACGTTGTGTGTTTTGCCAAACCGGCATTTGTACTTTAGTAGCACAGCGCTCGATCGCTAAGCTTTGATTTTGCTTTTTAATAGTTTGCTCAAGATTATCAGAAAAATAATCCACCGGCAGAGAAAAAACCTGCGTAATTAAGCTATCCGATAGATTATAGAACTGCACTTTAATTTGGCGATCAGCATATCGCTTGCAAAGCTGCTCAGCACTCTCAGCTCCCTGCCCCCGAGACAACAAAGGTGGCAGCTCAGTCACAGCAGAGTGAGAGTCACCAATGACGTTCGCCATCACCACCTTGCCCTGCTTTTTAAGTCGCACAATAACGGAATCAGGTAAAAAATAATACTTAATAACTAAGAAAAATGCGATAAACCAAACCGCTAGACCAATGTAAAAACCGGTATGGCTAGTGCCTTCAATATGCTCAGCTATGGTGTAGCGAGTAAATAAAACCGGTATAGAGCACAATAAGTAGATAATCAAAAAACCCACTTGAGGTGTGCGCTCCATATATATTGTCTTTTCTTCGTACATATACTTTTACTAGTATGGTGCCAACAACAAGACCTTAAATTGACTAGGCACAATACGCACCGATGAACAATTAATTAAATTAGTCGAACCAATGCTTGTCAGACGAGTACTAGGAGCACCCTAAAAAAAAGATTCTATATCAGTCTAGTCTTTGTGCTGAGAATCTTTAGACTCACCATTAGCACCTTCGATTTTCATACACATAGCAACTGCCATTTTATTCTCCTATAAAAAAATGAGCTATTTAAAGTAAAACACCAATGAAATGTACCACTCACTTATTTCAAAATTTTTACAGAATTCAATCACCAAAAAGGAAGGAACTGACTTTATCCTATAGCCAGAAATAGAGCAGGGTGAGGTGTCGCCTCCATCCTATGACATAGGACGCCTCAAGCCCAAATGCTCGCGCAATGTATTGCCACTATATTCAGTACGGAACAAGCCTCGCTTTTGTAATATAGGAATGACATACTCAGCAAACTCATCAAAACTGTACGGTAAAGCCGGTGGCATGAGGTTAAAGCCGTCTGCTCCTTCATTATGGAACCAATGCTCCATCTTGTCGGCAATCGCTTCCGGTGTACCCACCATCGTGCAATGACCGCCCCCAGCTGCTAAGCGACCCAAGAGCTGACGCACAGTTGGTTGCTCAGTTTCTATAATTCGTAAAATCGTGCTATAGCGACCTTTTGGACCTGTAAAGCTTTCCAATGGCGGTAAAGCAGGCACCGGCGCATCTAACTCCCAATTCGAGCAGTCCTGAGCAACAAACATACTTAATTGTCTAAGCGAGGCTTCTGATGGCAAGAGCTCATCTAATTCACGCTGTTTACGCAGCGCCTCTTCGTGAGTAGAAGCTACATAGGTCACTAACCCCGGCATAATCGGTACATCGACCCCACGACCTGTAGCGCGGACACGCTGCTTAACGTCTCGATAATAGGCTTGGGCAGCCGGTAAGTCGTAAGCTACCGCATAAATAGCCTCCGCATACTTTGCCGCAGTATCTCGTCCCTGCTCACTGGATCCCGCTTGAAACAAAACAGGATAGCCTTGAGGTGAACGTGGAATAGTGAGTGGACCATCCACTAAAAAATGTTCGCCATGGTGATTAATTGGATTTACTTCGTTGGACTCTACATATTTACCCGCACGGTCTAGGAGCAAGGCCTTATCAGACCAGCTATCCCACAATTTTTGTGCTGTTTCAATAAACTCAGCCGCTCGGTTATAACGCCATGCATGATCCGGCATTGATTCATAACCATGGTTACGCGCTTCCATGTCGTACATCGAAGTGACAACGTTCCAAGCAATGCGTCCACCCGAAATATGATCCAGAGATGACAGCATACGAGCCGCATTGAATGGCGTTTGAAAGGTGCTAGAAACCGTCGTGATCAAACCAATTTTTTCTGTCGCGCGTGCTAAAGCAGATAATAGGGTGATTGGTTCTAAAAACCACTTTGGACCATCTTCCACGCTACCCATATACTGCCCATCAGCAAAGAACACCGCATCTAATTTGGCCCGTTCCGCTGACTGAGCCAACTGCTCAAAATAACTGGCATCGCCTAAACGTTCAACCGATGAATTAGGATGACGCCACGCTGCGGCATGATGACCACAGCCATAGATAAATAAATTTAAATGAAGTTGTCTCATTGTCTGTTCTTATAATAAATTAAATTAGCCTTTAACCAATCCGCCGTCGACAATTAAATTTTGTCCAGTAACAGCGCGGGCCCACGGTGATGCAAAAAATAAGGCGGTATCTGCAAACTCAATAGGATCAGTTACTTTACGCAGTGGCGTATTCGCAGCAATATAGTCAAACACCTCTTCAGGCGTTGTCGAAGACGCATCGGTAGTGCGCAATAAACCGCCCGAAATCATATTGACGGTAATTCCTTTAGGCCCTAAATCATGCGCCATCGTACGAGTCAAAGAAAGTAATGCCGCTTTCGCTGCGGTGTAATCATGATAAGGCACCACCGGATTTTGGAATAAATTGGTGCCAATGTTGATAATGCGCCCAAAGCCTTGCGCCGCCATACCTGTCAAGGTCGCTTGTATAGTATGCAGAGCGCCACGCACCACACCTTGCATTTGCTGATCGATATTAGCCCAAGATAGCTCATCGGCATGTGGACGAGCATTACCATTAAATTGAAATGAAGGTAAAGCGTTATTGATGACGGTCGTGATTGCTTGACCAAAATGCGCTTCAGCTTGCTTAACCAGATGCTGCACACTCTCTTCATCAGTAACATCTGCCTGAATAGCGATAGCCCGCTCGGGTGCTGTAGCAGCTAATTGCTGAGCTGCTTCTTGACTGCTGTGATAGTTTATCACTACGCGCGAGCCTTGCTCTAAAAACGCTCGCGTCAGGGCGGCCCCTAGACCTCTAGCACCCCCAGTAATTAACACTACCTGCTGAGTAAAATCGAACGAAACTGACTGTGCCATTGTTGCCTCCTAAAAAATATAGATACGGCAAAGGACAATGTACAGACAATCCAATAGACATGATAGACATAGTAGACATCCCTTCGCCAGTATGAACTGAACAGGTTCTACGGGTTTTATCTCAGCCCCAGCAATCTAGGACACCCCGTGCCAACAATGACAATAACATATTATTTGACAATATATAGATTTTTATCTTATCTTATGTCTTGTTCTAGGGGAGCCGACCTTGGCTGAGAGATTTTATTTAAATCGACCCTTCGAACCTGATCCGGATAATGCCGGCGCAGGGAATGGACATCTATTCTGCTAAGCATTATGCCGTCTTTATTTTTGGTGATACCTAGTTTCAGGTATTGCTATTTAGCGTATTTTTAATACAGGAGACGCTATGCTTAGTTACGGACATGCCTTAATGTGGCTGCTCGGATTTTCTACTGTCTTTGCCTTGTTCGGGGTGCTTTATTCTCGGCACTATCAAGAGAGTCTCGAAGAGTATATTGTTGCTCGCAATAGTCAACGCTCAGTAGCTACGGTCATCTCGCTGCTCGCTACCTCATTAGGCGCATGGATTTTATTCTCTCCTGCGCAAGCTGCCACCTGGGGCGGGTTGGGGGCGGTGATTGGCTATGCAATCGGCTCAATGTCGCCACGACTCGCCATGATCCCTCTTGGTCATCGCATGCGCGAACTCATCCCCGAGGGGCATACATTAACTGAGTACATCATTCATCGCTATGGCAAGCCAATGTATGCTCTGGCCTTGATAATTATGATGTTTTATCTGTTTATCTCGCTCACAGCAGAAATCACCGCCATGTCTAAGCTCATCGCTTTAATTGCTCCTGTTCCCTTATGGCTAACGGCAGCGATTGTACTGAGCTGCACCCTACTTTACACCTCCTACGGCGGCCTACGCGCAACCATCTTTACCGACAAAGTGCAAATGTTGGTGATGCTACCATTATTATTTCTGTTAATAGCTTTTGCATGGATAGCCGTTGACGGGATAAGCCCTACAGTTGAACGCCTACAAGCTACAGCACCGCAGTTACTCAATTTAAGTAACACCATCGGTATCAAAGCAGGCTTAACTTTTTTTGTGGCTATTTTGTTAACCGGACTATTTCATCAGGGTAATTGGCAACGTATTTATGCCGCACAAAGTAGCAAAGCAATGCGTAGAGGCTTTCTAATCAGCTCTTTACTAACGATGCCATTTATTTTTGTGATGGGTTTATTTGGCCTTGCCTTTGTTGCTTGGTACCCTGATGGCGACAGTTCCATTGCCTTATTCACCGTCGTCATGCCGACTTTACCATTATGGTTTATGGTGTTATTAATTCCCTTAGGTTTAGCCTTGGTAATGAGTAGCGCTGACACCGCCATTAGTGCTGTCAGCAGTCTTATTGCGGTCGATGCTAAGCGTTTATTTCCGCAGCTAACTAACCGGCAATTAATGCGCCTGTCGCGTTATTTTATCGTGTTATTAGCGCTTCCGGTTTGGTATGTCTCTGCTAAAGGATTCAGTGTCTTATATTTATTCTTATTGGCTGATTTACTGTGTTCAGCAATGGCTTTTCCAGTCTTTTATGGTCTATACAGCCGCCGCATTACTGGTATACAGGCGACATTAAGTACGATAGCTGGCCTGGTCATGGGATTATTTTTATTCCCTGCGCCTGATAGTCCAATGGATTATTTATTAGAATCATTTTTAGTCGCTGCATTGGTACCTGCAGTGTTGTGCTTACTAATGGAACGCTTTACGCCTCAATCACAGGTTTTTGATTTTGCGCGATTTAGAGTTATTAAATCGATTGATCGGCGTTGAGGGGATTTGTATCGCAGAGAAGGTAAAGTATTTTTGTAATAACGACTCCGCTCCTCTCTGCCCATGGATTCACTACTTCGGGGGTGACTTGAGGGGGCGACTTAGGGGGTAAGCATAGTTAATGCTAAAACATCAGGCTCCATGATAAACGGAAATTAAAGAAGCTTTTTCTAAAATAGACACTAATTCATTTCATCACAAACCAAGCAACAGCAGACAAGAAAACACAACCAATTGATTTATATGAGGATTCTTATTTCATCGCTAACCGAAGAAGAGGATCCTGCAAACAATTACACTTACAAATCCCCTACCTCACCACCGGGTAACAAGCCTCACCCCACAGCGTGTTTGGATTATCCATCATCGTTTCAATCAATAGCGGTACGAACTTATGCAATAGACCCACACAATCCTTTAATTGCTGACGGTTTACCTGACTATTCCAAGTGGCGCCCCCATGGATGAGCTGATTACGGAGGGTGTAAAGACGGGAGAAGGTCACGCCAAGTAAAGTCGCTGTGTTACTGCAGCCTAGTGCAAATTGAGCGATTTTCTTCTCTTTGCGTAGTTGCTCTTGCCACTGCTCTTCGCTGATCTTGCCGCTCTGATGGTCCCAAAAGGCTTGAAGTAAATACTGATTGTCGAGCATAATTCTAATAGAACCACTAAACTCCTGCCAAACTAATTTATCAACGCTTTTTTCTTTATCGAGATAGCAGATTTTTTCTAAGAATTGCTTAAAGGCTTCTTGCTCACCAATACGTCTTGTTTCATCAATTTCTTGAGCATAAGCAGCGTTAAAAGATACCCACAAAAAAATAAAGCGCGCATCGTTATCTTCGGCCATTTCTGCACGTTTCAACCAACTCAAGGCTCGATGCACACGCAAAGCCAAACTTTCACTATAGTTGTGACGCTCGGCTCGTTGACGGGTTTTTAATACCTCAAAATACATACCTTATCCCTTCCTTGAATCCAATACTTAAGCATCTTGTTATATTAATCCACACTCAACTACTAAGGTAAAACTTCACGCCCAAAATAAAACAAGAGGACTGTTCATCACAGCCCTCTTGTTCAATTCCAGCGCACTACCCAAACAAACTACACCACCTTAACGCGGATACCTTTTAAACTATCAATTGTGCCCACCATGGTCTCACCAGGGTTTACGGCACCGACGCCTTCAGGCGTTCCGGTATAAATCAAATCGCCAGCGCGCAACTCCACGAACTCAGATAAGCGAGAGATGATCTCCGCATTTGACCAGATTAGTTCTCGAATATCCGACTGTTGTGCAGTATCACCGTTAACCTGCAGCTCAATAGTGCCACTATTGATAACACCCACTTCAGACTTAGGGCTAATCTCACCAATCACCGCTGCTTGGTCAAAGGCCTTACCCATTTCCCAAGGACGACCGCCTTTTTTAGCGTCATTTTGAAGGTCACGACGGGTCATATCCAAACCTACTGCAAAACCGTAAATATAGTCTTCCGCTTCATTAACCGAGATATTTTTACCGTTTTTACCAATCGCAATCACTAACTCTAATTCATAGTGAAAATTATTCGTTTTGCTAGGGTACGTAATGGTCGCCTCAGTGCCCTCAGTGGCAATAACCACTGACTCTTGATCATTAGCTTTACTAAAGAAAAATGGCGGTTCTTTCTTAGGATCGGAGCCCATTTCTAAGGCATGATTTGCATAGTTACGACCTACACAATAAATGCGGCGTACAGGGAACTTAGCATCTTCACTAACCACTGGTACAGCAACAACTTCAGCAACTTCTACGACGTATGACATAGTGCCTCCTTAAAGGAAATAATTGTTAAAAGTTTGTGTTTTACAGTGTATACCTACTAGGAAGATTAATCGTAATTAAACACAAATTCACTATTTTCTACAAAGATGTTAGTGATTAATTTCTAATGCTTTCTACTTTGATCGACTAACTAGTTTATTGGTGATAACAGAAATCTCAATCCCCAGAATCCCTATATCCTGGTCGTCAAAACTCACCTACCACTCACCACCCAACTTGGTAAAGCGGTCAATATCTCGGCGTTGACGCTTGGTCGGACGGCCACCACGCATATCATGAGCAGGCTCGGGAGCAAAACGTCGCAATTCGGCTCGTCGCTCACGCTCAACAATACTCTCTGGGGTTTCTTCATAAAGTTGCTGAGCTACGGGTGCTGGACCACGCATCTGACTCAAGCCCTTGACCTCAACGGTCTTATACTCGCGTGCGAATTTAATTAGAATCTTATCGCCGATCTTAACCTCACGGGCCGGCTTCACATTTTGACCATTAATCTGTACGCGGTCTTTGTTAATGTTATCAGCAGCTAAAGAACGGGTTTTAAAAAAACGTGCTGCCCACAACCACTTATCAATACGAACTTTTTCAGCTTCCATCAATACGAGCATCTCCTAAAATATTAAAACTACTGTTATATATTACAATATCAACGTGCCTAATGACCTGTTTCTCACTCATTTTCTATGCCTTTAGCCGAACTTCACAACCTAGATTTAAATGCGCCCTACTGCGATCATTGGCGCCCTCTGATTGAGCTGAGCTTGCCCGTACTCCACCAGAACGTCTCGGTAAGCACTTTATTAAATCAGTTAAAGCCAATAGGTTTTCCTAAGCACTTTGTGCCTCAAGAGGACTTACCGGAAGGTGATGCCTATGAAAGTTTTATTTTTAAAACAAATGGCATTCCCACACGTGATGGCCCACACGACTACTTTAATGCCCTTTGCTGGTTTTTATTTCCCCAATCTAAAATACAGCTCAATCAGATTCAAGCAACACAAATTCAACGGGATGGAGTCTATAACCAACGCGGTACGGTCCGTGACGCTATTACTATTATCGATGAAAATGGCCTTTTACTTGCTTGCTCGGACGAGCTTTGGCATGCTCTTACAACAAAAGATTGGCAACTCGCCTTTGTTGAGTTAAGGGACCATTGGCACGACAGTCAAGTCGTAATTTTTGGTCATGCTCTTATAGAAAAACTTCTCAATCCCTACAAAGCGATTTGTGCCCATGT
>LSQX01143667.1_pt2 | contig 14021 bp, 10 predicted proteins | sample 654561 | NCBI WGS metagenome assembly LSQX01 (sample SAMN04489861, study PRJNA283612) | anaerobic digester metagenome | isolation source: 4 biogas reactors fed with cattle manure at either 37C or 55C with and... | place: Denmark: Kongens Lyngby | collected 2014
ATTCACCATAGCCTAAATATGACTCAATAGCATGCCCAAAGGTATGACCTAAATTCAGTAAAGCACGCTCACCCTGTTCTTTTTCATCATTGGCGACAATTCGAGCCTTATGTGCACATGAGCGATAAACCGCTTCTGCCAACAACCCAGGATCTCGCGCCACTAGAGCTTCCATGTGCGTTTCCAACCACGTTAAAAACTCAAGATCACCCAACAGTGCATATTTGATGACCTCAGCCAAACCTGCAGACAGTTCACGCTCAGGCAAGGTATTCAGCTGTGACATATCTGCCAACACCACTTGTGGCTGCTGAAATGCACCAATCATATTTTTGCCTAGCGGGTGATTAATCCCTGTTTTACCACCGACACTGGAATCAACCTGCGATAATAAGGTGGTTGGTACCTGAATAAAATACACGCCACGCTGGAAACTTGCCGATGCAAAACCTGCCATATCACCGATCACACCACCGCCTAAAGCCAGCACGGTGCAATCACGGTTAAAGCCTGCTTCCAACAGCGCATCAAAAATAAGGGTCAAATGCTGAATATCTTTGTATTTTTCCCCATCAGGCAAAATACAGGTTACCACTTTCTTTCCAAGTGCTTCAACGGCAGTCACATAATGACTCAAATACAAGGGTGCAACTGTGGTGTTGGTGACAATCATCACTTGCTGCCCTTTAATATAAGGAGCCAATAAGTCTTTGGGTTGAAGGTCACTGCCTATGAAAATGGGATAACGGCGATCGCCGAGTTCAACATGTAAAGTTTGCATGAAAAGAGTCGCTTTCTACCTAAGATATTTGCTCAGAAACAATCGTATTTAAGATTTTTTGCGCCAAATCTCGCGCAGCACCCTGATTGGTTTCAATAATATAATGTGCTACTTCACGATACAACGGATCACGTATTGCAAGCAAATCACGTAGTCGTTGTTCGGGATTTTCGACTTGAAGTAAAGGGCGGTTTTTGTCGCGATAGGTTCGCTGGAGTTGAATTTCGACAGGAGTATACAGATAAACAACAATACCGCGTTGTTTTAAAAACTCACGATTAGGGGCTTGAGTTACTGCACCACCACCTGTGGCCAGCACAAGTTTATGTCGCGTAGTTAACTCATCAATGACCGCTGTTTCACGACTACGAAACCCTGATTCCCCTTCTTTTTCAAAGATCCATGGAATCGTTGCACCTGTTTTACGCTCAATTTCATGATCACTGTCTAGAAATTCACGCCCTAACAATTCTGCTAAATGTCGTCCTACAGTAGTCTTGCCTGCCCCCATCGGCCCTACCAAATAGATATTTGGTAGGGTTTCAAACTCTTTGCTTAGCAAGGAGTCACCTATAAATTTTGTTTAAATTGAAAATATATTAATGATTTCTTGAAACACTGTCATTAACAATTCGTGGTGTAACAAAAATCAGCAACTCACGTTTGTTATCCGACTTGATATCTTTACGGAATAAACGTCCGATATAAGGGATATCGCCCAAGAACGGAACCTTGGTTTGTGAGTTGGCAGTTTGTTGCTCAAAAATACCACCCAAGACCACAGTTTCACCATTATCTACCAAGACATTGGTATTGACTGCATTCTTGTTAATCGTGAGCTGACCGGTTGGTGTAGGCGCACCTGGTGAGTCACTGGTGATATTCAATTGCATTTGCACCTTGCCATCTGGCGTTATACTTGGAGTCACATCCAAACTTAAAGTCGCATCAATAAATTCTGTGGTCGAGACAGCATTAACACCGCCACCTTCAGAAGATTGGTATGGAATTTGAGTACCCGATGCAACTTTGGCATTTTGCTTATCTGCAGTCAGTACTTTTGGTGTTGAAATCACTTCACCATAGCCATCGGCTTGTAATGCAGACAATTCCAAATCTAGCATAAAGTCAGACAAACTGATTAAACCAAAGGCAATACGGCTGGCACCTGGACTGGTCACACCTAAATCGACATTGAGGTTTTGTGGACGTTCAATTTCATACTTCCACCCCCCTATATCATCATCTTTTTCTGGCTCACGCAAGTTCCACAGAGTGGTATCACTACCACCCACCAACAAGTGATTATTGTTAGTGATCCCTTGAGACAAGATGCCCCACTTCACACCCATCTCTTTGGTGAAATCTGTGGTTGCACGTACGATACGTGCTTCAATCATCACTTGCTTCACAGACACATCAAGCAAATCTATCATCTGACGAATCTGATCAATTTTTGCTGAAGTATCATTAATAATTAAGGTATTGGTACGTGGATCTACAGACACTGTACCGCGAGGGCTGAGCAAGCTCCCCACGCTATCACCTAATGGGTCAGCTCCAGAACCTGTATTTGAACTACCACTACGTGATGCATTTTTACCTTCAGTAATAAGCTTCTCAATATCTGCGGCTTTAGCATAGTTCAACTGAATATATTCAGTTTGCAGTGGTGCCAATTTAACACTTTGTGCAATCGCTTTGGCTTCTTCTTCTTCCGCCTTAATCAACTCAGAAACTGGCGCAATCCAGATCACATTACCATTACGGCGCTTGTCTAAATTTTTGGTTTTCAGAATAATGTCTAAGGCTTGATCCCAAGGCACATCTTTTAAACGTAAGGTGATATTACCTTGTACTGTATCTGCAGCCACCATATTGATGCCTGTAAAGTCTGCCAACAGCTGTAATACACGACGCACTTCGATATCTTGGAAGTCCAATGAAATCTTTTTACCTGTGTAGCTTTGTGCTGCACGTGGCTTAAACGGGTTTTTATCAACTGGGCGTTTTAAGCTGATGGTGAGCTTGTCTTCTGCCTGATAGGCCATATATTCATAGCTACCTGCAGCCTGAATGGTGATCACGCCATTGCTACCATCATTATGCGCATCAATGGTTGATACTGGGGTTGCAAAGTCATTCACATTCAGGCGACGAGCCAAATGCGCAGGGACTTTATTGCCCAAAGTACGTACGACAATTTTGCTGCCTTGTTGCTGTACATCTACAGGTGTGTTGCTACCCAACAGGTCAATCACCACCTGACCTTCACCTTCACCACCACGTTGGAAACCAATATTGGAAATTCCTTGTGCGCTACGTTGTGCAGTCACTGCTGCAACAGGTGTGGCTGTAGTTGAGTTGATCTTTAAAATAAAGGTATTACCTTCAACACGTGTGGTAAATGCACCTGCATCAGCCAAGTTCACAGTTAAACGTGAACGCTGAGCATCTGAGCTGACCTCTACAGAACTGGCTTCTTTGGTCGCCACTGCAATACTGTTTTGTTTCAACGTTTGTTGTGCTTTATCAAAGTCTAGAATCAAACGCGCAGGTTGTTCCAACTGATATGCCGCTGGCTGTGGTGGTAAGCCATTGAACATGACACGAATTTCCGTGCCTTGTCCCGGAATTTGCATTGGTACAATATTGGTAATGCTCACTTGGGCATTGGCCACTTGCATCACCGCCATTGCGACTGCGCCCATTGAAAACTGACGGAACAAATTGTTCATTGTATTACCATCCCCAAAAATAAAATCTTTCACACTGTTATTCATTTTTATTCCTTTAATTTATGGCGCAGGCCCAATTAAAACCAAACTTCTTGGACGTTCTACATAACCTTCACGACCATCTGGAATAATCTCGATTAAATCAATTTGCGTTGGTGTAATGTTCACCACACGACCATGATTTACCCCCATATAACTGCCACGCTGGATACGCTCAATCTCACCATCTGGTGTTTGAATCAATGCCAAAATTTGACCATTTTGACGCATACTGCCTTTCATGGTCAGTGATTCAAGTGCGTAGTTTTCCAGTGGTTGTAACTGGCGAGCAAGGTTCGGATAAACACGCTTCCCTGCCATAATTTTAAGTTCAGCAGCCAAAGAACTTGGCATAAATGGGCTTTTCAGCTGATGCGCTGCATAGTTGAATGTTGGCGCAGGCTCAAACACGGGTGCGGGCTCAATCGGTAATGGTGGCTGATTACGGATTTCAGCCATTTGTGCATTGACTGCATCAATACGAGAATCACAACCCACCATTAACACAGTTGCCAGTAGAGCCAACGAAAGCTTTTCAATTTTCATTACTGTGCCCCTCCAGCAGTGTTAGCCGCAGTTTGTGTATCTACACTACCCACGTAACGATATGTCTTCGCTTGCGCTTTATATGTCACTTGTGGAATATCTGTTTTCTTGTCTTTATTTTCAGTCGCCACAATTTCAAAATCATGCATAGTCACAATACGCGGCAATGCTGCAGTACCACTTACAAAAGAACCAAAAGCATGATAGTCACCTGTTGCTTCAATCGAAATTGGCTGCTCAATAAAGAACTCTTGTTTAATTTCATTCTCTAAGCGAATGTTTTTAAACTTCAAGCCTGAATTAACACCTGTAACGTTGATGTCTTCAACCAAGCCTGGAATTTCAGTTTCTTTCGGCAATTGCTCAAGCTGCTGGTTAAAGTTAGCTTCCATTTCTTGTAATTGCGCTTGATATTGTTGCAAATTACGCAATTTAGAATCTTTTTCACGGAACTCGTTTAATAAATTCTGTTCTTGTGCATGCGCTGCAGCAATGGCATCTAACTTCGGCTTAATTACAACAAAGTAACCTAGTGCCGCAATTAAGAAAATAATGAAAATCCAGCAGGTAATTTTGACCGAAAGTGGCCAACCACCATAGTTATTTGGATCAAGGGTATTAAACTGCTGAAAAAACTTCTCAACGGTCATTTTCTTTTTCGGAGCAACAGCAGCTTCCTGATTTACTTCATCAAATTCATCGAGACTCATTGTGCTGCCCCCGCTGCTGATGTTGAATTAGGATCTGTAGCGGTCACTGGAATTGCGATTTCTTCTAAATCAGAAGTCACCACAAATGTGCCATAACTTTCCTCAACACGAGGAACTACAGAACTTGGTGCTTTATCTTTATTTTCTTCTTTGGCTAAGAATGAATTCATAAATGCATTGCGATACCACGGCGATGCTTCCAAATTACGTAAGAATTCTGCAACCGTATTTGGACTTTCTGCCTTGCCTTCAAAGGTAAATTTATTGCCAGTACGCATCACTTTGGTCAAATACATATTGCTTGGTGTCACACGCACAAGCTCATCCACCAAACGTACTGCAATTGGACGTTGGCTTTGTAAGCCCTGAATCAGCTTCATACGCTCTACAATTGCATTACGCTGTTCTTGTAAGCCTTCCAAAGATTTTAGTTGTACATCTAGGTTTTGGTTGGTACTGATGACCAATTGATTGGCTTGTTCTTGATCTGCCAATTTTGCATTGTAGAAAAACCATGCCAATGCGACGGCCAACACCCCTACAGCAGCTGCTGCAATACAAAATACAATAAATTCTTTTTTACGTTTTTCTCTTAGCTCATCGCGCCAAGGGAGTAAGTTAATCTTTGCCATTAATCAAAACTCCTCATTGCTAAACCACATGCCACCATCAAAGATGGTGCATCACTTTCAATTCTTTTAATGTCGATTTGTGGAGAGAAGCCCATTTGCAAGAATGGATTGGCAATGGTCACACGGTAGCCCAGTTTTTGCTGCAATAATTTCGCAAGACCTGGAATATTGGCATTCCCCCCTGCCAATAAAATGTGATCAATTTCGTTAAATTGTGAAGATGAAAAGAAGAACTGCAATGAACGTGCGGCTTGTTGTACCACAGCCTCCAAGAACGGTTCTAACACCTCAACGTCGTAATCATCTGGCAAGGTACGGCTCTTTTTGGCACGTCCCGCTTCTTCATACGATAAACCATAACGGTTTTGAATTTCTTGAGTCAGCTGTTTGCCGCCAAAGGTTTGCTCACGCGTGTAAATAATTTTGTTATTTTGCAGAACCGACAATGTGGTCATGGTGTGACCAATGTCTAAAATACCAATCGTGTTCACACCCATTGGCAGGGTATCGGAGAACACTTTAAAGGCATTTTCAATTGCAAAACTTTCAACATCAGCAATTTTGGCGGTCAATCCACCTAAATCCAATGCTTCAACTCGTGCTTCCACGTTTTCTAAACGGGTGGCCACCAGTAACACATTGACACGGTTTGGATTGGCTAAGCGATCTGGTAAAACTTCAAAATCCAGACTGACTTCGTCTAATGGGAATGGAATATATTGCTCGGCGTCCATACGAATTTGAACTTCACGCTCATCGCTGGTCATATCTGCATCCATTTCAATGATTTTGGTAATTACCATTGATGTTGGAATTGCTAAGGCTGCAGATGTAGATTGCGTGTTTGCTAAGTTCAATGCACGTTCAAGCGCATCCCCGACTGCTTCTGGATTGAGAATGTTTTTTTCGACCACACTGCCTTCTGGAAGAGGGACCAGCGCATAGCTTTCGACCCAATATCTCCCATTCTTAACAGAGAGTTCTAATAACTTAACAGAAGTAGAACTAATATCTACACCTATTAACCCCTTACTTGGCTTACGATATAACCTACGCACAATAGTACCATTCCTATTATTTTTTTATCCCCAAAAAAATTTAACCTACTAATCTGCGCTGGTCTATAATTTTTTACGGATACAATAATTCATCTAACAATCCGTAAATCTACTCGCTATACTGACCAGCAATTAGTTTGCTATTAGCGCTTATTAAAACGCACTTGTTATGAAAAAGCTATCTTGTTCGGGTCGTGTTCATCCATTTTTTTTGATCATTATTATAATTTTGGTCGCAATACCGATGGGATTCTATGGCATGTATCTCTATATTGCCCCATCTTTGCCAGAAATGACCACCTTAAAAAAAGCACCATTACTAAAGCCATTACAGGTTTACAGTGCCGATAATGAGCTGATTGCGGAGTACGGTGGCAAACTTTCTGTACCTGTTGATTACGAACATATTCCTGAAAAATTTATTTTAGCTTTTTTGGCTGCCGAAGATTCTGCCTTCTTTGAACACAGTGGTATTAGCTTCAAAGGCCTTGGGCGTGCTGTGAGTGAAGCGGTAACGGGCTCTAATGTGCAAACAGGTGGCTCTACCATTACCATGCAAGTTGCGAAAAATTATTATTTAAGCCCTGAACGCACCCTAAAACGCAAACTGACCGAAATTTTTTTAGCACGAAAAATTGAACAGAACCTGAGTAAAGAAGAAATTTTGACCTTGTACGTCAATAAAATCTTTTTGGGTAAAAATGCTTATGGTATCGCGGCAGCTGCAAAAATTTATTACAACAAAAGCTTAGAAGAACTCTCTATTGCACAAATGGCAATGATTGCAGGTTTACCCAAAGCACCATCACGCTATAACCCTGTCGTCAATCCTGAACGTGCTTTAGAGCGTCGCAACTGGATTTTAGGACGCATGTTGCAATTAGGGTATATCAACCAAAATGAATACCAAAAAGCGATTGCTGAACCCATTAATCTAGATATGCCTGATCGTAGTATCAGCAATAAACACCCATATATTGGCGAGATGGTTCGTTCGGAATTGGTGAAAAAGTTTGGTGAACAAGCGGTAGATTCTGGCTACAAAGTCTACACCACAGTAGACAGCAAGCGTCAAATGTACGCAGAACAAGCCGTACAGGAAGGTTTGGAAGCCTATGACCGCAGACATGGCTGGCGTGGCGCCGAAGCCCATGATAAGCCTCTGACCGAGTTTCGTGCCTATGCCAATACTTACCCAGCCCAAGTCACGAAAGTACTGAAAAATTCTTTTGAAGCATTAATGCAAGATGGTTCAACTGTAACTGTACCTTGGTCTGGTATGTCTTGGGCACGCCCCTATCGCAATGCCAATAGCGTTGGCAATGCACCCAGTGGTGCTGCACAAGTTGTAAAAGTTAAAGATATTGTACGTTTACGTCCAAATGACAATAAAACCGCTTGGGCTTTGGTACAAGTACCCAAAGTGCAAGGACAATTGGTTGCAATCAACCCCAACAACGGTGCTATTGAAGCGTTAGTCGGTGGTTATAACTTCTATCAATCTAAATTTAACCGTACCTTACAGGGTTGGCGCCAGCCAGGTTCTACCATTAAACCCTTTGTTTATGCACTGGCTTTAGAGCGTGGCATGACCCCACACACCATGGTCAATGACAGCCCGATTACCATAGGAAAATGGTCACCACGTAACTCCGATGGTCGCCATTTGGGTATGATTCCATTGCGTCGTGCGTTGTATTTATCACGTAACACAGTATCTGTACGTTTATTACAGGACGTTGGGATTGAACGTACCCGTCAGTTGTTTATGGATTTTGGTTTGCAGGAAGATCAGATCCCACGCAACTACACCATTGCATTAGGCACACCACAAGTCTTGCCGATTCAAATGGCAACAGGTTATGCCACCTTTGCCAATGGCGGTTACCGTATTCAGCCACACTTCATTAACCGCATTGAAGATGCCTATGGCAAAGTGATTTACCAAGCCAACCCTGAATATGCTTGTATTGCCTGTATTAATGCCAAAGAACAAACCATAGAAAGTGCCGAAGCCACAACCCCTGATGATGAAGTGATTGAAGTCACCAATCAAAAATTGGCAGAGGCAGAAGTTGCGCAAGATTCAAAAATTTTGGCGGAACGCAGTCAGTACAAACAGGCTCAGCGTATTTTAAAATCTAGTTCTGCCTATGATATGTCCAATATTTTACGTGATGTGATTCAACACGGTACTGGTCGTGCCGCGCTCAGAATTGGCCGTGGTGATATTGGCGGCAAAACAGGAACCACCAATGATGCCAAAGATGCATGGTTTGCGGGCTTTAACAGCAAGCTGGTGACTGTGGCCTGGGTCGGGTTTGACCAACCGACCACTTTAGGTCGTCGTGAATACGGTGGTGTGGCCGCTTTACCAATTTGGACGGACTTTATGGGCAATGCGCTCAAAGGCACACCCGAAGCCTGGGTAAGCTTGGACAACAAAGCCAAAGCACCACAGCGTGAGCTGAATCAACTGACGGCAGAACAGCAACAAGATTACCGTGCATCTCCACCTTTGGCACGTCCGTTGTATCGCCCTGCACCTGCTGCACCGGTACGTGCGCCTGAACGCGATTTTGATGACTTGCCAAGCGAGGAAGTATTGATTCCAGACAACAACACGCCACCACCAATGCAAACGCCAGAAAATGCACCGACCAAACCAACGCCTGCACCTAAACCTGCACCCGATGCTTTGGAAAACTTAATTGATGAAGTCTTGTAAGCACAGACACCATCAGCTAGCAAAAAGCCCTCATTCGCAATGATGAGGGCTTTTTTATGAGCACAGCTTGGACTTGAATAGCAGCCCGATTTTTAAAACCTAGCGCTTACTTTTTCTGGAACAGGTAAATTTGATGTTGTGCAGATAGTTCAAATTGAGCATGTTGCTCTAATGCCTGACGACGCTCAGGTTTGGCTTTATAGGCATAAGGTGTCATCGCAATCAAATGTTTTAAATCTGTTTGACTGAGCTGTAACGGTGTCTTCACCACACTGGCATCCACCAATTCAAAAGCATCTTGCAATTGGGTAACAAATTTTTCAGGTTCATGCGGTTTAACATCTTCAAACAAGGCCTGACGCATGGCCAGCAAGTGTTCAGGCGCTGGCGTAACCACCAGCAAATAACCTTGTGGCTTGAGTACCCGTAAAATTTCCTGCTTAGGTATTGGACTAAACAAACTGCTGCAAACATCAATGCAATGATCCAACACAGGCAAAGTTGCACCTGTACCCACCACCCAAGTCACTTCTGAATTCAGTTTAGCCGCCACTTGTACTGCATTTTTGGCAATATCTACCCCTACACATTGCATGACTTCAGCTTGCATAGCTGCAGTGTAATAACCTTCGCCACAGCCAATATCCAACAGATTTTCTATACGTAGTTCACGCAATTTTTGTACCACTGCCTGTTGCAAAGGTGCATAGTGCCCCGCACTTAAAAAGGCACGGCGCGCCTGTACCGAAGCAGGTGTATCCCCTGGGTTTTTACTGTGTTTATGCTGCACGACATGCAAGTTTACGTAGCCTTGTTTCGCGACATCATAACTGTGGTTGCTGGCACAGCGCCACGTTCTGTCATGCGGTTGTAAGACCTGACGACACACAGGACACATCAGCAGATTCATGATTTTCTCCAAAGCAGGCGGCATAAAAAAGTCGGCAGGTGCCGACTTTTCAAAGTTTTTCAGTTCTTTTGGCTTAGCGTAATTTTAAGGTCATTAGACCCAAAACCACCAGCATAATTGTAATAATCCAGAAGCGAATCACCACTTGGGTTTCACGCCAGCCTTTCTTTTCGTAGTGGTGATGCAACGGCGCCATTAAAAAGACACGTTTATTGCGCATGCGCAATGAACCAATTTGCAGGAATACCGAAATGGCTTCCACCACAAATACACCGCCCATAATCGCAAAGACGATTTCCTGACGTACCATTACAGCAATAGTACCCAGCATTGCCCCCAAAGACAGTGCGCCCACATCGCCCATAAACACTTGTGCAGGATGCGCGTTATACCACAGGAATGCCAAGCCAGCACCAATCATTGCTGCGCAGATCACCACCAGTTCAGAGGCATATTTCACATAAGGAATATGTAGATAATCTGCAAAGCGAACATCCCCCGCCAAGTAGGCAAATACGCCCAAACCTGCAGCAACCAGTACGATTGGCATAATTGCCAAACCGTCTAAACCATCGGTCAGGTTGACTGCATTCGAGGCACCGTTAATCACCAAATAGGTAAAGATAACAAAGCCAATACCCAATGGAATTAGTGACAAAGGAATGCTGAAATCTTTAAAGAATGGGATCAAGACATCCAGCATATCTGCAGTTTGCGCAGGGTTTGGCTGTTGGGTTGCAATCACATACAACGCAATACCTGCCCCTAACGATGCCACCGAAGTCCAGAAGAACTTTTTACGTGCTGGCAAGCCAGCATTGTCTTTGTAGCGAATTTTAATCCAGTCATCCGCCCAGCCTACAGCGCCAAAGATCACCATGACCGCAAGTACAATCCAGACATAAGGGTTAGATAAGTCTGCCCATAACAACGTGGAAATACCAATCGAGAGCAGGATTAATACCCCACCCATGGTAGGTGTACCCATCTTTTTGGCATGTCCTTCTGGTGCATATGAACTAACTGCTTGACCGTATTTCAATGCTTGCAGTTTACGAATCATCACAGGGCCAAGCACCAAGCCAATGCCAAGTGCAGTCAATACACTCAGTAATGAACGTAATGTTAAATAACGAACCACTTGAAACGAACTGTGATAGCCCGCAAGCTGTTCAAATAACCATAACAGCATTTAAATTTTCTCCATCAATGCAGCCATCAACGTTTCCATATGGGTATAACGAGAACCTTTGAATAGGAAACTCATGGACTGAGGTTGATGTGTTTTTACCAGATCAATTAAAAATGGCAAGGCTTGTTCCTGCGTTACAAAGGCCTGTAATTTTTTTCCATATTGGGTACTACGTGCGCCCTCTTGAGTCGCAGGTGAAAATTCACCCACAGCCACCACAAAATTAATGCCACGAATAGAAACTAAATCCCGTCCTAGCATATAGTGTTGCTGTGCCGCACTATTGCCGAGCTCACCAATATCACCTATCACCATGACCCGCACACCCGTTTGCTGCGCCAAAACTTCACCTGCAGCACGCATAGAAGTTGGATTGGCATTATAGGTGTCATCAATGAACAAATGTGCGCCTTGATGAATAAAGTTTAAACGGCCTTTTGCCCCTTGTGCTTGCTCCAAGCCCGCCACAATATCATCTAAACTCACTCCAATTGCCAGTGCAAAGGCTGCAGCAGCCGTAGCATTTTTTACATTGTGTTCGCCGGCAAAAGGTAAATTGACCTGACGTATGCCTTGTGCGGTATTTAAGCAAAAACTTGCCGATTGTGGCTGCAACTGAATTTCTGTGGCAAAAACATCACCGCCTTCACCAAAACTTAGACGCTGTTCTGACTGAACGGCTTGTTGAATCTGTTCTGTAAAATCATCGGCAGCAGGCACAATGGCAGTACCTTGTGGTGCAAGATGTGCATAGATTTCTGACTTCGCCCGACAAATGCCCTCACGTCCACCAAATTCACCCAAATGTGCCGTACCAATATTGATAATGCCTGCCACATGCGGCTGCACCAAGTTTGAAGTGTAATCGATTTCACCTTGATGACTGGCACCCAATTCCATTACGGCATATTGATGGCTTGCATTCAATTCCAGCAACATCATCGGCACTCCCAAATCATTATTCAGGTTGCCACGGGTAATTAAGGTCGGTGCCAAACGTGACAAAATACTGCCGAGCATTTCTTTGGTGGTGGTTTTACCACTGCTGCCTGTTAAAGCAATCACTTTTAATTGTGGATGTTGCTGACGACGAAAGGCACCCAAGTGTCCTAAGGCTAAACGGGTGTCAGATACCACGAGCTGACAAATATCTGCGTCGACAGGCTGGCTGACAATCGCCATTGAACAGCCCTGGGTCGCCACTTGAGCCACAAAGTCGTGTGCATCAAAACGCTCACCTTTTAATGCCAAAAAGGCATCGCCTGCTTCTGCATGCCGTGAATCAGTCAAAATACGTTTAATCTCGCCCTGTGGTGTTTGTCCGTTCAGCCAATAACCTTGTGTTGCCTGTTGCAGTTGTTCTGCAGTCCAAGGTTCTAAAATTGCAGTACTGGTGGTGGAAGTGTGCATACAAATTCCTTATTGCGCAGGGTAAGCAGAAGGTGAGCAATGTTGTGCATCTATCGCAGCTTGCACTTCAATCACATCATCAAACCAGTGTCTTACCCCATCTATTTCTTGATAATTTTCATGACCTTTGCCTGCAATCAACACAACATCACCTGCCTGTGCATGTTGAACGGCATATTTAATCGCTTCGCGGCGATCATGAATTTCATGTGTTTGTGCCACTGACAAATCTACACCTGCCTGCATATCGGCAAAAATTTGCAAAGGATCTTCTGTGCGTGGGTTATCTGAGGTCAAGAGCACGACATTGGCATAATCCAGTGCTGCTTGGGTCATAAGTGGGCGTTTGCCACGGTCACGGTCACCACCACAACCAAATACTGCCCAAAGCTGTGCGCTGACATGGCGTTTTAGGGTTTGCAGTACTTGAATCAAGGCATCTGGGGTATGTGCATAATCCACCACAAATAAACGCTCTGCATCACGCAGCACTTGCATACGGCCTGGCGCACCTTTCAGTTGTGGTACAGTCGCAATCAAGTCAGTCAACTCAAAACCTGCCTGCTCAGCCGCAATTAAACTCGCCACCAAGTTTTCAACATTAAAATGTCCGAGCAATTGGCTTTGTACCACATATTCTGCAGTGCCAGTCTGTAGATGAAAACTCACACCATTTAGGCTATATTCAATTTGCTGTACTTGATAATCAGCCGCTTGCTGAGTTGAATAAGTCAAAATTTTCGGTTGTGCAGGATTCTGCTGCGCAGCTTGCAGCATGATCTCAGCATATTCATCATCCAAATTAATAATCGCGACTTTTAAACTGGCAAACTGAAACAACATGGCTTTAGCGGCAGCATAGGCTTCCAAAGTGCCGTGATAATCCAAATGATCACGGCTCAGGTTGCTGTATACCGCAATTTCGATGTCGCAACCATTTAAGCGACCTTGCTCTAAGCCATGTGAACTGGCTTCAATTGCAGCAAATTCTGCCCCTTGCTGGGCGTAATTGTGCAAAGCATTTTGTAGTTGCAAGGCATCTAAAGTCGTGTGCGTTGAAGCTTCTAAATTCGGCAAAATGCCGTTGCCTGTTGTGCCCATGACCGCACAGCGTTGACCTTGCAACATCAACAATTCTGCAATTAAGCGTGAAATGGTGGTCTTACCATTGGTGCCAGTAACTGCAAGTATGCGTGCCAAATGAACAGGCTGCACGGCTTGCAAATATTGTTTTTGCCACTGCCCCATACGTTGACGCACATCTGACACCACCAAAT
>LSQX01162571.1_pt1 | contig 14021 bp, 15 predicted proteins | sample 654561 | NCBI WGS metagenome assembly LSQX01 (sample SAMN04489861, study PRJNA283612) | anaerobic digester metagenome | isolation source: 4 biogas reactors fed with cattle manure at either 37C or 55C with and... | place: Denmark: Kongens Lyngby | collected 2014
GTGTTAGCGGACTGGATCGGGTTTTACAACCATCAACGCCCACACCAGTCCTTGGGCATGAAGTCACCCGTTGAAGTCAGAGAGGCTTTAGCGGCATAATGTGAGCAGAAAGTGCTGGGTCATTACAATACTACTTACTGGGAAATTAATTAAATCAACCCTTCCAAAAAAGAATAAACCATTGGCTCCACTAAGCATTGCTTTAATAATTTTTAAACCGAGTTAGAAGTTACTAAAACCCATGCTACGCAGCTGACCGCCTTTATTATCATAAAGCTCAGCCTTTTCATCCATCTGCAAACTATAAACAATTGTGTCAGCGTCATAATAAGAAGCCAAGAAATCACGCAACACAATTGATAAATTACAGACTACTTGTTTAATAAATGGCGATCAGCTACATCGCGACTAGCGCAATGATGATATCGAAAGATTTATCAGCATATTCTCTAAACTCATCCTCGTTATAGTAATCTAATTATTAGCTACATTATCTTGACCAGCAAAAATAGGAGCCGGTGAAGTTTCATGCATAACAGGGGACTATCCCCTGATATTCTCAGGAGTTAATTATGAGTAATCTCGAATCTGAAGTAGTTCAGGATTGCAACTCTATCAACAGTGATAGTGCATTAAAGTTGGTGCTCAAACCTAAAGATAGGGACTTGGGAGGTTTTAGTGTGCGTCGTACCTTGCCCACTAGGGGGTGTCGAAGTGTCGGCCCTTGGGTGTTTTTCGATCATATGGGTCCGGTCCATTTTGAAAAAGGTCAAGGCATCGATGTGCGCCCTCATCCACATATTGGACTTGCCACCGTTACCTATCTATTTACAGGTGAAATGCTACATCGAGATTCGTTGGGTAGTGAAGTGCTGATATTACCTGGTGATATCAATTTGATGGTAGCTGGTCGTGGCATTGTGCACTCAGAGCGTCAGCGCGAAGAGATCAAAGCAGGCCCGCAGGATCTTCACGGCTTACAACTGTGGTTAGCTCTGCCTACTGAGTTAGAGCAAAGCGAACCAAGTTTCTATCATTATGATAAAACCGAAATTCCTGAAGTGGTCCTAAACGATGTGCCGGTACGGGTCATGATGGGCAGCGCCTATGGCACCACCTCACCAGTAAAAACCCTCTCTGAAACTCTATACCTCGAGGCGCGTCTGAAAGCTGGACAATCGTTAGTGTTACCCGATGCCGACGAAAAAGCCCTGTATGTGGTTACAGGCGAAGTCACGTTACTTGATACCACCATAGAAGAACACAGCATGGCGGTCCTTGGAGATGAATCCGGTATCACGGTTACTGCCCAACGCGACACCATATTGGTGGTGGTCGGCGGTAAACCAGTGGGCAAACGTTATATGGAATGGAATTTTGTCGCCAGTGACAAATCGCTCATCGAACAAGCTAAAGCTGATTGGCAGGCGGGTCACTTTCCCAAGGTTCCAGGAGACGAATTGGAGTTTATTCCTCTGCCAGAATAACAATCACGACGATATTACTAGCCTAGCTTTGGCAAAAAACAAAGCTAGGCTTTTTCTCACCCTCAAATCAAAACAAAGCACACAAAACCACAAAACACATCAAAGCTTGATGATTAAACATCAAAACGACTTAGTGCTAAAACCATGAGAGCTAGTGTTGCAATCAAGGCAATAAGCTCACCGACCTTAAGATCTGAATTTTTAATCAAGAAAAACAGTGTAATAACAGAAGCGATTGCCGCGATAATCCATAATTTACTGAGTATTAAATCCATGACTCGTCTCCTTTAGTGATAACGAATATCACTCTCATTCTGCTATTAAAACATGTGTTATAGATTTCGCCAACAAAAGAATTTCGCCAGTTCTGATAGATATCTGCTACGATGCGCTTTAATTTGACTCCGCTTTGCGCCCAAACCATAAGCCACTTAATAAAATGAACTTTAAGATAAGGCTCTGGGCAATATCGTTTATAAGGTCCAGAGACAGAGGTTATTATGAACCTAGACATTGAACTTGAAAATTACTGATGTGGATTGGGTGTATTTGTCGGTGTCTCTAACATAAAATCAGAAAAAGGTGATGCGCCGCTAGAAGGCGTCGCCATTATCGAGTCGTTTGACATATTACCCATGGCTCCACCCGGGTGAGCCCCACCATCACCAAAGATATCTGCTTCACGTTCTTTGAGTAATTCAGCATAGGCTGCAGGATCACTATCAGCTAATCTGGCATCAGCCAATTGCTCACGAATCCAGATCTTATCCTCTTCCTGTATACGTTTGTCAGCTAGTAGTTTCTCCCAGCTTTTAATAGCTTCTGCATAATTTCGCTGTTGGAACATAGCGCCCCCTAGCAACATCAGGGCATCGGGATTATTTGCATCAATAGCTAGAGCCTGACCGATCAATTCCAAAGGCTTACCTTCGAAGCTGCCACGAAAAATGGCTAAAGAACCAGCAAATAATGCTAGGTTATTAGGATCCTTTTCAACCACAGGCCAAGCTTTACCAAAACGAGCGACCGCCTCTTCATAACGGCCCATCGCACGATAACTATGCGCCAACATTAATTGACCATTGTAGTCTTCTGGATTCGTCGCTATGCGTTGCTCCAATAAACTTACCGCATCAATAAACTGTGCGACATTACCAGTTCGCTCAAAAGTAGCCGCTGGGTTTTTTTGATCCTTTAAATAAAGGAAGTAAAAGACAACACCTGCAATAATCGGTATTAATAAAAAACCTAAATACCAACTACGACCACTGTCTTTAGGTCGAAGACGCACAAACAATAAAATACAAATAAGCAGTGCTAAAACCACACCGCCGATAACCCAATAAGAAGTTTCCATTAGTCTGCTGACTCCGAATCGTCCATACCTAAACCCTTAGCCTGTTTATTAATACTCCGAACTAAAAAAACCAGCATCAATAATAATATAATGGCAGGGCCTAACCATAGCAGTAACGTGTTTATGTTAAAGGCTGGTTTGTAATTAATAAACTCACCATAACGATCAACCATATGTTGAACTATTTCTTTATCGCTTTTGCCTAAACTCAACTGTAAACGAATTTCTGCTTTTAAGTCATCAGCCAAACCGGCTCCCGACTCAGCAATAGATTGATTTTGACATACCAAACAGCGCAAGTTTTTGGCTAATTGATGCTCACGACGCTCCAACTCTGCCGATAAAACAATTTGCTCTGGCATTTGTGCGTTAACAGTGGGCGCGATCAAATTTACAAATAAAAGCCCCAAAACGGCACTTAAAACAAAGGTCAATACTTTGTTATTAAAAATCTTTTTCATCCGATAAATCATCTTAAACCAATTAGTTCGACTGGCTTTGCTCCAACGCGTGGCGCATGGCAGGTAATAGTTCCCGTTGCCATGATTGCTCATCAAATGCACCTACATGACGATAAGTAATAATGCCCTCTTTATTAATTACATAAGTCTCGGGCACCCCATATACTCCTAAATCCAGACCTAAACGACCATTTACATCCCTTAGGCTCAAACGATAAGGGTCACCTAAATCACGCAACCAACGTAAAGCTGGCCCAGTTTGATCTTTATAATTCAGGCCAATTAAGACAACACCCTCAGGCAAGGGTTTCTCTACAAAAATTTTATGCTCATATTGGCAAGCCTCACACCATGAAGCCCATACATTGAGTACGGATACCTGTCCTTGAAATAAGGAAGCATCAAAACGCTGACTTTGATTTTTTAACGATGGTAAATCAAAGCTTGGCATGGGTTTGCCTACCAAGGCTGAGCTAAGCGACTTTTGTTCCCTGCCTAAACCTAATGCCAGTAATAGCACCAAAGAAGCCAATAACAATAAAGGCCAGAACCGCTTAAACCACATCACTTACTTCCTCTAACACGTGTCTTGGGGCGTTCATCCATTTTTTTACGCCTAACCCCTCGAAAAGAAAGATAGGCGGCTATCGCCATCAAAATAAAACCTGTCCAAACCCAATTTATTAATGGTTTGTAATAAAAACGTATCGTCCAAGGGCTACTTTCAAATTCCACCCCCTGCATCTCGCCCAAACTCATATATAGATCACGCAAAAAACCACGATGAATGGCTGTCTCAGTCGTTGGTTCACCACCTGAAAAATACTGTCGTTTTTCAGGTCGCAAACGGGTAATATGTTTACCGTCTATCATCACATCAAAGTGCCCGATTAACGAATCAAAATTCGCGCCGACCTTGCCCTCTAGGTGCATGAAACTGATGTCATAGCCTTCAATATGAATGGTCTGACGTGGATAAATCACACGATTGTACTCCTCGGCATAGTTTTTAGCCGCCAAAGCACCCACCACAAACACCGCCAAACCTAAATGCCCCAAATTCATGCCAAGGAAGTGCAATGGCAACTTCCAAAACACTTGCTGTTGGCGTCGCATTCGGTCAATCACGAGATAAATTGAGGAAAATGCTAACCACCATGCCGCACTAAAACCCAAACCAAGCCAAAACGAAAAACCTTGCCAAAACAAAGGCATAATCATACCGAGAATTGTTGCTGGCACCAAAGGAATGAGTAAATCCTTACGCATACGTGCAACGCTGTCGTATTTCCAACGCGCAAAAATCCCAAAAGGCACTAAGAAAAGCAATAACAACCACAGGGGTGCCAATACCGACTCAAAATAAGGTGGACCAACGGAAAATTGACCCATATTAAAAGCTTCGGTAAAAAGAGGAAATAAGGTACCCACCATCACCGTAATACAAGACACGACCAAGAGAACATTATTTACCAGGAGCAAGGTCTCTCTTGAAAAAACGGCAAAGCGTTGAACATTTTCTTGTAATTTTGGTGCGCGCCATGCATAAAGCGTTAATGCCACGCCGATTACGGTAAACAAGAAGATTAAAATAAAAACGCCTCGGGTCGCATCACTAGCAAAAGCATGAACCGAAGTTAAAACCCCCGAACGCACCAAAAATGTACCCAATAAAGCCAAAGCAAAGGCGGCAATACTTAATAAAATGCTCCAATGCCTAAACACTTGACGTTTTTCGGCGACCAATAAAGAGTGAATAAGTGCTGTCAAACAGAACCAAGGCATCAAGGAGGCGTTTTCTACTGGGTCCCAGAACCACCAGCCACCCCAACCGAGCTCGTAATACGCCCACATGCTACCAATCAAAATACCGATGGACAAAAACCCCCAAGCCGCTAAAGCCCAAGGACGACAACTGGAGGCCCACACCCTACCTGCCTCTCCGCATAATAAAGCTGCCAAAGACAAGGCAAACACATGGGTCGTGCCCACATAACCTAAGTATAAAAAAGGTGGGTGAATGACAAGACCGACATCTTGCAGTAAAGGATTTAAATCCGCCCCCTCAAGTGGTACGGGCTCAATAAGCTCAAATGGACTGGAACCCGCTAAAATGAATAATAAGAAACCCACCATGACTGCATTAAGCACTCCTAATGCATTAAGTGCTAAAGCAGCGGGTAAGGTTTTACTCCAACGTTGGAAAATTTGATTCCAAATCCCCAATAGCAAAGCCCAGAATAGAAGCGACCCCTCATGCCCACCCCAGGCTGCAGAGATTTTATAAAAAACAGGTAATTGACTATTGCCGTGCTGAGCCACATAACGCACATAAAATTGATCATTGACCAACAAAATGACTAAGGCGATAAAGGCAATTAAGACCAGAAGATTAACAAAGGTACCACTCAGTTTAATCAATGGCATTAAATCATGACGTTTTTGAGCAGCATAAAAAGAAGCAGCCGCAGCAAACAAGGAAAACATCAGCCCCAGCAACAATCCAAAGCTGCCTAAATTAACCCAAATCATTGTGTCGCCTTTGTTGATGAGGACTCCTGTGACATAGCGCCACCCGTATACTTTTCGTGCATGCCAGCTGCGGCTTTTTCCACCTCGGGTGGCATGTAATTTTCATCGTGTTTGGCAAAGATTCTACTAGCAATAAAACGCTCACCATTCCACTCACCCTCTAATACTGCGCCTTGACCCTCACCAAATAAATCCGGTAAAAGCCCCTCATAACTAACAGGAATTGAATCCCAATCATCGATTAAATCGAAATCAATCAATACCGAATCTTTATGCTTTACTAAAGTACCGGGTTTCACTAGGCCCCCTACACGCACATATTTGTGAAGCGCAACCTTATCAGCTCGCACATCGGCCGGTGTGTGGAAAAAGACCATGTTATTGCGTAAGGCATTAACAACCAAGACAGTACAGGCTATTACTACAAGCAATAATGCCAAAACCCATAACAATCGCTTTTGTCGTTTACTCATTATTTATCCTTTTCAGATTCTAGAAGCTGAATTCTACGAAAACGTTTCAGCGTTTTTTGCTTTAACTGCTCCAAGGAAACCCACTCCACCGCCACCAATAAGAGGAACAAAAGGAAAACAGACCAAACATACACTCCATGACCACCCATGGATAAAAAATCACTAAAGGACTGCCAGTACATAATCAACGCTCCCTGACAAGTAACACCTGTTGGGCCCAAGTGCTGTGTGCGTACTTGTTAAGTAAAAGCCAACGGGCACGACGTAAAACCACTCCAATGGCGTAAGCCCAGACAGCAAATGTCATAAACAATAAGGCATAAAGCATATCAGGATGAATCGAGACACCTCGACTCATCGTGATACTGGCTCCTTGATGCAAGGTGTTCCACCAAACCACTGAAAAATAGATAATCGGCACATTGGCAACGCCGACAATAGACCAAAGCGCCGCCACTAAATTTGCCCTTTGTTCACTACGAATGCTTTGCAACAAGGCGATTAGGCCTAAATAAAGAAATAACAATAGCAGCATGGCCGTCAAACGCGCGTCCCAGACCCAATACGTCCCCCAAGTCGGTTTGCCCCAAATCGCTCCACTCATTAATGACAATACAGACATCATGGCACCAGTCGGCACCATGGCCCGCACCATTAAAATTGATGTATGAGTACGCCAAATGAGGTAGATAAGGGACCAAAACGCCATGGCAACATAAATAATCATGGCCACCCAACTACTGGGCACATGCAAGAACATAATACGATAGCTATTACCCTGCACCGCATCTTCGGGCGCAATGAGAAAACCGTATACGCAACCAATGAGCCCCAAAACAGCGGCAATAATCAATGCGACAATAGAGCCACGCTTAGTAAAGCGCTCAAAGTATAAAGGACTGGCAAAGCGGCGCCAGCGCGTGGGCTGTTGAGATTCTTGGGATAGTGTATTCATTTTTTATTCATAGGTGGTTTTAATGGCAAAGCGAGATGCCCATGGAAAAAAAGCCCATGAAAATAAAGTTAATGCGATTAACAATTGCAAATGAGCTAAGTAATTTTGCTCATCCAAGGCGCCTGTCGCAAAAACCAAGGCTGGTATACAAAGCGGAATATATAACAAAGCGGGTAATAAACTTTGCGCTAAACCCACCGTAAGCGCAGCTGCCAAAGTACCTACGGCAGTTAAAATCAAACTGAAGAAAAACAATAAGGGTAATATTTGAACTATCTGCTCCACCTCAAAATGATACTGCACACCCAATAACAACGCAGCAAGCAAAATAGGCACACAAATACAAAACCAATGAGCAAGCATTTTGCTATAAATTAAATAGACCGCATCAATTGGAGATAGCAGCATCTGTGCTAAGCTACCATCTTGAAAATCATCTTCAAAAATTAATGAAAGAGACAATAAATTAGCCAATAGAGCGGCAATCATCATCACCCCTAAACCAATTTGTTGTAAAAAATCTGGTTTAGCATTAATGGCTAGAGGGAATAGAGCTGCAACCAGTAATAAAAAGAACACGGCACGATAAATCGCCGAGCGATTTTTTAACATAAGCCGTATTTCACGAATCGTTAAAGAGAAAAACATGCTTTACTCGCTCAATTAAAGTGATTAGGATCGGACAAATTCAATGTTCTTATATCTAACGACGGAAATTGCTCTGTATGACTGACCATCATCACAGCCCCTCCTTTGCTAAGATGACTCGTAATCCAATCTTGAAGACGCGTTACTGACGAACGGTCCAGCGAGTTAAAAGGCTCATCCAACAGCCATAAATGTCGTTCACCAAATAGACGCAAACGCGCCAAACTAAGCTGCTTCTGTTGTCCTTGAGACAAAAGCCCAGCTGGCTCATCTAACAAGGCCGACAAAGCTACCTCCGTTGCCCACTCTGAAAGCTGAGAATCAGACAGTTTCACCTTTGCCCACAGCGCTTGACGCTTAATGTTTTCTCGTATAGTCAGACGCGGATTCACGGCATTTTGTTGACGACAATAATGAAAAAGCCCTTTAGCAACGGCTTCTGTAGGTGATAGTGCCTCATCATAAGCTGCTACTTTATCCTGCTCAAACCACTGCACCTTACCGTGGTCAGCGGTATTTAAACCAACTAACAAGTCTAATAAAGAACTTTTGCCACTGCCATTATCACCGCGCAAATGCCAGATCTGGCCCGAACATATTTCAAAAGTCAGCTGTTCAAAAAGCAGTCGATCTCGACGACTGAGACTGAGCTCTAAGGCCTTTAGTAATTGTTTGCTCACGCTTAGTGTAAAGTATTATTATCACTATCAGAAAAACGATAGCTAGTCTCTGATGATTGGCGGGTTAACTTAGCACTCGGCTCTTCACTCATCGCTTCAGCATCAGCTTGCACATAATGTAATAAAAGTTGCCCCATTGCCGGATAAAAACCGAAACGCAGATTTGGGATTTTTTGCAATCGTTCAGCCCACTGTGGTAACCATGATAACAGTGCGTCGCTAAGAAACTCATGCTGTTCTGAGATCTGTCGCTGAAGTTCGGTGGGCTCACTGAATTGGGCAACCTCATTGCACCAATCAGACATCACCGCCAAATAAACCACTAAATGATCAGCAGGTTCTCTAAAATCCTCGTGTAATTGTAAGTGATTACCACGTAAAAACTCATCCATACGTCCACTGGCCTCGCCGTAGAGCAATTTCTCCTCTCCTAAATAATACGAGGCATAAGGCATCGCAGAAGAACGATTGTCTAGCAAAAAGCAAGAAGCAAAATCAGCCATGAGCTCAATACGTTCATCTTCGGTCCCTTTTAATGCTGACGTGAATTCCTGCAGACGAACAACATCATTTTCAAAACCAATGTGTTTAAGCACGTCAAGCAAGGCACTCAGATGCCCACCACTGTAAAAACCAAAGGCATCTTTTGATAACTCTCGCGCAAAGGCACCCGCAAACCAACCGTAAAAGGCTGCGCGTTGTTGGTTAATTTTTTTCCAATTTTGCTCTAAGTCTTTATCCATGATTTACTCAATATTGAAAGTGCTAACCTGTTTACTCCGCTACCTATTCTAATTCATTGAATAAGGCAAAAAGGCTGAGCGATTGTGCCCAGCCTTTTTTGAACCCTAAAAGGCCTTCAACATGCAACTTCAAGACAGACGTCTTAAGATGCTTTTTCCTGTTCGGACTCAGGCTGCGGTGCAACTGGGTTACCATCAATATCTACTTCGATAGGTCCACCAAAAGCCGTTACTGGCGGTACTTCACCGCGGAAAAACTCAACTTCGACCAAACACGTATTAGCACTAGGGCCTTGAGCAAGCTGAGAAGTGCCCACATCCATCGTGACTGTGTTGGGGTCACCATAGGTATCTAAAGCGCCAATCTCTGGTCCCGTTGGCCCGTACCAAGCCCCTTCCTGAATCCGCACAACGCCCTTGGGGAAGTTAGGTGACACCACCAAGCCAGCTAATAACTGGCCACGGTCATTAAATACACGCACTAAGTCGCCAGACTTAAGTCCGCGAGCCATCGCATCTTCAGGGCCCATATAAATGGGTTCTCTACCCTGTACTGTATAAATCGCACGACGTGTCTCCGATTCGTTTGTCTGTGAATGCAAACGTGTATCCGGGTGTGCGGATTGTAACCATAAAGGATATTTATCGGAACCTGGTCCACCATGTGAACGCTCGGCTTTCTCCATCCAAATCGGGTGTCCCGGACAGTCATCATAACCATAGCTAGCAACACGACGACTATAAATTTCAATATAACCTGAAGGTGTTCCCAGTGCGTTTACCTCTGGATCCTCACGGAAATCAGCATGACGGACCCAATCTGGCCCTTCTGGGAACAACACATAACCGGTTTCCCAGAACTCATCAAATGGTGGCATATGGATATCTTTGCGGGCATTTTCTGCGCGACACTCATCGTATATGAAACGTACCCACTGCATCTCGTCCATATTGCGACTATACTCAATATCACGGTTCATACGCCGAGTAAAATCACGCCAAATATCGAAATCGGAACGCGAATGGTATAACGGATCCACCAATTTATGCATAGCAATCACACCGCGGTTTGAATAAGAACCGTAGGCATCAATGTCATTTCGCTCATACGGAGTACATGCCGGTAAAACAATATCCGCAAAACGACACGTCGCCGTCCAGTTATAATCAACCGATAAAATCGTTTCGAGCTCTAAATAAGCGCGTTTCATGCGATTTCGGTCTTGGTGTCTGTGCCATTGGTTACTACCAGAGAAAACCGCCATCTTGTAAGGAGGTAAAACCACTTCATGACCGTTAAAGTTAATCTTTTTACCTGGCTCTAGCAAAGCATCAATCACACGGGCAACGGGTATCACCGAGCTATAACCCTTATAGTCGGTATTGTTATGTTTTGGTGTGCGTCCGGTATCTAGGTTAAGTGGGAAACTGCCGGGCATAGAAGCACCGGAAGAATTAACACCCACGGAACTGTAGTGATGCGAATAACTGATACCACCACCAGGTAAACCAAATTGACCAAGCATCGTAGCAAGTATCGCTCCCATCCAATAAGGTTGTTCGCCATGCTGTTGACGTTGAATCGCCCAGCCAAACATAAGCTGTGTGCGACTCGACGCCATCAAACGAGCTAATTCGCGGATGCGTTGTGCTGGTACACCGCAAATTTCCTCTGCCCACTCGGGAGTTTTCTCAACCATATCGATGGTTTGACCCATTAGATATGGTGTGAACTCATCAAAACCCATCGCATAATCGTCGATAAACTTACGATCGTAAAGCTCTTCGGTGTATAGGGTGTGAGCAATGGCAAGCATAAGAGCGACGTCTGTCATTGGATTGACGTACAGTTGCTCACACTCTAAATAATTCTGTGTCTTGGTTTTAACTGGGTCAACGGAAATAACCTTAATTTTGCCCTCGGCAATTCGCTCTTTGAGCTTTTCAAGGTACTCATAAGCTTCGTGTGTTTCGGTATTCCAACCGACCTGAAGATTTTTTACTGGATCGCTTGCCCAAAAGATTAAGGTCTCAGTTTCTTTGAGAATAATATCCCAAGAGGTACCCTGTGAATAAACCTCGGTCGAACCAAGCACATAAGGCATGATCATTTGACCTGCACCAGTCGAATAGTCGCCGGCCGTGCCGACGCCATTACCGTGCATACCAACGGCACGCAACATGTGATTACCACAGCTATGAACCTGACCAACAGAGCGCCAACCAACGTTAGCAATATGTAAAGCCCACGGACCGTAGTTATTTTGTACGCGCTCAAGTTCTTCATAAAGAAGATCGAGCGCCTCATCCCAACTGACGCGAATAAAACGATTATCGCCACGTTGAGACCGGTCACTATGTTGACGTCGACGGTACCAATCCAAACGCACCATCGGATAACGGACACGAGACGCACTATAAATAACATCCAATGTACCGTCCAAGATCGGTGTCGGATGCTTATCAAATTCGAAAGGCTTGATTTCTACAACACGGTCAGCCACCACGCGGGCACGAAATGCACCCCAGTGTGCACCGGAAAAGCGCCAGCGCCCCAATTCTGGATTAGCCGCCGAAGCCCCCTCTTGTGCCTTAACTATGGAAGAACCAAGCAAGAAACTAGGAATAGAAGCAACACCGGCGGTCGCTGCTAAGCCCTTAATAAATTGACGACGAGTAAACATATGTGATTCTCCAAAACCCTATGGACGAGCAGTTTGAATAGTACCTTCGAGTGATGTCTTACTCGCGGTTGCAAAGTCAGATGAATTCAGCTGCAAGTACTTAAGTACAATGTTTGCGGTTTCATCATCCATATTAGTGAAACCTACCATACCCGCAAATAAACCTGGCCATTGGTTAGCGTCATGTGATGCCGGTTGTGGTTGACGGTGACATACACTACATGAGTTGTCGTAACTATGACGAGCAATATCCCAAATCGGCTCAACACTATTTAATAAGGTACCGGGTTCAATCCAAACGTTAGCACTTACTTTTTGCCACTCTAAACCGGTCATTTCATCCATACGGGACTCGTTGACCTCAATAAAGTCTGAGTTCTTGTCAATATCACGATTTAAAATCGCATTAGTGACGTTCATACCAAAGGAGTTATACCAAACACGAGCTAAGCCCTTGTTTTTACGCCATAAATCCAACTCGACCTCGAGTGCACCATCAACTGTCTGGAGAATTTTAACTGGGGTACTCACCTCGATAGAACCGATCTCTTGACTCAAACTTTGGTCAGAGAAAATCTTTTGTGGAACGACAGAAACATAAACACCACCGGTACTAACGGAGACATGGCTAGCCTCTGACAATAACGAATCGAAAGCCGGATTTCCTGCACCCTTAATTTCTGGCAACTCATGAGCAATCCCTCGGTGACAATCAACGCAACTGGCATTGCGCTCAGCTGCGCTACGCATCATCATTTGGGAAGTGACTTTCATCTTGTCGAAATCCATGCTGTCGTAGTCGTGACAGTTACGACATTCCTTAGAGTTATTGGCCTTAAAACGAGCCCATTCTCGTTGAGCCAAAACAATACGATGCTCTAAGAACTTTTCACGAGTACCAATGGTGCCAATTACATGCCCCAAGACCTCACGGGAGGCTTGCATTTTGCGTGCCACCTTATCGCTAAAACTATGTGGAACGTGACAGTCCATACAATAAGCACGGACTCCGGTGCGGTTTTTCCAATGCACTGTCTTCTGGAGCTCAGGTAATAAGTTGTCACCCATCGTATGACAGGACACACAGAATTCCTCGGTGTTGGTGTAATTCATACCAGCATTAAAGCTGGCCCAAAAACCGATACCAGCAATAAAACCACCTGTCACCAACAAACCTAAACCAATGCGACGCGCCGGACGAGTAAACCAGTCATAAATCCAGCGAAACAAATCCGCTATGGCACGAAAAATAGCTCTGATTGCTTTCATGGCTATATACCCTTAAATTTATCAAAAAAAGCGAATGCCAAGATTCTGTAACTTAGATTTAAATGCGTCCGCTAGATTAATAGCTGTCAATTACATAACAGCAAACTTATAAGTAAGAAGAGTTTTATGGCCCTGGAGGACCCCAGAAAAACATCTGGCCGAACCAGATGGCAAAACCATAAGCGCAAATTAATAAAAGCGTAAAAATAGGTAAAACAATGAAACCCATCAGTAAAAAACGCTTCCACTCAGAAACTTTTTTGTTGTCTGAATGATGCGTATTTTGATCCTTAATAGCAGAAGATTGAGCTTGACTCATAGCGGACTCCAAATAAACTTCAAACAGCGGTAAAACAACAATTACAAGGTTTGATGATGACAAAATTTATAATATTACTGATGTGTTTTACAAAAAATCATCATTACAAACTTTGCCCTCTAAATTAACAGGGCTCTACGTCGATTTAAAATGTTGAAATGTAAGAACACGCCTTATTTAAGTAATAACGTCACAAGGCGTTTAAAAATTAGGCGGTGCAACTTGTTAAAATACGATTAACTAGTTAACCCTAACTAATCTTCATGATAATCGTTTTCAATAAAATTGTCTTTAACTAATATCAATTTCAATTTTGATTAGCCGCCCCTAAATTAGAGCCTGCTTGTCTCTCAGCCAATATGACACTTGAAAATCCATGTTAATAATCCCTGCGGTGTTTGTCAAGCAAGTTG
>LSQX01349201.1_pt3 | contig 14021 bp, 11 predicted proteins | sample 654561 | NCBI WGS metagenome assembly LSQX01 (sample SAMN04489861, study PRJNA283612) | anaerobic digester metagenome | isolation source: 4 biogas reactors fed with cattle manure at either 37C or 55C with and... | place: Denmark: Kongens Lyngby | collected 2014
CAGTGGTTCCTGCGCATCACCGACTATGCCCAGGAGCTGCTGGACGGACTGGACACGCTCGAGGGCTGGCCGGAACCCGTCAAGACGATGCAGCGCAACTGGATCGGGCGCAGCGAGGGCCTGGAGATCGCGTTCCGGGTCGACGGCGAGGAGGAGCCGCTGACGGTCTTCACCACGCGACCGGACACGCTGATGGGCGTGACCTTCATCAGCATCGCCGCCGAGCACCCGCTGGCACGGAAGGCGGCGCAGGAGGACATGCGGCTCGCCGCCTTCCTCAAGGAGCTCGCGAAGGGCGGGGTGTCCGAGGCCGAGCTCGAGACCCAGGACCGGCGCGGCATGGCCACCGGGCTGTGGGCGATCCATCCCCTCACCGGGGAGGACGTGCCGATCTACGTGGCCAACTTCGTGCTCATGGGCTATGGCAGCGGCGCGGTGATGGCGGTCCCGGCGCACGACCAGCGCGACTGGGAGTTCGCCAAGGTCCACGGCCTGCCGGTGCGGCCGGTGATCGTGCCCCAGGCGGTCCGCGACGCGCTGGCCGAGGTGGTCGGCGACGTGGCGCACGACGCCGACCCGTTCCAGGCGGCGCTGGCCGGTGGCAGCGTCGATGCCTACGACACCGCGGCCGCGGTGGCCGTCGTGCGCGACTACCTCGAGGGCATCGAGCAGCGCGGGGCGCACGCCGAGCGCGGATTCCTGATCAACTCCGGCGAGTACACCGGCATGGACTTCGACGCTGCGTTCGAAGCCATCGCCGGGCGGCTCGAGGCCGAGGGCATCGGCCGCCGGCGCGTCAATTACCGCCTGCGCGACTGGGGCGTGAGCCGCCAGCGCTACTGGGGCTGCCCGATCCCCGTGGTCTACTGCGCCGGCTGCGGCGCGGTCCCGGTGCCCGACGAGCAGCTGCCCGTGGTCCTGCCCGAGGACGTGGAAGGCGCCTTCGCCTCCGGGAAGGTGCAGTCCCCGCTCAAGGCCGACCCCGAATGGCGGAAGACGGACTGTCCCGCCTGCGGCGGCCCCGCCGAGCGCGAGACCGACACCTTCGACACCTTCATGGAGTCGAGCTGGTACTACGCGCGCTACACCTCGCCGGGTGCGGCCGGCATGGTGGACGCCCGGGCGAAGTACTGGACGCCGGTCGACCAGTACATCGGCGGCATCGAGCACGCAATCCTGCACCTGCTGTATTTCCGCTTCTACCACAAGCTCCTGCGCGACGAAGGCCTGGTGGACAGCGACGAGCCGGCGCTGAACCTGCTCACCCAGGGCATGGTCGTCGCCGACACGTATTACCGGGAGGACGCCCAGGGGGCGCGGGAGTGGTTCAACCCCGCCGACGTCGAAGTGGAGCGCGACGAGCGCGGCCGCGTCACCGGCGCGCACCTGGCGGCCGACGGCCAGCCGGTGAAGGTCGGCGGCACCGAGAAGATGTCGAAGTCGAAGAACAACGGCGTCGACCCGCGGGTGATGGTCGAGCGCTACGGCGCCGATACCGTGCGCCTGTTCTCGATGTTCGCCTCGCCGCCGACGCTGTCGCTGGAGTGGAACGAGGCCGGCGTCGAAGGCATGTCCCGCTTCCTCCGCCGCTTCTGGCGCCTGGTGCACGAGCACGCCGCGTCGCACCCCGCGGGAGCGGGCGCGGCCGGCGGTCCGGTCGCGGCCGTGACCCCGGAGCAGAAGTCGCTCCGCCGCCACCTGCATGAAACCATCCAGAAGGTCGGCGACGACTATTCCCGGCGCCACAGCTTCAACACCGCGATCGCGGCGCTGATGGAGCTGCTCAACCACGTCGCGAAATTCAGCGATGCCAGCGAGGCCGGCCGCGCGGTGCGCCACGAGGCGCTGGAGGCCATGGTCCTGATGCTCAACCCGGTCACGCCGCATGCCTGCCATGCGCTGTGGCAGCGGCTGGGCCACGCCGAGCAGCTGGTGGACGACGTGCCGTTCCCGGTCGCGGATCCGGGCGCCCTGGTGCGCGACGCCGTGACCCTGGCCGTGCAGGTCAACGGCCGGCTGCGCGCGACCATCGAGGTGCCGGCCGACCTGCCGCGCGAGGCGGTCGAGGCCCGGGCCCTGGCCGAGCCGACGGTGGCCCGGATGCTCGAGGGCCTGGCCGTGCGCAAGGTGATCGTGGTGCCGGGCAGGATCGTGAACGTGGTGGCCGCGTGAAGCCTGCGCTGCGTCTTGCCGCGGAAACACGCCTCGTCCAGACTCGGCCGATGGCCAGCCGTCCGCTCCGCACCGTCGTCCCAGCGCTGCTTGCGCTGGCGCTTTCCGCCTGCGGCTTCCACCTGCGCGAGCCGCTCACGCTGCCGACCGACGTGGCCGGCGTCCAGGTGGTGGCGCGCAACCCGTACAGCCCGCTGGCGCAGCAGCTCACCCGTTCGCTCGAGCGCGCCGGCCACCATGTCCCGGAGTCCAGGACCGAAGGCGTCGCCGTGCTGCGCATCCAGTCCGAGCGCTGGGACTCGCAGGCGATCAGCGTCGACCAGTTCGGACGCGCCCAGGAGTTCACCCTGCGCTATGCCGCGGTGTTCACGATGGAGGACGCCGACGGCGGGGAGCTGGTGCCGCAGCAGATCATCGAGCTCTCGCGCGACTACGTATCCCTGCCCAACAACGCCACCGGATCGGAAAGCGAGCGCGAGCTGCTCTCGCGGGAACTGCAGCGCGAGATGGCCGCCGCGGTGCTGCGACGCATCGACGCGGTGAACCGCGCGCGGGAGCAGGAGGCGGCGATGCCTCCGGCGGACGGCGGCTGAGCCGCGGGGCGGTGCGGCATGGCCCGTGAAACCGGTCCGGAGCAGCTCGCCGGCGGCCTGTCGCGCGGCCCGCTGGCGCCCGCCTACCTGGTTGCCGGCGGCGAGATCCTGCGGGTGCTCGAGTGCGCGGATGCGATCCGGGCCGCGGCGCGCGAACAGGGATATGCCGAGCGCGAGGTGTTCGAGGCCGAGGGACGCGAGATCGACTGGGACGGGCTCGAGGCAAGCCTGCGCGCGCCGAGCCTGTTCGCCGCGCGCCGGCTGATCGAGGTCCGCCTGCCCACGGGCAGGCCCGGAAAGCAGGGCGGCGAGGTGATCGCCGGCTACTGCGCGCAGCCGCCGGCGGACACCTGCCTGCTGGTGACGGCCAGCGAATGGAGCCGGAAGCATGGCGGCAAGTGGAGCGACGCGATCGCCGCCGTGGGCGCGGTGGCCGTGGCCTGGCCGATCAAGCCGCACGAGCTGGAAGGCTGGCTCGAAGCGAGGCTGCGCAGGCGCGGCGTGCGCGCCGACCGCGATGCGGTGCGGCTGCTGGTCGAGCGCGTCGAGGGCAACCTGCTGGCGGCGGCCCAGGAGATCGACAAGCTGGCCCTGCTGGCCGGCGAGGGCGTGCTCGACGCGCCCCGGATGCATGCCCTGGTGGCCGACGCCGCGCGCTTCGACGTCTTCCGGCTGGTCGACGCCGCGCTCAACGGCCAGGCGGCGCAGGCCGTGCGCATGCTCGCCGGGCTGCGCGCCGAGGGCGAAGCGGTGCCGGCCCTGATGGGCATGGTGGTGATGGAGCTGCAGCGCACCGCGGCGCTGGCGCGGGTGAAGGCGCGCGGCGGCAACCTCGCCGCCGAGTTCCGGGCGCAGCGGATCTGGGACGCGAAGGAGGCGGCCTACCGTCGCGCGCTCGAGCGCCATCCCGCCGCGCGCTGGGAGCGCTTCGCCGCCGCCGCCGGCGCCGTCGACCGCGTCGCCAAGGGCCGCGGCGACGGCGACGAGTGGCTGATGCTCGAGCGGCTCCTGCTGGCGGTGGCGGACGCGCGCGCGGTCCCGCTGCTGGCGGCATGAGACTGCTCGCCTGCTACGGCGGCAGCTTCGACCCGGTCCACCTCGGCCACCTGGCGGTGGCGCGCGAGGTGCGCGACGCGATCGGCGCCGAGGTCGCGCTGGTCCCGGCCGCGGACCCGCCGCACAAGGACGCCACCCATGCCGACGCGGCGCAGCGCGCGGAGATGCTCGCGCTCGCCATCGACGGCGAGCGGGGGCTACGCGTGGACCGGCGCGAACTGGAGCGCGGGGGACCGTCCTACACCGTCGACACGCTGCGCCTGGTGCGCGCGGCCGAAGGACCCCACCGGCCGATCGCGTGGGTGGTGGGCAGCGACTCGCTGCTGCGCCTCGACACCTGGCACCGCTGGCGCGAACTGTTCGCGCACGCGCACGTGCTGGCGGTGGAGCGCCCCGGCGCGCCGCTGGACCCGCAGGTCGTCGCCGACCAGGCGCCGGAGGTCCACCGGCAGGTCGAGGCCCGGGCCAGGCCGGCCCCGGCGCTGGCGCTGTCGCCGGCGGGCGGGTTCGCGGTGCTGCGGCTGGCCGGGCCGCGCCCGGAATCGTCAACCCGGGTGCGCCGCCTGATCGCCGGCGGCGGCGACTGGGAGCGGATGCTGCCGCCGGCGGTGGCCGGATTCATCCGCGGACACCGCCTGTACGGATACGGGGCCGCGACGCGGGCTCCGCTATAATTTCCCGCACCGCCCACGAGCCCGAGCCCTTGACCAGCCAAGCCCAAGTCATCAAGACCAGCCTGCCCACCCCACCGCCGTCGGTCGAACTGCTGCTGTCCACCGTGCTGGACGCGGTCGCCGAGATCAAGGCGGTCGACGTCGCCGAGATCGACGTCCGCGGCAAGACCAGCGTCTGCGACTACATGGTGATCGCCTCGGGGACCTCGACGCGCCACGTCAAGTCGATCGCCGAGGAAGTGGTGAAGTTCGCCAAGCGCCTGGACTGCCAGCCGCTCGGGGTCGAAGGCGAGCGCGAGTCGGAATGGGTGCTGGTCGACCTCGGCGACGTGGTGGTGCACGTCATGCTGCCGCGGGTGCGCGAGTTCTATGCGCTGGAGCGGCTGTGGACGGTCGGCGACGAACCCCCGTCCGCGGGCGCCGTCGACGGCGCCGCGGCGGGCGGCCCGGCGCGCGACGCGGGATAGCGCATTGAAGGCGCGCCTGGTCGCGGTCGGCGAACGGCCGCCGGGCTGGGTGTCCGAAGGCTTCGCCGAATACCGGAAGCGGCTGTCGCACTGGCTGCCGCTGGACCTGGTGGAGATCACGCCCGGCCTGCGCGGCAAGGGCCGCGACGCGGTCCGCGCGACGCAGGACGAGGGCCAGCGCGTGCTGGCGGCGCTGCCGCGTGAACTGCACGTCGTCGCCCTCGACGGGCGCGGACGCGCCTGGGATTCGGAGGCGCTGGCGCGCCGGATGGAGCATTGGCGCGGCCAGGGACGCGACCTGGCCTTCCTGGTCGGCGGGCCCGAGGGCCACGCCGGCGAGGTGCTGGACCGCGCCGACGAGACCTGGTCCCTGGGCCCGCTGACCCTGCCGCACATGCTGGTGCGGCTGCTGGTCGCCGAGCAGCTCTACCGCGCCTGCGCGCTGCTCGCCAACCATCCCTACCACCGCGCCTGAGCGCGGTCAGCCGCGGGCGATGCTGAACTCGATCGGCACCAGCCCGACGGCCTGCACCGGCTGGCCGTCGCGGATGGCCGGCTGGAACGTCCAGTGGCGCAGCACGTGGCGGCGCGCTGCCTCGTCGAGCCTGCGGTAGCCGCTCCCGGTCTCGACCTGTACATCGAGCGGCCGGCCGTCGACGTCCACCAGCACGCGCAGGACCACCGTGCCCTCGTGTCCCGCCCGGAGCTCCTCGCGCGGGTAGGGCGGCACGCTGGCCCGGGCATACGCCAGGCGCATGCCCGCGGGCCCGTCGGCGGCCGGCGGCGCGATGTCGCCCGGACCGGCGTCGGCCGGAGGCGCCGGATCGGCGGCCAGCGTGCCGCCGTCCACCAGCGGTGGCGCGGCCGGGGCCGGGTCGCGGGCGAGGGTGCGCTGCGCGGGTGCGGTGGGCGCCGGGTGCACGACGGGGCGCTCGACCGGCACCACCTCCGGCGGCGCCGGCGGCGGCACCGGGCGGGGCTCGAACCATTCCGTCTCCAGGCCACGGCTGGCAGGCGCTTCCTGCGCGGTCCGCGTGATCGGCACGAGCATCAGCAGGAGCAGCGCGCCGTTGAGCAGCAGGGTCCCGGAAATCCCGGCGATGCGCACCGGATCGGGACGCGGGGCTTCGCCGGCGTGCCCGGCGGCAAGAGGACTGCGGACGTTGGACTGCAGGACCATGGAGCACCTCCTCGTTGTCCCGGCGCGCCGCCGGGTGTCGCGGATGCCAACGCCCCGCCAGGGGCGGCGGGGTCGTCAGCGCCCGAGTTCGAACACTACCTCCAGGTTGGCCTCGAGCGTGTTCTCGCCCGGGGCCACCGGGGTCGATTCGGAATCCATGGCCATCGCCCGCATCGCATACATCGGCCGCGGCGCCTGCATGCCGCCGCCCTCGCTGATGCTCACGATGCGCCGCACCCTGAGGTCCAGGGCCCTTGCGTACATGTCGGCGCGCGCCCTGGCCTGGTCCAGCGCCTTGCGGCGGGCTTCGTCGTAGACGGCCTCGGGCTGGTCGATGCCGAAGCCGGGGCCACTGATGTTGTTGGCGCCGCTGGCGACCAGCGCATCCAGCACCTCCCCCAGCCGCGCGATGTCCCGCACCTTCAGGCTGACGGTGTTGCTGGCGCTGTAGCCCGAGATCCGCGGCTCCTCGTTGTCGACGTGGCGGTAGGTGGGATGGATGTTGATGCCGGTGGTCTGGATGTCCTTCCCGGCGACGCCGGCGGCCTGGATGGCCTCGATCACGCGCGCCATCCGGGCGGCGTTCTCGCGCATGGCGGTGTTGGCGTCGGCGGCCTGCGTGACCACGCCCGCCGAGGCGGTCGCGACATCGGGCGCGCGGCTGGCCTGGCCGGTCGCCGAGACCGAGAGCAGGGTGCCGTCGCTCGCGACGTGGGCGGCGGGCGTCTGCGCGGCTGCGGTCATGGCAGGGCTCCCGGCTGCGAGGGTCAGGGCAAGGATGGCAAGGACCATCCGCGGCGATTTCAGGCTCATGTTGGTCTCCGATGTCGGTCGAGGGCAAGGGTTGTGCCGGTGGAGTGAACGGCCCGTGAGCCGGAACGGGGTTGCGGAAGGGCCCGCTCCTTCGCGGCGGCGCCGGCACGGTATCCTGTCGGGATGCTGCACCTTGCCTCCAGATCCCCGCGCAGGCGCGAGCTGCTGGCGCGCCTCGGGCTCGACTTCGGCGTGCTCGACGTCGACGTGCCGGAGCAGCGGATGCCGGGCGAAACGCCCGCCGGCTACGTCGCCCGCGTCGCCCGCGAGAAGGCCGGCGCGGGGCTGCTGCGCGTGGTCGCCGTGCCCGGAGCCGTCGTGCTCGGCTCCGACACCGAGGTGGTGCTCGGCGACGAGGTGTTCGGCAAGCCCGCCGACGGGGACGAGGCCGCGGCGATGCTGCGCCGGCTTTCGGGGCGCACGCACCGGGTGCTGACCGCGGTCTCGCTGGTGTCGGCCGGGCGCGAGGCCGCGGTGCTGGTCGCCAGCGAGGTCGCCTTCGCGGAGCTGTCCGACGAGGACATCGCCGAGTACGTGGCCAGCGGCGAGCCGGCCGGCCGGGCCGGCGCGTACGCGATCCAGGGCGGTGCTGAGCGCTTCGTCACGCGCCTGTCGGGCAGCTATTCCGGCGTGATGGGGCTGCCCCTGCACGAGACCGCGGGGCTGCTGCGCGGGTTCGGCATCCACGCGCGCACGCCGCGCGCGGGTGGCGGCGCATGAGCGAGGAAATCCTGGTCAACGTCACACCGCGCGAGACCCGCGTCGCCGTGGTCGAGAACGGCATGCTGCAGGAGCTGCACATCGAGCGCGGCTGGCGGCGGGGCGTGGTCGGGAACATCTACAAGGGCCGCGTGCAGCGGGTGATGCCCGGGATGCAGGCCGCCTTCGTCGACATCGGCCTGGAGCGCGCCGCCTTCCTGCACGCCAACGACGTGCTGCGGCCCGGTCGCGCCGAGGACCTCACGGTCGAGGACCCGGCCGCAGGGCCGGGACCCGTCCCCGCGGTGCCACAGCCCACGCCGCCGATCGGCGAGCTCCTGCGCGACGGGCAGGAAGTCGTGGTGCAGGTGGTCAAGGATCCGATCGGCACCAAGGGCGCGCGCCTGACCACCCAGATCAGCATCCCCTCGCGCTACCTGGTGCTGCTGCCGCAGTCGAAGGTGATCGGCGTTTCGGCGCGGATCGAGGACGAGGCCGAGCGCGCGCGGCTGAAGGCGCTGGTCGGCGCGCTCGCGCTTGCCGGCGGCCATGGCTACATCGTCCGCACCAATGCCGAGGGGCAGCCGGAGGAGGCCCTGGCCGAGGACGTGGCCTACCTGGCCCGGGCCTGGGCGCTGGTCGAGCGCAGCGTGGCGGGCGCGGGCGTGGGCAGCTGCGTCTACGAGGACCTGACGCTGCCGATGCGCGCGGTCCGCGACCTGATGCGGCGCGACGTCGAGAAGGTGAAGGTCGACTCCCGCGAGACCTGCGACCGGCTGCGCGCGTTCGCGGCGCAGTACATGCCGGGCCTGGCCGAGAAGGTCGAGCACTACGCCGGCGCGCGCCCGGTGTTCGACCTGTACGGGGTGGAGGACGAGATCAGCCGCGCGCTCGACAAGGAGGTGCCGCTGAAGTCGGGCGGCTACCTGGTGATCGACCAGACCGAGGCCATGACCACGGTCGACGTGAACACGGGCTCCTTCCTCGGCCAGCGCAACCTCGAGGAAACGGTGTACCGCACCAACCTCGAAGCGGCCCAGGCCGTCGCCCGCCAGCTGCGCCTGCGCAACCTGGGCGGCATCATCATCATCGACTTCATCGACATGACCGATCCCGAGCACCGCCGCCAGGTGCTGCGGACGCTGGAGAAGTCGCTGGCGCGCGACCACGCCAAGACCACGGTCTACGATTTCTCGCCGCTGGGCCTCGTGGAAATGACGCGCAAGCGCACCGTCGAAAGCCTGGAGCGCCAGCTCAGCGAGACCTGCCACGAGTGCGGCGGGCGCGGCACGCTGAAGACCGCCGAGACGGTGACCTACGAGGTATTCCGGGAGATCGTGCGCGCGGTGCGCCAGTTCGACGCCGAGCGCCTGCTGGTGATCGCGTCGCCGAAGGTGGTCGCGCGGATCACCGAGGAGGAATCGGCGACCGTGGCCGAACTCGAGGAGTTCCTGGGCAAGACCATCCGCTTCCAGGCCGACGGGCAGTACCAGCAGGAGCAGTTCGATGTCGTGCTGCTCTGAGCCTTGCGCGCGGCGAGCGGGGCGCTGATGGCCGGCCGGTTCCGCCGCGCCCTGCGCCGCGCGCGGCGCGGTGCCTGGTACGCGGTGGCCATCGGCCTGGTGCTGATGGCGTTCGTCGCCGGCATCACCAGCCAGCTGCTGCCGCTGGCCGAGCGCCATCCCGAGCGCATCGCCGAGTGGCTCGGCCACCGCGCCGGGCGCCCGGTCTCCTTCGATCGCGTCGAGACCGCCTGGACGCGGCGCGGTCCCCTGCTGCGCCTGGACGGACTGCGCATCGGCGAGGGTGCGGACGCGATCCCGATCGGCGAGGCGGAGGTGCTGGTCGCGCAGTACGCGGGGTTGTTGCCGGGCCGTTCGTTCACCGAACTGCGGCTGCGCGGCCTGGAGCTGGCCCTGGTCCGCGGCGACGATGGCCGCTGGCAGGTGCGCGGACTGCCGGGCGAGGCGCAGTCGGACGGCGACCCCTTCGCCGCGCTGGAAGGCCTCGGCGAGCTGCAGGTGGTCGACGGCGTGCTCGTCGTCGACGCACCGGGGCTTGGCGTGGGCGCGCGCCTGGGCGAGGTCGACCTCCGCCTGCGGGTCGACGGCGCGCGGGTGAGGGCCGCGGTCCGCGCGTGGATGGTGCCCGGCGCTTCGCCGCTGGACATGGCGGCCGAGCTCGACCGCGCCAGTGGCGACGCACGCGCCTGGCTGGCACTGCGCGACGCCGACCTGTCCGCGTGGTCCGGGCTGCGCGCGGGCGGCATCGGGCCCACGGCAGGCCGGGGCAGGCTCGAGGCCTGGGCCGACCTGCGCGGCTACCGCGTGGATTCCATGCTGCTGCGCGGCGAACTGGACGGGCTGCGCCTGCGCGGCGGCGGCGAGGGCGGCGCGCGCGAGGCCGACCTGGGCCGGGTCGCGCTCGATGCGCGCTGGACGGCGCTCGCGGAGGGCTGGCGCTTCGACGCGCCGCGCCTGTCCTTCGGCGCGGGAGCGGAGGCGCAGGCCCTGGACGGCCTGCTGGTTGCCGGAGGCCGCAGGAAGGCGCTGGTCGCCGAGCGGATCGATGCCGGGGCGCTGCTGATGCTGGCCTCGCTGTCGCCGGAGATGCCGGCGGAGCTTGCCGCGTGGCTGGGCGAGGCCCGGCCGTCCGCGGTGCTGCACGGGGTCGAGCTCGTGGGCGGGCCTTCCGGGCAGCTGCGCGCGCAGGCGCGCATCGAGGACTTCGGCTTCGGCGTCCGCGGGGCGGCCCCCGGGCTGTCGGGCCTCTCGGGTTCGCTCCGGGGCGACGCCGGGGCCCTGGTCTTCACGCCGGATCCGTCGGCCGTGGCCAGCGTCGACTGGCCGCTCGGCTTCGGGCCGCCGGCGCACCAGGTCCGCCTGCGCGGCGAGATCGTCGCCTGGCGCGACGGAGGCGGCTGGCGGGTGCGAACCCCCGCCCTGAGGGTCGATGGCGAGGGCTATGCCGCCGATGTGCGCGGCGGCCTCGATTTCGCAGGCGATGGCACCCGCCCCGCCATCGATCTGGTGGCCGAGCTCGACGAAGCGAGGGTGCCGGTGGCGAAGCGGTTCTGGATCCGCCACATGATGCCGGAGGCAGCGGTGCAGTGGCTGGATTCGGCGCTGGTCGACGGCCGCGTGCTCGACGGCCGCGCCGTGGTGTCCGGCGACCTCGATGACTGGCCGTTCAAGGGCACCGGGGGGAGCGCCGGGGCCGGCCTGTTCCACGCCTCGGCGACGCTCGAGGACGCCGAGGTGCGGTTCGACCCCGGTTGGCCGGCCGCCACCGGGCTCGACGGGCGGGTGGACTTCATCGCCGATGGCTTCAGCCTCGAGGGGAGTGCGCGCCTGGCGGACGTCCCGGTGCGCTCGCTGCGTGCCGGCATCACGGACTTCGGGACGGCGCCGCTGCGCGTGGACGCGGCGGTCGACGCGGACGCGGCGCCGGTGCTGGAACTGCTGCGCGACAGCCCGCTGCGGGAGGGGCGCGAAGCCCTGCTCGATTCGCTGGCGGCGTCCGGGCCGCTGCGCGCGGACTTCGGCATGGTGCTGCCGCTGGGAGCCGCCGAGGGGACCTCGCCCGGCCTCCGGGTATCGGGGCAGGTGGCGCTGGCCGGGGCCAGGCTGGGCGAGTCGCGCTGGAAGCTGGACTTCGACGGGGTCCATGGCCGGGCCCGGTACGACGAGGACGGATTCACGGCCGAAGGGCTGCGCGTGCGCCAGGACGGAGCGCCCGGACGCCTGTCCCTGCGCGCCGGGCCGGGGCACGTGCGGGACCGCGGCATGGCTTTCGAAGCTGCGCTCGAGGCGAGCCTTGCCTCGTCGACGCTCGCGGCCCGCGCACCGGGCCTGGCCTGGCTGGGCGATCGCATGGAGGGCCGTTCCGACTGGACGCTGGCCCTGGGCCTTTCGACCGGCGCCGGGACCGACGGCGACGGCGGGCGGCTGCAGCTGCGCTCGGACCTGGTCGGGACCGCCCTGGCACTGCCGGCACCGCTGGGCAAGCCCGCGCTCGAGCCGCTGCCCGCCCGCATCGACCTCGAGCTGCCCATGGGCGAGGACGACATCGACGTGGTCCTGGGCGAGCGGGTCGCGCTGCGCGCCCGCACCCGGGCCGGGCGCACCGGCGTCCTCGCCGTGCTGGGCAGCGCGCGCGTCGATGCGTCCCCGCCCGGATCCGGAGTGCGCATCACCGGTCGCACGCCCGTGCTGGACGCGATGGAGTGGGCCGGGCTGTTCGCGGGCGACGGTGGGGCCGGAGGCGACGGGCTGGCGCTGCAGGGCATCGACCTGGTGGCCGACCGCCTGCAGCTCCTCGGGGCCTCCTTTCCGGACACGCGCGTGCTCGCCCGCCAGGAGCGCGGCGCGGTCCGGCTGCAGTTGGTCGGCGAAGCGTTGGCGGGAACCGTGGAGCTACCGCGGACCGAAGGCGGCGTGCTCGGCGCGCGGCTGGAGCGGCTGCACTGGCGCAGCGCGCGGGCTCCGGGCGACGCCGTTGCGCCTGCGGAGGAGGACGGGGAGGCCGGCGACGATCCCGGCATCGACCCCGCGGCGATACCACCGCTGGCGGTGGTGGTCGAGGACCTGCGCATCTCCTCGGCGCCGCTGGGGCGCCTGGAGCTGCGCACGCGTCCCACGGGCGCGGGCCTGCAGGTCGAATCGATGCAGCTGCGCGCGCCGGGCCAGTGGATCGACGTCGCGGGCGCCTGGACCGGTCGCGGCGCGGAGGCGCGGACGCGGATGGTGGTCGATGTGCGGAGCGGCGACTTCGGGGCGCTGCTCTCCGGCCTCGGCGCGGGCGGCCGCATCGACGGCGGCGACGGCAGCGCGCGCTTCGAGGGCAGCTGGCCGGGCTCGCCCGCGGGATTCCGCCTGGACGAGCTGGAAGGCAGCCTCGCGCTGACGGTCAAGGACGGGCGCCTGCTGCAAGTGGAGCCGGGCGCGGGCCGCGTGCTCGGCCTGCTCAGCGTGGCCGAGCTGCCGCGCAGGCTGATGCTCGACTTCCGCGACTTCTTCTCGCGCGGCTTCGTCTTCAACCGCATCGGCGGCACCCTCCGCTTCGGCGAGGGGCTCGCGCGCAGCGAGGGCCTGGTGATCGACGGCGCCGCGGCCGAGATCCACATCCGCGGCAGCGCCGACCTGCGCGCGCAGACCTACGACCAGGTGATCGAGGTGCAGCCGCGCACCGGCGGGCTGCTCACGGCGGTCGGCGCGATCACCGCCGGGCCGGTCGGCGCGGCCGTGGGTGCGGTCGCAAACGCCGTCTTCGAAAAGCCGCTGGGACGCATGGGGGCCCGCGTGTACCACGTGTCCGGGCCGTGGAAGGATCCCAGGGTCCGGGTCGAGGGCCGCGAGCTCCCGCCCGCCGGCGACGCCGACGTGACCCCGCCGGCGGGCGACGCAGCGGCACCGCCCGAACGCGACGCCGCGACCCCGCCCGAAAGCGACGCCGCGACCCCGCCGGCGGGCGACGAGCCTTGATCCCGCGGCGCCCCGCCCTCACGTGGCTTGAATCCCCGGAGTCGGACCAACCATGAGCCAGGCCCTTGCAATCGCCGAATCCCGCCTCCTGCTGCCCGCGGGCCTCGACGCCCGCGGCCTGGAGCGCACCTTCGGCGCGCTGCTCGGCCCGGGCATCGACTTCGGGGACATCTATTTCCAGCACGCGCGACGCGAAAGCTGGACCGTCGAGGACGGGATCGTCCGCGATGGCGCGCACTCGATCGAGCAGGGCGTCGGCGTGCGCGCGATCAGCGGCGAGAAGACCGGTTTCGCCTATGCCGACGACATCAACGCCGAAGCGCTGCTGTCCGCCGCCGGCTCGGCGAGGGCCATCGCGCGCAGCGGCGCCGAGACCCGCGCCCGCGCGCTGGTGCCGGCGGGTGCGCGGGCGCTGTACCCGGCCGAGGACCCGGTCGACGGCATGGCCAGCGACGCCAAGGTCGAGTCGCTGCGCCGGGTCGACCGGATGCTGCGCGCCGCCGATCCGCGGGTGACCCAGGTGGTGGTCAGCCTGTCGGGCGGCGTCGACACCATCTTCGTGGCGCGGTCGGACGGCGTGGTCGCCGGCGACGTGCGCCCGCTGGTGCGGCTGAACATCCAGGTGATCGTGGAGCAGGGGGGCCGGCGCGAGACCGGCTACGCCGGGTACGGCGGGCGCTGTTCCTACGCCGAGCTGCTCGGCGACGGCCAGCCCGAGAAGTACGCGCGCGAAGCGCTGCGGCAGGCCCTGGTCAACCTCGAGGCCATCGACGCGCCGGCCGGCACGATGCCGGTGGTGCTCGGCAGCGGCTGGCCCGGGGTGCTGCTGCACGAAGCCGTCGGGCACGGGCTGGAGGGTGACTTCAACCGCAAGGGCACCAGCA
>LSQX01195272.1_pt1 | contig 14020 bp, 11 predicted proteins | sample 654561 | NCBI WGS metagenome assembly LSQX01 (sample SAMN04489861, study PRJNA283612) | anaerobic digester metagenome | isolation source: 4 biogas reactors fed with cattle manure at either 37C or 55C with and... | place: Denmark: Kongens Lyngby | collected 2014
CATAAAATCGAAAAGAAAATCTTCGGCCATTTTCTTTGATTTACCATAGTCGTTATCCAATTCTGCTTGAGTGCTTGATGAGAATAGAATTGGAATTTTCTTCCCGCTATTAATTACTGAATCGATTAAGGTTTTTGTTAAATTGGCATTACCATCATAGAATTCATCGACACTTAAAGGGCGATTAATTCCCGCTAAATGAATAACGAAGTCCGCGATATCAATAAAATGTAATAAGTCATTTTTAGACGAATTTAAATCGTATGGTAAAATCTCAAATCCTTTGTTGTCTAACTCGATACAAAGATTCTTTCCTATAAAGCCATTTGCGCCAGTAATTAGAATATTCATAATTTACCTCGTTCTTTATTATATATTGTTGTATTGTTTCGTGCTTACCTTCTCTCTTTGTAAAACATTTCCCGTGTTCATTCAAAAATCATGATTGATATGCATTCCACGTAACATATAAGGGATTAGCTTGTTCGTTTATAGGCTTTGATGGCGATTATGCTATACATAAGGTTAATTATTTGGATGCGGTGACTCTTTCTAACTCAACTATCATGCGCCTACACGAATAATCCAACGTGAATTCTGGATGTTCAGCAAAGTATGTGTAATTGTTGCTCCCCATTGTTTTTCTTTGTTCGATGGATAAAGACATTATTTTTTCAATTCCAGCCTTGATTCCCTCAACGCTTTGTTCACAAAAAATAGCGCCATTAGCATTTTCCAAGATTTTCCTTCCATCTCCAGATAACATGCCTAAAATTGGGCGTCCAAGTTTTAACGTTTCAATAACTTTTTGAGGAATCATTTGGGAAGTATATGAATTATTTAGTAGCGGGATGAATACCGCATCTGCTTTTTCATAATATTTTATTACTTGATCAGCCGGTAATCGTCCAACTAACTCAAAGTAATCTAATAAATTAAGCTCTTTTATTCTTTTATCAAGTTTAGACAACTCGCTTCCGCTTCCAACAATCGTAACTCGCAGTTTATTCTTGTCTTTTAAAAGGGCAACTGCATCGGCAAGCATACTGATGCCAGTGAATTTTGTAACGGATCCGATATAAACTAGATTAAAGATATTTGAATTATAGTGTTCTTGAGATAGGAAGGTTTGCGTACTCAGTGATGGTTGATATATAGTTTTCACATCAATATTAAGATGTAAAATATTTTTGAAATACCAGTCAACAGAAGGCGAAGCAAATGCTATCGAATCGACTTTTGAATACGCATCTTTGCTGATTTTTAACATAATTTTATAAAACCAAGTGTTTCTTGAAGTTGTGTTTGTAGCAATTAATGATTCTGGCCACAAATCTAAGCCATAATGAAAATGTTTTAGTTTGTGTTTCTTACAATATTTATTCGCAGAAATGATGGTTAATATGGGCGAGTGGACATGAGAAAACACGACATCGTACTTGGATTTATGCTTTCGCAAGAAAGAATTAAACCCAAAATAAAATGAGATATATTCCATTATCAAAGAAAGCGTGCTTTTTTTCCGAGCGCGGTTTTTAATTCTATAAATCTCGACACCATTAACAAACTCATGTCGCATATTGAGATAATCAGGTAGTATTCGCCCATATCCATAACTTGGTCTTCCTGTTAAAATAGTTACTTCGTGCCCGAATTCGACAAGTTTTTCTGCAATGTTCGTAATGGAAAATTGTTCAGGGTAGTATCTTACACATAGTATCAAGATTTTCATTATTCGCTCCTCTATAATTAAGTCAAAAAACCAATAATTTGAATTTTTATCTTAATTGTTTCTGTAACCACTCAATAAGAGACTCTTTTTCGGTTTTGAGTTTAGCAAGATCTATTCGAACGGGATAAGAGTAAATATCGTTTGCGCCGACTCTATCCAGCAACTTGCTGCGCTTTGTTTTTGAAAATAACATGGCATAGTTTCCGTAAGCCAGAGTTGCGACGCAGGCATGCACACGATCAGAAAGCGTAAGTTTTGAATTTGCATAAATATCAACATAGGACTGTGGAACATCAGAAACAAATGAATTTGAATATCGGAATACCTTATTTTTAAGCATCGGTGAAAACCGGTGATCAGTTCGAATAATATCATATTGGTCAACCTTAACTTGCCTGTCTTTAGCGGGGAAAACACTTAATGCATATACTAGAGCATCAGATATTCTATCTGTTTTAGCGCCAATTCTTTTGATAAAACCATTAAAATCAAGTTTCCAATATTGTTCATTAAAAACGAAATTATACTTGGGTATCAATTGATTAGATATAATGATTTTTGGTTCAAAAAACTTATCGAAATTAAGAGTCAAAAGATTAGGAAAATCTAATTTAAGTGGAGAGTGAGTTTCGGGCAAAAAGAACGCAAAATCAACTCCATCATAGATGTCAATGCCAAGAGTTAATAGTTTACCGTATGCATCGCTATCTCGCGTTGTAATAACGATGGGAGGATACTCTTTTAAAAACGCTCTAATTTCCGTAAGAAATCTTGGGTCACACTTCATAAAACCACAAGAAAGAATGGCATATTTTTTACCTCGGTTCTTTAAAGAAATTATCGTTTTCGACCAAATTTTCAAAAAATCACGCGACAAAACTGGACCAAGAAGAACAAACATATCAGCCTCAACATGTTCAATTAAGGGTAAGGATTTTTTAGGGTTCCCTTTGCGTTTTTGCGAACGGATGATTCCTGCGGGTTGGTCAAAAATGGCGTTAACATTTGCTTCTCCAAAAACTTTCTTCAAGACATAATCTGCTCCCAAATTAAAAAAAGCATTTCCAATGTTCGTCGCCCAATAACCAGAAACATAAGCCACTTTCATAATTACGCTCCTTGACCTTTTTTGCGGTTAATCGAACCGTTCTCAATCGTTTCAAATAATGGTTTTAGCGCTATATCGGCATCATATTTAAAACTCTCGTTGTAGTTATTCATTTTAATAATCATGTAGTGGGGTAAATTGGATTCTAATTTTATAATACAATCCCTAATACTTTTAGCACTTCGCGGAGTGCAAAGATATCCATTGTAACCATCTTTTACTATTTCAGAATTATATAACCAATCAGTTGCAACAATTGGCAAGCCCGAATAAAACGCATCAATTAAACAGCCAGCGAAACCCTCCCCATGATAATATGTTGGAAATAATAGTGCAAAGTAGTCGGAAAGAATTTGGGTCGCCTCATTGAATGGGGCAATTCCTTTATACTTAACAAAACTCGAATAAGGTGCAATTTTTTTATTAAACTCACTTTCGAACTCGATGTCAATCATACCGTAAATATCGAGAAAATATCTTGGATTCTTATCGTCATTCATTGATACAACTGCATCAATCGCTTCAATAATACCTTTGGACGCAGTCACGCGCGAAAAAGTGCATAGTTTTATCGTACTTCCCTGTTCAAATGTTTTAAGTAGTTCAGGATTGATGCGCTTAATTATTTTGAAATTAGGGATAAGCGAAACATTGCTTATTCCACGCTCAATAAGTGATGATTTCATGTTTTTTGTTTCAACAAACAACATTTCGTATTTTCTAAAGATTTTTTTGTAGCGAGGATTCTCATCAACAAATTTCGGAAGAAAGCCACCAATTACGAAATAAACAATTTTTGCTTTTTTAAAAAGCAACAAAAAATTATAGAGTTTGGAAATTACTCTAAGTCCATTATTCGCAGGCATAATGATAATTACATTGCTACGAAAAAATAAATTTATTGTTTTCAACAAAACTCTTAATGGACGCTTCTTCCATTGGTTTGTATTCACGTGTTTAACATTCTTCAAACCATACCTATCTTTTATCTTATTAAGTACATAAATTGTTTTGATAGCTTGTCCATCAGCGGGATTTTTGCCGCCTAATTGACCCCATAATCCGATTTTACATTTTCTCATTAATTCGTCCATTCTATACTCGATAATCATGTGTGGTTCGTAATTTATTAAAAAATAACGAAAATATTACTAATTGTGGTATAAAGAACATTTTACTACATAAAACCTCAAATGTCCCATTGCTTTTTTGGATATTGTAGTCGCTATACAGTATCCATGTCTTCGTTAATGCGAAAGACGAAATACCATCTCTAAAAAGTCTTAAATAAATTTAACCTTAGCAATTGTCTTTTCATTCCCTCAATACTAAGTCTTTCAGTATTGTGAGAAGTATACTGTTGTTCAACATCCAAAATTGCTTTACCTTTAGAAATATATTTGTCATAGTTCAAATCTCTATTGTCAGCCTTAATTCTAAAGAAACCCGGTAAATCTTCGGCTCTAGACATTTCTTCTGATGTAACTAGCACTTCAAACATTTTTTCCCCGTGACGCATTCCGATATAAAGCTTGCCAACATTAGATTTTGTTAAATCTAAGATGGCATCAGCAAGCGTTTCTATTGTTGCAGCTGGTGCTTTTTGAACAAACAAATCGCCTTGTTCACCATGTTCAAACGCATACAAAACCAAATCGACGGCATCAGTGAGGGTCATCATGAATCGAGTCATATCAGGGTTTGTGATTGTAAGTGGTTTACCAGCGTGAATCTGATCAAGAAACAATGGAATCACGCTTCCCCTGCTTGCCATGACGTTTCCGTACCGAGTTAGACAAATGACTGTATCATCAGGAAGCATTTGTCTCGATCTTGCGATAACGTTCTTTTCCATCAATGCTTTTGTAATGCCCATCGCATTAATTGGATATGCGGCCTTATCCGTCGACAAAAACACAGCTTTTTTAACATGGTTTTCAACGCAAGCAGTTATAACATTGTCACTTCCAATAACATTCGTTTTCATAGCTTCCATTGGGTAGAACTCGCAAGATGGCACTTGTTTAAGAGCTGCAGCGCTAAAAACATAATCCACACCACGAAAAGATCCGCGGATTGATTCGTAATCCCTCACATCGCCTATATAAAACTTGAGCTTCTCGCTATTGAATTTTTTCCTCATGTCATCCTGCTTTTTTTCATCGCGAGATAAAATCCTAATTTCTTTGATGCCCGTGGATAAAAACCGTTCCACCACAGCATGCCCAAAACTGCCCGTTCCGCCAGTAACTAATAATATTTTGTTTTCAAAATTCATAATATTTCACCTTTTGCATAACCAATTATAAATAACATACTTTTGTTGCGCAATTAATCTTGAACGACACAACCTCTTGTCACCATCTAAATACCGACTTCTTACTTTCGAATAACTCATAATGCTCTCGAGCAGTTGCGTCAATATCATACCTTAATGAGTCATTCATATTATTTTTTGATATTAATCGCTGATCATCTAAACTTTCAATCGCATTACTCATAAGTTTGACAAAACCCCATTTATCATTAATCTCAAATAAATACCCATTTCTTTTTGTGTCAATAATGTCAATTATTCCTCCCGTTTTTGAGGCAATTACGACTAGTCCGGCAGCCATTGCTTCCAAAATGGAAATTGGGTTTCCTTCGTATAATGAGGGTAATAGAAAAAATTTATGAGATTGCAATAAAGTGCTAACATCTCTCCTCATGCCCATAAAAGCAATATTGCCATTCACACCTAGTGTACTCGCCTTTTCTTTGGCGGTCTCAAGCAATGGACCATCACCAACAAGAGTTAGTTTTGCGGTTGGGTGAGTTTTTACTAATTCAGCAAAGGATTCAATCAAAAAAAGGTGGTTTTTCACTTCGCTAAATGAACCAACATGAATAAAATCATTTAGTCGGTTTTTTAAGTCTGTATTGCATGAAAACTTCATTACATCAATACCATTATATATAACCGGATGCACCGATAAATTGTATTTTTCTTTTACCGTCTTTGAAACTTCGGGAGAGATAGAAATAGGCGTTATTATCTGCCGATGAAACATGCATTTAAGTATTGCGCTCGGAATAATTCTTGCATCTTTTGATGCAATGCTATGAATTGTATAAAAAACTGAGTAAGGGGCTCTCCTTTTTAGCAATCCCGATAGAAAAAGGGTATTAACACTTGCAATATGAATGTGAATAATGTCTGGTTTAATTTTATAAATTAAACGCCGTAATTGATTGCTTGTGTGAAAATCAACACCAGTTTTCTTATTTAGGTAATGGATTCTAATGTCCGCTTTTTCCAGTTCTTCATTAATAAAGCCTTTTTTATCGTATAAAGAAACAACCTCTAGAGAAACATTATCCAATTTTCTAAACGCTTTTATCAGAGAAGAAACAAAGGTTTGCGCCCCGCCGGGAGGATGGAATGATGGTATGATTTCGACAACTTTCATAACAATAAACCTTTCTCTTGTCTAATCGATATTCTTCTTTTGCTGAGTTCGATATCCACGTGTGTTCCTTTTGTTGCGAGAACAGAATATGCGAATGGAAAGGCAAAATATTCAATTTTAGTGTAGTAGTTAACTAAAAAGAGCTGAAAGATGAAAACATATAAAATAATTGCAGCAAGTAGTAAATTGAAAGGTTGTTCGGTCTTCCGATGTGATTCAATAATTTTAATTATTGGAAATAAGAGGAAAGTTTGAAAGAGCAGGAAAGAAAATATTCCAAAATTACCTAAAAGAAAGACAAAATTATTGTGTGGTTCCATGTTAATGAAAGAATAAATCCTCGTTCCGCCAAACCCATAGCCAAATAAAGGTCGAGCCAAAAACAATTCGATTCCTTCTACCATAGCAACCATTCTATTATGAATCGAAAAATCAAATTCGCTAATATTCTCAGATGTACCCAACAACGTATTGAACATACTATAAATTCGTTCCTTAAATTCTAATAGGGCCGGAATTTGTAAAATAAGAAAGAACAGCACAATCAAACCTGCAGCAGAGATAATAAAATACACTTTGTGCTTTTTGGAGAATCGAAAATACATAACGAATAAGCACATTAAAATTGCTGATAATAAATTAGAGCGCGAACCAGTCATAATCAGCAATACAAACAAATACATAATCAGTGGATATAAAACAAAATTTTTCTTGTATCGAATTGCCCTATGCAAGGTGAAAACAATCAAGAAAACAAAATACTTGGCCACCTCGTTTTCATTGTCAAAAAAATTGCCAATTCTTGAACTAAAATCCAAGGAAAAGATTTGGTTCCGATAGACAAAAGTAAAGTAAAAAACAAATAGATAGCCACCAACCATTATAATCGAAAAAACATGTTCTTTTAAATTTTGATCAATATTGGCAATAAACTGGTAAATAATGAAAGAAAAAATAGTCACTAAGAATATCGTGTACGAAAAATTGCGAAAGCCAGTAAGCGCAGATGATATAATAATTGAAATGTCAAACATAACAACCAATGCGAAATAAAGATCAAGCTTTACCGATCCATATCTAACGACATAATAAATTATTGTTACTGTAGATACGAAATAAATTGCCATATTAATATAATTTAGTGGATATCTGCCTGAAAGCGCCATTGTGGAGAAGGATGAAAAAAGGATACTAATTAAAACCAAAAGGTACGAGACAAACTTTTTCTTACCATATTTTTTAAATGTTTCTTTGAGATTAAATGGTAATTTCATACATTTCTCTTTCAAATCTATCCATTTTTTTCGTTGATTTTTTTCCAATTCCATAGATCCACAAAAGGTTAATAATAATTGTATAGAAAAGCGAAAAACCAGAACCCAACATATTCAAATAAGATATATTTTGTGATGTGTGACCGAATAAAACTAAACCAGACAAAAATACTATTTGCATAGTAATAAGCGGGATGAAAAATATTAGAAGATTAATTGCTTTTTTAAAGGCTGATTCGACAAACATCTTACTATCAGTTCGACATATCCCTATATAAGATGCAATTGATGCGACTAAAAATAGCAGCGACAAACCTAAATATATGTATTTTGCTCCAAAAAAACTATTACGCGACTCGCTATATATATCATTAATAACATAGAGATCCAGACCATAATCGGCAAGCTGCCTTCCTTTATAAAAGAAATCGATGTAACTTCCATCGTTTGCGTAATCGCTGCCAAATACATCATCTATCATCATCGTTAATAGTTTGTTACGGCCATAGAAATCAAAGCAAAACGTCGTCCCAAATAATGTGTGGGCTTGACGTGTCGTCGATACGCCAAAATCTCCAATGGTGTCTGTTAAGTATTGTCCATAGTTATTGTCGACTGCTCCATAATGATTGACTTGATCTTCCGAGTTGATAGGCAGGCCAATATTCTCCTCAGTATGGGTAGTATAAAAAATGTTATTTATCGACATCACGCTATTAAATGTCCCGGCTTCATCATCGTAAGAAACAGTAATTGTTTTACCAATTAAATCGCTGTAATTTGTCAAGTCATCAGTAAAACTCAAAGCAATTAAATTATCGGCAATATGTGATGGCATGAAATATGTGGATTCCGCTCCACTCAATGGATAGTGGGATGGATTTTTCGTAATCAAATACTGCTCAAGACGAATGGTTTCCATTAATACTCTATTTTGATTTGAGTATGCGCTGAGACCGATGATTTTTGATTCGAATTGATAATCTTCGTAATCATTAAGAAACGCTTTATACTGGATTGGTTGATTCCTACTTCCAGACAAAAGATAAGTTTCAATGTGATTATTATACTGGTATCTGCTGCCTTTGACCTGCATTTGCTGGTATAATTGAAAAACTGATTGGCTTTTAGCAAAGTCTTCATCACCAAGTTCATAATTTTGCATATAGGTGGCGTGTATTCTAGAATTTATAGGCTGAGTACTCATAAAATATGTCATTGACTCTAGAATTGAACTTAGTCGCGTTGATTGCATTGATGAGCCAAACAATGACATAAAGACAAAGGCAACCATTGTCGAAACAGTAAATATAGTTCGGAAGACAATTTTCATTTGGGTAGTTCGTTTAGTTAATGATTTTCTATCCCATCTCTTCTCATTGGTGAATTTTCTTAAATAACCACAAAACTGATTGAGGTTGATTATATATGATTGTTTTGACTTAACCAGTTCGGAAAGCGTTTCCTGCGAGGAATCAACAACAAAAACTACACGTTTCGTGACAATTGTGTCATATGTCTCAACAAATTTTTTTAATACTTCGCGTGAGCACCTCGTGGAATTAATAATAATTGGGCCATCGTAATCGGAGTTTAGGATAGACAAAAATTGTGAATGAGAGAAATTGCGGTTCTTTTCAAGACTTTCAAAATTGTGAATCACTAACCCCTTGAAGTAGCTGTGTCTACTATTAACGCTATTAAGAAAGCGAACAAGCTTTGAAGGTGCATCCTCGACAACAAAAAGTGCTCCATTTTCAATTTGCGATAATGGGGGCGGGTATATAACTATTTCAAATTTTCTTAATTTATTAATCATAAGATAAATACTCGCAAATCATTTATAAAACAAATTATACAATATTAGAAATATTCTTGCTTAAAAGAATAAAAATACATCTGATGAACTTTGATTCCCTAATTGCCATTCACCAAATTTAAGATTTTCGTTTTCGAGATATCATGCGTCTAATGATATTGATAGATTGGTTGCTATCGACAATAAAATTTGTAGCAATCACAATGATAAAGACGGCTGTGACCAGAATAAAACCCCACATAATAAAGTAAGGGATGGTCAGTATTTCTACATTAATGAGATATTGGAAGATTAAAAAGCATCCGGCGATAATTATTGAACCTTGAAAAAAGCGTAATGCTGATTTTAAATAAAGCTTAGAGAATACGTGTTTTTCAACAATAATGATAAACCATATACCTTTAATCAAAGAAGCGATAATCATTGCTATTAGAGCACCACTAACTCCAAAAAATGGAGTCAAAATAGCGAGAAAAATCACTTCAATTACCATATATAAAACATTCGACCAACGCGATTCTTTGAATTTTCCAGCTGCCTGAATAATGGTTTGGGCTGGAAGACGAAAATTGTCAATAAATGCCCAAATCACAAACAACAATCCGTAGTTTATATTTATATACTCATGCGCATCGGGCAAACCGCCAACATATATAGTGACAAAAGGTATAATAAGCATTATTGAGACAGCATACAAAATAGTTTGCGTATTTACCAAAACCAACTCGAACTGACTATAGGCATTTCGTGCTCGAGATAACTCGTTCTTCGATATCATCTCACCAAAAGTTGCCGTTGAACCAGATGTAATTGTACTAATGATAGTCTGCAATCCATGAAACACTAGGTAATATACAGAAAATATACTCACCGTTTTCATCGATGATAGAATTGATAGGGCTAGAATCGGGAGAGAATAAGCGACCGTCTTACTAAGTTGCATCAAAACAGCATCAAAACGCTTGACGGTGGTTTGAACAACATTACTTTTTGATGTCTGATTAAACTTGATATACGGATATTTCTTCTTGGTATAGAAGTGCAAAAATATTGTTCTAAGAAGTATAGATACAATAGCCGAGGCCTTTACAAGTATTATGTGTTGGTTTAGCGCAATTAAGGTAATCGCAAGCACAAAACTGAAGATAATGCTTGCAGCGAAGGAAAGATTTAGTACATATACTTTTTGGTCAGCGGTCAGCAAAACACGATATTTTGCCACCGAAAACATATCTAGTAATCCTGACGTACCAATAATAAAAACTAGTACAATAACAACCCAAATATCAATTTCTCCAATATTTGCGATGAATGGATAAATCGATGCGACGACAATAATACCAACTAAATAAAAAAGACTTGTCCTATTGTATGATTTCTTTGCTAAAGAGACGAAACCATTTATTGCATTTTCATCCTTTAAAACCAAAGGTTTATACAAAGAATATATAAAAACCGAAGAAAGACCCAATTCAAGATATCCTAAATAGCTTATAAACTGTTGAATTGATACGGTTAAGCCATTAATATCTGAACCAAAACGCCCAATAATTAGTCTAGGCAAAATTATGCCAACAGCAATTTGAATAACGCTATATAATGCGGCTGTGAATGAGTTAATAAACGCTCTTTTTGTTCTGTTCATGATACTTCTTTTCAAAAAGCAGCAACTATTTCATACAATCTCTAATAACGAACGAAATATCTTTATAAGCATTGTAAAAATATTCTTGTTTATCAATACTGGGTAATTCTTGATAATTTCCATAGCATTGTTTAAGATACAAATCAATTTTGTTTGGAGCCGAATAGGTCTTACCTTCAAATACAACTTTTTTAGGTGTTCCGTAAACATCTCTCTTAAATAGAACCCTTTTATAATCATAATTACTCGCCATATGCGCAACCAATTTCGACTCGCCGTTGCAGTCATATTTTATCATTGATTTCTCGAGTCTTTTTTGTAAACACATCAATGAAATTGGAGCGAGAAAAAGGCTTAATAGGATTTTGAGACTACTCTTAATAATTCGCGGTGGACGTTCATATATCACCGCCTGCTTATAGTACATTATCTTTTTTAAAAATTTTATTCGCTTTGCTTGTTTATTTTGTTCAGATTTCGAATCTGGCGCATCATCGAAAGGAAAAATATCAAGGTAAAGACCTTTATGGCTTCTATATTTAGTTAGTATAGGATTAAATATTTCAACGCAATTGCTATGAAGAAGCATGTGTGGAGAATAGTGGTCTTTTTCATTTCGAAAAGTGGCTAAAAAATACTTATTCTTGTCGAGTTGTGTTTTTGCTATTTCAATGAATTTGTCATAATCTTTTCTCATCATGGCGACATCAATATCGGGATCCCAGGGAATAAAGCCTTTGTGCCTTACTGCGCCTAGAAGAGTTCCTCCTATCAAATAGTAAGTGAGATTATTTTGGTCGCAAATTCTCACAAATTCATCAAGAAGTTGCAACTGAAGTAATTGAAAGTCGCGAAATTCATTTTTTTCCATTTAGTTACCCTCAGTGAGTCAATCAGCGATTTTCTTTCGCAAAATTGTTGATGATATTCCATCTGTGTGTTTCAAATAACACACTTTACCGCCTCTTCTTCTCATATAATCGTCAACTTCGCGAAAGACATCGCTGCCTTTCCGATCGTCGCCAACAAACATTACATCGAACTTATACTTTTCAAAAGATTCAATTTTGTTGCGATTAATTTGAGGAACGACTTCATCAACATATTTAATGGCTGATACAATCGCGACTCTATCTTCAAAAGGAATGATTGGCGTTTTGCCCTTATATTGCTGAACTAGTTCATCAGTACTAACTGCAACAATTAAATAATCGCACTTTTCTTTTGCTTGTCTCAGTATATTTAAATGGCCGATATGAAACATATCGAAGACGCCTGAGGTATAGCCGACAATCTTTTTCTTTTCGCCTTTATCCATAATTACTTAATCATCGCTTCCGCTTTCGCATGCTCTTCTTTTAAAAACGCCAAAACATCTGCATAAACTCTTTTGTTATCGGTTTCGTTTAAAACTTCATGTCTCATATTCGGATAGATGATCGTTTCAACATCTTTAATGCCAAGCCTTTTATATAACTTCGCAAGTTTTAGCGGCCCTTTGGATTTATTGCCCACAGGATCTCCTTCTCCCGCGATAAGAAGAATCGACATGTCCTGGCGAATCTTTCTCATAAACTTCGGCTTATGCAGACGATTCAGGCCTTTAAGAAACTCCCGATAAAAACTCTTTTTTGACTCATACAAAAAACCACATTTTGGATCTTCATTATAACGACGAACATTTTCTTCGTTAACACTCAGCCAATCAGTCTTTGTTTTATGATCCTTAATGGCAGCGGTATAAGGTCCAAGCATCAAATTTCTTAAGAACTTTGACGGTTTCCTGCGATTCTTTTTGTTGACAAGCAAACGCGACAAGAAATAACCGATGCCAATCATCAGGCGATTCGGACCATTCGTCCCACTCAAAATAACTTTGTTAACGTGTTCTGTATATCTTTGAATATAGTCCTGAACGATGAAGCTTCCCATCGAATGACCAAATAAGTAAGTCGGTAAAACCGAGACGCGAAGTTTTTCTACTAATTCATCAGTGTTCTTAACTGTTTTTGAAAATCCAGAAACGGGCCACACACCCAACTCCTCTGGTTCATCCGCATTCTCGCCTTGACCATAATGGTCAATGCAATACACATTGTAACCATTATCATTTAGGAAATTAGCAAAATGATCATAACGAAGTGAATGTTCTTCCATCCCTGTTAGTATAACAACATTAGCGATGGGCTTTTCGATTGTCCACGAATAGCCAAACAGCTCCTCGCCGTTTTTGTATGTCATTTTAATCTTATCTCTTGCCATATCTAATTCCTCTTTTTCTATTATAAGATATCTAATCCTTATTCATAACCATTCGGGTTATTCTTCTGCCACTTCCAAGCATCTCGACAGCAGTCTTCAATACTAAGTGTTGCCTTCCACTGTATTTCCTTTAAGGCTTTATCGCAGTTCGCGTAGTTTTCATCAATATCGCCATCTCTTCGTGGCCCAATGACATACGGAATCGTAATGCCATTTACTTTTTCAAAAGTTTTGACTAAGTCTAAGACCGAAGTACCTTTTCCAGTGCCAAGATTATATATCTTCAAGCCCAACTTGTCTTTAATTACTTTTAAAGACGCGAGATGACCTTTGGCTAAATCGACAACATGAATATAATCGCGGATACCCGTTCCATCCGGTGTTCGATAGTCATTTCCAAAGACATTTAGATGTTTTCTTTTGCCAATCGCTACTTGGGTAATATATGGCATTAAATTATTCGGAATATCATTTGGATCTTCGCCCATTAAGCCAGTTGGATGCGCTCCAATTGGATTAAAGTAACGAAGAATAACGATGTTCATAACCTGATCATTTTTAAATTCTTCTTGTAGAAGTTTTTCAATTTCAATCTTGGTTTGTCCATAAGGATTCGTGGCTTTTTTAATTGGGTCGCTTTCAAAAAGAGTAACGTGATCTGGTGCGCCATAGACGGTCGCTGATGATGAAAAGACGATATTTTTAATGCCAAACTTATTCAATTCCTT
>LSQX01391078.1_pt1 | contig 14018 bp, 15 predicted proteins | sample 654561 | NCBI WGS metagenome assembly LSQX01 (sample SAMN04489861, study PRJNA283612) | anaerobic digester metagenome | isolation source: 4 biogas reactors fed with cattle manure at either 37C or 55C with and... | place: Denmark: Kongens Lyngby | collected 2014
TCTCAAATCATTTACAATCATACATCTGATAAGTTTTTATTTTTCCAAGCAATTTCTTGATTTCATGGGGCTTAAGTTCCCTGACTTCCCCCGCCTGCAAACCTTCCGCGGTGAGTTCTCCGAAACGGATCCTCGTCAGGCGCTTGACTGGATGTCCGAGCGCGGCAAACATCTCCTTCACCTGATGGTATTTCCCTTCTTTGAGAATGATTCCCGCCAATGAGGAATTCTTTTTGGTGCTTGCTTCCCGGAGATATGTTTTGCAGGGCAACGTGCGGTAATCCCCGAGCTGAATGCCTTTTTCAAGCGTTTTTAACTGCTTTCGGGAAAGGACCCCTTCGACGCGCACCAGGTATTCCTTTTCCACATCGGAACGGGGACCGACCAAAGCATTCATGAAATCCCCGTCATTGGTTAGCAGGAGCACGCCCTTCGCGTCATAGTCAAGGCGCCCGACCGGGTAGAGACGGTAGCGCCGGTATTTTTCCGGGAGAAGATCAAGCACGGTTTTTCTCCCCTTTTCGTCCGCTGTCGAGGTGATGACGGAGCGCGGTTTGTTCATCAATAAATATACTTTTTCCTCAGGAAAAATGGGCACACCCTCGATCGTGATCAAATCGCGGAACGAGGCTTTGTAACCAATTTCCGTGATGATTTTGCCGTTGACGGCAACTTTTCCCTTTTTGATCAATTCTTCCGCTTTTCTTCGCGAACAATAGCCGCTTTTCGCAATCAATTTCTGCAATCTTTCCATGTGCATCATATCCAGTCTGCGCGCTCTATTCTTTATTATATATTTTTTTCAGAAAAAAACAAGCATAACCTCTTCAAGATAGCAACAAAGCAAAAATATAGGCCAGGAAGAAACCGATGATGTTTAAAAAAATTCCGCCCAAAAGTGTCTGCGAATATTTTTTGATGCCTGCAGCACCGCAATAAAAAACAATGATAAAAACCGAGGCGTCGCTTATGCCGTGGATGAAAGCGGACAGGATTCCGGAAAAACTGTCCACGCCCGCACTCCCGTAAATTTCCAGCATCAGGGCATAAGAGGAAGCCGCGGAAAAGGGGCGGAGCAATGCCTGGACAAAAACCAAGGGTGAAAAACCCATGCGCTGGAATAAACTTCCCAAATCCGCAAGAATCCCGCAGCTTTCGATCATATTCACGAGCAAAACAAAACCAAGGAAGTACGAATACATGTTGACAACGGTGATGGTTCCTTCTTTCACGCCCGCGGCAAATGCTTCGAAACAATTGATTTTTTTTAAGAAACCATAGAAAACGACAAAAACGATGTAGGCAATCAGGAGATGATTAACTAACATTTTTCCGCTCCGGTATCTTTGATATCAGAAGGGCGACGATGCTTAAAAAGAAGGAAGCCAGAATAAAAAAAGGAAGCAGTTCCATATTTATTTTTGCAAAGAAAATTTTTCGGACGCTCAAGACGGTGACCGGAAAAACGGTGAAGCAGGCAACGTTCAAAAGCAGAAACCTCGCCATCTCCGGAGAAGGTTCTTCTTTTTTTTCCCGGCGCATTAGTTTCAGTGCTTTGATGACGGAAGGCGTTCCGGCAGCCCCGAGGCCCAGGAGGTTGGCGACGAGTGCGAGGGCGACATGTTCGCGGGCAGGAGCGGAAAGAGTGGGAAAGAGTTTATTGATGATGAAAGAAAAGCGTTCAGCAAGTCTCTTGATCAGGCCGCTCGCCGACGCAATCTCCAGGAGGCCGGCGTAAAAGATGACCGGCCCGCCGATCTTAAGCAATGCCGACACGGTTTTGTTCGGAACTTCCAATAGGTTCCGGATCATTTCTTCGCTCCTCCCCCTGAGCAGGCCATAGAAGAGACAAAAGAGAATGAGAAAGACCCAAATCCTATTCATCAGTAATACCTGTAGATGTTCACCCGCTTGACAACTTTGCCATTGACCACGATGACCGCCTGGCCGATGATGAGTTTGGAACCGGGGTTTTTCAGGAGTTTGATCGTGCAGGTGACGTTTTCGTTTTCCAAAACGGGGTATTTGATGTCCTCGAGGATGATCGGTGTTTCCGTGTAAAAATCGTCGTTCACTTTGATGATCTGCCTTTTTAGAACCATAAACATTTCGTAATTCGAAAAACCGTACTCAAACAGCCGGCGATGGACGGAATAATCGTCGTTGTTGCTGTTCATGGTCACGGCAATCAATTCCATGCCGTCCGCCATGGCGCTGGTTGCGAGGGTCCGCTTTGCTTTGCTCGTATACCCCGTTTTTCCCGCGGAGACATAATCCAGGGAATGGAGGAGATGATGTTTGTTATAACAGTCGATGACATTTCCTTTTTCGGTTATGATGCTGTATGTTTTCGTGCCCGCAATCTTACGGAAGAGATTGTTGTCCAAAGCATAGGCCATCAGGAGCGCCAGGTCGAGGCAGGTTGAAAAATTTGCATTTTCCTCATCCAAACCGGAGGGATTGGCAAAAGCGGAATCTGTCATACCGATCTTCTTGGCGGTCTCGTTCATCATGTAGATGAAATGATCGTAATCCTTGAACACGTTTTTTGCGATTAGCACCGCCGCATCATTTCCGCTCCTAAGCATCAACCCATAGAGCAAGTCCTTGAGCGTAACCTTGTCGCCAGCTTCCAGATAAAGGCTTGAACCTTCCTGGCGGGCGGCATCTTCATCGACAATGTAATACTCGCTCAGGTCCCCGTGCTCGATTGCCACCAGCGCAGTCATGATTTTCGCAAGGGAAGCGGTCAGGAATCTGACATTGATGTTTTTCTGGTAAAGGATGCGACCGCTGTCTTTTTCCATCAGAATCGCGCCCCCCGCGCTCATGGAAATCGATGTTTCCCGGGTTGTTTTTGCTTTGACAGAAAGGCAAAAAGATAAAACGAGGATGAAAAACAGAATTCTTTTCATGGCATCACCTAAAGCATTATATGACGGGGAAAAATATTATATTAAAAAAGAAAAAGACTGATTGAATCAGTCCCTTCTTAGGAAGTCTGCCAATAGTTCCTTGATTTTCTTTTCCGTCATTTCGGGATTCCGGTAATCCATTTCCACAAACACGCAATCCATTTTGTTTTTGAACCAAGTAAGTTGCCTTTTTGCGTAATTCCTGGTTTTTTTCCGGATGTCCTCGAGGACGGCATCCAAATCCCCGCCCTCCTCGATGTATTCCGCAAGCTCCCGGTAACCAATATCTTTGACTTTCTTAAGATCCACGCCTTTTGCAAGCAAACCTCTGACCTCATAAAGCCAGCCGTTGTCAATCATGATGGAAACGCGGCTGTTGATGCGTCCATAGAGGGTTTTCCGATCCGTCACCAGGCAGATGATGAGCGCGTCATAGAGCAGGCGACTTCCGGTAAGATTGTCGCTGATTTTCTCTCCGGAAAGGGCAACTTCGAGCGCGCGGAGCACCCTCCTTCTGTTGTTCGGGTGGATCTTCCGGGCCGCATCGGGATCATGAGCCGCCAAGAGGGCGTGGAGTTCTTGGTTCCTTAATGCGAGGTATTGCTTTTCAAATTCCAGATTCCTTCCGGGAGCATCAAGGCGGTAATCCCCGAGCGCGGCGTTGATGTAGAGACCGGAGCCTCCGACCAGAAGCGGGATCAGCCCCCGCCCGTGCAGTTCGGAAATTTTTTTGCGGGCAAGGATTTGGTAATCCCTGATGGAAAATTCGGCTTCCGTATCGAGAAAATCAAGCAAATGATGGGGAACGTCCGCTTCTTCCGGCTTGATTTTGGCGGTGCCGATATCGAGTCCCTTTCGGAACTGGGAAGCGTCGGCGTTGATGATTTCCGTTCGTAAATGCTTGGCGATTTTTAGGGAAAGGTCGGTTTTTCCAACGGCTGTCGGCCCCGTCAAAACGATGACCTTTTTCACGTGACAATCCTCCGAAACCATTTTTCGATTTCCGTATTCTTAAATTTCACGATGATCGGCCTTCCGTGCGGACAGTTGTAGGGATTTTCGCAGCGGCTGAGGTCGCCGATCAGATAATCAATGACGTTTTTGTCCAGGTATTGGTTGGCTTTGATCGAACGCTTGCAGGCCAAGTTCTTCGCAAGCGAATCCAGGAATTCGATGCGCTCCACCTTGCCCCTTTTGATCACCGCATTAATGATCTCTTCCACAAACTCCCTTTCCGACCCCTTGGGTATCCAAATCGGGATTTCCCGGACAGTATAGGTTCCGGAACCGAAATCTTCAATGATGATGCCGAGATTGCGGAGTTCTTCAATCCTTTCCGCAAGCAGCAATGATTCGGAGATGGTAAAATTGAGTTTTATGGGAATCAAAAGCTCATAGCTGATGTTCCGATCTTTTTGAAGTTCTCTTTTTATCTTTTCGTAATTGATCCGCTCATAGGCAGCGTGCTGGTCAATCATATAGAAATTTTCTTCGTCCTGAAAGAGGAGATATGTCCCATGGAGTTGCCCGATGTAGTACATTTTCGGAAGCAGGGATTCTCTTTCGCCCTCTTCTTCAATGAAACTGTATTCCTGCTGTTCGAAGCGGGGCGGTTCCTGCGGTTCTTCCTTGATCAGTTCTTCTTTTGGATATTGCCGCGGTTCTTCCTGATCAACTTCAAACATCCGCAGGAGTTCGTCCAAATCATCCTCAAAATGAGTTTCTTCTTCAAGCCCGATATCCAAAAATTCTTCTTCCGCTTTCTCTTCCGCAGGCGGTAGGGGGACGGGGTTCTTCTCCTCGGCTTCCGGAATCAACTCCGAATTGTGGAGGGCGTAGGAAATGGCATGGGTGACGAGATTCAGGAGTTCGTTTTCGGCGGAAAAGCGGACTTCGAGCTTCGCCGGGTGGATGTTGACATCGATCAGTGCAGGATCGGCGCTGATTTTCAAAACGACGAGCGGATACCTGCCAATGACCAGGCGTTCTTTATAGGCAGCAAGCACGGCATTCGTGACAGCATGGTTTTTGATTACGCGTTCGTTCACGATGATGGTGATTTGCGATTTGTTTGCCCGGGAGACATTGAGGTCCGAAGCGAAACCGCTCACCTGGAAATAGCCGACGGATTCATAGAAGGAAAGCATGTGCTTCGCGATTTCCAAACCGTAAACCTGCGAGATTGCTTCCAGGAGATTGCCATTACCGTATGTCTGAAGCAATACCCGGTCATTGTTTGTCAGTTTGAAGGCGATGTCCGGGCGCGCGAGCGCGATTTTGCTGACATAATCGGTGATGTGGCTCAGTTCCTGGGACTGGGACTGAAGATTCTGGAGCCTTGCGGGGGTGTTGAAAAAGAGGTTACGGACGGTTATTTCCGTTCCCCGGGGGCAGGCAATGACGGCTTCGCTCACGAAGGCTCCGCCCTTCAGCGAATAGAGAATGCCCTTGTGTCCGTCGGTGCTGGTTTTCAGGCGGAAATGGGAAACGGAGGCAATAGAGGGAAGCGCTTCGCCTCGAAAGCCCAGCGTCGTGATCCGGAAGAGATCCTGCTTGTCCCTGATCTTGCTCGTGGCATGGGGCTCGACGCACATCCGCGCATCGGCAGGATCCATGCCGACGCCGTCGTCGGAGACGACGATTTCCGTGATCCCTGCATCGACGAGGTTAATTTCGATGTTCCTCGCTTCCGCATCAATCGAATTCTCTACCAGTTCCTTCACGACCGAAGCGGGTCTTTCGATCACTTCTCCGGCTGCGATTAAATTGGCGGTATGTTGGTCAAGCTTGATGATTTTTGCCATGGGAGCACCTACTTTTTCAATAATTTCTGCAATTCAGCCAATGCGTTTAAAGCCTCCAGGGGATTCATCCTGTCGATGTCGAGGCTTTTGATTTTTTCCAAAGCCAAAGTTTCTTTTTCCGTTTTTGAATCATAGAGGAGCGGGGGCTGATAGGTCTTAATCGAAAGATGTTTTTTGTCCTGGGCGCGGCTCGTTTCCAATTTGTGAAGCAAATCTTCGGCTCTGAGCGTGACTTCGAGGGGAAGCGAAGCTAATTTCGCGACATTGATGCCGTAGCTTTTGTCAACCGGGCCCTTCCGGACTTTATATAAAAAGACAATTTCCCCATGCACTTCCTCAGCGCTGACATGGACGTTCCGCAGGTTTTCCAGATCCTCTTCCAGAACGGTGAGCTCATGATAATGCGTGGAAAAGAGGGTTTTCGCGCGGATGCGGTTGTGGACGAATTCGATGATCGCCTGCGCGAGCGCCATGCCGTCGTATGTCGCGGTGCCGCGCCCGATTTCATCAAAGAGAATCAGGCTTCTCTCCGTGGCGCCTTTCAGGGCGTTGTTGACTTCGCTCATTTCCACCATAAAGGTCGACTGTCCGCTCACGATGTCGTCGGCGGCGCCGATGCGCGTAAAGATTGCGTCAAAAATCGGGAGTTTCGCGCTCCTCGCGCTCACGAAGCATCCGATCTGAGCCATGATCGCAATCAGGGCGATTTGGCGCATGTAGGTCGATTTCCCGCCCATGTTCGGGCCCGTGATCAACAGCACGGTGTCCTCGGCACTCATGACGAGATCGTTCGGGATGAAACGGTCGGTGAATTTCTCCAAGACGGGATGGCGCGAAGCCCTGATTTCGAGCGAATTGTCTTCCGCAAGCACGGGACGGACATAATTGTTTTCGTTGGCCACGGTTTGGAAAGCGGAAAGCATGTCGAGCTCCGCAATTTTCTTGGCAAGATCCTGCAATTCATGGGCATAATTCTTCGCTTCGTCGCGGATTTCGACAAAGAGCCCATATTCCAAAGCGAGGGTCTTCTCTTCCGCCCTGAGAATCGCCGCTTCCTTTTCCTTCAGTTCCTGCGTGATGTAGCGTTCGGAATTGACGAGAGTCTGCTTTCTGATGTATCCATGCTCCTCTTTTACAAGCTCCTTGTTTGCTTTGGTCACCTCAATGAAGTAACCGAAAACGCGGTTGTAACCGACTTTCAGATTCTTGATGCCGGTTCTCTCCCTTTCCCGCGCTTCTAAATCGAGGAGATAATCTTTTCCTTCGTCGTTTATCTTTCTGAGTTTGTCCAATTCTTCCGAATACCCGTCCTTGATCACGCCCCCTTCCTTAGGAGAGAGGGGAGCGTCTTCGAGAATGCTTCTTTCGATCAAGTCATGCAGGGCAAGGATCTTCTCATAGTCCTCGGAAAAATCAAAATAATCATCAATCCCGATTTTTTCCGTAAGCTTCCTGATTTTAGGGAGCGCCCCCAAGGATCTTTTCAATTGCAGGAAATCCCGGGGATTGGCACTCTCATAGGAGATTTTTCCGACGATCCTTTCCAAATCATAGACCGCCTCCAGCGTTTTTCTGAGCTCCGCGGTTTCCAAAAAACTTTTCTTCATTCTGTCGATCACATCGTAGCGCTTCTCAATTTTATCCTTTGAAACCAAGGGGAAGATGATCTGCTTTTTTAAGAAACGGCTTCCCAGCGCGGTCACGCATTTGTCGAGGATGGAAAAGAGGGTGTGCTTCTTGTCCTGAAAGCGGAGGGTTTCAGTCAGTTCCAAATTCCTGCGCGATGCGAGATCGATTTTCATGAATTCGGAACTGTCGTATTTTTCGACTTTGCGCATGTGCACCAAAGTGCGCTTCTGGGTTCTGATGATGTAGTTTATGAGCCGGAAGAAATTCTGTTCTTCGGCTCTATCCAAGCCTTCTCCCAAACCTTTGAGATAGGACGGGGGGGCGGTATTGTTTTCGAGCGAAAAAACGATCGGCGTGAGGTTCTTCAGGGGCGAGAGAATGTTGAGATTGAAATCTTCGCCGACGACAATTTCTTTGGTTTTGATTTTTAGAATTTCAGAAATCAGGATGTCGTTGCTGTGGGGAATGTTGGTGAGATAATTTTCTCCCGTGGACAAATCGGAATAACTTAGGATGTAGCGATCCCGCTCTTCCGATACGGAAACAAGAAAATTGTTTCCCTTTTCGTCCAAAGTCCCGCCTTCGGTAACGGTTCCGGGGGTGATGATCCGCACCACTTCCCGCGCAACCAAGCCTTTCGCTTCCGCAGGATCCTCAACCTGTTCTACAATCGCAATCTTGTAACCCTTTTCGGTCAGTTTGTCTAGGTAGGAATTCACGCTATGATAGGGAACTCCGCACATCGGCACCCTTTCCGGGGCACCCGCGTCCCTTCCCGTGAGGACGATTTCCAATTCTTTGGAAGCGACAATGGCGTCATTGAAAAACATCTCGTAAAAATCCCCGAGCCTGAAAAAGACCAGGGTGTCGGGAAACTGTTCCTTGATCTCCAGGAACTGCCTCATCATCGGCGTATACTGCATCTTGTCAATCTTTTCGTACATGTTCTCACCCGCAATGCTAATAAATTATACCATAGTTTTCTGTAATATTACAATATTTCCGCAATTCTCCCTTAAAAAAAGGGCTTGCGCCCTTATTTTTCCAAAACTTTTAAATAAGTTGAGGGAATGAGTTTTCCGCCCGCAAGGCGCGAATCCTCGGCGTCGAGCGCCATGTAATGGCTTTCGACGGCGTTTTCGATGTCGGTGAGGCCGGAAACTTTTTCACCTTTTTTTACATTTCTTACGAAATCAACGAGCATCTGCCTGTCTCCGCCGGAATGGTAGGAAAAGTCGTCTGCAAATTGCCGCACATCGATGATTTCCTGTTCCTTGCCATAGGGTTTCAAAATGATTTCCGACTTTTCCAAATCCCCCTCCAATTCCGCTTTCGAGCCGTGGACCTTGATGCTCCTGTGGATTTCGTTTGAGAAAGCGGTCATGACAAAGGAGGCGGTGATGTCGTCTTCAAAGAGGATATTCACGACCTGATGGTCGACGACGTCGTTGTCGCTTTTGTATACGCAACGGGAATAAGATAGGCTTTCGTCGCTCAAAACCTTTACCGGATCCTGTTCGAGCGAGAAAATCATCATCCAGAGCGGATTCTTGGAATAAAACTCAACGGCATTGAAGGGGCATTCGACCTTGCATTTATAGCAATGGTCGGCTGCGCCTTCCGGAGCGTTTTCTTCTTTGAAATAGGAAAGCGATCCGAAGGAAGAGAGGGACAGGTATTTCTTGTCCACGAGCCAGCGGATGATGTCCAAATCATGGCAGCTTTTCGCCAAAATCATCGGCGCGCTCACATCCGCTTTCCGCCAATTCCCCCTGACATAGCTGTGGGCATAATGGTAATAGCCCACATGTTCCGTCTGCGAGATGGTGGTGACTTTTCCGAGCCTACCGCTTTGAATCAGTTCCTTGATTTTCTGATAAAAGGCAGTGTACCTGAGGACATGGGCGATCGCGACCCGCCTGCCAAGTTCCTTGGCTTTTTGGGCTATCGCCAGGATTTCTTCCCGCTCGATTGAGATCGGTTTTTCCAATAGCAAATCATAGCCCAAATCGAGAGCGATCATCGCCTGACGGTAATGGTCGCGGTCCATTGTGGAAATGACGAGGATGTCGGCAAGTTTTCCTTGTTTGAAAAATTCTTCGTCGTTCAGGAAATATTTATCTTCCGGAATCTGAAAGAGATTCATGATTAAGGGTTTCTTGACCGGATTGATTTCGCAAACCGCCACCAGTTCCATTTCATCCGGATATTCCTTGATGATGTTGGCATATACGAAGCCGCGTTGACCGAATCCCAAAATTGCGATTTTTACTTTTTCCATTTTCTCCTCCTATGCTTTGATTATAACACAAAGAAAAGCATTTGGAAATAAAAAGTAGCCTGATTCCAGGCTATTTGTCCTCACCCAGTTCTCCCTGCCCGCCCTCTTTTTCTTCCGCTGCTTTCAAAGCAATCAAAATCGGAGTGCCGACAAGAACCGCATGCGCAATCTCAATTAAAGAATTTATCGAGAAAATGGTCGTAATCACGACGAGAAATCCTTCAAAGTTATGGGGATAGAGATCCGCATAAAAATGGAATCCCGTCTTTACAAAAAGATAGAACAAAGGAATCACGGTGATTGAATGCAGGAAGGTGACCACACCCAGGGAGAGAGGATAGGCCAGTTTTTCCTTTTTCATGAGTTTCGTAAAGAGGCGGTGGATGTCATGGGCGATGAAACCGATGAACATCCTCGGAACCACGGAAAGCAGGGGATTGGTGAAGGGGGCATGAAGAACGGGGTCCATGAAACTACGAATCATCGAACCCAATCCGAACACAAACCCCAGCAACAAACCATTTTTTCTGCCCAACAGGATGCCGCCGATAATGACGGGAATGTGGAGCGTCGTGATGGAAGCAATCTGAGTAATCGTGATGTAACCTGTTTGGGGAATGAAAGTAAAGGCGGTAATCAAAGCGATGAAAATGGCTGTAAGTACCAGCGAACGGATTCTTTCATTTACCAAAGTTCTTTTCATGTTTTTCTCCTTTTCGGGCCGCTCAGGGTCCCATAAGATTTATAAAATTTCTGTACAAATGTATGCTCCGGAATCCGGTAGCATCAATCCCAAAACTCAAATTCGTATTTGATCACCCGCACGGGGTCCCCGTGCTTGACGCCGAGTTTCCGCAATTCCTCATCGACGCCGAGCCTCCGGAGGCGCTGCGCGAAGCGTTTAACCTCTTCTTCGCGGTCGAAATTCGTCCTTTCGAAATGCCTTCTGATTGCCGGACCGTCGACAACATAAACTCCGTCCTCCGCCTTCGTGATCGTGAAGGGCGGGGGCGCAGGCGTGAATTTATATTCCACGATTTCTTCGCGCACGGGCTCCAAAAATGCGTCCACGGCCACGGAGTCCAAAACGTCCGCTATTTTATAGACGAGCTCATCCAGATTGCGTCGTGTATAGGCGCTCACCGGAATGATCGGCACGTCCCTGATTTTTTCCTTGAGTATTTTTAAGTTTTCTTCCGCTTCCGGGAGATCCATTTTATTGGCGGCGATGATTTGCGGGCGGAGGAGGAGTTTCGGATTATAGTTTTCCAATTCCTGGTTAATTGTAAGATAGTCAGCATGGGGATCGCGGTCTTTGATCGCCATGTCGAGGACATGGACGATGACGCGCGTCCTTTCGATGTGTTTCAAGAACCTGAAACCGAGCCCGGCTCCCTCGCTCGCCCCCTCGATCAGACCGGGAAGGTCGGCAGCAACGAAGCTTCTTCCGTCCTTCGCTTGCACGACTCCGAGGTTGGGAACGAGGGTGGTGAAGGGATAGTCGGCGATCTTGGGTTTTGCGGAAGAGAGTGCGGAAATCAAAGTCGATTTTCCGACATTCGGAAAGCCGACCAGGCCGACATCGGCCAGAATCTTCAATTCAATCCTGATTTCTCTTTCTTCTCCGGCCTCGCCTTTTTCAGCAAACTCCGGAGCGGGTATTTTCGGGGTCGCGAAACGGGTGTTTCCGCGGCCGCCCCTGCCGCCGCGGGCAATGACCGCTTCCTGACCGTGCCGCGTGATGTCGGCAAGCACGGCTCCGGTTGTAAGATCAGTGACGACGCTACCGACAGGGACTTTGACACGGATGTCTTTTCCGTCCCTTCCGTAACAATTCTTCGGTTTTCCGTTTTCGCCGTCGGGAGCGACGATGTGTTTTTGGTAGCGGAAATCAAGCAAAGTCGTGAGCCCTTCGTCGCCCACAAAAATCACGCTGCCGCCCTTTCCGCCGTCCCCTCCGGCCGGACCTCCGAGAGGCTCGTATTTTTCGCGACGGAAAGCAACTGCACCGTTTCCACCCTTGCCTCCTTTGACAAAAATTTTTACATCATCAATGAACATAATCTACACCGACTAAAATCATTTTAAAAAAATGCACTTGAAAGTGCATGTCATCTTGTCGCATAGACGGAGACCTGTTTTCTGTCCCGGCCTTTGCGCTCATATTTTACATATCCGTCAACCAAAGCAAAGAGCGTGTCATCGCCTCCCCGGCCGACATTATTTCCCGGATGTATTTTCGTTCCGCGCTGCCTGAAAATGATCGAGCCCGCGCTCGCGAATTGACCGTCGGACAATTTCATGCCCAGCCTTTTGGCCCGGGAATCGCGCCCGTTCTTTGTGGAGCCTCCGGCCTTTTTGGAAGCGAAAAACTGTATATTAATTCTCAGCATAAGCTTACCTCCTTTTTTTAATTTTCACCTGCAGATAATCGGCATAATCGGAACTTATGCCTTCGAGGCTGGCAACGAGATTTTCCAGAACCATTTCCGTGAACTCGTTAGTTTCGATAATAGTAAGTTCCATCAAAGCATTTTTTTCGTCACTTTTGAAATCATATTTCGGGCAGACCTTTTCGATCAGACCCAAACTGAGATACATGGCGGTTGAAACGGCGCTGCAGACAATGTCCGCGCCCGCTTCCGCATAGCCCGAATGCCCGGAAACCGTGATCTTTTCAATCACATCCGTGCTAACGACATTGACCTTAATCATTTCAACCTTCGATTGCCAGGATTTTTACCTTCGTGTAGGGCTGACGATGGCCCTGCTTCTTGCGGTAATTCTTTTTGGCCTTGTATTTGAAAACAATGATTTTCCTGTTCTTGCCGTGTTTTTCGACTTGAGCGGTAACTTTCGCTCCTTTCACATACGGCGAACCGACTTTATTGTTTACCATCAAGACTTTATCGAAAACAATTTCCTGGTTTTCTTCCGCATCCAGCTTTTCGATGTAGAGAACATCGTTTTCCTGAACGCGATACTGTTTACCGCCGGTTTCGATTATTGCAAACATCACTGCACCTCCTCATCAAGTATTAGGAACACGCCATAGAGGTGACAAAACTTAAAAACCTCTTCTGTGCGGTAGCCCGATTTGCAACATAAGTATTATACTACTTTTGGTCCTAAAAGTCAAAGGTTTTTATTTTTTTAGATGTCTAATTTGTAACAACGCCGGCGCTTGTGTTGGCGGTATTCGAAATCTTTCCATTGCGAGCGGACTTGGGTATTGTGTTCCAACTCTGGACCGGTTTCCGCCAATTTTACATTATGCCTGATTGCCGCCTTGACTCCCTCCGCTAGTATCAGCGCGTTTACGCCCAGATTTTGGTAGGCGGGTTTCACGGCAATCAAGTACATGTCAAGGACGTCGAATTTTTTAAGAGCGCGGAGCGCACGTAAAATACCGAAGGGAAAGAGCCTGCCATTGGATTTTTTCGTCGCTGCGTTCAAACAGGGAGCGAGCAGGCCGAAACCGATCAGTTCGTCATCCTTATCAGTAACAAGAATCAGAAAATCCAAATTGATCAAAGTAACGTATTGTTTGATGATTGTATCGATTTGCTTGTCGGTGATGGGCACGACTCCGTACAAAGGCGAAAACGATTCGTTGATGATGTCGAATGCTTTTTTGATGTAGGGGCCCATTTCCTTGCGTTTCTTCAATTTCAAAACCTTGTAGCCATAACGCTTGGATATCACGTTGGCAAGGCGGTTGACCTTCTCGCCCCTGTCCTTGGGCATGAAAATCTGGTATTCCACCCAGTCCACATCTTTTGAAAAACCTAAAGCCTCCAAATGGCGGGGATAATAGGGATGGTTGTAGATGGTGAACGTACTCCCCTCTTCCTCAAACCCCTCCACAAGCATTCCCTGTTTGTCCATGTCGTTAAACCCGATCGGACCGATGATCTGGTTCAATCCCCTTTCCTTCGCCCAATCCATCACCTTCTGAAACAAAGCCTTCGTGACTTCAAGATCGTCAATGACATCGAAGCGGCAGAAACGCATCTGGCGGAGATTTTTCTTTTCGTTATAGGCATGGTTGATTAAAGCGCAGATGCGACCGACGATCTTGCCTTCGCGGTAAGCAAGAAAGAATTTGGTCTCGCAATATTCATATGCCGCGTTCTTTTCCTTGTTGAGAGTGTTCAGTTCGTCACCGAAAAATGGGGGGATGTAATAGGGGTTGTCCTTATATAATTTATTGGGAAAATCGATGAATTTTTTAATATCCCGTTTCTCTTTGATTTCTCTAACAACTACCATATTTTTTTCTCCTTTTTCTCTTTTCCCATTATTATACCCTGATTTTCCTTTTTTTACAACCCCTTAGCTTTTTTTTGGGAATTTCCGTTCCTGATGCGCGCTTTCAAAGCATAATAT
>LSQX01367951.1_pt3 | contig 14017 bp, 20 predicted proteins | sample 654561 | NCBI WGS metagenome assembly LSQX01 (sample SAMN04489861, study PRJNA283612) | anaerobic digester metagenome | isolation source: 4 biogas reactors fed with cattle manure at either 37C or 55C with and... | place: Denmark: Kongens Lyngby | collected 2014
GAAGGGGGCAAGTACCCTTCCCATGGAATGCCCCTTAGAAAAAAGGGCGGGACCGTTTTTTCAAGCGGCCCCGCCTCTTCATCCTTTCCCTACCTGGGACTAATGGCCTTGACGGGGCACACCTCTGCGCAGGCCGCGCAGCCTATACACTTTTCTTCATCGACGACGTGCTTCTCCTTAAGTTTGCCCGAAATGGCCTGGACGGGGCATACCTTCGCACACTGGGTGCAGCCGATGCACTTGTCAGCATCGATATGATACTTGGCTGTATCGGCGCTCCCGATTTCCCTGGCTTCGCCGGAGCCCTTGGCTTCCCTGGTTGCCTTGGCGTCGTCAGCATCGTTGTCGTCCTTGACAGCCTTGGATTTTTTGGCGGCGGGCCTTTTGCCCGAGTCCTTCACGACCTCCTTCTGGCGCTCATAGGATGCGAAGGCGAATTCGTCGGTCATCCAGATACACTGAACAGGGCATATCTCGGTGCATTGGGCGCAGAAACAGCAGCGGTCCATGTGGAACAGCACCTTCTTTTCGTCCTCCAAGAAGTCGATGGCGTTGGCCGGGCAGACCTTGATGCAAAGTTTGCATCCGATGCAGGTCTTCTTATCGTAGCCGATGCGGCCGCGGAACCCCTCGGGAACTTTGATGGGATCGTTGAGTTTCAATTTGCCCCGGGCGGCCGCCTTGAGGGCCTTGGTAAGATTGTCGGGCATGTAGGCCACAGGGAAGGGATTGGTGGCTGGATCCTCGCACCACTGCCTGAGCATCTGGATCATCATCCTGTTGATCATTTCAACTCCCCCTAAAGGATCACGTCGAGGGACAGCAGCACCATCCCGGCGAGGGACAGGCCCGCGATGTGAAACCAGTAAAATTGAGACGCCTGCCAAATCTTGAACCGGCCGAAGGCCGTTCGTATCGTCGTCACGCCTATGACCTGCATCAAGAAGACCTTCACCCAGAAGAAAAGGAAGTCCGCCATGAAGAGCATCGGCCCCTGGAGTCCAAGGCGGAGGCCTATGGTCCAGGGAAAAAAGAGGGACACCACTACAGCGCACATGACCAGCGTCCGCAGGGAAAAAGCGAGTTTAAACATGGCCAGGTTACGACCGGAATACTCGCAGATGAGTCCTTCGAGGATCTCAGTCTTGGCCTCGGCTATATCCATGGGCACCTTGCCCACCTCTGCGGGAACCACGGCCAGGAGGGCAACGAGCAGGCAACCCAGGCCGAAAAGTCCCGTCCACCCCACGACGCTCCAGACGGGCATGCTCACGAAGGTCTCGAGACTGAAGGGGTCGCCGGGCATCCCTGTACGGTAGGAGAACCAGGCCAGCGTGATGATGACCACCGCCAGGGGCAGTTCGTAGCTCATCATTAGGGTCATCTCGCGCTGGGCACCGACGTTGGCGTAGGTGGAGCCGCTGGCAAACCCTCCCACAGCCAGGGCCACCGCCGACAGTCCAAGCAGATAGAGGATAAGGATCAGGTCGCCGCTGCCGGTTAATAGTGGAGGCAATGAACCCATGGGAACGTAAAGGAGGATCATCATCGCGGCGGCGGCCGAGACCCAGGGGGCCCCGTTGAAGGCCCACGGAATGGCCCTGCGAGGCACGATGTTCTCCTTGCCCAGCAGTTTGAGGATATCGTAAAAGGGCTGAAAAAGCGGCGGCCCCAACCGGAGCTGCATCCGAGCGTGGATTATCCTGTCGACTCCCTCGTAGAGAAGGGAGACGAGGAGCGAGAAAAACAGCAGGCCGATTCCCGCGAGAACCTTGAATTGAATAAGGGTCATGACCCCATCAACCTCCTCGTCTTTTCACGACACCGCTCTACGAGTTCCGACCTGGTCACTACCTGTTCATGACCAGAGGAGCGGTCGGTGACTACCATGCGCTCCATGCAGGAGATGCACGGGTCAATGCTGTTGATGATGAGCGGCGAGTCGGCAAGTTCGTTTTCCCGGAACATGATTGGCCACGAGACGGCGTTTGAGTAGGTAGGAGCGCGGACCTTCCACCAAGTGACGTTCTCCTGCCCGCCTGTGAGCCTTATGACGTGGGTGTCGTCTCCCCGGGGGGCCTCGATGGAACTGAGGCCGATTCCGTCGGCCTGCTTGAGAAAACCCAGTAGTTTGGTCAGTTTGGGTTCCCACATGAGGTCACCCGTCGGAAGCCCCGCCAGGGCGTTCTCTATTATCTCCAGGGACTGGTAGACTTCCAACACCCTCACTAGAAAACGGTCGAAGACGTCGCCGCGGACCTCGCCTGTGTAGTCCTGGGGGACGACGGGCTTGACATCCATGTCGCAGTAGGCTTCGTAAGGAGAGGACCACCTGAGGTCAACCCTGAGACCGCTTCCCCTGGCAGTGGGGCCCAGGGCGCAATGAGTTATCGCGTCTTCACTGGATAGGACGCCCACGTCGCGCATCCTGGCCTTGGCGATGGGGTCGTCGGTGACGACATTGTAAAAGATGCCGAACTCGTTCTTGTAAAAGGTCAGCATATCCTGGAGGACTTTTTCCACCGCAGGGGTGATATCCCTCCGGACACCGCCGATGGTCCCCGTCCCGTAGTTTACGCGGTTGCCTGTAAGGGCCTCGAGCACGTCCATAACCTTCTCCCGCAGGATCATCCCCAGGTTGAAGGCTGAGTCGTAACCAAAGGTGTAGCAGGCAACCCCTGCCCAGAGTATATGGGAGTGAATCCTCTCCAGTTCCAGCACGATAGCCCTTATATATTGGGCCCTGGCGGGGACTTCGATCCCGGTGGCGTCCTCCACGGCTCGCGTGAAGGCTACAATGTGGGAAAAGGAGCATATCCCGCAGATGCGCTCGGCGAGGTAGATCACCTGTATCGGATTGCGTTCTCGGGCCATGAACTCGATGCCGCGGTGGATGGCGCCGGGGCGTATGACGGCGTTCTTGATACGCTCTCCGTCCACATCGAGCCAAGCCGTTATGGGTTCCTTGAGACCGACATGGACTGGCCCGATTGGCACTTTATAGGTTTTATTAGATCCTTGCGTCATAAAGGGCACCTCCTAGGAGAGCTCCCTGATGTCTTCTGGCTTGGGGCCGGTTTCGTCCCTGCGCCAGGGCTTGATATCCTCGTTCCAGTCCTCGGGGAGGAAAACAAGGCCTTTATTGGGTAGCCCGTCAAAGTCCACGCCGAACATCTCGCGGATCTCCCTCTCGCTGTACTCTATCCCAGGGACCCTGCTCCAGAGGGAGGGCATTACGAGATCATTCTTTGGCACGATGACGGAGATCGTGACGCCGAGCCTTTTGCCGCGATCGATGCTGCGGAAGATCGAGAAGTGATAGTTGAGTTCGATCGAATCACAGATATCGTCGCCGGAGGTGATCTGGAAATGGGGGAAGTCGAACTCCATCAGGGTATCCACCATCACCAGGAAGCGTTGCCTCTCCACGTACACCCAAAGGCACCGGTAGGCGTCTCCGTTCTCGACACCCCCCTTGTATTCCCGGAGGGTCATCCTTTCCGCAGTTTTGCGGAACTTCCTCTTCAGGAGAGAAAGGACCTTTTCAGGGCTTTCATATTCTTTCGTGTATTCCACGCGGCGCGGCCTCATTTCTCGGCACCTGCCTTTGTGAGGGATTCCTTCAGTTTTTCCAGTTTCAGCACTGCCTTGGCTACGCCCTCGATGATGGCCTCGGGCCTGGGAGGGCATCCGTGGACATAGACGTCGACGGGCAGGATGTTGTCCACTGGACCATCCAGGTTGTAGGACTTGTAGAAGACGTCGCCCGAGCCCGCGCAGTTACCCACGGCGATGACCACCTTGGGGTCGGGCATCTGGGCGTAGATCCTGCGCAACCGGCCGGTCATGTACTTCGTGACGGGACCGGTCACGAGCAGTGCGTCGGCATGGCGGGGTGAACCCACCAGTTTCATGCCAAAGCGCTCAATGTCATACCTGGGGGTAATGGTCGCCACGATCTCGATGTCGCATCCATTGCAGGATCCGCTGTTGCAGTGAAAGACCCAGATGGATTTAGTTAGTATGTCGAGGTAGCGTTCCAGTTTCATTGTCCCACCCCCTTAAAGAAGGACCAGCACCGCTACGACGGCCATGGTAAGCATGAAGTAGCCGACGTATTCGCTCGCGATACCGGTGTGAAGTTCGATAAGCCATTCGTAGTAGGGTTTGAGGGCCTCCACGAATCCCCAGTAGGCCGAGGCGGCGGGAACCCCCATATCGGCACCGTCCTCGGGCACAATGTTGCTTCCGTAGAATATTTCATCCTGCTCGGTACCTTCCTTGTAATCGCTGCGGCCCAAGGACCTGATCAAGAGGATGATGACCGCGCAGATCACGAAGAAGAAGAGCCAGATGTATACGTCCCAGTAGCCAAAACCCGAATAGACCTTTTCCCACATTACAGACCACCTCCCATGATAGCGGAAATGTAGCCTGCCTGGTCCACCAGGGCTTTGGCGGCAGGTTCAACCAGGTGAGAAAGCGTCCATCCTGGGAATAACGTGAGCGCCACGATGACCAGCGTGAGCACCGACATCCCTAAGAGCATCGACGCGGGCACTTCCACGACCTTTTCGAAGGTTTTCCTGGCTGGGCCAAGGAAAGCCGTCTGGAAGACCTTTACGAAGGAAGCCAGCGTCAGTACCGAAGTGACCAGGGCCACTACGGCCAGTAAGGGGTAGACGGCGAAGGTCGTCTGGTATATCAGCAGTTTCGAGACAAAGCCGTTGAAGGGCGGAAGGCCGGCGATGGCTGCGGCTGCGATGGCGAACATAAAGGTCGTCTGGGGCATCTGCCTGGCCAGGCCGCCGAGTTCGTTGAGATCCCGGGTGCCGGCCGAGTAGAACACCGCGCCGGCGCTGAGGAAGAGCAGGCCCTTGTACATGGTGTAGTTGACGATGTGGAAGATGCCGCCCTTCATGGCGGTGAAGCCATAATCGGCCATGGCCTGGTGGTCCTTAAGCGAAAGAAGTCCAACACCCAGGGCCAGCAGTATGTAGCCTATCTGGGAGACCGAATGATAGGCCATTAGCCGTTTCATCTCTTTCTGAATGACGGCCATGGTGACCCCGATGAACATGGAGAGGACACCCATGATGATTATCGTCCAGGGTATCACTGCGCTTCCAAGGGTCACGCCGTAAAGGGTGAAGCAGACCCGGAAAAGTCCGTAGAGCGACGCCTGGCTGACGGCGACCAGCAGGCAGGTGACCCCTGCCGGAGCCTCGGCATAGGCGTCGGGGGTCCACATGTGCATGGGGACGGCACCACTTTTCATGGCCAGCGACACCACGAGGAAGACCAGGGCAATTTTTTCGGCGTAGCCCATGTGGAGCATCCTGGCGACGGCCGCAATGTTGACAGCATTGTACCGCCCATAAAGGAATCCGACGGCGATGAGCACGAACATGGCTGACACGGTGGAGACCACCATGTACTTGAAGGAAGCTTCTATCGCCTCGGGTCGGTCCCTCCAAAAGGCGATAAGCCCGAAGGATGCCACCGAGGCTATCTCGAGGAAGACGAAGAAGTTGAAAAGGTCACCGGTGAGCTGCATGCCCAGCATGCCCGCAACCAGCAGGAAGTAAAGGGCCGAGAACTTCTCCAGGCCGGTGAACTTGTCCATGAAGCGAAGGGAAAAGAAAGCACCGGCAAGGGCGGCTATGGAACTGGTCACGCCCATGAAGGCGCTGAAGGCGTCAACTTGGAGGATGATCCTTACAGGCCAGCTCAGGCCCGAGGGAAGGGTGACGTTCCAGGCCTCGGCACCCATTACGTAGACCATCGTCCCGCCCGCGAGAACCCTTTGCAGAAGCATGACGGAGATGGCGGTGGTGGCAATGGAGACAATAACCATCCAGGTGTTGCGTATGAAACGTCCGGCGTGACCGACTACCAGGGAAAGGAAGGCTCCCAGGAGGGGCACAGCCAGGGCCAGCGCCGGAAGGTGCGTCTGCCAGTTCATCCCCTCAGCCTCCTGATCTCGCGGACGTCGAGCGTCCCATAGTGTCTATAAAGTAATATTACCAGCGAAAGGAGCAGCGCCGAAGTGGCCAGGCCGATGACGATAGCCGTCAGGGTCAGCGCCTGGGGTGTGGGAAGGACCATGGTTTCGACCTGTCCCGCCAGGGTAAATATCGGGACGGTCCCACCGCTTCGATAACCGAGGACGATGAGGAGAAGGTTGGCCGAGGCCTCGAGAAGCGATATCCCTATGGCTATCTTGATGAGGTTTCTCTCGGTTAGTATGGCGTATAGTCCGAGCAGGAATATGACTCCCACGACGAGGAAGGGGGCGTTACCTATCATGGCCCATCTCACTCCTTCCATCATATCTTTCGAAGAGGCGGATACCCTTGAACATGTAGATCAGGATCAGGGAGAGTCCGCTGACGACCTCCAGGCCCACGGCCATGTTCATCAGGGAAATGGTGCCGGCGCTGTTAAGAATGCCACTGTTGGGTCCGAGGGGGACCACTGCCCCGAAGAGTCCGCCCTGTCCTGCCAGGAAGTTGTAAAAAAAGGTCGTTCCCATGCCAAGAAACCCGGCGGTTATGAAGACCAGCAGCCCCGTCGCCTCCATGCCCGTGTATATGCCGGGCTTAACGAAGGATAGGACCCTTTTCCCCCCGTAGGCAACGAGGAGAAAAGCCGCCATAGTGGCAACTACGGCTCCCCCCTGGAATCCTCCGCCGGGAGATATATGCCCGTGGATGATGACATAAGCGCCGAAGATGCCCATGAACCAGGCGAAAATATCACAGATGGTCCTTACGACTACGGAAAGGGGATTCATCGCTTCTCACTCCCCTCACGGAAAAGGGCTAGAACGGAGCATACCGCAGTGAACAATACCGCGGCCTCGCCCAAGGTGTCGAAACCCCTGTAATCGAAGACTATCGAGGTGACGACGTTGTTGACGGAACGCTCCTGCTGGGCGTTCTCAAGGTAGTAGTCGTCCATGGGAGCTCGCGCCGTATCCCCAAAGGGGTGTATCCTGCTCAGCCCGCCAAGGAAGACACCGGCGACGACAAGAACGGCCACAATGAAAAGGACTTGCCTTTTCACTGTCCTACACCTCCTTTTGGTCCCTTCAGCGCCTTGCAGGCCCCGAGGGTGATGATGTAAATAGCAGTGCTCAAACCCGCTCCGATGGCTGCTTCGGCAATGGCCACGTCCGGTGCCTGGAGGATAAAGTACTCCAGCGCCAGCAGCAGGCTGAAGACCGCCAACGAGATGACCGATGAAAGAAGGTCCCGGAACCAGACGGCGTAGAAAGCCGCAATGACGATGATGGTCAGGACCGCCATGTGGGCGTAATTATTCATACCGAGACACCGCCTTTTTTCCGATGGTCTTCGGCCAGCCTGTCCACCACGGCATGCTTGGGGAGTACACCACTCCTGTGGGCCGCCCTGGCTATGGCGTGTGCACCGGTGGGGTTCGATATGAGGAGTGCGAGGATAACCAGGACCACGTGGACCGAGAGCGTGGCGAAACGTCCCTCGCCGGTCCGCAGGTACATCTGAATGGCATAGACCACGACGGCCGCCGAGGTGAATATCGAACCGAAGGTGGTGCACTTCGTGGTCCCGTGAAGGCGAGTGTAGACATCGGGGAAGCGATAGAGGGCCACCGTTCCGAGGAAGTTGAACACTACGCCGATGGAAAGAAGGATAAGGGCCGCTTTCTCCAAGGCTAGACACCCCCCTCGACGTGACGGGCGATGAACATGGTGCCCACGAAGGAGAGCGCTGCATAAACGATGGCCACATCGACCATGACCACCGAGTCGTACAAAAGCGAAAGGAGAATCATGAGGGCGATAACCATGGTGTTAATGGAGTCGAGGGCCACTACCCTGTCTGGAATGGTAGGGCCGGCAACAAGCCTCCCAACCATCGCGAGCGCGCAGAACCCGGTTATCGCCGCGGCCCACGCGAAGTAAGTGATAATCATCCGGCAACCCTCCTTGCCCACTTCGCAAAGGATCCATAGACGCTCTTCGCTGGTGGGTCCTCGTCGGTCACGTTGATACAGTGAATGTAGAAGACACCCGTCTCTCCCGAATCGTCCACGTCAACTGTGAGCGTGCCCGGCGTCAGCGTGATCGAATTCGCCAGCATCGCCTGGGCCAGGCTCCCCTTCAGTTCAGAGTCGATCTTTACGATGCCGGGGTGGATCTTCCCCGTTATCACCCTGAAAGCGACGTCCAGGTTGGCCTTGGTCATTCCCCAGAGGAAAGGAAATACGAGGAACAAGATAAAAGTGATCCAACGCAGCGGGTTCAACCCCGCCAGGGTCCAGGATCTTCCCGGGCTCCAAGCTCTTGCCAGGCCGGCCATTACGCCGCCTAGGGCCACCGATATTCCCACCTCGATGGGGTCGATGCCTCCACCACTCCACGCCAGCAGCAGGTACACGGCGACGGAGAGGACAAAAATAACCACACGCCTCACCCCCCTATTCCAGATCTTTCAAAATCGCCGAAGCGATACGCAACAGGATAGTCCCCGCTTTGATCACGACCTCCTCCATCTCCCCTCCAGGGTCGAAGAGGGCTACGGGAGAAATCCAATTATGCATTATACATAATAAATAGTCTGTGAGAACCTCCTTGTTTTTTCGCGCTTTCGGAATTAGTCATCGCGTGCTAGTCTTGACCCTAGAAGGAAGAGGCCGGGGACGCACGGATGTCCTGTATTGTAACCCCATACCGGAGGGAATGTGAATGAAAAATTTGTACATAAGGTGCCTGATCGTCATCAGCCTTTTGATTTTCCCGCCGGCCGCAGCCTTCGGGGCTGTCTCCCTCCAGCAATGGAACTCGGGGGAGGTGAGGCTTCTGGCGACCCGGTCGGAAGTGATGAGAAGCCTGGGCACCCCCGACGGGGTCGAAGATTCCGTCGAATGGTACGACATCTCCGGCGAAGAGGGGTTGCTGAGGGGCGCCCTGGACTATCTCGACGGAGAGCGGGTGCAGGCGGTCCACCTGGCTTTCAGGAAGGACTCGGTGGACCTTGAGACCCTGTCGAACATCATTAGAAACGCCTTCCCGGGTGTATTCGAGGTCCACCGTGACGGGCACATGGTGATTTTCCTGGGGAAAGCCGCCGACGGAGAAGAGTTGCTCTATTTCTTGGCCCTGGCCGGGGATCCCCTGGAGGACAGAGGGCCCGAACTTATCACCATGACAGAAGCGGCGAACCGGCATTACCAGGAAGAAGAAGCCCCGGAGTAGCCCGAAGGTCTTGTAAATATATTCCGGATAATGTATTCTTATAGTAATCTTTTTCAGGAGTATATTTTCCGGGAGTGTTGGCCATGTTTGCCCTCTGCGACTGCAACAACTTCTACGCCTCCTGCGAGAGGCTCTTCAGACCCGACCTTGACCACCGCCCCGTGGTGGTCCTCTCCAACAACGACGGTTGCGTCATAGCCCGCTCCGCCGAGGTGAAGGCCCTGGGCGTCTCCATGGGAGCGCCCTACTTCAAGGAAGAGGGCAGGTTAAGATATTTCGGCGTGGAGGTCTTCTCCTCCAACTACCCCCTCTACGAGGACGTATCCAGGAGGGTCTCTGACACCCTCCGAAGCCTGGCACCCGACGTGGAGACCTATTCCATCGACGAGGCCTTTCTCCGCGTCGAAGCCCTGCCGAGGTCCGCCGCGGACCCCGAGGGCTTTTGTCGCCGTCTCCGCGAGAGGGTCCTCCGATGGACGGGGATGACCGTATCGATAGGGCTGGGAGCCACCAAGACCCTCGCCAAGGCAGCCAACAGGATCGCCAAGCAGGACCCCTCCAGGGAAGGCGTCTTCGCCATGCCCGACGGCGAGGAAGCCGATCCTCACCTCGAAGGGATAGATATAGGCGATGTCTGGGGTGTCGGCTTCCGCAACGCGCCGAAGCTGCGCCGTTTCGGGATCAAGACCGCCGAAGGATTGAAGTACACCGACGAGGAGTGGCTCAAAAGACGATTCACCATCAGCGAGGCCAGGACCTCCAGGGAGCTCAACGGCCAGGTCTGCTACCCCTTCGCCGAGGCGGCGAAACCGCGCAAGACCATAAGGGTCTCCAGGAGCTTCGGCAACCCCGTCGAGGATCTTCATTCCCTGAGGGAGGCGGTTTCGCACTTCGCTTTTTCGGCGGCGGAGAGTCTCAGGAGGCAGGGTTCGGCCGCCGGGAAGATGCACCTTTTCTTGATGACCAACCCCTTTGGCAGCGGGCCGGGTTACGCCAATGGCATCACCGCCAGGTTCGACGTTCCCACGTCCAGCACGGTCGAGATCGTCGGCCGGGCAATGGAGTGCCTGGAGGGGACCTTCGTGGAAGGGCTCGCCTACAAGAAGGCCGGGGTTATACTGACAGACCTGGCTGACGCGGCTTATCTGCAAGGGCATCTTTTCGCCGGGGTGAGAGACCCCAGGGAGGCGAAGCTCATGAGGGTGATGGACCGGCTGAACCTGGAACTGGGTAAGGGAACCATCTTCGCTGCCTCGATGGGCATCCATGGCAGGAGATCTTGGGTTATGCGCCGGGGGCGCGTGTCGCCGCGCTATACGACCTGCTGGGAGGAAATTCCCGCCGTGATCCCCCCCGAGGAGGCACCGTGATGGCCGATCCCAGGTCCACCACGGGTTTCCCCTCCCCCGCCGATCCCTTCAGGGAGAACCCCCTGGATATAAATGCACTACTGGTACGAAACAAGGCATCCACCTTCCTGATGCGCTCGGCGGGGAGGATCCCCGCCTGGTCCATCGAAGAGGGCGATATCCTCGTCGTGGATCGTTCCTGCGGGGCAGAAGAGGGCGACTTGGCCGTCATAACCAGGGACGGTAAGCTCGCGCTCCGGGAGGTTCCTTCAGGCAACGCATCCGCCTGGGGTGTGGTCAGGGGGATTGTAAGGGTCCTGAGGCGCCGGGAATGACGGACCCTTCGCGCTATAAAAAAGCCGCCCCTTCGAAGGGGCGGCTTCGGATTTTGCGATGACGGGGACAAGCGGACACTAGAAGTTGGAGGCGGTCTTGATCCTCCCCGGGTAGGCCTCGAGACCTTCCTTGAGGATGTCCATGGCCTTGACCAGGTCCTCCTTCTTGAGAACGTAGGCCAGGCGGACTTCATCCCTGCCGAGGTTGGGCGTGGCGTAGAAGCCTTCGGCCGGAGCCATCATGACGGTCTCGTTATCAACATGGAAATCCTTCAGCATCCAGATGACGAACTTCTCGGCATTGTCGACGGGCAGCTTGGCCACCACGTAGAAGGCGCCCTTGGGCTCCTCGCAGATCACTCCGGGCATCTCCTTGATCTTGGAATAGAGTATGTCCCTGCGGGCCTGGTACTCCTTGTTGACCTCCTCCAGGTAGGACCTGGGCGTCTTGTAGAGGGCCACGGCCCCCACCTGCTCCAGGGTGGGCACGCAGAGCCTTCCCTGGGCCAGTTTCATGGTCTGTGCCATGAGTTCGTTGTTCTTGGAGAGCATGCAGCCTATCCTGGCACCGCAGGCGCTGTACCGCTTGGAGATGGAGTCGACGAGGATTACCCTGTCCTCGATCCTCTTCATGTTGCCGAAACTAGTGTACTTCAGGCCATCGTAAACAAATTCCCGGTAGACCTCGTCGGAAATGATATAGAGATCCTTCTCCAAGGCTATGTCGGCAATCATCTCCATCTCTTCCTTCGAGTAGATGACGCCCGTCGGGTTGCCGGGATTTGAGAAGAGGATGCCCCTCGTCAGAGGGGTGATCTTTTTCAGGATATCGGCCTTGGGAGGCAGATGGAAGCCTTCCCTGGCCTTGGTGGTGATGGGCACTAGTTTAACGTTGACAGAAGAGGCGAAGGCGTTGTAGTTTGCGTAGAAAGGTTCGGGGACGAGCACTTCGTCGCCGGGGTCGCCGATGGCCATCAACGCAAAGGAAAGGGCCTCGCTGCCGCCGTTGGTGACGATGAGGTTCTGCCTCTCGAGGTGAATGTCGTAACCCTTGTAGTAACCTATCATGGCGTCGATAAGTTCATAACTTCCGTGGGACGCTGAGTAGGCGATAACGTCTTCAGTGAAATCCTTGATGGACTCCAGAAAACTCGGAGGGGTTACTATGTCGGGTTGTCCAATATTGAGATGATATACCTTCCGCCCTTCCGCCTTGGCGGCGTCGGCATAGGGAACCAGTTTACGAATGGGCGAAGATTGCATCGAGGTTACTCTCTTGGAGAATTTCATCTAAGAACTACCTCCTTGGGATCATAATATTTATCACTTTTTATTTTAGCACAATATTTCACATACATAATACATTTTTCTCCCCCTTCCGAAAGGAACCGCGGAATAAAATTTGGATTCTTTTAAGGAGGTCCTCCAATGCCGGTCATGAACCTGAAGCTGTTCAGGCGAGCCGTCCTCGAAGCCGTCAAAACTTTGCCTGCGGAGCTCCTGGAGCGCCTCAACGGTGGGATCATCGTGGAACCCTCAATCAAGGAAGAGGGCGACTACATCACCATGGGAGAGTATATCGAAGATCCAGGCCTGGGGAGTATGATAATCCTTTACTATGGGTCCTTCCGGGATGCGATGAGTAACGCACCCTTCGAAAAATGGAACGAGGAGATCAGGGAGACGGTGATCCACGAACTCAGGCACCATATCGAATCCCTCGCCGGGGTGGACGACCTCTCCGCCGAGGAGGACCGCTTGCTTCAGGAAGACACTTCCCCGTAGCGGAAGCAGCTACTCAGATGGTCGTTGACTAGCCCGACGGCCTGCATATGGGAGTAGACGACGATGGGCCCCATGAAGGTAAAACCCCTAAACTTGAGTTCCCTGCTAACCAGGCGCGATAGGGGAGTCTCGGCCGGGATCTGGCCCGGGGCGTCCCAGCCTCCAACGATGGTTTCCCCATCAACGAAACTCCACAACCACCTGGAAAAGGAGCCCTCTTTTTCTGCCAGCTCCAGGAATGCCCAGGCGTTCGATAGTGTGGCCTTGATCTTTTGCCTATTTCTTATGATGCCTTCATCAGAGAGGAGCCTTTCCATGTCCTTTTTCCCGTAGGATGCCACCTTGACGGGGTCGAAACCATCGAAGGCCGTCCGGAAACGCTCCCTCTTCTTCAATATGGTCAGCCAACTCAGGCCTGCCTGGAAAGATTCCAGGACCAGGAATTCGAACTGGAGCCGGTCATCGTGGACGGGCAGACCCCACTCCTTGTCGTGGTAATCCATCAACAGCGGGTGCGACAGGGACCAGGGGCAGCGGATCAAACAGGGGGAGGTCCCTCCCGGGTCGTGGCCTCCCCCTGTTACCGGAAACCCCGGCTTGCTTTCCAAATTTATTTTCGATTCAGCGATAGTACAGCGCCTCCCGCTTCTCCTTTTCGAAATCAGCCCGGACCCTCCGGCGCAGGTCGTCATCAAGGAACATCGCCAGGGCTGTCCTCGCCATTAGCCTGGCCCCTGTCACCAGCGCTTCATGGGCTCTTTCGGTGAGTGTCGCCTCGGCGAATTCGTGGGTGTGAAGGGTCATCTCCTCATCGATGATGGACAATTTAGGCTGAAGCGCCGGGCATCGATAGGAGACATTTCCCACATCGGAAGAACCCATGGTCCCCGGCGGAGGACCAAAGGACACTTGGTACTCCTCAAGGAGATCCTCCACGAATTTTTCTGCCGCGTCGTTTTTAAGCATGTCGTCGAAGCTGTATTCATAGTTTCTCCAGGTAACTTCCGTCTCGGTGGCCTGGGCCGCTCCCAGGGCACATTTATATATTCTTGAGACGATCCGGTCGAGGAGCGGCCTCTTCGGTGCCCGGAAGTAGAATCTGGCCGCGGCATGCTCCGGCACTATGTTCGGGGCAAGTCCTCCTTCGGGGATTATGCCGTGGCTACGGGAACCGGCATGGGTCGAGATGTCGCTGCTATGGATCATCATGGCCAGGTCCAAGGAGTCGAAAACTCCTTTTTCCGCCAGAACCACCTTGGATCCGTTGGTCTCCTCGGCGGGCGTGCCCACCAGCGCCAGTTCCCCCC
>LSQX01405545.1_pt1 | contig 14017 bp, 12 predicted proteins | sample 654561 | NCBI WGS metagenome assembly LSQX01 (sample SAMN04489861, study PRJNA283612) | anaerobic digester metagenome | isolation source: 4 biogas reactors fed with cattle manure at either 37C or 55C with and... | place: Denmark: Kongens Lyngby | collected 2014
ACTGTGGGAAAGTTGAGTAAATAAGTATATTGCAATTAATAAAGCTTTTACAAAAGTTTGGTTGGTAATATTATACTCATTACCTGACGGAGAGATGAACCGTGAAAAAATATAGTGAGGTTATTGGATTGCCTGTAATTTGTGCAATTGACGCAGAGAAGGTGGGTGCAGTAAAAGATTTGGTATTCTGTCCGGGAGAGAGAAGGGTTGTAGCATTTATTCTCGAGAAAAAAGGCTATGAAATGAAAAAAAAGACTATCCTTATGAAGGATGTAATAAGTGTAGGTACAGATGCAGTAATTATTGAGAGCCTTAATGATGTGAAAAAACTTAAAAAGATACAGGATAGTCCTGAGTTAAAGGATAAAGGTAATGTAATTGGTCTTAGAATTTTTTCTCGCTCAGGTAAAGAACTGGGTATAGTCAAGGATGTTTTGTTTGACCCCTTAAAGGGCACAATTGAAGGGGTGGAAGTTTCCGACGGTTTGTTTACCGATATTGTGAATGGCAGGAACTTACTGCCCTTATTTGGAAAAGTTGAGTTCAGCGAGGAAAACATTCTAGTAGAAAATGAAGCGATTGAAGAAATTATGGAGAGCGGTAAGGGACTAAATTAATAATTAATAATTAATAAGTGATAAGTAATAAGTAATAATTAATAATTAATAATTAATAAGTGATAAGTAATAAGTAATAATTAATAAGTAAATAAGTAATAAGTAAATAATTAATAATTAATAATTAATAATTAATAAGTAATTATTGAAGGAAAGGAGTTTTATTATGAGAAAGGGTTTTGCAAAAGGTTTGCTCATAGGTAGTGTAATAGGTGCTTCGGTAAGTATGGCAATGAATTCAGATATGATGGGTGATAGATCCAGAAGGAAAATGAGAAAGAATGGAATGAATCTCATGAGAAAATCCGGAGCCATTATAGGAGATGTTCTTGATTTGTTGAGATAATAATTTTTTGTATATGCGATATGCGCAAAAAAGACTCAAATCCTCACTTAAGACTGGAGAAATCCAGTCTTAAGCTACATATGTCCAAAGTGTGTTTACGGCTGATTATATGATGGTGGATGTAAAAAAATATAGTCGATATGTAAATTGCTAATGGATAGAAGTATATTAAGAAGTATATAAAAGCGGGAGAAATTAATGCGTTCAAAAAGAAGAGTTACTGCATATATAATAGCTACAATAATATTTATATTGTTTGTGTATTTTGTTTACCGCTTTAGAGTAAAAATAGGAAGAATAGTTGTACCTTTCATTATCGCGGGAGTTATTTCATACATTCTTCACCCTGTAGTTATCAAAATGGAGAGGAAAAATATTTCAAGATCGGTAAGTATAATTATTATATATGCTATTTTAGGTGTTTTCCTTGTCACTACAACGATTTTTATTATACCTCAGCTTATAAGTAACACAAAAGAGCTTATAAATGCCCTTCCGCAAATAACTCAGGTGTATAAAGACAACTTTGACAGCATGGTAAATCTTATACATAGCAGCAAATGGCCGGCGGATGTAAAAAGTGCCATATTTAAAGAGCTTTATAACGCTACGGATGTTGCGGAAAATATTATTTTGGATACCTTGAGGAATGCACTTTCAGGCTTTATAAAGGCGGCTGCGGGAATGCTTGACATGGTTCTGGCTATGATGATTGCTTATTATTTGTTAAAGGATTCAGAGTTTTTTAAAAATGCCGCATTGTCGCTTGTGCCCCGTAGATGGGGAAATGGTATTATTGCTACGGGCAGAGAGATTAATGGAATTCTTTCCGATTTTATTCAGGGGCAGCTTCTTACAGCAATAATAGTAGGTGTTATGGAAACTATAGCTCTTTATATTATTGGAATCAAGTACCCGTTGTTTCTGGGTTTGATAGGTGGGATAGCAAACACAATACCCTATTTTGGACCAATAATAGCGGCTATACCTGCAGTGGCAGTTGCTATTATTCAGTCACCTGTGAAGGCGCTTTGGACAATTACTGCATTTGTAATAATTCAGCAGATTGATAATACATTTATTTCTCCAAAGATTATAGAAAACAGAATCGGACTTCATCCTGTTACCACAATTCTGGCTGTTCTGGCAGGTGGGGAGTTCTTTGGTATATTGGGCATGTTGGTTGCCGTACCGGTGACAGCTGTTATAAAGGTTATACTGAAAAGGGTAATAGAAGCCATAGTCTAGTGAATCACTATGAGTCAAAGGGGACGGTTCTTATCGACTCATTGAGTCGATAAGAAGAACGAAATCGCTAACGCGATGGCATTTTTATGGTATACTAAAGATAAATTATTATCGTATGGGCAAAAAGATTGAAATTCCATATTCGACACAAATTAAAAAACTCCTTCTTTTTTTAAAAAACTTTTTAGTAATTCCTAATATAGTTCCTAATATTCCGCAATTTCCTTCTTCTGGGCAATCAAAAATTTTGCGCGTGTTGCGAAAAGACTCAAAATTCAGTGTTTATCCACTGGTTGAGTCTTTTTTTCGCGCAAAACTTCCGATTGACCCTTTTATGAACCGTTCCCTTTGACTCACCTTTGACTCAGTTGGGAGAATTTACCGGGCAAGTCGAGAACCGTCCCCACTTGCTCTTGTGTTGACACTAAAACAATAGTTTTATATAATTTTATAAATGGAGTTAGTACTTATTCATTACCGTTGGCTCTGACCTATAATCTATAGCATAATTCATAGAGCAGGTTAACATTTGGTGAAAATTATCTGGAGAGGAAGAAAAGAGAATGCAAAAATTAGGACTTAATGAGTTAAGAGAAAGGTTTTTAAGCTTTTTTGAAGGTAAAGGTCATTTGAGATTGCCAAGCTTTCCGCTGGTTCCGCAAAATGACCCAAGTCTCCTTTTGATAAATTCGGGAATGGCTCCGTTAAAGCCTTATTTTACAGGCAAGGAAGAACCGCCTAGAAGACGGATTATAACATGTCAGAAATGCATACGTACTCCAGATATTGAGAATGTGGGCAAAACAGCAAGGCACGGAACTTTTTTTGAAATGCTGGGCAACTTCTCTTTTGGGGATTATTTTAAAAAAGAAGCAATTCCATGGGCATGGGAATTCTTCACCAAGGATCTTAAAATGCCTGTAGACAAGCTCTGGGTTTCCATATATGAAGATGATGATGAGGCTTTTGAAATCTGGAATAAGGATGTAGGGCTACCAGAAGACAGGATTGTAAGAATGGGTAAGGAGGATAATTTCTGGGAGCATGGAACAGGACCTTGTGGTCCCTGCTCGGAAATATATTTTGACAGAGGCGGGGAACATGGATGCGGCAAATCCGACTGTAAGGTAGGATGTGAATGCGACCGATTTATAGAGTTATGGAACCTTGTATTCACACAGTTTAATAAAGATGAGGAGGGCAATTATACAAGGCTTCCCAACCCCAATATTGATACAGGTATGGGTCTTGAAAGACTTGCATGTGTCATGCAGGGAGTAAATAACCTGTTTGAAGTGGATACAGTAAGAAATGTTTTAAGCCATATATGTAAGCTGGCAGGTGTGGAGTACGGCAATGCGGTAAAGACGGATGTTTCCATAAGGGTCGTAACAGACCATATAAGAAGTACTACCATGATGGTGTCGGATGGTGTTATACCCTCTAATGAGGGGAGAGGTTATGTACTGAGAAGGCTTTTGAGAAGAGCGGCCAGACATGGTAAACTCTTGGGTATTGATAAGTTATTTCTTCACGATGTTGCCATGGTGGTTATAAATGAGTCTAAAGAGGCTTATCCTAAACTTCTCGAAAGAGCCGAAGATATCAGTAGGGTCATAAGAATTGAGGAAGAAAAGTTTGAAGCGACAATTGACCAGGGGTTGGTTATATTGAATAAATTTATCAGTGAAACCAAGAATAGTGGCAAAGATATCATTACTGGCGATATAGCTTTTAAGCTTCATGAAACATATGGATTTCCCATTGATTTGACTAGGGAAATAGCCGAAGAAAACGGGCTTAAGGTTGATGAGGAAGGCTTTAGGGTCAGGATGAAGGAGCATCAGATAATGGCAAAGAATGATTATCTGAGCAAACACGGATCCGCATGGGGGGACGATATTTTTTCAAATTTGGACAAGGGCGTAAAGACAGAGTTTGCAGGATATGATATGCATGAGACGGATTCGGAGGTTTTATATATAATAAAAGAAAATGAAATTGTTGATACTGCAACAAGTGGAGACAATGTAACCGTTATTCTTGACAGAACGCCTTTTTATGCAGAGAGCGGCGGACAAGTAGGCGACCAGGGATATATTGAAGCCAAAAATGCAAAAGTAAAGGTTAACGACTGTAAAAAGACTGATGATGGGAAATACCTTCATATAGGCATTGTTGAAACAGGAAATATTGAAAAGGGTGCTAAAGTGAAAGCTGTTATTGACTTAAGAAGAAGAACCGCAATTGCCAGAAACCATACGACAACTCACCTTTTGCATAAAGCACTTAAGAGTGTGCTTGGAACTCATGTAAATCAAGCAGGTTCTTTGGTCGAACCCGACAGGTTGAGGTTTGATTTTACGCATTTTTCTTCTATATCTTATGATGAATTAAGAAGAATAGAAAATGAAGTAAATGATAAAATACTTGAAAGCATTCCGGTTGACATAAGAGAAATGAGTATGGATGAGGCAAAGAAGCAAGGAGCAACAGCGTTATTTGGAGAAAAATACGGCAACTGTGTAAGAGTCGTAAAAATAGGTGATTACAGTCTGGAGCTTTGCGGCGGAGCCCATCTTAATACGACATCCCAGGCTGGGTTTATAAAGATACTTGGGGAGAGCGGAATTGCTGCGGGGGTTAGAAGGATAGAAGCTCTGACAGGAGAGGCTGCACTCAAATATTTTGCTCAAAGAGAAGAACTGATAAATGAAGTTGCCCAAGTATTGAAAGCAAATCCCCAGGATAGTGTAAGAAAGATTGAAACGCTGGTTGCAGAAGTCAAGAGCGCTCAAAAGGAGATTGAGCAGTTAAGGGGCAAGCTTGTAAGCAGTTCACTGGACGATGTTCTGGCAAAGGCTATCGATATAAAAGGAATAAAAGTTATTACTGCGCGTTTTGATCAGCTTGATATGGAAGCTTTAAGAAACACCGGAGACACTATAAAAAGTAAAATTAACTCAGGGGTATTGGTTCTTGCTTCTGGTTATGAAGATAAGGTTAGTTTGATTGCGACAGCAACAAAAGATGTGGTTTCAAAAGGTATTCATTGTGGAAATATTATAAGAGAAGTTGCCAAAGTCGCTGGAGGAGGCGGAGGAGGACGTCCAGATATGGCTCAGGCGGGCGGTAAGGATGTTTCAAAGATAAACGATGCTCTGGAAGTTGTAGCAAAAGTCATAGAATTGCAGATTACGGAATAGAAGGAATATAACAAATATAACAAATAGAAGGAAGGAGCACACATAATGGATAATTGTATTTTTTGCAGGATTATCAACAGGGAGTTGCCATCTACTATTGTGTATGAGAACGATAAAGTGCTTGCATTCAAGGATATCAATCCTGTCGTAGCTTTTCACGTTCTTATTGTTCCGAAAAAGCACATAGCGAGTATAAAGGATATAAATGAGGATAATGGGAGTATTCTTACGGATGTTCATATTGCTGCAAACAGGATTGCTGAGGAGAACGGGATATCAGACAAAGGGTACAGGCTTATTAATAATTGCGGTGCTGGTGCAGGACAAACTGTCTTCCATCTTCATTACCACATGTTGAGCGGGGATGAGTTGGGAGAAAAACTTTTATAATTTTACAAGATATATTGAATGTGATAAGGATTTTACATAGCACTTCAGTTTCCTTAGGAATAGTATAAATAAATTTAAAAACAGTATTGAAATATTTTGCTAATTGTGATAATATTTCTTTGTGACAATCATATAAAAACTAAATATATTACATATAAGTTCATATTGCATTGTTAGAGTTTATTGGACTTGATTATTTAATGCTACATTAATTCAAAGACTTATATTACTACACTTTAAGACAGGCTTTTATATTTTTTTACTATACTATATAACTTTATTATCAGGGGGACGTAACAATGGACAAAAGTATAAACAAACTTTTACAGAACATTTTATTTAGTGTAATTGCTGTAGTTTTGATTTTTGGGTTACTGATGGGCGTTGCAAATGCTTAGAGTACTTTTGAGAAAACTCAATGGAATGGGATTGAAATAAAATTGTTGTAAAGGATTATGTATTGACTGACCGGGATATTAAACCCGGTCTTTTCTTATGTGTATTCAAGTGTAAGTAAAAATATAACTTCCACGAAGAAGTAGAAGTTATATTTTTACTTACACTTAATTCTATTTTAGAAGCACCTCTTTTTAGTAAGCATCTCTTCTTTTAAAGACCATAATGACAGTTTTAAGAATAATTTTGATGTCAAGCCAGATTGACCATTTATCTATATACTGGGTGTCAAGTTTTACCACTTCGTCAAAATCGGTAATGCTGCTTCTGCCACTAACCTGCCACATTCCTGTAATGCCCGGTTTTATGCTGATTCTACGTCTGTGATAAGATTCATACTTGCTCACTTCATCCAAAGTAGGAGGTCTTGTCCCTACAAGGCTCATATCGCCTTTTAACACATTAATGAACTGTGGAAGCTCGTCGATGCTTGTTTTTCTTATAAATTTGCCCACATTTGTAACTCTCGGATCGTTTTTGATTTTGAACATAAGCCCTCCATCAACCTGGTTCAAAGCAGAAAGTTTTTGTTTGCTTTCTTCAGCATCGGAAGACATGGAACGGAATTTATACAGTTTAAATACCCTGCCGTTTAAGCCGACTCTATTCTGAGAGAAAATTACAGGTCCCGGAGAATCAAGTTTTATTGCAATTGAAACAAATAGTGACAAAAGACTTGTGATTATTATCCCGACAATAGAACCTACTATGTCCATAGCCCTTTTTAGAAAGAGTTGCACAAGGTTTAAGGATACGGTGTGAAATGTTAATACAGGTAAAGTTCCTATACTGGTCAAATGTGTCTTTGCGAGCTTTAAATCATACAGGTTCAATATCATTCTTACTGTAATACCCATTTCTTCACAGAGCAGGATATACTGTTCTACTTGACCTACATAATCCTTAGGAAGTGCAAATATTACTTCATCTACAACATTTTGTTTTATAATACTTTCAAGATCGTTTATATAGCCTAAGTTATAACTCGCTTTAAAAGATTTTTTTGTATTGACGCGCACATATCCTAATATTTTCATATTGAGATTTGTTTTTTTGATATAGTGCCTGAACTTTCGTGCAACGCTAGGTGAACCAACAATAATTACACGGGTTGCTTCATCATTACTATTTAATTTGCTGATATAAAAAATATAAACCAGCCTCTCTATAATCAATAGAGACGAGGAAGATACATAAATTATAAACAAGGCTCTACTGAACATTGTTTCTTTTATAAAGAAAATCATTGAAGCTGAAAAAAGGCTGGAAATAAGGGTGGATAAAAGGCAGTTGCGTATTATCCTGTCAGCATAGCAAAAACTTGTCTTATCGTACATATCCAATGAATTCATGCAAAACAGCCATACTGGTATGTATATCACTAGAATCCACAGATATTCTTTTATATGGTGAAGGGATGTATAAAAGGATGCTATATAGTATGCTAAAAAATATGTACCTATCAGAAATAAAATATCCAGTAATAATTGTACAACATTTGTGTATGCTCTTTTGTTCAGTCTATACATTATGTTTAACCCACCTTAAAATAAAACTTATGCTTAGGAATATTTTAACACTGTTTAAGAGAAAAATAAAGTATAATGTCAGAGATAGAAAATCTTATCTATTATGAATACGATAAAGATTTTACACTACACTTCAATTTCCTTAGGAAAGTTTGAAATATAACTTCTACTATAATTTTCGCGATCAATCCATTTTGTTTCAGTATTAATTGTAAAATAAGGCTTTATACAAAGGCATTGGAAGATTTTACACTTACAAAAAGCAATGTACTCTTTTCTAAAATGGTTGTTTGCGTCTTGATTATATCAAAGCATTATTAAAATAAATGTTGACACGGATTCTACAATTAAGATATAATATAGTGTGTGCTATATTTAGCTTTGTTTCCAATAAAATCCACACTACAAATAAAGTTTAGTCTTAGCACAATTGCTGCCATCGGAGGGAGGGAAATACGTGTCTGAAGTTAGAGTTAAAGAGAATGAGTCTCTTGACAGTGCTCTCAAAAGGTTTAAGAGGCAATGCGCTAAAGCAGGCGTGTTGGCTGAAGTAAGAAAAAGGGAGCATTATGAGAAACCAAGTGTAAAGAGGAAGAAAAAATCTGAAGCTGCAAGAAAGAGAAAGTTCAAATAATGGAGGAGTATGCAATGTCCCTTAAGGAGAGACTGTTAGAAGACATGAAAGCGGCCATGAGGGATAAGGATGTTATCAGGAAGAATACTGTCCAGATGGCTAGGTCCGCGGTGCTTCAGGTTGAAAAGGATAATAAAATTGCCCTTGACGACGATGGTGTATTGGAGATAATTGCAAAGGAAGTTAAAAAGAGAAAAGATTCCCTGCCTGAGTACGAAAAATCGGGTAGGCAAGATCTGATAAATAATTTGAAAGCAGAGATTGATGCACTTTTGCAGTATTTGCCCGAACAGCTGACTGAAGAGGAACTTGAGGTTATTGTCAGGGAAGCTCTTAAAGAGACAGGAGCAAGTTCGCAGAAGGATATAGGCAAGATAATGCAGGCGGTTCTACCGAAGGTAAAAGGTAGAGCTGATGGCAAAATGGTTAATCAAATTGTTAAAAAAATATTTGGATAAAGCTCGATAATAATCGAGCTTTTTTTATAGAAAAACCCGGGCGAAGGATTAAAAAGATGAAGGAATAAAAATCAGTAATTTAAAGTAACGGATTGAAAGGGGATTATGAAATGAAAAAGGTTTTTTTAACCTTTTTTATATGCATTATTACGGCTGTATCTTTTATTGCTTATACTAAATTTGGTAATGGGGATGTAATAAATACGAATACCGTGCCCACTAAAGGTATCAGTGAAGAAAATGGTTCAAGGCAAGAGGACGGTATTATAAGTACACCTTCTTCGCTTGTTGCTCTCAAAAGTGAAACGGTCAGCCCTGATAAATCCAGCAATCTCATGAATACTCCAATGCAAGGTTCTCATGCGGAAGAAATATTTTTACATACGGATAAAATAGGAGATTCGGATATCCAAGATGATGGCAATAATGCTCAAGTAGTTGAGATACAAGGACTTATTGAACTTATCAAGCTGGATGATTCATTTGTTCTGGACATAAAGTATGCGACGGAGGATAATTTTACAAGTAAAATAATTTATACAAAAGCAAAATGTTTTATTCATAAGAATACTGCCCAAAAGCTTATATCAGCAAATAATGAGTTTAAGCAGATGGGTTATAGGATAAAGATATTTGATGCATACAGGTCCTTTGATGCACAGCAGGTTTTGTGGGATGCTGCACAGGACAAGTCTTTTGTTGCAGATCCCAAAAAGGGTTCAATTCATAACAGAGGGGCTGCGGTTGATGTTACTTTTGTTGATATGGAAGGTAACGAGGCAGACATGCCTTCGGGATATGATGATTTTAGCGAAAGGGCAAAGATCAACTACAACGGCTGTTCCCAGATTCAAAGGGAAAACAGGGAGCTTTTAGGAGAAATAATGATAAAGCATGGATTCAAAAGAATTAGCAATGAATGGTGGCATTTTGAGGACACAGATGCAAAAAACTATCCTATTCTTAACTTATCTTTTGAAGAGTTTCTTGATTGAAGTTTGAATATTGGGTTCATTTTATTTATAATATACCTTATATATATATCTAGTTGTGCCCAAAACTCAATTCCTTTAATTGAAAATGTAGAATCATTTTCGTGATTAATATAATTTGATATTACAAAAATGCGCAATGAAAATAGCATGAACAGGTGATTTGATGGAATACGGAAACCGTTGGATTATTAACGATATACAGGAAGAAGAAGTAGAAAAAGTAGCAAAAGAAGCAGGGATTTCAAGACTCCTGGCAAAGGTTTTTTTAAGCAGGGGTATTCGTGATGCAGACTATATACGTAAGTTTTTGAATGCTTCTTTAGAGGAGCTTTACGACCCTTTTATGCTTAAGGACATGGATAGAGCCGTAGGGAGGATATTAAAAGCAATATCAGACCACGAAAGGATTCTTATATATGGTGACTATGATGTGGATGGAGTAACGAGCACTTCTGTTCTTTATGATTTTTTATCAGGGAATAAGGCCGACATAAGCTATTTTATACCCAATAGAATGCAAGAAGGATACGGACTTACGGTGGGTGCAATTGACAGGATTCTTAAAAAAAATGTTGGTTTGATAATAACTGTTGATTGTGGAATTACAGCCTTTGAAGAGGTGGAATATATTAATGGCAATAATGTTGATATTATAATCACTGACCACCATGAGTGCAAGGAATGTATACCCGATGCTTATGCTGTTATAAACCCTCTAAGACCTGATTGCAGCTATCCTTTTAAGGAGCTTGCAGGGGTGGGTGTAGTGTTTAAGCTGGTGGAAGCTCTTTCGATCAGGATGGGGACAAAGGGGGCAAGTATGCGTTATCTTGACCTGGTTGCATTAGGTACGGTTGCAGATGTTGTTCCTCTTCTTGATGAAAACAGGGTTATAGTCAAGCACGGGCTATTGATGATTGAATCTACTTCAAATATAGGATTAAAATCGCTTATAAAGCTTTCAGGAGCTATCGACAGGAAGATAACGACGTCCATTGTGGGTTTTGTACTTGCTCCGAGAATTAATGCAGCTGGCAGAGTAGGAGATGCGCAGAGGGCTGTAAGGCTTTTGACTACAGATGACGAGAAGGAAGCTTTGATGCTTTCATCTGAACTTGATGAACAGAATAAGTATCGCAAGGATACAGAGCTTTCAATATGGCAGGAAGTAGAAAACACTATAAACTCCAAGGTTGATTTTGAGAAGGAGAAGATTGTAGTTGTTTCAGGAGAAGGATGGCATAATGGAGTAGTAGGAATAGTTGCTGCTAGAGTTACAGAAAAGTATAACAGGCCATGTATTCTGATTTCTATTGAAGACGGCATTGGAAAGGGCTCGGGAAGAAGCATTGAAGGGTTTAACCTTTTTAAGGCGCTTCAAAGCTGTGAGAGTATTCTCTTAAAGTATGGAGGACATGAACTTGCGGCAGGTCTTACATTAAATTCGGAAAATATAGATTTGCTCAGAAAGATGATTAACGAATATGCCGATAAATTTATAAAACCTTCAGATCTGATACCCAGAGTAAAGATTGATGCAGTTATAAGCAAAGAATATCTTACTATGGAGAATGTCAGGGAATTGGAACTTTTAGCTCCTTTCGGTGCGAAAAACTCTGAACCGGTATTTGTGCTACATAACTTGAAAATATCTGATATCAGGGCTGTTGGACAGGATAAGCATATAAAAATAAAGTTTTTTAACAGTAATTTTTGTGTTGATGGGATTGGTTTTAACAAGGGAAATCTTGCGGATATATATTTTGAATCGGATGTTTTGGATGTCGCATGTTCTGTTGAAATAAATTCATGGAATAATACTGAATCGGTACAGCTTATAATAAAGGATCTTAAATTCTGTAAAGATTCACTTATGGAAAATTATTTTTTTTACAGTCTGGATAAGTGTATTGATTTTATAAGAGAATACAACGATAATAGTATTAATAGTTATTTTGAGAAGATAGATGTTATTAAGAATAATAAGAGTGTAGATGATGTTTTAGCTGATTGCTTGGATAAAGGAGGTCAATACGCAATTCTTGCAGGCTCAATTCAAAGTCTTAGAAACCTCGTTGACAGTCTTGACAGCAATTTTAGAATTCCTCCTGAAAGTTACAGAGTTTTTTTCGGTGAGTTCATACCGGAAGATACCTGTTCATTATATATAATAGCAAATCCCGATCCTGAGAAATGCGATTTTTCAGGATTTGACAAGATTATAATTTACGGGAACTGGATTTGTGTCAATTATTTACATGATGCAATATGCGGAATTGATTTAAACAGGCTTTGTATATATAATGGAATAAGTTTTGACTTTAATGAGAATGAAATTGTTCTATCAAGACAGGATATGGTTGCTACCTACCAATATATAAAGTCAAACTACAGTGAAAATTTTGTTTTAGAGGATTTGTTTGTTTTTGCAAGGAACGTGGCAAAAAGCTATAGAATACCGATGAATTATTTTAAGATAAAAAAGGTGTTTCAGGTTTTTGAAGAATTAAATCTTTTGGAAAAGTCACCTTATGGTAAATATGGGATGTATGTAAGAATAAATGACAACAAGGAAAAGATAAGTTTGGATAATTCAATGTTGTTTCGGAGCATTAAAAGATTGACGGCTGTAGGGAAGTAAAAATATTTTTAATATATTAAAAGGGGAGAGGCTCATGGATTTAAAGTCTAAGCTAAGAGAAGTAATCAATTTTCCTAAGGAAGGAATAAACTTTATAGACATTACAACTGTACTTCAAGATGGGCAGGTCTTCAAAGAATGCATTGACAAAATGAAAGAAAAAATCAAGGTTTTTGGGGATTTTGACTTGATTGTGGGTCCTGAGTCAAGAGGTTTTATTTTTGGAACGCCTCTTGCCTACAGTTTGGAAAAAGGTTTTGTTCCTATTAGAAAGAAGGGAAAATTGCCGTATGAAACTATTTGTGTTGAGTACGAACTGGAGTATGGAACTGACAAACTTGAAATGCATGTCGATGCGATATCAAAAGGACAGAAGGTTGTTATTGTTGATGATCTTTTAGCAACAGGCGGTACAACAGAGTCGAATATCAAGCTTGTTGAACAATTGGGCGGAGAAGTTGTAGGAATATTATATTTTATAGAATTAACATTTTTAAACGGAAGAGACAAAATGAAAGGATTTAATGTTGAGTCATTAGTAAAGTATTAGAAACAAGGTATCGGTATCCTGGGGGGGATATTCAATGAGTGATGGCTACAATCGCCTTCTAAAAAAAATTGGTAAATATAATCAAAACTGTGACGTAAAGTTGCTGGAAAAGGCCTATGTGCTTTCAAAAAAGGCACATAACGGGCAGCAAAGAGTTTCTGGCGATCCTTTTATTGTGCACCCTATGGAGGTTGCCAATATACTGGCAGAGCTTGAATTGGATTGTACTGCTATAATTGCAGGAATGCTGCACGATACCATTGAGGATACCACATATACCTATGAACAGTTGAAAGAGAATTTTGGAGAAGAGATTGCAAGCCTTGTAGACGGAGTAACCAAACTGGGTAAAATACCTTATACGACAAAAGAGGAACAACAGGCAGAAAATTTCAGGAAGATGTTTCTTGCAATGTCCAAGGACATCAGAGTTATACTTATTAAGCTTGCAGATAGGCTTCATAATATGCGGACGCTCAAATATATGACACCTGAAAAACAGGTTGAAAAGGCAAAGGAGACGCTGGAAATATATGCTCCCCTTGCGCATAGACTTGGTATACTGAAAATAAAATGGGAGCTTGAGGATCTTTGTCTTAGATATATAGACCCTAAAGGATATTATGAACTTGTCAACAGGATTGCAAAAAAGAGAAGGGAAAGGGAAGGCTATATTTCCCGCATATTGCAAAGCCTTAAGGAAAAAACCCTTGAACTTGGTATAGAAGCTCACCTTGACGGAAGACCCAAACATTTTTACAGTATCTATAGAAAAATGATAAGGCAGAATAAGGATATTGACCAGATTTATGATCTTATTGCTTTTAGGGTAATAGTCAATACGGTTAAGGATTGCTATGCAGTACTTGGGCTTGTGCATGAGTTTTTCAAGCCAATGCCCGGAAGATTCAAGGATTATATCGCAATGCCGAATCCTAATACGTACC
>LSQX01196857.1_pt1 | contig 14016 bp, 12 predicted proteins | sample 654561 | NCBI WGS metagenome assembly LSQX01 (sample SAMN04489861, study PRJNA283612) | anaerobic digester metagenome | isolation source: 4 biogas reactors fed with cattle manure at either 37C or 55C with and... | place: Denmark: Kongens Lyngby | collected 2014
AATTGGAGGTGTATCGATGACAGATTTGTCAAAGATAAGTAATGTACATTGTATTGGAATAGGAGGCATTGGCCTTTCAGCCATTGCAGAAATATTGATTAAGCGCGGGTATAAGGTGACAGGTTCTGATATTAAAGAAACAAAACTAACCGAGCACTTAGAAAATTTAGGAGCTATAATATATTATGGCCATAGAGCGGAAAATGTCGAAAATGCAGAGATGCTTATTTATTCTTCTGCAGTATACTCAGAGAATCCAGAGATGATAAGAGCTAAGGAATTAAACATTCCTACTAGATCAAGAGCTGAAATCTTAGGAGAGTTGATGGAGGGATACAAAAATAGTGTAGCTATTTGCGGTACTCATGGTAAGACGACAACCACTTCTATGGTTTCTTTAATTGTTAAGAAGGCACTTTTAAATCCGACTATTCTTGTAGGCGGTGATTTGTCTGAGATAAAAGGTAATGTTGAGGTGGGAAATAGTGAATATTTTGTCACCGAGGCATGTGAATATATGGATTCCTTTTTAAATCTTAAGCCTGAGATTGGAGTAATTTTAAACATTGACTCAGATCACTTGGATTATTTCAAAGATATTGATCATATCGTTCGATCATTCAAACAGTTTGCAAATAAGGTAAAAAAAGATGGTGTTATAGTAGCTTATGTTAATAACCCTTTCGTTAAAGAAGCAACGGATGGTAAAAGCAACGTGCTAACTTTTGGTTACGGTGATGACTGTAATTATAGTGCAAGAAACATTAAATTTGATGATAATGGAAATTCAGAATTTGAGATATATGTAAATAATGAAAATGAAGGAAAAATTAACTTAAAAATACCAGGTGAACACAACATTTTAAATGCTTTAGCTGCTTATGCTACATGTGATTATCTAAAAATAGATAAAGATATTATAGCAAAAACGTTATCAGGATTCATGGGTATACATAGAAGATTTGACATAATAGGTAAAACTGCAAAAGGGTTTGAAGTAATAGATGATTACGCTCACCACCCTACAGAGATAAAAGCAACTTTAAGCGCCATAGGAAATATGAAACATGAAAAGCTATGGTGTATATTTCAACCACACACATATACTAGGACTTTAGCTTTATTAGAAGAATTCATTACGGCATTTGATGGAACAGATAACTTGATAATTCCAGAGATTTATGCAGCTAGAGAAAAGAACATATATAAAATTACGTCAAAAAATCTAGTAGAAAAAATTAAAGAAAGATATCCTGATAAAGACGTAATATTTATGGAAGATTTCGATGACATAGCAAAGCTTATATACGGAAGAGCAGGTAAAGGTGACTTAGTATTAACAATGGGAGCTGGAGATGTATATAAAATAGGCCAAAAAATTATGGAGATAGAAGCATGAATATAAAAGAGTATGATATGATGGTAGAGGAAAGAAAAAAACTAAATATTATGCATTTAAATAATGGTGTAAATATAATAGATATTAATTGTACATACATCGATGATACTGTTGTGATAGAAAAAGATGCTACAATTTGCCCCGGTGTTACGATAACGGGTAATTCAATAATTAAAAAAGGTGCATTCATAGGTCAAGGTTCATACTTAGAGGATGCAAAAGTAGGCGAAAATTCCAGTGTAAAAACTTCATACATAATCGATAGTGAAGTAGGTAATAATACAAACGTAGGACCTTTTGCATATATAAGGCCAGGCAGCGTTATTGGAAATGGATGTAAAGTTGGGGATTTTGTTGAAATTAAAAACTCCACCATGGGAGATGGCAGCAAATCTTCCCATTTAACATACATTGGCGATGCTGATGTAGGCGAAAATGTTAATTTTGGTTGCGGCGTGGTATTTGTAAACTATGATGGGTCAAAAAAATATCGTTCAAAGATTGGTGATGATGCCTTCATAGGATGTAACAGCAACTTCATATCTCCAATAAATGTTGGTAATGGAGCTTACGTAGCTGCAGGTACAACAATTACAGAAGATGTACCGGCCGATGCTCTTTGCATTGGAAGATGCAAACAAACTAATAAAAAGAACTGGGTAAAGCAGAGAAAAATCTTAAAAAAAGATTTATGATAAAAAATTAAATGTATGGTATATGCGGATGAAAGAAGAGGTAAAAAAATGAAAAAAGGAGTATACTCCGATTACAAGATATTTGCTTGTAATTCTCACTTTGAATTAGCTGATGAAATCGTGGAATGCTTTGGTACTAAGCTTGGGCGTTCAACTGTTACAAAATTTAGTGATGGAGAAATCTCAGTTAACATTTGGGATTCGGTTAGAGGCAAGGATGTATATATAGTGCAATCCACATGTTCTCCTGTAAATGACAACCTAATGGAACTACTCATTATGATAGATGCTCTTAAGAGAGCTTCAGCTGGAAGAATAAATGCCGTGATGCCATATTATGGATACGCAAGGCAAGACAGAAAAGCAAAAGCCAGGGATCCTATTACAGCGAAATTAGTTGCAAACTTGATTACAGCTGCAGGAGCTGACAGAGTGGTAACTATGGATTTACACGCCAACCAAATACAAGGATATTTTGATATTCCGGTTGATCACTTAATTGGTTTACCAATTCTTACTGAATATTTCATACAAAAAAACTTAGAGAACATAGTAGTTGTTTCACCAGATCACGGAAGCGTAGCAAGAGCAAGAAATATGGCAGAAAGATTGGATTGCCCAATAGCCATAGTAGATAAACGTAGACCAGAGCCAAATAAAAGTGAAATAATGAATATCATCGGTGACATAGAAGGCAAAAATTGCATCATAATAGATGATATGATAGATACGGCAGGAACATTAACAAACGCTGCTAACGCAATAAAAGAGCTTGGAGCAAAGGCAGTTTATGCTGGCGCAACACATGCTGTTTTATCCGGGCCTGCAGTACAAAGATTAAATGATAGTGTAATTGAAGAATTAGTCTTATTAAATACTATTCCAATAGGAGTTAATAAAAAATTACAAAGAGCTAAAATTCTTTCTGTAGCTCCTCTATTTGCAGAAGCTATGACTAGAATAAACACTAATGGTTCAATCAGCAAATTATTTGATATTGTGCAGTAAATTAGATTAAAGCGGCGAACTCTGAATGGGTTCGTTGCAAAAGTTTTTGAGGGATTTTATGAAGATTATAGTTGGCCTTGGTAATCCGGGGAAAAAGTATGAATTTACAAGACACAATATGGGGTTTATAACAGTTGAATATTTAGCTGATAAGTACAGCATTAAATTAGAGAAACTTAAATTCAGATCTTTAATCGGAGAAGGAATAATTGAAGGAGAAAAGGTCATTCTTGTAAAACCTCAAACGTATATGAATTTAAGCGGTGAGGCTGTAAGAGAAATTGTAAATTTTTATAAAATTTCAACAGATGATTTAATATTAATATATGATGACATAGATACAGAAACAGGGTATATAAGAATTCGTAAGTTTGGAAGCGCAGGAACTCACAATGGCATGAAATCGGTCATATTTCAACTTAAAACTGATAAATTTCCTAGAGTAAGGATTGGAATAGGAAAACCGGGAATTATACCACTCATGCATTATGTAACAGGCAAAATATCTACAAGTGAAGCTAAACTTCTAAGACAATCAGTAGAAGAGGCGTCAGGCGGAATAGCGAGCATGATTACAGAGGATATAGATATGGCTATGAACAAGTTTAACAAGAGGAAAACTGATGAATAAATCTATAATTAATGTAGCTGGGGTTTCAGATAATAGGGTAGCACCTATAGCTGCTGAATACATTAATGAATCGATAAATAGTTTAATAATTGTGTCATCAAATTTAAGGGCCAAGAGACTCGAAGAGGATCTTGCCTTTTTTGTCGATAAAAAAATAATCGTTTTGCCCGAAATAGAGGAAACATTAATAACTTATGATGCTAAAGACAGAAACTTTCTGTTAAAGCAAATGATGGCCTTAACTTCCTTGGCAGTAAAAAAAGATGTTATAGTTATAACTCCAGTCAAATCTGCTATAAAAAGATTGCCTCCCAAAAGTAAATTTTTAGAACACCTTATTGAGTTTAATTTAGGCGATGAAATAAAAATTAATGAGTTAACAGAAAAACTTTCTGCTATGGGATATGAGCGGGTAAAACAGATATCCGCAAAAGGAGAATATAGCATCAGAGGTGAAATAATTGATATTTTTTCACCAGATTTAGATAAACCAATAAGACTCGACTTATTTGACACTGAAATCGATTCTATTAAGCTGTTTGATGTAACAACGCAAAGAACAACAGACAATATAAAAGAAGTATTAATTTGCCCTGTTATGCATATAATGCCTAGGGATGATGAGATTGCTAAAGTATTAGAAACATTAAAAAAGCAATACGATAAGCAAATAAAAAAAGCTGGTAAAAATAGCGATTTAAGTTCGACTTTTCAAAGGTTAGAAGAAACACTAAAAAGCAAAACAAATCCTCAGATATATGAAGATTATGTAGACTATTTTTACGAAGAGCCTACATATATTTGGGATTATTTAAACGAAGATAAAATTCTAATAGATGATCCTAACAGAATAATGGAAGTTTTGTCCCTTAAAAAACAAGAAGACCACATGGATTTTCAAACGCTACTTGAAAGAGATCAAATCATTCCTTCTGATTTGGAAAGACTATCAAATGATAAGGACTACCTAAAACTTTATGATAAATCATTAGTCATATTTACTCCGTTTCCTGAAAGAATACATGGTGATCCTAAACTTACAGATATAAGAAATATTAAAAGTCAGCAGATGATGACTTTTGTAGGCAATATGAGAATATTTGGTAAGGAAGTTAAAAAGTATTTAAAAAAAGGATATCAGGTTAACATTGTAGCAACTGATAAAATTAAGTTAACAGAAATTCAGAACTACCTGTTAGACAATAATGTTTTTGGGAATATCATTTATCAAGTAGGAAATCTGAAAAATGGTATGGTGTTTCCCGAAAAGAAAATATGCTATATATGTGAAAATGACATATTTCAAACTCACAGAAAGAAAAAATCATTAAGAAAGAAAAACAAAGAACCTAGAATTAAGCTTTTTTCGGATATGGAAAAAGGTGATTATATAGTGCATGAAAATCATGGAGTAGGCAAATTCGTAGGAATTCATTCACTAACTATAGATAATGAGGTTAAGGATTATTTAAAAATAAAGTACGCAGGTACTGATATACTATACATTCCAACTGAGCAGATGGATATAATCCAAAAGTATGTTGGAGCTGAAGGTTTTGCACCTAGGCTTTCTAGACTTTCTGGAAATGAATGGCAAAAAACAAAAACAAAAGCCAAAGCTGCAATAATGGACATAGCGGAAGATTTAATTAAGCTATACGCTGAGAGGCAGCTTAAAGGTGGATATTCATTTTCAAAGGATACAATATGGCAAAAGGAATTTGAAGAGAGCTTTCCTTTCAATGAAACCGAAGATCAGCTAAGAGCAAGTGAAGAAATAAAAGAAGATATGGAAAATCAAATAGCCATGGATAGGTTATTATGTGGAGACGTGGGCTATGGTAAAACAGAGGTTGCAGCTAGAGCTATATTTAAATGCTTAGATGAGGGAAAGCAGGCAGTTCTTTTAGCGCCGACTACCATTTTAGTGAATCAGCATTATTATTCTTTGAAGGAAAGATTTGAAAAATTTCCGTTTAAAGTAGAAATGCTATCGAGATTTAGGAGTAAAGCAGAGCAAGATAAGATTATAGAGAAGCTTAAAAAAGGAGAGTTAGACTTAGTAATAGGTACCCACAGATTAGTTTCAAATGACGTCAAATTTAAAGATTTAGGATTACTTGTTATAGATGAAGAGCAAAGATTCGGAGTTAAGCATAAAGAGAAAATCAAAGAGTTAAAAGCAAACGTAGATGTTTTAGCTCTTTCAGCAACTCCAATACCTCGAACTTTGAATATGTCATTAACTGGAATTAGAGATATGAGTGTATTAGAAGAACCACCTGAAGACAGGTACCCTGTACAAACATATGTTACAGCTTACGAAGAAAATTTACTAAAAGATGTTATCGAAAGAGAAATAAACAGAGGCGGACAAGTTTTCGTAGTTTACAACAGAGTAAAAGATATAGACAAGGTAGCTAAAAAAATCGAGGAGCTAGTGCCTTTTGCGCAGGTTGCCGTAGGTCATGGTCAGATGAATGAAAATGCGCTTGAAAATGTAATGGTAGATTTTATAGAAGGTGATAAAGATGTACTAGTTGCTACTACTATAGTAGAATCAGGCATTGATATACCTAATGCTAACACTATGATTATATTGAATGCAGATAAATTCGGCCTCTCACAGTTATACCAACTGAGAGGGAGAGTAGGCAGATCAAACAGGATAGCCTATGCTTACCTGATGTACCAAAGAGACAAGGTCTTATCTGAAGTTGCAGATAAGAGGTTAAGAGCTATTAGAGAGTTTACAGAGTTTGGTGCTGGTTTTAAAATAGCTATGAGAGACATGGAGATAAGAGGGGCAGGTAATGTCCTTGGTTCAGCCCAGTCAGGCCACATGAGCAGCCTAGGTTATGAACTTTATTGCAAAGAAATAGACAGAGCTGTTAAATATATTAATGGTGAGATTAGCAATGAAGTTAAGACAGATATAACTGTTGATATAAAAGTACCAGCTAATATACCTGCTATTTATATAGAAGATGAAACCTTAAGACTGCAAATGTATAAGAAAATAGCACAGATTAACTCATCTGATGATAGATGGGATCTTATAGATGAAATTATAGATAGGTTTGGCGAGATGCCTAAAGAGGTAATGAATTTACTTGGAATATCTTTAATCAGAACCCTTGCCGAAAAATTATCTGTTCAGGATATAACTGAAAAGAGTGGAAATATTGTAATTAACTTCGGAGAAAAGAATGCGTTAAACGGTTTTTCTCTTTTAAATGCTTCCGAAAAATTCGGAAAGGATTTATTTATACACGCAGGCAAAAATCCAATGTTAAAACTAAAAAGCGATGCTAAGAAAAAAGTTGATCGCTTGGCAGAGCTCCTGGAAATACTTTATGATAACAAAAGTATTTGATTCCTTGAAAAATAGAGATATTATGTGTATAATATCTAGATAATTGATGTTAAAAATGGAGGAAACATGTTATTTAAAAATATCTGTATATTAGACGAAAACTTTGAGATCAAAGAAAAAATGTACCTAGGCACTAAAGGTGACAAGATTGACTATATATCTAGCAATGAACCAACAGAATCATATGGAGAAACATATGATGGCAAGGGCAAACTTTTGATGCCTGGTTTTTATAATGCCCATGGTCATTCTCCAATGTCTTTAATGAGAGGATACGGCGAAAATCTATCGCTGCAAAATTGGCTTACACAAAAGATATTTCCCTTTGAAGATAAACTATACAGAAAAGCTGTATACTGGGCAACGCAGCTAACCATGGCTGAATCTATGAGATATGGGATTGTTTCAACAACTGATATGTATTACTTCATAGATGATATGGTAAGAGCAATAGTAAGAAGCGGAGAAAAATGCAATATATCTAGAGCATTAGTAAACCCTGCAGGAGAAGCACTTGACAGTTTAGAGTGCGTTAAAGAAATGAAAGAAACTGCCATGACGTACCATGGCTTTAAAAATGACAAAATACTAGTAGATAATAGTATTCATGCTGAATATACATCTGATGAAAAAACAGTAAGATACATTGCAGACTATACTAAGGAAATGGGTCTAGGCATGCATGTTCACGTGTCAGAAACTGAATTTGAAACAGAAGAATGCAAAAAACGTCATGGAGGCAAAACTCCTGTAGAGTATTTTGCCCAGGTGGGTCTATTTGATACAAGAACTACTGCTGCACACTGTGTATGGATTAATGATAATGATAGAGATATATTAAAAGAAAAAAATGTTACAGTTGCAAGCAATCCCATAAGTAATCTTAAATTAGCTAGTGGAATTTGTAACGTGCCTAAGCTGTATGAAAAAGGTATAAATGTTGCTATCGGAACGGATAGCGTGGCTAGCAATAATAATCTTGATTTTTTTGAAGAGCTTAAAACATTTGCTTTATTAGGCAAGATGAAAAGCAAAGATCCTTCTTTAATGACTCCGAAGCAGGTGCTATATAGTGCAACAAGAGCTGGAGCTTTAAGCCAAGGTAGGGAAGATTGTGGGCTTTTAAAAGAAAAATTCAAAGCCGATATGATAGTGGTTGACTTAGATGTACCAAATATGCAACCTGTACATAACACTGCTAATAACCTTGTGTATTCTGCATCAGGAAAAGACGTATGCCTTACTATGGTAGACGGTAGAGTTTTATATAAAGACGGAGAATATCTGACATTAGATTTAGAAAGTGTAATGTTCGAGACGAATTATGCAAAAAATAAAATTTTAGGGATGTTTTAATTTATGAGTAAAGACAATAATTTGATTAGTAACAAAAAAAATGAAGGGCATAATTTTTTAGCAGGAACTGCAACTCTTGCTATCACTGGTTTGGTTATAAAATTATTAGGTGCATTCTTTAGAATACCTCTTACCAATCTAATAGGTGAAGTCGGGATGGCATACTATGGCGTTGCATACCCGATTTATTCCCTTTTCATGGTGCTGTCTACAACAGGCCTTCCCGTAGCAATATCTAAAATGGTTTCTGAAAGAGTGGCACACGAGAATTATGGCGGAGCGCACAGAGTATTTAAAGTTTCTATTATGGTACTAAGCTCCATTGGACTATTTTCTTTTCTAATATGCTATTTTGGCGCTGGTGCAATAGCAAATGCCGTAGGAAACTCCGGTGCAGAGCTGTCTATTAAGGCAATTGCCCCTGCTCTTTTAATAGTACCTATTGTATCTTCTTTTAGAGGATACTTTCAAGGAAGGCAGGACATGAGACCAACGGCCACATCTCAATTGATTGAACAGATAATAAGAGTAGCCGTAGGTTTATCATTATCTTTTGTATTCGTTAAGACTAGCATGGAAGCTGCGGCAGCAGGAGCCACTTTTGGAGCATCGGTGGGAGCTGTAGGCGGATTACTGACTATAGTTTTGATTTATTTCGTAAGCAGAAAGAAAATATATAGGCAGATAGATTCCCATGAAATCGAACATGAAAGATATAGAACAATACTAAAACAAATGTTTGTCATTGCTGTGCCTATTACTATAGGTTCAACAATAATGCCAATCATGATGAATATCGATACAGCAATAATTATGAATAGATTACAAGACACGGGATGGTCTTTAGAAGAAGCTACTTCTTTATTTGGAATACTTTCGGGCTATTGTGATTCATTAATTCAATTTCCTCAAGTATTAACGAATGCAGTAGCTGTAAGCATAGTTCCTGCCATCGCGGCAGCATATGCGATAAAAGATACAAAAGCGATAGATGCTAATATAAAAATTGGTTTAAGGACTATGATGATAATTGGTTTTCCTTGTTTCATAGGGATGTTTGTTTTGGCTAAACCGATACTTCTTATGCTTTATCCTATGCAGATAGAAGGAGCTATGGAAGCAGTTCCGACGTTTATGATTTTAACTGTTGAAATAGTATTTTTATGTGCAGTTCAAACGTTTACCGGGATATTACAAGGTGTATCAAAAATGAATATACCTGTAATAAATTTAGCCATAGCTGCAGTCGTTAAATTGTTTGTCACATATATTTTAGTGGGCATACCAATATTAAATATTAAAGGTGCAGCTATTGGAACGGTTTGTGCCTTTGTGGTAGCATGCATACTCGATTATTATGCAGTTAAAAAATATATAGGTACAGAGTTTGATTTAAAATTAACAGTTGGCAGACCATTTTTAGCTTCAATTATTATGGGATTAGCTTCAGGTGTTACATATAAATTATTATTTATCCTACTTGGGAGCAATAGTATAGCAACATTATTTGCTGTTGTAGTTGGCGTCTTTGTATACTTTATCATGGTATTTGTAACCAACTCGATTACTAGAGAAGAATTAATGACTTTACCAATGGGTGCTAAAATGGCAACACTTTCAGACAAATTAAATCTAACTAAGAAAAAGAGGTAGACTAATGGGAAAGGATAAGTATGAGTATTTGTATGATGCTAAGGAAGAACTTGATGAATCCTTCTTAAGATTAGTTGAAATCATAAAAATTTTAAGAACTGAGTGTCCGTGGGATAAGGTTCAAACACATGAGACATTAATACCATGCATGAAAGAAGAAGCTTATGAAGCGATTGATGCAATATATAATAAGGATATAAAAAATCTTAGAGAAGAACTTGGGGATGTATTGCTACAAGTGGTATTTCATGGTATAATAGCAGAGGAATCTTATGAATTTAAACTGTCTGATGTTATAAACGAAGAATCCGAAAAGATGATAAGAAGGCATCCACATGTTTTCTCTGAAAAAGAAGATAAAAGTATTGACAAAGTGCTTGAAACGTGGGAAGATATCAAGAGTATTGAACATTCTATAAATAAAGAAACCGATAGATTAGTATCAGTTCCTAAAGCATTACCAGCGCTTATTAGAAGTTATAAAATACAAAAAAAGGTCGCTGAAGTTGGCTTTGATTGGGAAGACATAAACGGTGCTATTGAAAAGATAGACGAAGAAACTATTGAATTGAAAGAAGCCATCGTAGAAAACAATTATGAACATATTTTTGAAGAACTTGGGGATTTATTATTTGCAGTAGTCAATGTGGCTAGATTTGCAAAAGTCAATCCTGAAGAAGCACTTGTCAAAACTTCAGAAAAATTTATACGCAGATTTAAGTTCATTGAAGAAGAAGCATTAAATATGGGAGAACCCATAGAAAGCTTAAGCCTAGATGAGATGGAAATCTTATGGCAAAAGGCAAAAGAAAACGGTCTATAATCGTAAATCTATTTACGAATTATAATATTTAAGGAGGAAAATTATGAACAAAGCTGAATTAGTTACTAAAGTTGCAGAAAAGACAAATTTAAAGAAGAAAGATGCAGAATTAGCTTTAGAAGCGGTATTATCTACTATCCAAGAAACACTAGTGGCAGAAGAAAGCGTTAGATTAATTGGATTTGGTACTTTCGAAACTAGACATAGAAAAGCTAGAAAAGGTAGAAATCCTCAAAAGCCAGATGCTATTATTGAAATACCAGCATCAAAAGCACCTGTATTTAAAGCAGGAAAATCTTTGAAAGATGCTGTAAACAAGTAGTTGAATGTATAAAATGAGCAGCCGTAGTTGCTCATTTTTTATTTATTAATAATTTGGAGTGAAAATGAGAGTAGATAAATTTTTAAAAATATCAAGAGTAATTAAAAGAAGGACCGTAGCAAAGCAGGCTTGTGATCAAGGCAGAGTGATGGTAAATGATAAGGTTGCAAAGGCCGGCACAGAGGTAGATATAGGAGATGTTATTCAGATAACTTTTGGAAACAAGGAACTGAAGATAGTTATACAAAAAATAACAGAATCCTGCAAGAAACAGGATTCTGAAGGAATGTATGATGTCATTAACTAATTGTTCTATTAAATGCAGGTATCTTTGTAAATATACTGTTGTATACAAGAGGTATTAATACTCCTTCGATAGGTATCATAACAGCGCATTTTACGATTCGTATAGGTAAAAGTGCTATGTATGAGTTTCCGAGCAGTATAGATAGCCAATAAGTGTTAAGTAACAGGTGAACTAGTATCGCAGCTGATGCGCTTGCTAGTATTGCTCTTTTAAATGTAACGGTATGACCATAAAGAACAAAGCCGTAGATGATTCCCACAAGAAAAAAAGAAAATGTAAAACCTGGGAAATATCCGCCGCCCGTTGGAAACAACATCATTCCTATGAAATCAGCTATGGCGTAAGTTACGCCTGCCCACATAGGACCATACATTATGGCAACAATTGCTATGGGTATAAATCCGAAGCCTATTCGGACCATAGGAAAGGTTACAGAAAAAAACCGAGTTAATATGATTTCCAAAGCTATGAGAAGTGCTATGTTTATTAATCTCAAAGTATTGGAGTGACTTTTTCTTAGCATAAAAAAACTCCTTTCAACTTAGCGCAATAATTTTACTACACTAAAGTTTAAGAGCTTTAATGCAGTAGTGGACGCAATATTACACCGCAGTTAATGATAACTTTCGTCCACAGGCGACATCCCATCCCATGGCACTTTACGCGCAATATTTACTCTACCAACATAATAAATATAGCACATATGGTTAGTTAATGCAATAAGGAGAACGGTAATGACAGAAAAAAGCATAACGAGAGCTAAAATGAATAAATTTAAGTTTTTATATATATTTACATATGCTCCTATAGGCATCATATGCCCTTTGATTGGTCAGTACTTAGACTCAATTGGGTTTTCAGGCACACAGATAGGCGCTGTTACCGCAATAGGTACTGCGGCATCAATACCTGCTGGTTTGATATGGGGAAAGATTTATTCAGAAAGCAACTACGGTAAAAAAGTTATAGCATTTCTTTGCATAGCGGCTGCATGTATTTCAGTTATATGTCTAAACGTTCATACATTTGTGCTTTTTGCATTTCTATACTCATACATGTATTTTTTCCATGGACCTGTAATGGGACTTTGTGACGCTATGGTAATTGAAGAAAAGGCACCATTTTCAAGTATAAGACTTTGGGGCTCCGTAGGGTATGCCTTTGCAGTATTTGTAGGAGGAAAGGTAGGAGAAAGCTACGGTCTTCATAACATATTTATTTTATATGCAATAACTTTTGTAATAGCGAGCATAATTGCACTTAGTATACGCGAAATGGAACATCACCAAAGTAATTTAAGTGCTGCAAGTGGTAATACTGAAGGTAAATATCTAAGACTTATGAGAGAAACAAAGTATATAAAGATGCTTTTTGCTGGCTTCTTTATAATTGGTGCCAATGTTGCCAATAACACGTATTTTGGTTTCCTATATCGAGATGGGGGAGGAAGCATAGCTGGCATTGGACTTGTTTTCTTTTTAATGACGCTTAGTGAAGCTCCTTTTATGGCTATTGCACCTAAAATAGCAGAAAAAATATCGCCTCAAAAGTTAGTCTTGTTAGCAATGATCGTATCGGCGTTAAGGTATTTTTGGTTTTCAACAGGACCTTCTAGCACGATGCTTTTAGCATTCTTTTTCTTGCAAGGTTTTGTAAATGGGTTTATATTGGTAGAATTCATTAAAACCCTGGCTAAATATGTTAGATCCGATCTCGTTGGACTTGCCGTTCCTACATTTTATTCATTTACAATGGGCAGTACTATAATATGTAACTATATTGGCGGAGCGATCTTAGATGTATATGGAAGCACCGGTGTATATTTATTCTTTACTATATACAGCCTTATTGGACTCCTGATATATATGCTTTTTAAGCTATATAAATAATTGTATACAATTTTCTCGAATATTCTCGAACGATTCTTCTTTATTTTTCTTTTAAATGAGTTTAGAATAGAACTACAAAGAAATTAATAATTTAGAAGGAGAGAAATTATGAAAATTGAAAAACAGAAAAGAATTTCTGTAATCAACAGTAAAACATGTATTCAGATCAATGTTAAAGACATCGAGATGATAGAGCAAGTGGGCAGAAGAGTCCATGTGGTAACAGGTTCAAGGGAAGACTATTACTACGGCAAGATTAAAAGTCTTGAAAATGCTCTAGACGAAAAGTTTTATCACGTATTAAACGGATGCATAGTTAATTTTAGCAAAGTGATAAAAATGGAATCACAACTAATATATCTTGAATCTGGATTAGTTCATGAAATAGGTAGAAATAATTTCATAAAGGCTAAGCAAGCTTTTAAGGACTACTTACACAGGTTTCCGCCTTTCTACATCGAAGAAAATGTGGATCAAGGGCAGTTAATTTAACAGTTTTATGGAGTTCAGCTTAGCGGCTGAACTTTTTTTAAAAAACTTTTAAAAAGATATTGACA
>LSQX01299093.1_pt1 | contig 14015 bp, 10 predicted proteins | sample 654561 | NCBI WGS metagenome assembly LSQX01 (sample SAMN04489861, study PRJNA283612) | anaerobic digester metagenome | isolation source: 4 biogas reactors fed with cattle manure at either 37C or 55C with and... | place: Denmark: Kongens Lyngby | collected 2014
CCAGAATACGGACAATTTCCTCTTGGATCGGGAGAGGTGGTAGTGGTATGGATATACTTTCCATTTTTCCTCTCGATAAATTAAACCTTGTTACTCCATTAGCAAGTCTCACAATTTGTTTTCTTACACTTGGAGATCTAAATAGATGCTTTGAAAATTCCGGTAGCATCATACCTCCGTCATTTAATCTAAATCCGAAACAAAAACTATTTAAATAGAGCTTTTCTTCCGTTTTGACCGTTAATACCGATGACATTCCACTTTCAAATAAGGATTCTGAGGAACCAGTGAATATAATATCTCCGTACTCAACAATATTTTGTTTTTCATCTTCCTTAATTAGAACTCTATCGTCCACATTTACATTAATTTCATAGTTTGAAAATATATTCATATAGGTTATAAATTTACTATTACCATCTATAAAATCATCTTTACTTTTTCCGGATAACCCTCCATAAAAATAACCTATCTCTCCTAATTTTCTGTACTCTACCCCATCCGGACACAGTTCTTCTATTAACCTATCAAGTCTACTCACTGTCTCCCCCACCTTTGTCTTCTTTATTAACTCTACCGCTTTTATCAATTTTATTCAGTTTATCGTTCTTGTATGCGTTCTCAACTGTGTCATACTTACCGAGTAGTTTCTTCACTTCTCTGTCAAAATCCGATTCTATGAATTGAGTCTTGTTAAACTCTTCATATTCAATAATGGCTTTGCTGTCGGCTTGCTTTTTCGAAAGACTTCCTTTGCCGGTAAGGATATTAAATCTTCTGAACTCTAAAAACTCATTTATACTTTGGGCAAAATCGTCCATGGTAAAGATATGTTCATCTTCAATTAAATCTTCGACATAATCAAAATAGCCTGAAACCGTTCTTTCCAAACGTCTTATTTGGTTTTCCTCAAGGTAGTTTTTAGCAACGGTTACATCGGATTTTAATATTCTACCGTCCGGAGCATTTTTCCATGTGGTAAGCCCCATCTTTTCTTTTTTTGAGTCCGCTTTTGAATGTATTATTTCGGCAGCCGTTTGGCCTGTAATGGCATAGTGAAATTTATTTTGCACCATTGCATAAAACTCTTTGGTAGTGGGCGCGTTTTTATCATAGTCAATACTGCATTCTGCAAATACATCCGTTATTTGTTGCCATATACGCCGCTCGCTGGCTCTGATTGAGCGAACACGCTCTAATAATTCTCTGAAATAATCTTTGCCGAAAACCGCTTTCCCTTGCTTTAAAAACTCATCATCCAACACAAAGCCTTTTGTCATATATTCTTTTAATACTTTTGTTGCCCAGATTCGAAATTGTGTTGCCTTATATGAACTTACACGGTAGCCGACTGAAATAATGGCATCCAGATTATAGAAATCAATATTTCTCTTTACCTGTCTGTTCCCTTCGGTTTGAACTATTTCCATTTTGGAAATAGTTGAATTATATTTTAATTCTCCCTCATCATAAATGTTTGTAAGGTGCTTTGATATAGCCGGAACCTCAACTCCAAACAACTCCGCCATCGACTTTTGTGTAAGCCAGATAGTTTCATCTTTAATTATGGCATTCACAGAAACATCGCTTTCCGGGGTATGGTACATTAAAAACTGTAATTCGTTTTTCATCATTCCGCCCCTATTTCAGCCACAATTTCATCTATTGCCTTCCGGAGCTCGTCCTGCCTTTTTACTATTTCCTCTATCTCTTTATTAAGAACCTTTATGTCAATTTTTTCTCTGGTATCTTCAATCTCCACATAGGTTGAAACCGAAAGATTATAGTCTTCTTCGGCTATATCAGCATTTGGAACCATTTTAGAGAAGTGTTCGATTTTCTCTTTACTTTCATATATTTGTGCTATCTTTGCTATATTTTCATCTGTCAATCTATTATTGTTTGTTATTTTTATGAATTCCTTGGAGGCATCAATAAAGAAAGTAGAGTTTTCTGATTTGGATTTTTTTAAGACCATGATACAGGTAGCTATTGAAGTGCCAAAGAACAAATTGTCGGGAAGTTGAATTATACAGTCTATATAGTTATTATCAATCAGATACTGCCTTATCTTCTTTTCCGCTCCACCTCTGTACATTACGCCCGGGAAGCATACGATAGAGGCCGTTCCGTTGGTAGCCAACCAAGCCAGACTATGCATAATGAAGGCCAAGTCTGCCTTGGATTTAGGTGCCAGTACTCCTGCCGATGAAAACCTCGGGTCATTTATAAGTATCGGGTTGGAGTCTCCGTCCCATTTTATTGAGTATGGCGGATTAGAGACGATTACCTCGAAGGGCTCATCATCCCAGTGTATGGGATCTGTCAGGGTATCTCCGTGGGCAATATCGAATTTGTCAAAACCCACATCGTGCAGGAACATATTTATTCTGCATAGATTGTAGGTGGTAAGATTTATTTCTTGTCCGAAAAATCCCTGCCTGACATTGTCTTTTCCTAATATCTTAGCCGATTGTAAAAGCAGCGAACCTGAGCCGCATGCCGGGTCATATACTTTATTTACCTCGGTTTTCCCTACCAGAGCTATCCTTGTTAAAAGTTCTGATACTTCCTGAGGAGTAAAAAATTCACCTCCGGATTTTCCTGCATTAGAGGCATACATACTCATCAAAAATTCATAGGCGTCACCAAAAGCATCGATTTTATTATCTTGATAATTACCAAGCTGCATTTCCGATACAGAGTTTATGAGTTTAACCAGTTTATCATTTCTTCTGGCAACAGTGTTTCCCAGTTTATTGGAGTTAACATCCATATCATCAAATAGGCCCCTAAAATTATCCTCGCTGTCGGTTCCTATGGCTGAGTTTTCTATATTTTTAAAAATAGTTTCCAAGGTTTCATTTAAGTTTTCATCATCTTTAGCCCTTAATCTCAGATTGTGAAATAATTCGCTCGGTAAAATGAAAAAGCCCTTGCTCTTAACCAGATCATCCCTTGCAGATTCCGCCTCTTCATCCGATAATTTAGTGTAGTCAAAATCTTTATATTTGGCTTCATGTTCTATTTTGTTAATGTAAGCGGTAATGTTTTCTGAGATATATCTATAAAAAAGCATACCGAGAACATATTGTTTGAAATCCCAACCATCCACAGAGCCCCTTAAATCATTAGCCATATTCCATATGGTACGGTACAGTTCTGCCCTTTGCTGCTCACCCACATTAGCCATACTATTCATCCTCCTCGCTCGTTTAAGCTCACTTTTTCATAAAAAATTGCATTCAGATTGTGCGCACACAATTTAAAGATGTTTCTACTATAAGTCGCAGTTGCAATTATTATAACAATTATACAACATGCTATATCTTTATGCACATATCGTATAATCTTTAAGCTTTACCGTTAAACTTAAAATAATCAAAATGAAATAAAAGGATTGGCAGAAAAATAATCAGAGGTTCTTGTTTCAGAAGTTCGAGTCCATAATGGCAAAAAGGTTAATGGACAGCGGTTAAAGTCCATTAACCTTTCAAGCTTTCGGTTATTGAGGAAGACTTAAATATAAGTTTGGATAATAATTGGTAAGCCGAGTGAGCTTGTTGTGTCCCATATTCCCATAATAAAATATAGTTTATTGCAAAAGGGCAATATTATACTAAAAAGAGAATTCGGCTACTACCGATGCTCTTATAATAACTGCTTCAGGTGATATTGGGGTTGGGGCGGATGAGATATCCAAGCCTCTTGCCAGCATTGATTCCTGTATATAGATAGGAGCGTAAGAGGCTTGTTCCTCTTTTATACTGCGCAGTTCTATGATAAATTTTCCGGCACCTTCGGCAATGGCATCAGCCTTTTCCCGTGCCTGCCTGGTCGCCATTTTTAAAGCTTGTAATACTAATTGGTGGGATTCCTGCAACTCAAAATTAATGTAGTTAATATTATTAGCGCCGGCTTTTACTGCCAAGTCGATTAGGGTGCCTACTGCTTCTAATTGGGTAGTCTCAATTAAGATTTCATTGTAAGCCTGGTAATAGATCTTATATTGTTCCTCATCAGCTGTATCTTTTTGCCATTCACGGTAGCTGTTTAGTCTATAGGCGGAAGTCTTCACTTCTTCTTCGGAAAGGCCAAAATCCAATAACGCATCCAAAACCGTGTTTGTCAGTGCAGCATTCTCATTTACCGCTTCCCGGGCGGATGAGCTACGGGTTTCAATAGCCAAACTTATTTTAGCCAAATCCGGTTGAGCGGTTACTTCTGCCTGGCCATAAGTCTGTATAATCCTTTCCCCTTCGGCTGAAAAAGCAGCCAAGCTGAAAACTGACATAATTGCTAATAGGCAAAAAAGGTTAAAAAAGATTTTTTTAATACGCATAACCAAACCTCTCAGTATATTTTATAAAATATTTATTTACGTTTTCTAAGATTATGATTAACTTACCATTTTTATTATTGAATGTAAACCTAAACATGCTTACATGCTAGAATCATCCGGAATCATCCGGTTTTTGTGAACCGGAGTTAAATTGGACTATTTCCGAGATCCGAATTGTACTGATAGAACGATGCTTTCCGGTTCTTTCCCAATCTCGTACTAATTTATAACTAAAAATGTTTATAAAAAACTTCAAGAGTATCACTTTTGTGGTTGGAAAAGCCCAATTAGCTGTTAGTAAGAAATTGTTAAATGTGATAAAATCATTTATGTTATTATAATAAAATTGAATTACTATTTTTAAATAAACATTCAAAAGAACACAATCGGAGGCATGATGGAAGCAAAGAAAAATTTACTTTATGAGCACGAAGAATGTATTAAAAGGGGGAATAAAATTGCCTACTTTTCTATGGAGATTTGTGTTGACCACAAAATACCGACCTATAGCGGTGGATTGGGAATTTTGGCAGCTGATACTATACGGTCCGCAGCAGATTTGGGTGTTCCCCTTACGGCAGTGACCCTGCTTTATAAAAAAGGTTATCTAAAACAGAAGATCGATGGGCAGGGTTATCAACAGGAATTACCCGAAGAGTGGAACCCGCAAGAGGTGATGGTTAAATTACCGATACGAATTCAGGTAGAGATAGAGAAGAGGAAGGTTGCAGTCGAATGCTGGATGTATCTGGTAAGGGGTATCGATGGCAGCAATGTGCCGGTTTATTTTTTAGATACCGATTTGCCGGAAAACAACGATTTTGACCGCAGTCTTTCCTATTATTTATATGGCGGCGATGAACGTTATCGCCTTGCTCAGGAAATAGTATTAGGAGTGGGCGGTGTAAGAATATTGCGAGAAATGGGGCATAAGGATATTTCTCACTACCATATGAATGAAGGACATGCCAGCTTACTGGCTCTTGAATTATTGAATAATTTTAATAATCTTGAGAAAAATAACTGGGATATTGAACAGGTTAAAAAGAGATGTGTTTTTACCACCCATACGCCGGTATCGGCAGGAATGGACCAGTTCCCTTATCCCTTAGTGGAGCAGGTTTTAGGCGAAATAATTCCCTTCGACCTATTAAAAAGTTTAGCCGGTGCGGAGAGATTAAATATGACCCAATTGGCTCTCAATCTCAGCCACTATATTAATGGAGTAGCCAAAAAACATGGACAGGTCTCCTGTGAAATGTTTCCGGGATACCATATTGATTCTATTACCAACGGAGTCCATTCGGCTACCTGGGTGGGAAAATATTTTGCTGAACTGTACGACCAGTATATACCCGGTTGGAAATCAGACCCTTTCAGTCTGCGCTATGCCCTGAATATTCCGGATGGAGAGGTCTGGCAGGCACATCAGAAGGCAAAGGGAGAATTAATAGAATATATTAACAGAGTGTCCAATTTAGCATTTAAAAAAGAGGTGTTGACCATAGGTTTTGCCAGAAGGGCTACCACTTATAAACGGGCTGATTTAATCTTTTATGATTTAAATAGACTAAAGGAAATTGCCGGCAAAGAGGGTAAGATTCAATTAGTCTTTGCCGGTAAGGCGCATCCTAAGGATGGACCGGGAAAAGAATTGATAGCCAAAGTTGTCCGTATCTCTCAACAATTGTCAGATTCCGATAATATAAAGATGGTCTATCTGGAAGACTATAATATGGATTTAGGTAAGATGTTAACATCAGGGGTAGATGTGTGGCTGAATACACCTAAAAAACCTCAGGAAGCATCCGGGACTTCAGGGATGAAGGCAGCTCATAATGGAATTCCCAGTTTCAGTATTTTAGATGGATGGTGGGTGGAAGGGTGCATTGAAGGAGTTACCGGCTGGTCTATCGGTTCTGCGGCTAATTTGGAAAGTATAGAACGGGAAGAAGCGGATTCTCTATACGGAAAACTGGAAATGGAGATAATGCCTGCTTATTATAATCAGAGGGCTCATTGGATCAATATAATGAGGCATTGCATTGCTGTTAACGCCTCATTCTTTAATACCCACCGCATGGTATTGCAATATGTGTCCAATGCTTATTTGTAAGAGTTAACAGTAAATAATTCAAAGAGGAAGGGGGTACCGCGTAGTGCAAAGTAATGCCTGGATAAAGGATTTTGTAGAAAGATTGACCAGCGTAGAAGGAAATTTTGAAATATTTGCCTCCCTATTTTTAAAATATGAACAGCAATTTGTCTTTGGTATAAAAGATAGTAAGGAATGGATTGAGGAATATGGCGAGAAAAAGGCAGCTTTTTCGGCTATTGGCGGGCGTATGGAGGAGGATGCTGCTGATATAATGCAATTTTTAAAAAGTAGCGCAATGCAAGATATCGGATCGGATATTAACATTTTAGACAGTCCGTATACCTATCTCGACTACCAGCATCGTTTAAAAAAGATACCCATCAATCTGGTGAGGGGAGAGATTCGGCCCCAAATGATTACTATTATTCAGAAAGCCAAATATGTTTCGACTCCTAATACCCTTATCTTTAGTTATGCTGCCAGCACCAAGAGTAAACCGGATTCCCTGCAATACAGTGCCCTATTTTTAGCTAAAGAGGCAGTGCTGGTGAAAATGTTTAAAAAGAAAAAAACGGTGCAGGAGCTAAAGAAAGACGGCGCTGTCTTTGAAGAGCGTATAAAAATACCGGACAACCTTTATCTTTATCCCAGTGGCTCTATAAATAGTCTGTTACGTTTTTTAAGTTACGAAGTTTTTTAAAAATATCTGAAATAATTGCAAAAAGAGTCTTATTTTGAGAGGGGGAAATAGGTGAATATTTTAGTAATTGGCAGTGGTGGTAGAGAACATACCATAGTCTGGAAACTGGCACAGAGCAAGTCAGTAAAACGTATTTATTGCGCACCGGGTAATGCGGGTATTGCGGAACTGGCAGAATGTCTGCCGGTAAAAACAGATGATTTAGAAGGTCTGTTAGAGGTTGCCCGTGCTAAAAAGATAGATTGTACTTTAGTCGGACCGGAGCTGCCGCTCTCCTTAGGCATTGTAGACCTGTTTGAACAGCACCATTACCCCATCTTTGGACCTCAGCGTAGGGCAGCCGAGCTCGAATCGAGCAAGGTCTTTGCTAAGCAAGTAATGGGCGAATGTGATGTGCCAACCGCTCATTTTCAGGTTTGTGAAGATTACTTTAAGGCACTCTCTTATATTAAGAGTCAATCTTTTCCGCTAGTCATTAAAGCAGACGGATTAGCTGCCGGGAAGGGAGTCATCATAGTTGAGAACCAAAAAGAAGCTGAAGAGGCTCTCTCTCAGATTATGAAGGAGAAGAGATTCGGTGAGGCGGGCAGGAGCGTAGTTGTTGAAGAATTTCTAAGCGGAGAAGAAGTATCGCTGCTGGCTATCAGTGACGGACAGCATATTCAATCTCTCATATCGTCACAAGACCACAAGAAGATTGGGGATGGTGACCGGGGATTGAATACTGGAGGAATGGGTGCTTATAGTCCGGTCCCCTTTTTTAGTGAAGAACAGCAGGGATTTGTACTGAATAGAGTGTTCCGGCCAATTATTAACTATATGGAAAAAGAGGATAGGGTTTTCAAAGGGGTTCTTTATGCTGGCTTGATTTTGACTTCCGAAGGTCCCAAGGTATTGGAGTTTAATGCCCGTTTTGGAGACCCGGAAACACAGGCCATGCTTCCTGCCTTAAAGACTGATTTGATGGAGATAGCAGAGGCGACTATAGGCGGACATTTGAATAAAATAAAACTGAGCTGGCATGAGCAATCGACCGTTTGTGTGGTCCTGTCTTCACAGGGCTACCCCGGGACCTACCGACAGGGAGAAGTAATTACCGGTTTGGATAATTTAAAAGATCGGGATGATGTGATGGTTTTTCATGCCAGTACTGAAAAAGCAGAGAAAAATATAATAAGTGCCGGCGGAAGGGTATTAGGGGTCACTGCCTGGTCTGACTCTTTACAGGGAGCAATTGATAAGGCTTATCAAGCTGCACAAACGATAAAGTTTGCTAACAAATATTACCGTAAAGATATTGGTCAAAAAGGACTGTCTTTTACCGGAATATAATTATACTTATAAATATATAGAATTTAGAAAAACGAAAGGAAAGAAAAGTTGGATAAAATAAAGAGAGCTATTATCAGTGTTTCCGATAAGACAGGCATTGTCGAATTAGCCCGGGGGCTGACTAAAGCAGGGTATCAGATTATCTCTACCGGAGGGACTGCCAGGACCTTACAAGAGGCAGGTTTAGAGGTGACTTTAATATCGGAAATAACCGGTTTTCCGGAAATTTTAGAGGGAAGGGTAAAAACCCTTCATCCGGCTATCTTTGGCGGTCTGTTGGCTCGTAGTGATAATCCGGAACATCAACAACAAATAAAAGAGCAGCATATCTTACCGATAGAGTTGGTAGTGGTCAATTTGTATCCTTTCGAAGAGACCGTTGTCAAAGAAGGTGTTACTATTGCGGAGGCTATTGAAAATATCGATATCGGCGGTCCTTCCCTTTTGCGGGCTTCCGCTAAAAATTATCAGGATGTTACGGTTATCGTCGACCCCGCTGACTATCCGGCCCTCTTAGAGGAACTGCGGAATTCGGACGGGCATATCTCTCTTGCTACTAAGAAGAAATTAGCGGTTAAAGTATTCCAATATACTTCTTATTATGACAGCCTCATTTATAATTATTTAGCCAGAAACATGCTCCCCGATGGGGATACTTTCTCGGATTATCTGGTGTTGGGAGCAAAAAAAGTTGGCACTTTGCGTTATGGCGAAAATCCCCACCAAAAGGCTGCTTTTTATCGGGATAATATGGTGAAAGAAGCCAATTTAGGTGATGCCCGCCTGTTGAGCGGGAAAGAGCTCTCCTACAATAATCTGGTTGATTTAGACGCCGCCTTAGGGATTATAAAAGAATTTGATGAGCCGGCGGTTACTTTCATTAAACACACCAATCCCTGCGGACTTGCTGTAGCTGACAGCATTGAAGCTGCCTATGAGAAAGCCTATCAGGGTGACCCTTTATCCGCTTACGGCAGTATCATAGGCATTAATAGAAGGGTCGAAGAAAAATTAGCACAAATAATAAATAAAACTCCTTTTGTAGAGGCAATAGTAGCGCCATCTTATAGTGAAAACGCTCTCTCTGTTTTAAAAGAAAAGGGGAATCGACGTCTGATAGAGATTGGTGATCTGCAAGTTCAGGACCGGTATGTTCGGGAACTGAAAAGTATATCCGGAGGATTCTTAATGCAGGAACGGGATTTAAATAGCATTTCTCCAGATAATTTAGTAGCGGTTACCGAGAAGAAACCGGATAATGATGATATTACAGAATTATTATTAGCCTGGAAGATGGTAAAGCATGTAAAATCAAACGCCATCGTTCTGTCGCGTAACAAACAGTTATTAAGTGCGGGGGCCGGTCAGATGAGCCGGGTAGATTCGGTACAGATAGCGGTGCAAAAAGCGGGAGAGCGTAGCGAGGGAAGTTATTTAGCTTCTGATGCTTTTTTCCCATTCTCTGATGGGGTTGAACTGGCAGGCAAAGCCGGAGTGAAAGCTATTATTCAGCCCGGTGGTTCTAAACGGGATGCAGAGGTAATTGCCACTGCTGATAAATTTGGACTGATTATGGTTTTTACCGGCTGCCGCTCTTTTAAGCATTAAATAACTGTAAGCTAAAATTGACCGCTTAACCAATTCTTAATTAGTTGAAAAAGAGGCAGAAATTTACAAAATTTATTGCACCAGAATAGGGTGTTAAATCCCTTATTGGGCATCGAAAACCCTCGGGAAAGTACTCGAATAGAGTTTATCGGAGGGCAAAATGCGTTGGAGGAGATTAGAGAAGCGAGCAAAAAGCCTTCTGTTGTCATCTTTACCCTATTTCCAACTTCTACTAAAGAGATAAAAGAGATATCCGATAAAACCCTGATCATGCCCCCTAAATCAACCTGGTTTGAGCCTAAATTACGCAGCGGAATATCTGTTCATCAATTTGATTGATTAAATAATTGCCAATACCAAAAACCAAGAACAAATTTTTCTAATCCAACTAAAATGTAATTAATTTGTTTAAATTTATTATGGATAATTAGTAATATAGATTAGCAAAAAGAGTTCAATAAATATTCTTTTATTCATTCAACCAATACTGCTATAATAAAGTAAGCTCACTCACCATTCTAAATACTGAGGAATGGTATTCTTCTTTAATTTTCTTATGATTATTTTGTTGCCGGGGAGGATGTCCAAATGGAAAAAAGACAGGTGGCTACCATAATGTCTAAGAAAGATATTGATAGAACGTTACTCCGTATGGCGCATGAAATTATTGAAAAGAATAAAGGAGTAGAAGATTTAGGAATAATCGGCATCAAAACCAGAGGGGAGTACTTGGCTAAAAGAGTCGCTGATTATATTTATGGTATTGAAAAAGTGAATATTCCAGTCGGGGTACTAGATATTACTCTATATCGTGATGATCTTAAGGAAAAACAGCCCCCGACAATACTGGTAAAAACCGAAATACCATTTCCGGTAGAAAAGATGAAGATATTACTGGTTGACGATGTTCTCTATACCGGTAGAACGATAAGAGCGGCTATGGATGCTTTGGTTGATTTAGGAAGACCAAAATGTATCCAGTTAGCGGTATTAATAGATAGAGGGCATAGAGAACTCCCTATTCGGGCAGACTATGTGGGTAAAAATGTTCCTACCTCACATCGTGAATCAATTAAAGTGAGATTGGGCGAGGTGGATAGCCTGAATCAAGTTGAAATTGTCAAATAAAATTATATTTACAAAAATAGATTGGGGAAGAAATACAGTGATTCAGGAAATTTAATTGGGAGATTATATGTTCTACGGTAGTTGGGGAAGAATATTAGAGATCGATATAAACAAAAAGACCATTAGAGTGATAGAGCTGCCGGAAAACATTTATGATTGGTTTTTAGGAGGACGCGGCTTAGGTGCCTATTTCTATACCCAATATGCCCGACCCTGGGACCTTCCCCCTTTATCAGCAGAGAATCCTCTTATTATAGCTACCGGACCTTTGACCGGAACATCAGCACCGACCTCAGGGCGTGCGACTATGACCGCAAGGTCGCCTTTAACCAAAACAATCTTTACCTCGAATTCAGGCGGATTATTTGGAGCAAGGTTGAAGTTTACCGGATACGATGCAGTCATTATATTGGGGAAATCAGCTAAACCAATTTATATTTCTATTAATGAAAAGGAGATAAAAATCGAAGATGCTGCTTCCTTGTGGGGTAAAAGCACCACCGATACTACTCAAAAACTGAAAGAACAGTATACTAAAACTGCCAGTGTCCTTTCCATCGGACCAGCCGGTGAAAATGGGGTTTTATTTGCCAGTGTGATAGCCGATGGAGCCAGAGGTTTCGGCAGAGGAGGTTTGGGAGCAGTCTGGGGTTCTAAAAATCTGAAAGCTCTGGTAGTGAATGGCAGGAAAAAGCCCAGGATAAAAGCCAAGGATAAATTAAGAAGTGTACTCTATGAAGCCCATAAAGCCATCAAGCAAAACCCCGTTACCTCTCAAGCTTTGCCGGAGTTAGGTACCAGTTTTATAATGGATGTGGCTTATTTTGAAGGGGCTTTACCTATTAAAAATTTTTCTACCAATCAATTTATTGGAATAGAGAGAGTAGGTAGTGCTGCTTTACAGAACGAGATAATGGAAAGGAAAACTTCTTGCTGGGGGTGCCCTATCTTTTGCGGCAGGCTAAGCCGAGATAGTGATGGCAATATTTCGGAAGGCCCTGAATTTGAGACTATCTGGGCTTTAGGACCAAACCTGGGAATAAATACGCTGCCTCTAATACAGAAATTAAATCGACTGAGTAATGAATATGGGCTGGATACCATCTCTTTAGGCGGAGTAATTGCCTTTGCTATGGAGGCTACTGAAAAGGGAATTCGGGATTTTGGAGTAAGATTTGGAGAAGGAGAAAAGATTGTAGACCTGATTAAAAAAATTGCTGAAAATAGAGGAATAGGGCAGGAATTAAAAACAGGGACAGCGAATTTAGCGCATAAAATAGGTAAAGAAGCAGAGTATTTTGCAATTAATGTTAAAGGGATGGAGTTTACGGGCTATGACCCGCGTATGATTAAAGGCATGGCGGTATGTTATGCTACTTCCAATCGCGGTGCCTGCCATCTACAGGGCGGATATTCAGCGGGACCGGAAATATTCGGACTTCCCCGTAGGATAGACCCTAAGCAGCAGATTGGGAAAGGAACCCTTGTGGCAAAAAGGCAGAATGATTCGGCAGCTGAAGATAGCCTGATAGTCTGCCGTTTTGCCGGTATGAGTGTTCCTCTGGAAAATTGGTCCCGCATCTTATCAGCGGTAACCGGGAAAGCTTATTCCGTACAAACATTGAGCATTATTGGAGAGAGAATACACAATTTGGAAAAAATCATAAATATAAAGCTGGGTTTTAGCAGAAAGGACGATTCCTTGCCCCCCAAATTAATTGAGGAACATTTGGGGGAGGAAAAGATAGACTTGGACACTATGCTCAATGAATATTATGAATTCAGGGGCTGGAACCGGAAAGGAATACCTACCGGAACAAAATTAAAAGAATTGGGGCTGTAGGAAATACTGTGAAAAAGATAGAGAAGAATATTGTGGAATATTTTCAAAAAATAGGATGGGCTGCCTATGTAGCAGGTTTACAGGATACGCACAGCGGAAATATGAGTATGCGTATCGGCAGCCGTATGCTTATTACCAGGCGCGGCTCCATGCTTGGTTTTTTAAATGGTCATGATATTATTGAGTTAAGTTTAGAAAAAAATGACAGCGGAATCAGCCTGGCTTCCAGTGAGGTGGGGATTCACCGGGCTATTTATAAAGAAACAAATGGCTTGGCTATTGTCCATGCACACCTTATCAATGCGGTGATTCTTTCCCTTATTTATAAGGAGATTGTTCCTATTGACGTAGAAGCCTCCTATACTATTAAAAAGGTACCGGTACTCAGTTTTGAATTGGGCAGCGGTTCTAAGGAAATGGAAGAAGAAATTCCTAAATTTTTAAAAAATAATAAGATTGTGGTAATAAAAGGGCATGGAGCAATTGGATTGGGTGAAACTTTGGAGGAGGCTCTTTTTTATAACAGTGTTTTAGAGAATTCTTGTAAAATAATAATGGGTATACATTCTTTGGGTAAGAATCCTGAGGAGTTTACTCCCAAAGAGATTAACAGAGGATGGTGAGAAAGTTTTTACCTACCGTATTATGGTTGTCTGAACTAGTTAGTGTTAATCATTTTTACTTTTAAATAAGAAACATACAAAGCATCAAATATGAATACCGGTATTATATTCAACATTAAAAAATTTGCTATTCACGATGGTCCCGGAATCCGTACCACAGTCTTCTTAAAGGGTTGCCCTTTACGCTGTCAGTGGTGCCACAACCCTGAGAGCTGGTTAAGGAAGCCGGAAATTTCCCTGGACCAAGAAAAATGTATCAGATGCTATCAGTGCGTATCTTTATGTCCTGAGCAAGCCATATTTCTAAAGGATGACTATCCCTACACTGATCAGAAAAAATG
>LSQX01003164.1_pt1 | contig 14014 bp, 15 predicted proteins | sample 654561 | NCBI WGS metagenome assembly LSQX01 (sample SAMN04489861, study PRJNA283612) | anaerobic digester metagenome | isolation source: 4 biogas reactors fed with cattle manure at either 37C or 55C with and... | place: Denmark: Kongens Lyngby | collected 2014
TGCTGGTCATGGGAAGGCCTCAGGGCCAGGGATGCTACTGCTTCGTGAACGGGGTGATGAAGGACTGCCTTGCCAAAATCATACCCGTGTACGATAATGTGGTGATAGATAATGAAGCGGGCATGGAGCATCTGTCCAGGAAGACGCTTCCCCGGACTGACGCCATAGTATTCGTTTCCGATCCGACACGGACAGGCATCAAGACAGCATCCCGGCTGTCCGGCATAGTCGACGAGGTCAGCATTGATGCCGGGCGGAGGATCCTGGTGATAAACAACGTGGCCGGTCCTGCGGACAGCCTTCTGAGCTACGCCGCAGAATTGGGCTTTGAGGATGTCTTCCTTATGCCCCATGACGAGTACATCGTCAGGTCCGCTGTGGAGAGCGAGTGCCTTGATATTCCGTCCGACACGGAGTTCGGGAAGGCCCTTGCGGTCCTGGCAGAGAGTCTTACTGGGAAGTGATCTCCTTCAGGTGCTTCGGGATGTGCTTTGACTCATTGGTTCCTACGATGACCTTCCTGCCGATGGCCTCTTCCAGTTTGCCGGACATGCGTGCTACGAGCCCCGGCACCACGACCGGACCGTTCGTTTTCGACAGCACGCCTGATTCCTCGAACGCTTCGGCTACCTTCTCAGGCTCGAATTTCCCTGCAGCATAGGCCGTCAGGACCGACAGCCCCTCTGTGTTGACTATCTGCAGCCAGACCGGTATCCTGCTCTTCTCTATGTCCGCCCTGACCGTGAAGTAGGTAAGGGAGAAATTGGTCGTGAACATCACCGGCGAATGCTCTCCCGGGTTGCCTATGGGGTAAAGGGCCTGCTTGACCTGTATCGGGACCTGCGGGTCTGTGTAGATGTTCTGCCTCAGGGTCATGAGGGGCAGGGCCTCGTAGTTCTTCAGATCATCGAATATGACGAGGCTGCCGTACTTCATAGTGGACACCGCCGCGATCGCCACGGCGTACTCCCCGCACCCCACTCTGTTCATGAGGGGATATCCCAGCGGCTTGAACTTCTTCTTCACCGCCGCACGTCTTGCAACGGTCTGATCCTCCAGGCATCTCTTGAGATTGGGGCATCCCAGATCAAGTACCAGATCCTCCGCCCCGGCGGCCTTCGCCTTCACAGAGAGATCGGCTGCGGATTCCGGACCGTCGGCTTTGATGCCCAGGGTGCAGCCGTGCTTCTTGGCCAGAGCAGCCATCCGGTCCAGATTGCCGGGCCCTGCACCGTAAATCATGGGGCGCAGTTTTCCCACGGCTTCGAGAGCCTTCTCCATGGCAGATACATCATCGGTTTCCAGGATAAGGGGCTTCTTCCAAAGAGCGGATACAGCCTTGGCGGTCTCGGCGAATCTGGAAGGATCGCCGCTCACGTTCTTGATCGATATCATGTCCGCTGCGAAGATCATCCCGACACGTTCGAAGCTGAGAGCGGAAACGGTATTCACTCTGTCCTCCAGAGCCTTCCCCTCCAGGTCATCGCAGACGGTCAGAGCGTATGCGGTCTGATTGACGAAACGGCGCTCATGGCGGTAGATCACTGTCTCCCCGCCCATCTCCACTGCCGATCCCCCCGTTCCGACGCTGACAGTGCGCATGAGGGGTGCCGCGGATTCGCTGAGAACAGCCTTAGATTCCTTGCTCACGTGCGGGCAGTCCTCTATCTTCGCCTTCTGGTTGGCCAACAGCATGGCGAAGGCGAGGCATGTGGGCTGTCCGCAGTCCTTGCAGTTGGTCTTCGGGAGCAATTTGAAGTATTCTATGGCGGTGGCCATCAGGACACCCCCGTCAGTTCCTCGGCGTACACCCTGGCCATATCAGCGGCTCCGGGCCCCCTCATTACGAGTATGTCCGCTCCGGAGAGCATTGCGGCAAGGGCGGTCATGGCCTCCCACCAGGCGACCCTGTGCTTCGCATCGCCAAGGGACGGATCGTCGGTGCTCACCGCATCCCCGACGTCCCAGGCTCCCGTGCAGTCGCACACCATGGGGACCTGCAGCATCCTGTCCCCTGACAGCGCCGCCAGCCTGATCCTCTCATTCACGGAGTAAGAGTAATCGAGCCCCATACCCAGGGCTGCCATGAGGGGGTCCATTGTTATGCCGTCCCTCCCGACACCGAAATCAGTGAGCAGGATATTCATCTGCTTTGCCAGGTTTATATCCAGATTCGAGAAGGCCAGGACCGCATGCCCGTTGGATACGCAGACCGCGGAGATTTTCTTGTACTCGTGCTCCTCTGTCTTTCCCAATATGATCTTGGTGCCCTTCATGGCACCTCCGACTGCTTCCGCCAGTTTATTATCGATATCAGGGATGCCGCATCCAGTGACCATGATCGGCAGCCCGGTCTTCTCAGCGATGCTCTTCACTATGCTGACGGCCGCATCCGGTGTTGTGCCCTTCTTGTCGGGGGCTGCGCCCGGGAACCTCATGCAGATCATATCTGCACCGATCTCCTTCCACATATTGGCCCATTCCACCGGGTCCTTCTGGCGGCCGTCGAACATCTCGGCAGCGATTTCAGGATAGTCGGTCAGATCATCGACCACCTCGCCCGCTATCATCGGGCGTCTCTTCAGCGTATTCTCGAAGGAGAGGAAAGGCATTCCGTCCGCGCCTCCGGCGACACAGTTGCCGAATACTATCTCTTCTATCTTACCTGTGTATTTCTCCTTCACTGATGGTATCTCTGCCATTTCATCACCTACAGGAGAGGCTCCATATGGAGGGCGGGATGATCAACCTCTGCCATCCACGCCATGAGCCCCTCGGCGTCATCTGTTATTGTTTCGTCTGCGATCTTGTCCATGAGGTCTGGAATTCCCAGATCCTGGCACCTTTTACCAAGCTCCTCGCCGAGCATCTCCTTGAGCCGCTTGGGCATCCAGGAGACTCTGGGCAGCCCACCCTCGGCGGCTATGAACTTCTCACTGGTTATGTACTTCCTGCCGACGCCCATGAACCCGGGGGTCTGCCTTCCCCCGCCTATGGAGCCGGCCAGGGTGGAGAATTTCATGCCGATCGGCGTCATGCCGAGATAATCCCTGTCAACGAGCACCACGGACTGCATGTCCACGGTCATCGCGATTATGACCTCAAAGCAGCCGCAGGAGGTCATCGGAGCGTCCATCAGGCTGTAGAGGCACATCCTCTCAACGGTACCGGATGATGTGGATGACACGACCTCATTGACTCCGGACCATTCCCCTTTGGCACTATCCAGTGTGACCCCCATGCTTACCGGCATATTGGGGCCGGAAGGGGCCAGTTCATTGCCCGCCTTCGCATCCAGCCAGTTAATCGCACCGCAAAGACCCAGTCTTTCCGGTGATATGATGCATATGTGCCCTGGAGCGAAGGACTGGCACATTGCGCAGGTGTAGAAACAGTCTACCAGATCATCTTTGAGGCCTCTCATCCTTTCATCTCTGGCACCATAGATTTCCTTGGCAGCTGGAAGGCGGCGCTCTATCTCGTCAGGGTCAGTAATTACAGTTACCTGGATGCGTGTGACGATCTTGCCGAACTCTTTTCTGACTGTATGCATCAGCATCTTGCCCAGATCTGTCATGCGGAAGCCCTTCGCCGCTGCCTTCTTGCTTATCCTGACCCAATTCGAGTTCCTCTGGCCGGTGTGCCAGATGCCCTCAGCGAAGTTTATGCCGCTGTGGAATCTGCGTTCCATGACAGGCTCCAGATCACTCTGCATATCCCTGCCGTAGACTTCTACGATCATAGCCAGAGGGATGACGGAGCCCTCAGATATCTTGTCCAGGTCCTTGCCTATGAGGAGGATCCTGCCGTCCTCTATCTCGCCCTCGTTCCTGGAGACGAGCAACTCGAAGGCTGTGCTCCTGCCTCCTCCCGCTTCCATGTATGTATCAGGCTTTCTCAGTACTTCTCCCTCGAAGGACGGACCGTAGCCGACAGGCAGATCCAGAGGTTCCAGTGTTACGATTATCCCTCTTTCCTCTATGCCCACCTGGACCATTCTCTCCAGGTCTTCGGTGCTCTTCACGGCACCGGGCACCTCCGGCAGATCGGAGTCTGTGATTATGGGCGCACTGTGCATGAGGGCCGCGAAGGCGATAGAGGCCTCCAGTCTGCTGAGATCTCCGGTCTTGATCACGAAGACCTTTGGTCTTTTGGCCAGATACGATGACAATTTTTCCCTGTCGCCGGACGTGACCCCTCCGAAAGTGAGGGCCGCACGTACATCGAAATTGAGGGCATGCACTATTCCCGTGAAGTTGCCGAGAGGATACATCATCCTGTCAAGCCCCATGGCGATGTCGTTCTCTCTCATCTTCTCTGCATATCCGGGTGAAAGCGTACCGGACGTCACAAGACCCAGCATGCCTTTTGACTGTATGTCCTTGGCCATCCGGGCCACGTTTCCGCTCTCCGTATCGCCCAAGAAAACCGCAGCTCCCGGAATGGTCTCGTCCACGAGACTGAGCCCCAGTTCCCTTATCACGCGGTCGGGTATGAAACCGTCCCGGTTCGCCTCTTCGGCACCGATATAGGTTATCGCTTCGAGGATGTCCGCTGCGTACATCGCATTCTCCCCTGCCGCCAGGCCGTCTTCCAGAGTAACATTTTTCGCAGGATCAAGAGAATCCAACAGCTCTGCCGCATCCCCCAGGGTCAGACGCTCTATGCCCTTCCAGGCGTACAAGGAAGGCACGCCGTACCCGGTCTCGGGATATTCCAGAATGGTGTTGTCTCCGTGCTTCGCAGAGGCCGCCCTGACGCATCTTTTGGCCAGTGACACCAGGGCATCAGACCCTTCTGCTGCAAGTGCCAGTAAGGACGGGACGTCGGGTGCCTTCACCTTCTCCAGCAGGAAGGATATCTCCTCTGCGGAATCAATGCCGTATTTGGAAGCCGTCCCGTCAACTGTCGGGGGAACGCTCATTTCAACTCCTCATACTGGGTCAGGACGAAGATCCCGTTCATGTCCTCCAGGGCATCCTCGAGGCTGATCCTGAACTCGTCCATCGACATCCTGCAGCCGCTGAAATCGGCCACCAGGTCCAATGTCATCGTCTGATAGCAGATCTTTATCTTGCTGAACACCGAGATGAGATTGACGTTCTTTGTCGCTATCCAATCCAGTACTTGGGTTATGGATCCGGGGCAGTCGGGTATCTCCAGACCTATCCTCACCAGTTTCGTCTCTCCTTTGAAGAATGAGATGGAGACGATCCAGGAGGCGTAGTCCGCTGCCACCATGACGGATTCTCCCTCGAAGTCCTCGAAGATGTCGCTGTACTCGACCGAGAGGTCATAGGTATTATCCTTGAGGGTGATCGGGACTCCTCTCCTGATCTCTATCTTGTCGGAGCGTCCTTCGGTCCTGAAGACGCGGCCTATATCGGCCGGTTTGATCTGTATGTGGTCTATCTTGGAGACGGAGGGGTCATTCCTCTCCTTCAGCTCGGCAAACTTCTCTGTGAGAATGCTCACCTCCCCTGCGAAGTTGAGATCAACGAGCATCTTCCATATGATGATCGTGTCGGATATGCCCTCCAGGGAGATGGAGTTCAGTATGTTGATGTCCCTGTCCCCCAGGAATCTGGCCGCCTGGGCGCTGGAGCCCGGCACATCCTGGATGTACATCGTGATGTTAGTAAGCGTCCTGTAGTTCTCCTGCGGGTAGGTGGACAGAATGAGTTCGTATTTCTTCGGGCTCTCGTTATCGTACTCGAAAAGCGTGCTGTAGATGTATCCGCCGTCCACGAGCCCCATCATATCAGCCAGGGCGTTGTCCAACTTCACAGTCTTGTCTCTTACCTTGTCGAACTCCCAGTTCTTCATCCCCGTCTCCGAGTCCACCTAATCGAATGGAATCATATATCCTTTCTGTCCTGACTCTTCACCGATACCAGGGGCCGCATCCAACAAGGATCGGCATCGTCTTCAGAACGGACATCCTCCGGGGCCTTCGTGACATCCTCTTCGCCCGGCGTCATCTTCTGCGCCCCTTCGTGAATGTGTACTTACCCGGGATTCGCATCCGGGTCCCGACGGAATATGTGCACACCTGGCACTTCCTCAGGATCTCCGTCTCCCCTCCGTCCAGGGTGGTATTACTTATCCCGATCAGGGGATTCCTGCAGACTGGACAGATCTCCGGCAGATCTCTGTTCTCGGCATCGTTGTAGTCTATGGATATCTGGGACAGCCCCCTGTTCACGGCAAGGCGTCTGATGCGCTCGCCGCTGGCACGATAATTGCTGCCGTCCTTGTTGATCTCCCTGAGCACCAGTTCCGCCATCTCCGACTGGGATCTCACCTGCTGGTTCCTGTACATCACGATGAAGATGGCTTCGGACAGCCGTTCGTCGCTGGGTATGCTGTAGGACATCGATGATAGGGCATCACTTCTGCGTATATATTATTGGAGCAGAGTCCAGAAGACAACATCAGAGCCGGCACAGGTTCGAGAGCATGAATTATTAAACGGGTTTATCATCCCGTAGCACAAAGCGGGGGTTGCCGAGCGGCCAAAGGCGCGGGACTTAAGATCCTGTCCTCAGCGGTTCATGGGTTCGAATCCCTTCCCCCGCACCATCATATTCCAGAAAGTTAAAGAGTTTGATAAGGGGGCGGAGCCCCCGGTTTCAGTTCTTCTTCTCCTTGTTGAAGCAGAGGAACCAGTCAAGGCAGTACATGTCCTTGTTCTTGCCGGACATCCTCTCCTTGGCGCCTTCCATGGTGCCGGGAGCGGGGGAGATGGTGTCATCCCCGGGCATCCAGTTGGCAGGTGTCGCGACACTGTCCTTGTCCGCCTTCTGCAGTGCCTTGATGACCCTGACCATCTCGTGGAAGTTCCTTCCGGTGGACAGAGGGTAGTACTGTATGCATCTGACGATCCCCTTGGGGTCTATGAAGAACATGGCCCTGACGGCCTGCGTGTTCGAGCTGTTGGGCTGGATCATGCCGTATTTCTTGGCCACATCCATCTTCAGGTCCTCGATGAGGGGGAACTCGACATCCACGTTCTTCATGCCGTTCCACTCGAGCTCCTTTATCTTCCTCAGCCATGCGATGTGGGAGGTGAGACCGTCAACGGAGAGGCCGACGAGCTCGGTGTTGAGCGCTTTCAGCTCTTCTGCGCCATTGGCGAAGGTCATGAACTCTGTGGTGCAGACAGGCGTGAAGTCAGCCGGGTGCGAGAACAGAATGACCCATTTCCCTTTGTAGTCTGAGGGGAAATTGAGACTGCCCTTGGTCGTAACAGCTTTGAATTCCGGTGCATTGTCCCCGATTAAGGGGAGAGAACGATATTCTTCTTCCATGCTTTATAACCTCCAACCGCTGACGGATTAAGCATATAAAAAGTTCATTAAGCTACCATCTCTGAACTCATGGGACAGAATCAATTATATCTGTAAATTCAGATGACATGTGAGGGAGCACCTATGTCTTCAGAGGATGAAAGGAAGAAATTCAATGTACAAGTCCTCGAGACGTTCGCGGCGTTGATAACGTCCGCATTCGGTCTCGTGGCAGCTCTGTCTTGGAACGAAGCGATCAAAGCAGCCGTCAATAAGGTATTCGGTACGGCCAACGATCTGATGGGGATGGCGATATATGCTGTGATCGTGACCATTCTTGCGGTTGTGATGACAACACTCATCGCCAGGAGCCTGGCAAGGGCCAAAGAGAAGATCTGATCGGATTCTCCCGACAGCGGCTGAAACCCTTTACCCCCTATTATATTCGGTTTCGGGCTATCTTTAAGTAGGTTAACCTGTGTCATCAACCAGGAGTTTTATCTTGGTAAACACGGAAGACAGCGCAACGGACGGCACGGGTGACAGCAGGGGCACATTAGTTGTTAACAAACCCCGGAGCACTTATAAGAAACGAAAGCCCAGGACCAAGACGAAGGAGCATTCCAAAAGGCAGGCCATGCTCAATACGCACAGAGTGGCGCCCTTCAAGTACGATCTGAATGAGATAATCGTCTCTACGCAGATGGATGAATCCAAAGCATCGTCTTTCACGGCATCCGTCATAGCCAAGGCGACACGCATATCCACCAAGGATGCCAAGGATTTCGTCAGGACCTTCATCGAAGAAGGGGATCTCACGAAAGAGGAGACGGACAGGATATGCAGACTGCTGGACAGATACAGTAAGTACCGCTGATCAAAAAAAGGCTATTTTCCGTATTTTGAAACAATATTTCTTTGAAACACATTTTTATGAAATATAATTCCAATATCACTTCTTTAAAAAGGTGATATGGAACGATGTTGCATTTTCTTGCGGACAACGTATATATAGCGCTCAGAGAATAACACATTGGGATTACTATGGGCTACGAAGAATTATTCCCTACAAACGATCTCAACGGATGGCACGCAAATGCCGCCAAGAGATTCGCAAGCCCCTTTGTGGACAACTACCACGACAGAATCGACGTTGATCCTATCATGCTGTCGAACGCTGCCGTGCACTGCGGGTTCACGATCAGGGACTTCTACGAGAAACCGGAACTAGGAATACACTGTGTCGGATACATCGCCGAGCTGTTTGACCTGCTGCCTGTCACGCACTGGTTCTTCTCTCTTCCGTGGGTAAGAGAACTGGGCATGACTCTGGTATACAAGGACACGCTCCCGCCGATCCCCACAGGGCCGATATATGAGCCGACCGCAGAGGGCATTGAGAACCTGAAACCCATCGAGAAGGAAGACCTTCTGAAGGGATCGACCATACCTCTGTTCTACAACCTGTATGACTATGTGCAGAAGAACCTGCCTCACACGCTGGTTCCCATATCATACGGGTTCGACCTTGTCGGAGCATCCGCAGAGCTGATCGGAGTCGAGAACTTCATCATGTGGACCTTCACCGAGCCTGACCTGGCGCACAAGCTGGTCGATACCTTCGTTGAGACCTCCATAAACGGTGCGGACGCTTTGTCTGACAAGTACGGTATGGCAATGCTGATCGTCGGATCCGTTCTGGCGAACAACGATATATTCGCGGACGAGCAGGTAGAGGAGTACGGTGCCAAGAAGATGGGCCACTACGTGGACCAGTGCTTCAGAAAGGGAGCCGGACCTCAGATATTCTACCACCTGTGCGGTAACCACGAGACCTCCTATAAGGTCTTCAGGAACAACCTGGTATGGTCTCCGTTCACGGTTATACATGTCGGATACAAGGGCCGTATCGACTTCCCGTCCGAACTGCTGAAGCAGGAGTTCCAGGATGTCGCGACCTGTATGGGATCCGTCGACACGAAGCTGATGATCAACCCGAACCCGAAGGCGGTGTACGAGCGCTCCAAGGAATGTCTCCTTGACGGCCGCGACGCCAAGAAAGGGTTCATTCTGGGCAACACATGCGAGACGCCCCCGTACACGATACCGGGTAACCTCCTCGCTATGACCAGAGCTGCTAGGGACTTCGGTACCTACGGAACGTGGTGAGGTGACAGAAATGGCAATAACATTCAGCGATGCTGCGAAGAAGAACATGGAAGTCAAGGGCCTGAAGGAAGACGATATCAAGAAGATAATCGAAAGCGCCGGAACTGACAGGATATTCAACGGAGAGAGATTCATCGCCAAGAAGGTGATCGGGGATCTCACCGTATATGCTGACTACTCCGGTAAGGACGGCAACATCACCGTTAACGGTGCATACTGCCACAAGCTCTCCATCAGGGACATCGTCCTCACAGGTGAGGATTCCGGCTGGAAATACTGCAAGAACAACAAGCCCGTCATGAAGGGTCACACCGACCTGGAGTACATGGGCGCAGTAAGGTCCGGCCCCTCCCTCGTGGAGCCCGAGTCCGGTGAGTCCTGGTTCGAGGAGTACCTCGCAAACGGCGCACTCACAACGGCCGAGGGTCTGTTCGAGCAGAAGAGAGCGTGATCCGGCAACGGATCCCGCCAAACGTTTTCCTTTTACTTTTATTTTCTGCTTTCAGCAGTTGTTATATCTGAGCAGGAACTTTCCATTTCACAATGGCTAATAAGATAGGCGAGACCAATGCCCTGTGCCCTGTGTGCCTGAAGACCATACATGCGGATAAAGTGGAAGAGGGCGACGACATCTTCATCGTCAAGACGTGTCCCGAACACGGAGACTGGAAGGTAAAGATATGGTCCGGTGCGAAGAATTACAAGGATCTTTACGAATTCGCAGCCGTTCCGAAGACGCCTAAGAAGAGAGCCGTGGGCGAGATAAAGGACTGTCCCCAAGAATGCGGTCTTTGCGAAAAGCATCTGCAGCATACCTGCCTCGTGGTCGTTGAGGTGACCAACCGCTGCAATCTGAACTGTCCCATATGTTTCGCCACAGCCAATGGGTGCGGGTATGATTTCCATCCGGACATGGAAACGATAAGAGGCATGTTCAAGACCATAGTCGATTACGTCGACAGCCCGCGCTGCATACAACTGTCCGGAGGAGAGCCCACGGTCAGGGACGATCTGCCGGAGATAGTCAGGATGGCCAAGGAGATGGGCATCGAGCATGTTGAGGTGAATACCAATGCCCTGCGCATATCCGGGGACATAGAATATCTGAGAGCGCTCAGGGATGCCGGTGTCGATGATTTCTACATGCAATTCGACGGTCTGAATGACGAGATATACATGAAGACCCGGGGAAAGCCCCTTTTTGACGTCAAGAAGAAAGCGATAGAGAACTGCAGGGAAGTGGGCGGCGTAGGGATAACCCTGGTGGTCACAGTATCTCCGGATATAAATCTCGATTCCGTGGGCGAGATCATCAAGTTCGCAGGAGAGAATGTCCCTGTTGTTAAGGGGGTGCATTTCCAACCCATAGCCCATTTCGGGAGATATCCCGAGGATCCGAAGGACGAGAGCAGGGTCTATCTGTCAGATCTCACCAAGGCGATCGAGAAGCAGACCAAGGGCATGCTCAGGGCGGATAATTTCATGCCCACCTCATGTGCGAATGTGCACTGTGATCTGAAGTCCCTTTCGGTGGTCCTGCCCGACGGCAGTCTGTTCCCGTTGACAACGATGGCCCTGGGTCCGCCCAAGAAGACGGACAATGTTGCCGAGAAGACCAGAACGGAACTCTCCACATACTGGAAGGTGATAGAGGAGACGATGGACGGAAGTTCCAACAGTGAGGATAATTCGTGGAAATCCTTTGTCAAGAGGGCCAAGACACATTATCTGACAGTATCCGCGATGGCTTTCCAGGACGCATGGACCGGTGAAACTGAAAGATGGGAGCGTTGCTGCATACACGTGGTGACGTTAGACGGTAAACTGATACCCTTCTGCCTGTTCAACGTCACAGCAAAGGACGGGACCACGATGTATCGCAGGAAAACATTCTGCGTATGATCTATCTACGGGAATACCCGAAGGATCCGTGGTAGTTCTTCACAACTCCGTTCATGTAGTTGGAGAGGAACTTCTCCTTCTCTTTTGTGTTGACGACAAGGCCCTGCATGGGGAACTCGGTATCGCAGTGTATGCATCTGACATACTTGCAGTTCTTGGTGCTCTGAGGGCAGGATCTGCATGCGATGGCTCTTGACTGGAAGAGACTGAATTCCTTTCCGCATCTGGGGCATTTGAACCTGTGTGCCGCGGACAGCATCTGAGGCGTAACGCCTGATCTTGCCATTTCCGGTGTAAGTGTCATCTTAACGGTCCTCCTAAGGCCATTCCCCTATTTACATCCAGCGGACGACGCTTCCCCGATATAATCTTATACGGTCGTACCAGTCCCACACCCCATGGAAATTATGAATTCCATGAAGGCATTTTTCGTAAGGCGCATGCTCCTGTCCAGGAAGGTACCCAAGGACTGCGAGAACCCTCTGGAAGGATGGATGGCCATCAAAGCAAGGGAAACTCTGAAGAAGAGCGGTTTCAAGCTTCAGGATTATGAAAGGAAGGATACGATAAGTAGAGAGGACTTCGAAGAGTACCAGCTCCTGAGATTCAGAGAGCAGATGAAGTATGCGGAGGCAGAGGCACCGCATTACAGGAATCTGTACAAGGATGCAGGGATCAGGCCTGAGGACATAAGAACTTACGAGGACCTGGAAAGGGTGCCGTTCACATATTCTCATGAGCTGGCGGAGAAGCAGCTCGCCTTCTGCGGGGTATCGGCCACTAAGCTTGCGAAGGAATTCACAACCACCGGTACAACCGGGACCAGGAAGAGAATCGGATTCACCTCCGGGGACCTTGTGGACAAGGTGGACATCATCGCATCTGCTCTTTCGAACATCGGTATGAGGAAGGGGGATTCGCTTCACATAATGTTCCCTGCCGTCTCGGCATGGGATCCCAGCCTGTTGATGTCCGCCGCCTGTAAGGTATTGGGCTATGGGTCGTCCACATGCACGGATACGGACATAAAGGTGCAGATGGAAGTTATGAGGGAGGCAAAAACCACGCATATAATCGGCCTTCCGTCGTTCATCTACAGAGTTACCGCCCTTATGGGCAAGGAGACGGATCTCAAGGCCCTGAAGATAAAGAAGATAATATCGACCTCCGAGCCGTTGTCTGAGAGCGTCAGGGGTGCGCTGGAGGATGCATGGGGATGCAAGGTCCTGGATGTATGGGGGATGACAGAGATGGGACTGGCATGTGCAGTGGAATGCGATGAGCAGGACGGCCTGCACACCGATGAAGCGAACATCCTCTTCGAGGTCATCGACCCGGAGACAGGCAAGCACGTGCCTCCGGGGCAGGAAGGGGAGCTGGTGGTCTCCGGTCTTAATTCACAGGGGACGATCCTCCTGAGATATCGTACGAGTGACACGGTGTCCATGCAGGATCCGCCCTGCAAGTGCGGGATGTCCTTCAACAAGAAGCTGAACAAGCCCCGCGGCAGGATGGATATGCAATTCAAGGTCGGCATGGGATACAAGGTGTATCCTTTGCTGTTCGACGAGGTCCTGTTCAAGGAGAGCGATGTCGTGGAATATCAACTGAGAATCACGAAGGAGGGCTACAGGGACGTTCTCACATTCGAGGTGGAGACTCTTGTGCCCGGTGATGAGCTGAAGGAGAGGATAATCTCCATGGTATCTGACGTGAGAGAGATATCCGACGGTATCGCAGAGGATCTGATAGACATACCCAGAGTCGAATTCGTAGAGGTGGGGTCCATGGAATACTCCGCCAAGGCGAAGAAGATAGAGGACCTAAGGGAAAACTACGATTAGATCCCCTTCGAGGCTTTGACCACGCTGTTGAGCAGTCCGCTGTCGTTGCAGCGTTCCAGGAACGTACCGGTGACGACAGCATCTGCTCCCGCCTCCCTTGCGGCACGGGCAGCCTCCGGCGTTCTTATGCCTCCGCCTACGATGAGGGGGACCTTCAGTATCTCCTTCACCGCTCTGACCATCTCGGGGGGTACCGGAAGATCGGCACCGCTGCCCGCCTCCAGATATACGAAGCTCATTCCGAGGTATTCCGCGGCGAGAGCACATGACATAGCCTTCTTACGATCGTCCCTTTTGATGAGATCAGCCTTTCCCACCTCACCCACTCTCATGCCGGGTTCCACTACGATGTAGCCCATGCTTATAGGCTCGATCCCGAGTTTTCTGATGGCAAGGCTTGTGTGGATCTGAGCATTCATGACATAATTCAGATCCGTGCTGTTGATCATGCTCATGAAATAGATTGCATCGCAATGGGGGGAGAGAGCCTGGGGCCCTCCCGGGAAGAAGATCACCGGCAGCCCGGTGGCCTTCTTTATGGCGATGGCCGTTGCGTCCAGGTTCTCCTGGGTCACGCCGGTGGATCCGCCTATCATCACAGCATCCGTACCTGCCTTCTTACATTCCAAGGCGATCCTTGCCGCCTCATCCGGTGTTTGTTTGTCAGGATCCAGAAGGGACATGTGCAGCGTCCCCTTGCTGATCCCGTCCATCAGATATTTCTTAACATTCATGATAATGCTCCGAGCACAAATGCCACAATGGCTGCGAACATGGCGGCCTTAGCCGTTTTCTGAGCCTTGCGGGGGT
>LSQX01092470.1_pt1 | contig 14010 bp, 10 predicted proteins | sample 654561 | NCBI WGS metagenome assembly LSQX01 (sample SAMN04489861, study PRJNA283612) | anaerobic digester metagenome | isolation source: 4 biogas reactors fed with cattle manure at either 37C or 55C with and... | place: Denmark: Kongens Lyngby | collected 2014
AGCGTCAGATGTGTATAAGAGACAGCTGCACTGATTCTCCCTCCAATATTTGGATAGAGAACAGTTCGCGAAATTCTAACAAATCCCTGCTGGGCAGAAACTATTTTTCCATGAGGTTCAAGGGTGCGGAAAGTCGGATGTAAAAGGGGTTTTGGGCTGCTTGTTCTGTTTGTGCCGCGATTCGTCGTATCATAATCTACCATTTCATAAAACATTCTACCTTCGGATAACAGGATAGTTCATATACAATTAACATAAGAGAACCGGCGTCGCAGCGCCGGGAAAAACATTCGGAAGGGGTGCCTATATGAAGTTGCGTAGACCCATTCTGGGACTTCTGCTTGTTGCCTTGATGGTGGCTGCAGCAGTTCCCGCAGTAGTGTTCGCTCAGAAAAGCGACATCAAGCTGACCTTCACGTATTGGGGCTCGACCTACGAAAAGGCAGTGATCGAGGCTGCGATCAAGTCCTTTACGGAGAAGACCGGAATCGAAGTTGAACCGATGCTCATCCCCACAGATTATGAAACGAAGTTGCTCACGATGATCGCCGCAAATGATGCCCCCGATGTTGGCTATTTGGGTCCCCCCACGGCCTACAAGTGGTTCAGAGATGGCCACCTGGTAGACATCAAAGAACTCTTTGAGTCAGATCCTTCCGTTAAGGAAGAGGACTTCATCGATGGAGCCATTTTCCGCTATGGCGATTCCATTGTGGGTGTGATGAACAACCTGGAGTCGTATGCTATCTTCTACAGCAAGGCAGCGTTTGAGGAGGCCGGGATAGACAACGTCCCGACGAAGCCTGAAGATGCCTGGACATGGGATGAGTTCGTGGAGATCGCCAAGCGGCTCACTATCGATCGCAGCGGCCGCAACGCTCTTGATCCGAACTTCGATCCTAAGAGTATCCGTCAGTATGGCGTGTACATGAACCTGTGGTCCGGGCCGTTTGAGGCGCTGTTGCTGCGAAACGGTACTCAGTACTTCCCGGGTATGGGCGACGAGACGGGTATTGGCACACCCGCCTTTAACGAAGTGTTCCAGAAGATCGCCGATCTGATGCATGTTCACCATGTCATGCCAACACCAACGGCTGCTCAGAGCATGCCCGCTCCGGCCGTTTCCCTGCAGACTCGCCGCTACGCGATGGTGATCGATGGACAGTGGGTCTGCAATGACTTTGCCCCCATTGAAGAGCTTGAATACGGCATCGCTCAACTTCCGAAGATGACCAGCACAACGGCTGTCTACAGCGGCGCCCTTGGAGTCATCTTCTCCTCGAGCAAGCATCCAGAAGCTGCATGGCAGCTGCTGCAGCACATCACCAGCGTTGAAGAGTCCACGGAGCTGTTCCGTGACGGGCTGTGGATGCCCAATAAGAAGGCTTACTATGTTGACGAAGACAAGATCGCATTGTGGGCTTCTGAAAGCAGAGCGAGGGTTCCCGGCTACAGAGACGTGCTGGTAGATCCAATAGTGTACGACAGCGAAGTTACAGGTGAGGTGTATGTAAAGAACTTTGGCGACATCAACAACATCTTGTTCCCCGCCCTGGATCAGGTCTGGGCAGGCAAGAAGACAGTCGACCAAGTGATCACAGAAATCATGCCTCAGCTGGAACCCTTATTGGAGGGAAGCATCCGCTAGGTCCCAAAGCGATGAAATGAGCGCCCGGCTTTCCACCCCGAGAGAGACTCTGGCATATGTTCCGCCCGGGTCTCTCTCCTCCCCCACCCGGGCGCCCGTTTTTAAGGAGTGACGGCTATGAACACAGTCAAGCGCTTTCCTCTCTGGAGGCCGAGGCTGATGAGGAAAGAAGAGGCATACGGGTATCTTATGGCTGCACCCGCGATCCTCGGCTTCTTCATCTTCACCCTGGGGCCGCTGCTGGCAAGCCTCTGGCTCTCCTTTACCGACTACTCTGTGACCAACGTGTACAAGTTTGTCGGATTGGCAAACTACAAGCGCCTGTTCTCAGGTGCGGATCCGTTCTTCTACAAGTCACTGGGCGTAACGCTGTATTATGTTGCTCTTTCTGTTCCCATAACCATCGTTTCTTCGTTCTTGATGGCACTCTTGCTCAAACAGAAGTTCAAAGGACGGGGTCTGGTCAGGGTCATCGTAACTATGCCATCCATTGTGCCGGCGGTGGCCGTAGCCACGATCTTCCTGTGGCTTTTGAACCCAGATATCGGCCTTTTCAACGAGATCCTGCGGGCCCTGCACCTGCCCACCAGCCAGTTCATCTACAGCGAAACAACGGTGGTACCGACTCTGGCCATGATGAACATCTGGACCATGGGAAGCACAATGCTGATCTTCCTGACCGGTCTCGAGAACATACCGGAGCAGTATTATGAAGCGGCTGATGTCGATGGCGGCGGCCCAATCTACAAACTGTTCCACATCACGATACCCATGATGTCGCCAACAATTTTCTTCAACCTGATCATGGGGCTGATCAATGGATTTCAGACATTTACCCAGGCCTACATTATGACCGAGGGCGGACCCAACAATGCTTCGCTGTTCTACTCTGTATACTTGTACCGGGAGGCTTTCACCAATCAACGCATGGCCGTGGCCTGCGCCTTGGCCTGGGTCCTCTTTGTAATCGTCTTGCTCTTAACACTGGTCGTGTTTCGCACTTCGGGTTGGGTGTACTATGAGGGGGATCGTCAATGAAGGCGTACAGGCTCCGGAGAGGTGCTGGAAGAACTGCACTGTACATTGCGGTGATTGCCGTATCTTTGATGTACCTGCTCCCCTTGTTCTGGATGGTGCGGAGTTCGCTCATGTCGGCTGGCGAAATCTTCCTGATCCCTCCCGTATGGATCCCCAATCCTCCGCGGTGGTCCAACTACACCAAAGCCCTTACCACCATCCCTTTTGGGCGGTATTTTCTAAACACCATGAAGATCGTCGTGTTCAACCTGTTGGGCACCGTGCTTTCCAGCTCTATCTGCGCTTTCAGCTTCGCCAGGCTGCGTTGGCGTGGAAGGGAGTTCTTCTTCGCCCTGCTCATGTCCGGCATGATGCTGCCCGGCGCGGTCACCTTGATCCCCACCTTCTTGGGGTGGCGGGCCGTGGTGCCGCCCAACAGCTACCTGCCGCTGATCGTTCCTGCTTGGTTTGGAGGCGGGGCCTTCAACATCTTCCTGCTGAGGCAGTTCATGCGAGGCATACCGCTCTCGCTGGATGAGGCGGCACTGGTCGATGGTGCAAGTTATCCACGGATTTATGCCCAAATCATCTTGCCGCTCTCGAAAACTCCCCTGATCGTTGTGTCGCTGTTCCAGTTCCTGGGTGTTTGGAATGACTTCTTGGGCCCACTTATCTACGTCAACCGCGAGCGGTTCTTTACTCTGGCCCTGGGACTGCAGATGTTCATCGGCTACTATACCGCACAGTGGGAGCTTCTCATGGCCGCAGCAACTATTGTCTTAGTGCCACCGGTCATCTTGTTCCTGTTGGGTCAGAAGTTCTTCACGCGAGGCATCGCCATTTCTGGACTCAAAGGGTGATATGGTAGGAGCAGATCTGGAAGGGGTGCGAGAATGACACATACACTGAAAGAAGTTGAGTGGGGCAATGTGAGGATTCTGCCTGAAAAGACTTTTTTCATGCAGACGACTTACGAAGCGACAGGCGGTATCGCCAACCGTATGAAGCAGATCCGCCGGTATATGCTCTCGCTCAGCAGCGAGAACCTTGTGAGGAATCATCTGCTTGAGGCAGGTCTTTGGAACGAACACAGAAGACAGCTCGACGACATTCACTGGGGCTGGGAGTCACCGACATCTCAATTGCGCGGCCATTTTCTCGGGCATTGGCTCTCTGGAGCGGCGCAGCTCTACGCCCAAACTGGTGACCTGGAGCTAAAGGGCAAAGCCGACGCCATCGTGCAGGAACTGGCCAGATGCCAGCAGAGGAACGGCGGCGAATGGGTCTTTGCCATACCTGAGAAGTACCTGGAATGGATCGGTCGCGGCGAGATCGTCTGGGCCCCCCAGTACGCAATCCACAAGACACTCATGGGATTGTGGGACATGTTCGCCTATGGTGGGAACGAGCAAGCTCTGGACATCCTCATCAACGCTGCGCGCTGGTTCAAGCGTTGGACAGACAGGTTCACCGATGAGGAATTCGCCGATGTGCTTGACTTCGAAACGGGTGGAATGTTGGAAATCTGGGCGAACCTCTACGGTCAGACCAGAGATGAAAGCCACCTTCAGCTCATGAACAGGTATTGGCGCAGCCGCCTCTTTGATCCCCTTCTTCGGGGGGAGGATGTGCTTACAAACCTCCATGCCAATACCACGATCCCCGAAATCATAGGTGCTGCCCGCGCTTGGGAAGTCACTGGTGAAAAGCGCTGGCGCGATGTGGTGAAAGCATATTGGAAGAGCGCCGTCACCGACCGCGGTTTCTACGTCACTGGAGGCCAGACCAATGGGGAGGCTTGGACACCGCCCCTCAAGCAAGCGGCTCGGCTCGGCAAGCACAATCAAGAGCACTGCACTGTGTACAACATGATGCGGCTGGCCCATATTCTCTACCGCTGGACTGGCGATACACAGTACGCCGATTATTGGGAGCGCAACCTGTACAACGGACTTCTTGCACAGGAGCACCCGCGCACAGGTATGGTAGCATATTACCTGCCTCTGGAAGCAGGGAATCAGAAGAAGTGGGGCACCCCAACCCATGACTTCTGGTGCTGTCACGGCACGTTGGTCCAGGCACCAGCATCGCTGGCACCCGCCATTTATCAGTACGAAACAGACAATGCACTGCGTGTCAGCCAGTACCTGCCTTCCCAAGCAACCTGTGAACTCGGCGGTACTCGGGTGGAGATCAGGCAGCAGTATAACGTGACCACGAAGCCGCACGCTCGTCCACAGAACCTTCAGACAAAACTCACGGTGACATGCGAAAAGCCAGCACACTTTTCTCTGCAGCTGCGCGTGCCGTGGTGGGCAATCGGTACCCCAAGAGTGACTGTCAATGGACAACCGCAGCAGCCGAACATAAAACAAGGCCTCATCGCCTTGGAAAAAGAATGGGAAAACGACGTCATCGAACTCTCCTTTGAGAAACGTCTCACCTGCGTGTCGATGCCCGACGATCCAGACATGGTGGCCTTTATGGATGGTCCAGTTGTGCTCGCCGGGTTGTGCGACGGAGAAGTGGCGCTGGATGTTCGGGAGATACCTCCAGAAGAGCTGCTCGTTCCCCATAACGAACTGTCCTGTGAATGCTGGAGGGCAGGGTACAAAACCCGCGGTCAGCGGAAGAACATCTACTTCCTGCCGCTGCACTGCATAGAGGACGAGCAGTACGCCGTATATTTCCCACTGATCAGGAAGTAAACAGGACAAACGCCGGCCAGTCCGGCTGGCAGCCGGACTACAGCACGGATATAGGAACAGCCGAACAAACCGCTCCAGACTGACAGCCGGTGGTCTTGAGCGGTTTTTCGGAAGGTGGAGGGTTTCCAAGCCCAAAAGGCGAAGTTGGTTCTTGCCGCTGGCTGACGGTGGTGGACGCACATCGGTTATGCGGGAGGTCTGGGAAGTTGCTTCGCATATTAGTAGTCGATGACGAACCATGGCAACGGCGCATCCTGTCGCGCATCGTCCGCTCCCATGCAGATGTCTGTGAGGTTGATGAGGCCATAAACGGACAGCAGGCCTTGGAGAAGCATAGCGAGAGGCCCTACGACATCATGTTCGTAGATATCCGCATGCCGGTAATGGATGGTCTGGGGCTTATCGAGAGGGTTCGGGAGTTGGATGGTGAGAAGACGCAGATTGCCATCATTAGTGGCTACGGAGAATTCGCCTATGCCCAGAAGGCGATCGGCCTCCAGGTGGCTGAATACCTCCTCAAACCCATTGAGGCAGATTTGGTCCTCCAGGTGCTGGAAAGGATGCGCGCCAAGATAGCCGAGGTGCAGGCCCGTGAAGCCTGGACAGAAAGTGCTCGGGAGATATCTGCTACTTCCTTGTTCCGCCGCTATCTGTCTGCGCCAGGCGACCATGAAGCCGCCCGAATGGTTCACAGCATCCTGCCCAACGCACGCAGCGCGGCGGTGCTCTGCATGGAATGGAGCGGGGATCGTGACTGCGACGAGACGTGTGCTGACAGTCTGCGCAAAGCCTTGAGTCGCATCGCCTTTTTCCGAGAACCGAACGCGAACGCCGGGATCGCCGTCCTCGGAGTGGACAGCACGACCTCGGAACGGCGGTTACTGGACTGGATTCAGCAGGAATGCGCATTCCATGTTGATCCTGAGACGATGCTATGGATCGGTGTTGGCACCCCACAGCCCAAAGACCCTCGGGGCCTAAACGAGTCCTTCCGGCAGGCCCAGCTGGCTCTTTCCATGAAGTTCTACTATCCTGACCGCAGGCTCTTCCCATATAAAGAAATAGCCAGCCGTTGGAGCAGCGAACTGAGCGTGTATCCGAGCTGCGATGACAAGGTTTTCTCCGGCTTGTACAGTGACAATGAGTTCTGCCCCAAGGAGATCGAGAGTTGGGTGACGACACTGACTGGCGGTAGATTGGTCGACCCAGAGGTGCTGCTTTTCGCCATCAGGGGAACGCTGCTCAGGCAGCAGCATTCTCTCGTAGAGCGCTCCTTGGTGGAATGCCAAGCTGAGCTGCCCAGCACCGACGGTCTTGATTCCTGCCGAAGCCTCGATGAGGCCTGCCGCTGGTTGTGTGAGCATCTGAACCAGACGCAGACTGCCTTAAGAGACGCCCTGAAGAGAAGACATCATCACGTTCTGGAGCGCTGTTTGGAGCGGATGGAACGGGAATTTGACCCGGAGTTGTCGCTGCCAGTGGTGGCTGATTGGTGCCATTTCAGCCCATCTTACTTCAGCAAGCTGTTTCGGGAGCACACAGGTAAGTCATTCACTGACTACATGGTGTCTCTCCGGATGTCCAAGGCTGCAGTGAGGCTGAAGAACTCACGCAAGAAGGTGTATGAGATTGCCGAGGAAGTTGGTTACCGCGACGTCAAGTATTTCACACGCGTTTTCAAGAGGGTCTACGGCGTCTCGCCGAACGAGTTTCGGACTCTTGGACCGCGTACGCCGCATACCCGCAGTTGACAAGTTTCGTCGGTTCCTCGGCAGAATTCCGTTTGTTATCAAACTGTTCGCCGGGATCCTGGCCGTTCTCCTGCTCGCGCTGTTGGTTGTCACCTGGTCCTATTACCAGACCATGTCAGAGCGGTTGGTCTTCCAACACAGCCAGGACATGTGGATGCGTACCATCCAGACAAACACGATCATCGATCTCCAACTTGCCCGGATTGTCGACAGCAGCGAAGCGGTGCTGCAGGAACGAGATGTGATCAAGGCCCTTCAAGGGCTGGATCCTGCCAACGAGTACGAAGTGATCCAGGCCAATCGGGAAGTGCAGAGGGTCCTGGGCAAGTATTTCAACATCAGCGAATGGGTTTACGCTTACAACATCATGTCCCACTCAGTGAAGCTCGGACAGGGATACGTGCCTTTCGAAACTCTTTTCGACTCCCCGCTGGGGCAGGCTATTGTCGAAGCCAACGGGCGTGTGGTCTGGTACCCCACGTTCGATTTTGCGGAGATGTTCTCTGTGGACTCTCTTCGGGGACTGAACACCGACTTCCGGTACCTCTTTGCTGCTGGCCGGGTCTTCCGGGGCATTGACAAGAGTGGTGACCTTGCGCAGGTAGTAGATCTGGGCGACACATATCTGCTCGTCATCTGCATCCGTGAAGAGTTTCTGCGAAACGCCTATGCCGACTTATTGCTCGATGGTTCTTCCGTCGCGATTTTCGATGGGGCTGGATCGATGATCTCGGCCAGCGGATCAGAGGCTGTGGACTTTTACCAGCATGCTCCCTGGCTTGCCGACATAATAACGGCCAAGAGCGGCACGCAAGTGGTCGAGCATTACGGCCGTAAGGTGATCTTGTGTTACGACACCTCGCCTGTAACTGGATGGACCCTGGTAAAAGCGACAGATGTCAAGGGTCTGCTGGCTGGCGCATCTTCAGGCCTTTTTTCTTCCGTGTTCCGCTTCTTCGGCCCGTTGGCTCTGATTTCCCTGTCCTTGGCCGCCTCAATATCACTGGCGATTACACGGCCCATGCGCCAGCTCTTCCGGGCCATCAAGCGAACGGGCGAGGGCGATTTTGTCAGCAAGGTACCGGTTGAGGGCTACGGCGATTTCCACAGGCTGATCGAGCAGTTCAACGACATGAATGACCGTATCGCTCATCTTATCGATGAAAACTACCGAGTGAAACTGCACGAAAAGAAGGCGCAGCTGGATGCGCTGAACGCACAGCTCAATCCCCATTTCATGTACAACACCCTGCAGTTGATTGGCGGCATTGCAATCAAGAGACAGGTGCCTGAGGTGTATCAGATCACTCTGGCGTTGGGAAATCTGCTGCGGTATGCCCTTGACAGTGAGTCGGACGAGGTTACGCTGGAAGAAGAAATTCGCAACCTCAGAAATTATATCATGATCCAGAACGAGCGCTCCGGTGGAAGGGTCCGGCTTCAACTGACAATAAGCCCTGAAACGCAAAAATGCCTGGTCCCGAAGCTGCTGTTGCAGCCGTTGGTTGAAAACAGCTTCGAGCACGGCTTTCATCATAAGTCAGGTGAATGGTACGTTCATATAACCTCCTCTATTGTCAATGAAGGGGATTTACTGATCCAGGTGCAGGACAATGGCGCCGGGTTCACGCCGGAGAGGCTACTGGAAGTGCGTGAAATGCTCAATCGGGATGCCAATAGCGCCATATCAGAGCAACAGCATATCGGTTTGTTAAATGTACATATGCGGGTAAAGCTGAGCTATCCAATGGAGGGCTATGGCGTGAGCATTGTCAGCAATCCCAATCACCTCACATGGGTACAAGTGCTGCTGAAAGCGGTCTATCATGAGGTAAAAGCTGATGACGTATAGGGCAATCATCATTGACGATGAGGTGTGGACGCGTGAAACCATCAAAGAGATGGCAGACTGGGAGAAGCTATGCCTGGAGCTTGTTGGTGAAGCTGCAGACGGCGCTTCTGGATTGATTCTCATTCGCGAAGTACTGCCTGATATTGTCATCACTGATATCAAAATGCCAGGCATGGATGGCGTTGAATTGCTGCAGCAGATTCATGACAGCGGCTATCCTGTTCAAACCCTGGTTTTAAGCGGCCATGATCGCTACGAATATGTGCGTGATGCAATGAAGCTGGGGGCAGTGGATTATCTGCTCAAACCGATTGATCCTCAGGAGCTCAATCAGCAGCTGGGCGTTTGCATCAGAAGAATTGCTGCAACAAGAAGCAGGGAATGGCAGGATGCTTTCAAGGTCGGCTTTGTTGCAGAGGGATGGGAAGATACCTACAAGGCCGCACTTGCAAGGATTGCAACCGCATTGCAGCTTGGCGATGAGCGCTCAATCCATCAGGGCCTGGAATCAATGAAAGCATCCATTCTGGCACACGAGGGAAGGGAAGCCAACCACGCTGTGTTGATCGGCGTATACTATGCCTTGATTCTGCCTTTGCAAGAACAGCTGAAGGCGGCTGAAATCCCGTTGAAGGAGTTGCTTGCCGGCTGGGATACATCCTATGTTTTCAGCAATGACAGCACTGTGGATGAAATGCTGGGGCATGTTTATCGCTTATACGCTGCTGCGATTACAAAGCTGAACAGGCAGCTGGCAGGCGCCGATAAACTGGACACAAACGCAGTTTTGAAGTATGTGAAGGAGCGTTATGCCCAGGGCCTGACCCTCCAGCAAACCGCTGCTGCGTTTTTTGTTTCAGAAGCCTATCTCAGCAAGGCCTTTAAAGCGGCCTTCGGCATTGGTTTCAATCAATATGTGACATCCTTGCGGATGGAGAAAGCCCGTGAGCTGATACTGACATACAACGCCCCCGCCCGGGACATCAGCGAGCTGGTGGGCTATCTGGACCAATCCCATTTTCACAAAACCTTCAAACGATATTTCGGCATGACACCAGGCCAGCTTCGGACGGGGACAAAAATTGACAAAAAAGAAAAGCCGATTTAGCCAATGCAAACACCTGAAAAATAGCATATCTTGAAGCTGGACAGAAGCAAGTGATCGCTTCAACAATCAAATACAGATGGAGGTAACACAATGAAAAGAACCCTGACCATGCTCCTGACAATCTGCATGATTCTTGCGCTCGCTACCCCAACCATGACGAAGGCATCAACAAACAGCACCCCGGAAGCAGAACTGAATATCATGATGAGCTTTCCCCAATACATGACCCAGTGGGAGACGTACTGCAGGCAGTTTGAAACCAAAATCCTCGAAGAAGAGAACATCAAGGTCAAAATCAACCTGGAGATGCCCAGCAGCGAGCAGTATGAGAGCATCCTGCAGGCGCGGCTGAGCGGCGGAGATGCACCGGATTTGTTTACGCTGCACAGCAACAACATCCGGGTGTACAACCAGGCAGGCCATCTTTATGATCTGTCTGAACAGCCGCTGGCCGCTGCCATCTATGATGATGTAAAAAAGACGGTTTCAGTTGAAGGAAAGCTGCTGGCAGTGCCCATCGAAAGCCAGGCTTGGGGCGTCCTGTACAACAAAGCCATGTTTGCAGAATACAAGCTTTCCGCCCCCAAGACGCTCAGTGACCTGGCAGGGATTTGTGAAACCCTGAAGAAGAATGGTCAAACACCCTTCATGCTTGCCTTTCAGGAGCAGTGGGTTCCCCAGCTGATGACAGCGCTTACCTTGGGTGGCGTGGTGAGTGGAAAACACACCGACTGGCTGGATAGGATGTATGAGGACAAGGGGAGCTATGCAGAGGTCCGGGAGATCTTTGATGTGATTGACCTGATCATTGCAAACGGCACGCCCCGCGCCATGGAACAGGGATCACAGGCAGGAGCTTCAGAATTTGGCCTTGGAAAGGCTGCCATGTACGTCAATGGCACCTGGAGCGCCAATACCATTCTGACTGCAAACCCGGAGATGCAGCTGGGTGTTTATGCCTTGCCAATCAATGAGGATGAGAATTGCACCCGGGTCAACCTGTCCACTTCCACCACATTGGCAGTGCATCCAGAGAGTGACCAGATGGATCTTGCGCTGAAATTTGCAAACTATGTGCTGGATGAAAAGGACTCTTCTGTGCTGTTCCAATCCTGCTCCTTCAACCCCATTTCAATACACCATCGCTATGAAGCCTTTCCCTGGGTGAGCGATGCTTCGGCATATGTGGCAGCGGGCCGGTCCTACCAGGATTTGGTGCTGCCATCCGCTGTCACCGACGAACAGGGACGGCTTTTGCAGGAGTACTATGTGGGCACCGTTTCTCAGGACGAGATCATCCAGCAACTGGATAAAGCGTTCAAGACAGCAAACAGCCTCAGATAACATCAAACGGGAGGGCAAGGGATTTGCCCTCCCGCATAGTCTTTATAATGAACTCAATCGTTAACGCTTCCATGAGCCGGCCCTGCGTCAGGCTTCACTTCACTACACTCGCTGCCAGGACAAGCCTGCCAGCTCGCTACATTCCGGAACCCTTCCTTCCGCTTGAAAGCAGGCTTTCAAGCGAGAGGAGGGAACCCGAAGCAGACGCCTCCACCGTGCTTGCGCGGTGGAAAGGGAGCGCAGGGAGTCCCGACGAGGCTACGCCTCCTTCTTTCGTCTTAGCGGAGCCAAAAAATTGTTCGGCCCATGAGTGCGTTAACTCATTCGTCCAGTATCAATGCGGAGATTCTCATGAGAAAAAAATGTCGGCCCAATGCCCAGCTCCTTCTCTTCTGCGCACCAGCGCTGCTTGTATACCTTGTTTTCAAATTGTTTCCTGCGGCGCTGGGCATGTTTTATGCGCTGACCAATTGGAACGGGCTGAACAAGTTTTATCATGTGGTTGGACTGGCCAATTTTGTTGAGATCGTATCGGACCGAAATTTTTGGAACAGCGTCATGTTTACATGCCGGTATGTGCTGGTTTTCCTTGTGGTTACGAACCTGATGGCTCTGTTGCTGGCCGTCGCCATTGAGAGACTGAAAAAGGCGCGAGGCCTTTTCCGAACAATCTTCTACATGCCCAACATGATCAGCATGATCATCGCCGGGTTTATGTGGATGTTTATCTTCACAAAAGTGATTTATCATGTCGCAGATTCATGGGGATGGCAGTTTCTGAATCAGTCCTGGATTGGAAATCCCAGGTATTCCTTTGTTGCCATCATCACAGTTTCCGCCTGGGGCTCCACCGGTTATCTGATGATCATCTACATGGCGGCCCTCCAGGGGGTCTCAGCCAATCTGAAAGAGGCAGCCTTCATTGATGGCGCCAGCCCGCTGCAGGTTTTTTATCGCATCATCCTTCCCCTGATACGACCTGCCTTCACAATCTGCGTGTTTTGGACCTTGAGCTCAGGTTTTCAGGTGTTCGACGTCATCTATGCCCTCACGGGCGGCGGCCCCGGACGGGCTACACAGTCTGTGGCGATCAACATCTACGAGGAGGCGTTCAAGGGCAATATTCGATATGGCTATGCAACTGCAAAATCGATGGTCCTGTTCACCATCGTGCTGGTGGTCACAGCGCTGCAGGTGAGGCTGTCCAGCAGGAAGGAAATCAGCTTGTAATGACAAAAACGCGTGTTGTGAATGCAGTGGTTTTCCTTCTGTTGGCATTTGCCGCTTTGTTCACCTTGTTTCCCTTGATGATGGCTTTCCTGAACTCCTTTAAGACCAACAGGGAGCTTCTTACAAGCATCATGTCCTGGCCTGCGACATTCTCAATAGAAAACTACGTCCGCACCTTTGCCAGCATGCATTACCTGAGAAGCCTTGCGAACACCATCACAATTGCAGGCGCCGGGGTTTTGATGATGATCTTTTTTTCTGCATTGGCGGGCTGGAAAATCTGTCGCACCCCCACCCGGCTTTCACGGGTCTTGCTGGGACTGTTCATCTTCTCCATGCTTGTACCCTTCAGCTCCATCATGATTCCCCTGTATCGGATCAGCCTGCTGCTGGGCATCAAGAACAAGCTTCTGGGCTTATCGCTGATCTATGCAGGCCTGGGTGTCAGCATGGCAATATTCCTCTACCATGGGTTTGTGAAGGGAATCCCTGCAGAATTGGAGGAGGCGGCGGAGATTGATGGCTGCGGTGAGATGAGAAAATTTGTTGCCATCATTCTGCCCCTGCTCAAACCCATCACGGCAACTGTCTGCATCACCAATGTGCTTTGGATGTGGAATGATTTTTTGCTGCCCTTGATCATCATTTCTGACAACAAGAAATACACGTTGCTGCTATCCACCAACACGCTGTTTGGCCAGTATAGCAATGATTGGACCGGCATCCTCAGCGCCTTGGTGATGGCAGCCCTGCCAGTGATCATCTTTTATGGGTTTTTTCAAAAATGGATTCTGAAGGGCATTTCAGAAGGCGCATTGAAGGGATGAGTGTATGGAGTTTTTAAGGGTTGCAGGAGGCAAGATTCTGCAAGGGAAGCAGGAGATACTGCTCAGGGGAGCCGGCCTGGGCGGCTGGCTTCTTCCTGAAGGATACATGTGGGGGTTCTATACCAAGTGTGATCGACCCAGGCGCATCGAGGCATTGATTAGAGGTTTGTGCGGCGAAGCGTATGCCAGGAAGTTTTGGCCGGCCTACAACAACAGCTATGTCACCAGGGAAGATATCTCATGGCTTGCACAGCAAGGTATGAACAGCGTTCGCCTACCTTTTAATGCAAGACACCTGTTCACTTTGGGTTCAAAGGGTGAAATCAGCTTCAATCCAGAGGTGTTGCAGCATGTTGATAACTGCCTGTCCTGGTGTCGGGAACAGGGGCTTTATCTGTTTCTGGACATGCATGCAGCGCCAGGAGGTCAGACCGGCCAGAACATCGATGACAGTGAGCACGACGTTCCCCAACTGTTTCTTGACCGTATTTATCAGGATCAAACGGTTGTTATGTGGAAGATGTT
>LSQX01209154.1_pt1 | contig 14010 bp, 14 predicted proteins | sample 654561 | NCBI WGS metagenome assembly LSQX01 (sample SAMN04489861, study PRJNA283612) | anaerobic digester metagenome | isolation source: 4 biogas reactors fed with cattle manure at either 37C or 55C with and... | place: Denmark: Kongens Lyngby | collected 2014
GAGCTTCATCTCCGAAAGTTTCTCGCCGCCTTTTATACCAAAATCGAGCGTACGGATGGGGAACGGGATCATGATGTCGTTTTGGTCGAAGGCTTCTTTAATTTTCATAATGGCGTTGTTGCGCACCACCAGGAAACCGGGATCGCCCGGATATTTTATCCAGAAGCGGATGGTGAAGTTGATGCTGCTGTCGCCAAATTCGCCATAGTCGAAAACGATGTTTTCTTTATCAATTACTCCTTCCAGGTTTTTAATGGTTTCGAGCACCACGCGTTGCACTTTGGCCAAGTCGTCGCCATAGGAAATTCCTACGCCCAAATCGATTCTTCGTTTGCCGATAGCCGAGTAGTTGATGATGGGATTTTGTAAAACATCTTTGTTGGGCACAAAAACCTCCTGACCCTGGAAAGTCTGAATAACCGTTACGCGCAGGTTGGTGCGTTTGGCGGTGCCCATAATATCGCTAACTTTTATTACCTGTCCGATGGCAAAAGGGCGGCGAAACGCCAGGATGATGCCTGAGATAAAATTGGCGGTGATGTCTTGAAAAGCAAAACCCAACGCCAAGCCGAGAATACCCACACCAGCCAGAATAGACGTTACAGCTTTGCTGAGTTGAAGAATGCTGAGGATGATAAAAATACCAACAAAGAGAATCGACCACTTGATAATGGTAGCAAACAAGCCCTCCAAAGCTTTGTGATCCGAAGTTTTGGAGAACACCTTTTTAAAAAGTCTGGATGCTAAGTTGGCCACAACAATAAAGATGATAAGCAGCACGATGGCCACAGCCATGTTGGGGAGCATGCTTATAAAGGTTTCTACCCATCCTTGTATTTTGTCCACGACCATTGCTATCGGACTTTCTACATCAATTTTATCCATAGTGACATTTTTCTTTGTTCTTAATAACTTTATCAAAAATTACTTTCGGCGCATCGCAGCCATAATAATCCCCACTACCAACACAGCCCCGCTAATAATTACGGGTGTCCAGTTGGCCGAACTAACGGCTACATCCATTCCCAGAAGAGAAAAACTCTCTGAATCGTTGGCAGCCTGTATTCCAAAAACCAACAAACCAATTACGCCTAATACTATCAAAATGATTCCTGCTACTTTCATGATTTATTTTTATTAGTTAAAATTAAAAGAATGCGGTGGTTCTAACATCATGCCATCCGCCAAATCAAATTGGCATTATTCCGGCTAACGCTTTAAAACAAGCAGGATAGAGCTATTTCTTTCGGTATTTTTTCTGGTAAGACAACTCCACAAAATGTGGCAGATGAGCCTCACCATTTAGCGCTGACGCAAAAAAAAATCGCCGGCACGATGGCCGGCGATTTTTGAGTTAGTGATGTGATCTTTGAAACTGAATTTTCTGTTACTCTGCCATAAACGGGTATTTGTAACTTACCGGCGGCAAAAAGCACTCCTTGATGGTACGTGGACTGAGCCAACGTAAAAGGTTAATCTTGGAGCCGGCTTTGTCGTTGGTGCCGGAACCACGTGCGCCGCCAAAAGGCTGCTGATTAACCACTGCACCCGTAGGCTTGTCGTTGATATAAAAGTTGCCGGCAGCATGTTTCAGTCGTTTCATTACGTGTTCCACCACATAGCGGTCTTTGGAGAAGATGCTTCCGGTGAGGGCGTAAATGGAGGTCTTGTCGATTTCTGTCAAAACCTCTTCAAATTTGTTGGGATCATAAACGTAAACGGTGAGGATAGGCCCAAAAAGCTCCTCCTCCATGGTAGCATAATGTGGGTCGGTAGTGAGCAAGATGGTAGGCTCAATGAAAAAGCCTTCGCTCTTGTCGTAATTGCCGCCATGAAGAATTTTCACATTGTCATCCTTGCGTGCACGATCGAGTACTCCAGCCAACTTATCAAAGGATGCCTCGTCGATAACGGCATTCACAAAGTTGGTAAATTTCTCTACTGTTCCCATTTTTATGGTTTCCAGATCCAGCTTCATCTCTTTCAGCACTTCATCCCACATAGTATTAGGAATGTATGCGCGGGAAGCTGCCGAGCATTTTTGCCCCTGATACTCGAAAGCACCCCGTGTAAGGGCAGTGGCTACCTGCACCGGATTGGCCGATTGATGTGCCAGCACAAAGTTCTTTCCACCCGTTTCGCCAACAATGCGCGGATAGGATTTATATTTTGAGATGTTGGTACCGATCTCTTTCCAGATATTTTGGAAAACTGCCGTGCTACCGGTAAAATGAATTCCGGCAAAGTCAGGATGCGAAAAAATAACTTTTCCTGCCACCGGACCACGAACAAAAATCAGGTTGATAACACCATCAGGCAAGCCAGCTTCCATAAAAATTTCCATGATGATACGTGCAGCGTAAATTTGGGTGTCGGCTGCTTTCCACACCACCGTGTTGCCCATCAATGCCGGAGCTGATGGCAGGTTACCGGCAATAGCTGTAAAGTTGAAGGGTGTAAGTGCAAAGACAAATCCTTCGAGTGGCCGCTGTTCCAGTCTGTTCCATACCAGCTCTCCGCTATCGGGTTGTTCGCTGTAAATCTCGGTCATATATTGTACGTTGAACCGAAGGAAGTCGGCAAACTCACAAGCTGCGTCAATCTCGGCCTGGTGCGCCGACTTACTCTGCCCCAGCATGGTAGCAGCATTAAGACGCGCCCTGTAAGGCCCTGAAATCAATCCGGCAGCTTTTAGAAATATGGAGGCACGCTGCTCCCATGGCATTTCCGACCACTTCTCGCCTGCACGCAGTGCAGCATCAATTGCCATCTGCACATGCTTTTCATCACCACGATGAAAACGACCCAACAAATGAGCGCGTTCGTGCGGCGGACGAAGCTCCTGAAGATTACCGGTGCGCACTTCCTTCCCATCAATGATCATAGGAACATCCACCACTTCTGATTTGGCAACTTTAATGGCTTCCACCAGTCTTGCACGCTCCTCGGAGCCTGGCTTATAACTCAATACAGGCTCATTCTTAGCCGTTGGAACGAAAAACATACTCTTTTGCATAACTTTCTTTTTATGTTGTTAATAATAAATTTAAGCTGATATGATTCAAATCTCGACATGTCGTTGCATACATATCGCTTGCAAAGCTAAAGCCTATTAACACAACAAACCACCAAATAGCTCTTGTGTTAGTTTTAGTTAGCTGCAGAATGATAGTTGCTTAATTTTGAACAAACTTCTTTTGCTTTCAATCCGCTTGAATATCCTTAATTATTTTTTTCGATTAATAATAAATTTTCAACCCTGACAGGGCTTAAAGCCTGTCAGGGTTATAAATTTAATAAACCACCACCTTATTTTGAACAAAAGAACTCCCCGCCTGCAGCACAAAAAGATAAATTCCCTGCGGGAGGTTTTGCAGCGAAACAGTGTTTTGCCCACTTGCAAGTTGTGTTTCTTGCACCAGTGTGCCGGCCACGTTGAAAACTTTAAGTTGAGCTTGCTTTGCGTAGGGATTGCTTAGTGTAACTGCACCCGTAGCAGGGTTTGGGCTACAGAAGGAGTTTGTGAAATCGCTTTTGGCAGTTTGATGTTCGATGCCGCTAATATGGGTATCGTACCATAGTTCGATCTTGTAGCATTCATAGAAGCAAAAAATAGCCAATTACCGTTAATAGAAATAGCAGGATGATCATCAGCTGGGAACCATTCTCCCTGCCAACCGTAAGACAAAGCGGTAATTTTTTTGTTTACATAATCATATTGAAATTCAATTTTCCGGTAATCCACCCAATTGCTTATGCCGTGATCCCAAAGCTGGTAAAGCTCGATAAGTTTGTTTCCGGTAGCATCGTAGGTACATTCAGATATCAACGCATTCATCCAAATGCTAATTTCGATATTCCAATCTTGAATAATCCTGGTAAACACGTTCCCCGAAGCATCATAAGTGTAGCTGTCTTTCCTGTAATTCAACCAAGTGCCAGTTTCAGTATCCCATTTCTGAGTTAGTCCGGTAAGCATGTTCCCGTTAACATCCCAAGAGTAGTTGTCATGCGCGTGATTCATCCAATTACCAGTTTCGGTATCCCATTTTTGATAAAGCTCTGTAAGTCTGTTTCCGGAAGCATCGTAAGAATAGCTGTATTTGTAGTAATTCACCCAATTACTAATTCCGATACTCCAAACCTGAGAAAACCTGCTAAGCATGTTTCCGGAAGCATCGTAAGTAAATAGAGTCTGACTACTATTTACCCATTTACCTACCCCGGTGCGCCAACTCTGAGAAAGCCGTATAATCCAGCTTCCGGAGGCATCATAACTGTTGCTGTGTTGCGTTCGATTCACCCAAGTACCCGTTTCGGCATCCCATGCCTGAAGAAGCTCGGTAAGCCTTTTTCCGGAAACATCGTAGATATAGATAAATTGCAAATGATTTATCCAATTACCAGTTTCAGTATTCCAATACTGATAAAGCTCGGTAAGCATGTTGCCTGAAACATCGTAGGTGTATAGTATTTGTCGATCATTTACCCACAGCCCACTGCCGGAATTCCGAATCTGGTTGAGATCAACCAGTATTCTTCCTTTGGCATCGTGGGTGTACTCGGTTCGCTGCATGCCGCCGTGGGTGGAGTAGCTTAGGGCAGAGTCGCAAACATACACCGCGTCATCGGTGTTTGAGGTGTCTTTCGTCCGCTGATCTCTAAAGTCAAGGTCGGGATTGATAAAAGCCTCTGTGGGGTTGTGCCGCAAATAGTCACTTTTCCCAAATGGCTCATGTCCGTGTCTGGTTTTAGCGAATTGCCGTATTTGCATTTGTGGTAACTCATTCATCTTTTGTTTATCCTGGATAAAATGCTTTTGTATGGTTGGCACCGGGTGATTGTAGTTAGCAGGAGTAAACTGTGCATGCAGGCTGATGCTAAAGATTGCGCATAGCATTACGATCAGGTAAATTTTTGGTTGCATAACTTTTTGTTTTAAAATTGTGTGAGATGTGCATCTATTCATGGTAATTTCTTTTTGACAAATGTACAGCTTTAAAATTTTCGTTACATAAACAGGGCTTCCCAAAAAGAATCGCTGGAGATTCAGCATTCATAAACCACCACCTTAATTTTACCGTTTCAACCCTGACAGGGCTTTAAGCCCTGTCAGGGTTATCAAATACAACCCGCCGGCTATTTTCAATGATTTTAAATTACCTTCTGATAAGTCAAAAAATTAAGTTTTGTTATAATTTTGCCTTTCTCAAGACGATTTTATTTAAAACTACCAGATCATCCTGAGTAAAATATTTCAGTACCAACCAAAAAGAGCTGAAACGTGAACGATGTAATGATTTATGCAGTGATCTCTCTGAGCGCCATTGGTGTAGCTGCAGCCGTAATATTGTATTTCGTGGCGCAAAGGTTTAAAGTGATCGAAGACCCGCGCATCGACGCGGTGGAAGAGCAGGTGCCCGGCGCCAACTGCGGCGGCTGTGGCTACGCCGGCTGCCGCGCTTTTGCCGAGGCGGTGGTGAATGCCGGAAACATGGACGGATTTAACTGCCCTGTTGGCGGCAATGAAACCATGAAGGCGGTAGCGCGCATTTTGGGTCTGGAAGCCGAAGAAAAAGAACCGCTCGTTGCTGTATTGCGCTGCAATGGCTCTTACGCCCACGCTCCCAAAAAAGCCAATTACGAAGGCGCCACAACCTGCGCTTTTGCACATGGCCTTTTTTCGGGCGAAAGCGGATGCCCCAATGGCTGCCTCGGCCTGGGCGATTGCGTGGAATCGTGCGCTTTCGACGCGATGTACATGGATCCCGAAACGGGACTGCCTATAGTAATCTCCGACAACTGTGTGGCTTGCGGCGCCTGTGTAAAAGCTTGCCCGCGCAACATTTTTGAACTGCGCCCCAAAGGCAAAAAAGAACGCCGCATCTACGTTAGTTGTGTCAACGAAGAAAAAGGTGTGCATGCCCGCAAAAACTGCTCAGTGGCATGTATTGGCTGTGGTGCCTGTGTTAAAGTATGTCCGTTCGACGCCATTACCATGCAAAACAACCTGGCCTACATCGACCCGGAGAAATGCAAGCTCTGTCGAAAATGCGCACCGGTATGCCCAACCAATGCCATCCTGGAGATAAATTTTCCGCCACGCAAAGAACGACCGGAAAAGACCAAAGACGATGCACCCAAAGACCCCGCCCCCACCCCATTACCACCACAGCAACCCAACATGTCGCAGGTTCATTAGTTTTTAATAAAAAATGCACACGATCTCATAACAACAAAAACATGAGTTTGAAAACTTTCGTAATGGGAGGCGTTCATCCTCCCGAACAAAAAATTTCGGCTGCCGAAGCCATCCGCATCCTGCCGCTGCCCAAGACTATTACGGTGCCTGTATCGCAACACCTGGGAGCGCCGGCAGCCTTGGAGGTAAAACGTGGCGACCTGGTAAAAACCGGCCAGTTGCTGGCCAAAGCCACTGGTTTTATCTCCGCAAATATTCATTCACCCGCCACCGGAAAAGTGGCCAAAATAGATGTGGTGATGAATCAATCGGGCTACAAGCGCACCAGCATCATCATCGAAACCACCGACGACGAATGGATGGACGACATCGACACTTCGCCCGACCTGCTGCGCGAGATAACGCTATCGAAAAAAGAGATCATCGACCGCATCCACAATATGGGCGTGGTAGGTTTGGGCGGCGCCACTTTCCCTGTGTATGTCAAGATGATGGTGCCTGAAGGCAAAAAAGCAGAACTGCTACTCATCAATGGCGTAGAGTGCGAACCCTACCTCACCGCCGACCACCGCCTGATGCTCGAACGCAGCGACGAACTCATGGTAGGCATCACCATCCTGATGCGGGCGCTGGGTGTGGAAAAAGCTATCATTGGGATTGAAAATAATAAACCCGATGCCATCGAAAAACTCAGTGCGCTTAGCCAAAAATATCCGGGCATCAGCGTGCAGGCACTCAAGGTAAAATATCCGCAAGGCGGCGAAAAGCAACTCATCAAAGCAGTTACCGGTCGCGAAGTTCCGTCGGGCAAACTGCCCATCGAGGTAGGTTGCGTGGTGGATAATGTAGGCACTGCCGTGGCCGTTTACGAAGCCGTTCAAAAAAACAAACCGTTGATAGAGCGCATCGTGACCATCACCGGCAAGGCTGCCAAACGTCCGGGCAACTATCTGGTACGCGTGGGCACGCCCATCAGCGCACTGATAGAAGCTGCAGGCGGCATGCCCGAAAACCTCGGAAAAGTCGTCGGCGGCGGCCCCATGATGGGCAAAGCGCTGATGGATGTAGAAGCTCCTGTAGTAAAAGGATCGTCGGGCGTGCTGCTGATGCCCGATGAAGAAGCGCATCGCGTTGTCGTACGCAACTGCATTCGCTGTTCACGCTGCACCACAGTTTGCCCGATGGGTCTGGAGCCTTACCTGCTGGCACAGCTCGTAAAACACGAGAAATGGGACAAAGCCGAAGACAACCGCATCATGGATTGCATCGAGTGCGGCTCGTGCCATTACACATGCCCGTCGGGACGCCCTTTGCTCGATTACATCAGGCTGGGAAAAACCAAAGTAGGAACCATCATCAGAACGAGAGGAAAAAAATAAGCTATGAAATCTTTACTCACCATTTCGGGATCACCACACATACACGCCGACGAATCGGTTCGCAAGATCATGTTCACGGTGTTTTATGCCATGATTCCGGCCATGCTTGTGTCGTTGTACTTTTTTGGCCTCGACGCTTTGCGGTTGCTGCTGCTTTCGGTAGCGGCATGTGTGGCCATCGAATACCTGATTCAGAAATATATCCTCAAAGGCGACCTGACCATCAACGACGGCTCAGCCATCGTTACCGGCGTGTTGTTGGCTTTCAACGTGCCCGCCAACCTGCCCTGGTGGATTATCATCATCGGCGCCGTGGTAGCCATCGGCATTGCCAAGATGGCTTTTGGCGGAATCGGCAAAAACCCTTTCAACCCGGCACTGGTGGCTCGTGTTTTTCTGTTGATGTCGTTTCCGGCACAAATGACCAGTTGGCCTGTTCCTCAACCCAACTTCCCGCTCACCGACGTCATTACGGGCGCCACACCGCTGGGCATGCTCAAAGGAATGTCGTATGAAAATATCCCGGCGCCGGAAGCACTTCAGCAAATCATGGGTGATGCTCCGAATTACATCAACTACCTCATCGGATTTCAGGGAGGCTCGCTGGGCGAAATATCGGCCATCGCGCTGCTGCTTGGCGCTGTGTATATGTTTTTCCGCCGCGTCATCACCTGGCACATCCCCATTTCTTATCTGGTGTCGGCCATCGGTTTTGCCGCCATCATGTGGTGGATTGATCCTTCTCAATATGTTAATCCGCTGTTCCATCTGGTGACGGGCGGTTTGATGCTGGGCATTTTCTTCATGGCCACCGACATGGTCAGTTCGCCCATGTCGGCACGCGGGCAAATCGTTTACGGTGTAGGCTGCGGCGTCATTACGATGGTAATCCGTTTCTGGGGCAGTTACCCCGAAGGCGTTTCTTTTGCCATCCTCATCATGAACGCCTTTGCACCATTGATAAACAATGCCTTTAAACCTGTCCGATTTGGTAAAGTAGAAGCTGTAAAAAGTTAGGTGTTAATAATTTTATTAATAAAAATACTTTAAAAAAACACTGCATACATCATGGCAAAAAAAGAATCGACATTTACAAATATGTTTCTCACGCTGCTCATTGTAACGGTGGTTTCGTCGCTGGCAGCCAGCGGCGTTTACAACCTCACCAAGGTGCCTATTGCTGAGGTGGCGCGCATGAAGCAGCAAAAAGCCATCGAGCAGGTGATGCCGCCATTCGATACCTACAGCATGCAAACGGTGATGCCCGCCAGCGGAAAAGATTCGCTGCTGCTTTTTAAAGGCACCACCGGCGAAGAAACTGTGGGCGTAGCCGTAAACACCTATAGCTACGAAGGCTACAGCGGACTCATCAAACTGATGGTGGGTTTTACGCCCGACGGCACCATTCATAATATTGTGGTGCTCGAACAAAAAGAAACGCCCGGACTGGGAACCAAGATGACCACAAAGTGGAAAGATCAGTTTATTGGTAAAAATCTCAAGGATTTTAATTGTACTGTAACAAAAGACGGCGGCCAGGTGGATGCCATCACGGCGGCTACCGTTTCGTCGCGCGCTTTCTGCGACGCCGTCAACCGGGCCTACGAAACCTATCAATCGACTAACACGCCACAAAATCAATAAGGAGGAACTATGAACCAATGGCAAAATTTTTCTAAAGGATTTTTTAAAGAAAACGCTGTTTTCGTCATGCTGCTGGGGATGTGCCCCACGCTGGCGATCACCAATTCGGCAATTAACGGGCTGGGCATGGGGCTGGCCACCACCTTTGTGCTGGTGATGTCGAACCTGTCGATTTCGCTCATCAAAGACCTGATTCCCGCCAAGGTGCGCATTCCTACATTTATCGTGGTCATTGCCTCGTTTGTTACGGTGGTAGATTTGGTAATGGCGGGTTATGCGCCGGCCTTGCATGAGCAACTGGGCATTTTTATTCCACTTATCGTGGTCAACTGCGTGGTGCTGGGACGCGCCGAGGCCTTTGCCAGCAAAAACACTGTGGTTAGTTCCATCATCGACGGAGCGGGCATGGGGCTGGGCTTTGCCATGGCGCTCACGCTGTTGGGCGCCGTGCGCGAACTGCTGGGTAACCTCTCCCTGTTTGGCTTCAAATTCATCGAAGCCGACGGAATCCTCGTTTTCATCCTGGCGCCCGGAGCTTTTATCGCGCTGGGATTTATGATCGCATTAGTAAACCGTATCACCAAAAAAGTATAAACGAAAATGGAATACATTCTCATCATCATCGGAACGGTACTGGTTAGCAACATCGTGCTGGCCAACTTCCTGGGCATCTGCCCTTTTCTGGGCGTGTCGGGCAAAATATCTACGGCAGCGGGCATGGGCGGCGCGGTGCTTTTTGTGATGACCATCGCTACCATCGTCACCTGGCTCATTCAAAACTATATCCTCAACCCGTTTGGTCTTGGATTTTTACAAACCATCTCATTTATCCTGGTGATTGCTGCTTTGGTGCAGGCTGTCGAGATCATCCTGAAAAAGGTAAGTCCGCCATTGTATCAGGCGCTGGGCGTTTTTCTGCCACTCATCACCACCAACTGCGCCGTGCTGGGTGTGGCTTTGCTGGTGATACAGCGCGACTACGATCTGATATCGGGAACGGTGTATGCCGTGGGCAACTCATTGGGATTCCTGCTCGCACTGGTGCTATTTGCCGGCATCCGCGAACATCTGGAGCTCATGGACGTACCCAAAGGAATGCGCGGCATGCCCATAGCACTGGTAGTTGCGGGCATTCTGGCACTGGCCTTCAGCGGCTTTGCCAATCTGGTGGCGTTTTAGCGGGAAGGCGGGTGTGGATGGACACTTAAAAATAAGTGCTATCGCCACAACCGAACCGAAAGTAATTTTGTTACTTTTGAATAAAAGAATTTTAAATGGAAGAAATAATAAACATAGAATATCCGCAATCGTTAGCTAACACGTTGCGACTTAGCGGAAAAGATTTTGAATCAGAGATGAAAACCAGTTCTTTAGTAAAACTTTATGAACTTGGTAAAGTATCATCGGGAGTAGCAGCGCGAGTTTTAGGGATATCAAGGCTCGATTTTCTTGAATTACTTGCGAGATACAAGGTTTCGATCCTTGTAGAATTTGATACAGATGATTTAAAAGAAGATATCTCTAATGCCTAAGGTTGTATCAGATACTACACCGTTAATATCTCTGTTAAAACTAAATCGACTGGAATTACTTCAGAACATTATTCACAGATCTACATTCCTACCACCGTATATAAAGAGAGTGAAGCAGGGAGAGCAAAAGAATATTACAAAGATTTATCTAAAATTGATTGGATAAACATTGTTGAAATAAAGAACAAGCAAGCTGTTAAGTACTTTCTCGACCTGGATGCCGGAGAGGCCGAAGCAATCGTACTAGCCACAGAACTTAATGCTGATTTAATTATACTTGATGAAAACTTGGCCGTTTTCACGCAAAACATGCTGATTTAAAAGTTACAGGAACGATTGGTGTTTTAACAAAGGCCAAAACGGTTGGATTAAGAGAGAAGTTAAAACCATTGCTGGACGAATTGACAGATAAAGAAGTTTGGATCAGTGAAATTCTAAAAAGTGAAATTCTAAAAAGAATTGGAGAAGAATAATTTCGCGTGTTAAAAACGCTTCGCTGTTTAGAGCAAGAGACAAACCCATTCTTCGCTTTCGCTAAAACGTCCTGAGCAACGCATCACAGCCGAGCCTTATCAGCAAAAAAAACCAATCTCTGGCCACGAATCTCCCTCCGTTTCCACACTCTTTTTTGCTTCATCAACATCCGCAAAGCGCATTTTTTATATTTTCGCCAGCATTGCGCCATCACCAACCCCGAAAATGAAAAGGCCTTATTAATATGGAAATTTTTAAAAATCATTCGTTAAAACAATTCAACACCTTTGGCATCGAGGCAACTGCCGGTTGTTTTGCAGAGTTGCAGAATTCTGACGATCTAGAGAAGTTGCTGAAGCAGGAAGAGTTTTCGGGACAAAAAAAACTTATTCTGGGCGGCGGCAGCAACGTGCTTTTTACGGATGACTTTCCCGGGCTGGTGATCCACATCAATACGCAGGGCATCAGCATTGTCGGCGAAAATGGCGATGATGTGATGATTGAAGCGCAGGCCGGTGTGGAATGGCACAAGCTGGTATTGCACACCATAGAGCTGGGGCTGGGCGGACTGGAAAATCTATCGTTGATTCCCGGAAACGTGGGTGCCGCTCCCATCCAAAACATAGGCGCTTATGGCACGGAACAAAAGGATTGCTTCGAATCGCTCACAGCCGTAAATCTTGCATCAGGCGAGATTAAGAAATTCAGCAAAAAGGAGTGTCGCTTTGGTTATCGCGACAGCATTTTTAAAAATGAATTTAAAGATCAGTTTTTAATTTTGTCGGTGACCTACCGCCTGAGCCGAAAGCCGGTTTTCATTCTCGGCTATGGGGCAGTTGCATCAGAACTGGCGCGCATGCAGGTAAAGGAAATAAATTCCCGTGCCGTAAGCGAAGCGGTGTGTAACATCCGGCGTAGCAAGTTGCCCGATCCGGTTTTGATTTGTAATGCCGGCAGCTTCTTCAAAAATCCGGTAGTTTCGGCAGCGCATTATTTGCGCTTACGCGAAAAATATCCCAAAATCGTAGCTTTCGAAACTGACGACGGCAACTACAAGCTGGCCGCCGGCTGGCTTATCGAGCATTTGGGCTTTAAAGGCCTTCGCCGTGGCGATGCCGGCGTTTGTGCCACACAAGCATTGGTGCTGGTAAATTATGGCAGAGCTGCCGGTAAAGATATTTTGGCGCTTGCACACGAAATTATGAATGCGGTGGAAAAAGCTTTTGGCGTAAGCCTGCAACCCGAAGTAAACATTATTGGCAACGATGGATAAAAAAATAAAAGCAGGACTTTGGTGGATTTACCGTCATCTGGAGCTGCTGCTCTGGCTCTTGATCGTGGTGTTGCTGCTGCTGCCCATGCCCGTCGACACACACTTCACCTTGTGCCCGTTTAGCAATCTGGGCTGGCACTACTGCCCCGGCTGCGGTGTGGGTCGCGCCTGCCATCTGGCTTTGCAAGGCAATCTCAGCGCTTCGCTGGCCATGCATCCGCTGGGCATTTTTGCACTGATCGTCATCTTTTTTAGAATATTTTCATTAATCAAATTTTCATTTTATCAATCCAAAACTCAATCATTATGAACAAAGTATTCAGGTATGTTCCCGAAGCAACAGGGAACGAATTATTTTTTCTTGAGCAGCTCATGGCCAATTTTTCGGATGAGAAGGCCGAAGATTTTTCGCGTGTCTATCGTGCGCGCCGCATGAATCCCAATCATATTTTGATCGCCACACTGGCGGGATTTTTTGTGGTTGCAGGGATACAACGATTTATGACCCGAAGCATCGGGCTGGGAATCCTCTATCTTTTAACCGCCGGTCTTTGCTTTATTGGCACCATCGTCGATCTGGTAAATTATCAAAACATAACTTTTGAATACAACCGCCAGATAGCCGATGAGGTAATGATGATGATACGGCGATAGAAGGCAAATCTTTAGCTGTTTTTCATCAACTTCTGGTAAAATGGGCACCAGCTTAGACCTCCACTAACTCCCACTGAAGGGGGGCTATGGTGTACAGACATTTTATCCGGCATCTTTTATAGCACACCACATGTAAAAAGACCTCATCCCCCAGCCCTCTCGACAATCGGGAGGGAGTGCCGACGCACAAGCCGCTGCTGTGGATAGTTTCGGACGAAGAGATAAAAACCTTATTCCCAATTAATTAACCTTAGTAGAAAAATTCAAGCTCTCACAACAACCTTATTACCTTATTAAACACGGAAAATAAGGTAATAAGGTTGGAGGATTACTATTGGATCAGATGCTCTACTAAGGTTTTAGGAAACAGGATAAGGTTTTTAAGGTCAAAGACCTCACACCCCGACTAATGCTCTTGCAGGAGAAGGAGAACGCCAGCGCACTTGCCGCTGCTGTGGATACCCCTTCTCATTCAGGGGAATAGAAGTGGATGGGGCTGAAGTGACAAGCGGTACATTTATTTATCAGAAGCCGGCGTTAATGACCACTACTGTCCGATTAAATTAATAATATTGGTTTTAGATTCTTCACTCCACTGCGTTTCGTTCAGAATGACAAAGGTTTAGGTTCTTAGGTGATGGAGTGGGTGGCGGCGAAGCCGCCACCCACCCCATCACCTTCACAAACCCATGAAAACCTTTGTCATTCTGAGAGTTCACCCAAAGTTTTTGGGCATAATGAGGTAATGACAAAACGGAATAGATTTCTCCCGGCGACACACCGCTTCGCGATGTGTCTTGGTCGAAATGACAGAACTGCGATTGGGTGGGGAGAAGGAAAAAAATCGCTTCG
>LSQX01221338.1_pt3 | contig 14010 bp, 16 predicted proteins | sample 654561 | NCBI WGS metagenome assembly LSQX01 (sample SAMN04489861, study PRJNA283612) | anaerobic digester metagenome | isolation source: 4 biogas reactors fed with cattle manure at either 37C or 55C with and... | place: Denmark: Kongens Lyngby | collected 2014
TCTTGCTTTTAATTCTTGCTTTTTAATCTTTTTCTTTTTTAGTTCTTTTTATGATTAAACATTCTGGTCCTGTAAAACCTTCAGATATATCTAAAAACTTTAAATCCTGTGCCGATAATTTAGATGCGGTTGTACTTTTTATTCGGACAGGTGCTGACTCATCCAACCAAATACTCCAAACTTCCACTTCTTTACTTTGTTCCAACATCTTTCTTAAGTATTTTTCCAGTTCCAAAACACGTTTGGGTGAGTATCGCCAAAAAAGACGCCCAGAAAACTCTTTTCTTGAGTATTCAGCAACCTCATCTCCAAAGCCCAAATCGTGCTTAATTTCGATATCGTCTAAATGTTCTTCAGAATCACAAATAGAGATAATTGGTTGATCCACATCAATATCTGGATTTTCATCAATAAAATTTGGTAGCTCCATACCAAGGTCTCGAGCTTGTCGAATGGATAAATGCTCAATGTGTGGGTTTTGAATTTCCTCAATGGGAGACTCACTAGTTATAAATTGAAATAAACTCATCAATTACCTCTTTACTAATTAGTATACAAGTCCTCTTTGATCCTTCTGGGTGTTTAAGCCTTGTCGATCAATTAATTTTTGCAATAGGATTAAACTCTCGCTTTCAAAATCTGTACAGCTACAAGATATATAAGAGTTACCAAGATTGGCACCGCACCAATGTAAACCAAGATATTGGTCAGCGTAAAGTTCATAGTATTAGAAACTTCTCCGAATTCTATTACATATCGAATAATCATTCCAAGTCCTGTTAAAGCTAAAGATGATAGATAAACAAATAACGTTCGCCCTTTCCCAAAAATCATCGCATAAAAAAGTCCCATAATAAAAACACTAGCAAAAGCTGATATCATCCCGCTCAGTCCGGACGACAAAATTTCTTGGGTTAATGGAAATCCACTGATGCTAAAAAATACCACACTGCCCAGAGCAGCAGCTTTAAATGCTTGTAGTGTTCTTCTATCTAAGTTCGGCTGATTCATAAAATTCCTCCTTGAATTTTCTAATCAAAAACCACCAGGTCACAATCTCATTATACCCCGACTATAGCGTTTCTATATATGTTTTATGATGAATACTATTTTAATCTGTTACTCCTATCTTTTATACATTACTGTCCTTTTGTTCTCTGCCGTTAGAATTCAGGGTCTAATCCTTAATTCTAAGAAACCTCTGTTTAGCTCCTTCTCAATGAATGTTTTAATGAAAAACTCTTATAACAGCAATAAAAGGTCAATAAAATTCTTCGTTATCTTATTATTCTCTTGACTTTTGTCTCGTTAAAAAATATACTTATTTGGACTGGCTAAAAATAAGGCTAGACGGAATTATTATATTATTCGGAGGAATTATGGAGAATAACATTAAAAACGTTAAAGTAGTAGTTGCTGACCCATCGGCAATGGGCCTATTCGGCCTTGCAATGGTCACTTTGGTTGCATCTAGCCAGAAGTTAGGCTGGACGAGTGGAACTTCACTGGTGATCCCTTGGGCCATCTTCCTGGGGGCCTTTGCTCAAATCTATGCTAGCATCATTGACGCGAAGCACAACAACACCTTTGGGATGACGGCTTTTGGTGGTTATGGCTTCTTTTGGTTAGGGGTTGCCTCAACCTGGTTAATACAAGCCGGATTCTTTGGTGAAGCGCTTCAAGCTAGTGCAGATCCCAAGCAGTTAGGGTTTGCCTTCCTAGGCTATCTAATTTTTACAGCTTTTATGACAGTTGGTGCCATGGAAACCCACAAAGTTCTATTTGCCATCTTTTGTCTAATTGATCTTCTGTTCATTGGACTAACTCTTTCATCCTTTGGGATTATGTATGACTTCAGTCACGGTCTAGCAGCTTGGTCTGAATTGGGAATTGCTTTACTTTCCTTCTATGGTGCTGCAGCAGCCGTCTTAAATGTGCACTTTGGTAAGATTTTACTGCCTGTTGGTAAACCTTTTGGAATCTTTAAATAAGTTTCCTGTATAAACTCAAAAACTCAGATCAACTTTTGATCTGAGTTTTTGAGTTTTTCCATTTTTTATTCATGGCTTTTATTTTTTGCTTTATTTAATGATTGTTTCAGATTGTTTTCTGGTTTTCATTCCAATCAAAACTTAAGTCATCCTAAATACATGGTCATCTTTGTATCCCAATCCTTCCTAGGCTTTGATCCGATCCAGTTTTATTACTGTTCTTTGTGTCTATTTAGGCATTTGCTTTATTAATCTGTTGATTTGCTTGATTGGCTCAAGTCTATTGATCGTAAGAACTTTCTTCTTTTTTTAGAAATCTTGGATAGAAGTAATCAATGCATAGAGCCCCAAGGGGCGCTGTAATAAGAATTGATAACACAGCAACCGTTAAAATTTGATTCCCAGCCGCCAGTCCTAAAGCCAAAGGTATTCCTCCAATAGCAGCTTGAACCGTCGCTTTCGGTGTATATGCCATCATGACAAAAGCTCTCTCTTTGAAATTTAGCACTGTTTTTATCAAGCTAATCCAAACACCTGTCATTCGGAATATAAGGCCTATTACAACTATTGCTAGAGCTCCGCTTCCAGCTTGTAGGGCATAATTCAAATCCACTGTAGCGCCAACTAAAACAAATAGTAAGACTTCAGCTCCTACCCAGATTTTATTGTATTGATTAGAGAGACGGCCCGCTAAATTCGGAGATTTTTTATAGATGGTAATGCCAACACTCATGATAGCAAGCAATCCAGAAAAAGGAATTATTTGGTTCAACTGATCGGCAGCCTCTAAAAGCAGGGCCGATAAACTGATGATAATTATAATCTTAACTGTATCTTGAATTTTAAATTTCTGAAAAAACCAAGCTAAACCTAAACCAACTAAAATGCCGATAGCAACTCCCAACACAATAGAAATTGGAATCTCAAAAAAATCCTTGGCCCCAACAGCTGTTCCTTGAGCCATTGAAGTGAAGGCAGTAAATAAAACAATAACGTAAACATCATCAACCGAAGCTCCAGCTAAAATCATTTGAGGGATGCTACGGGCAGTTCCATAACCTTGTTCCATTAAATGCAACATCCGTGGCACAATAACAGCAGGTGAAACTGCAGCCAGTACAGTTCCTAGAATTGCCGCCTCCATAATTGTTAGCCCCAAAATGCTTGGCGCAAAATATATAATCCCTAAAATCTCCAGAGTTGCCGGAATGAAACACATTAATATGGCAGGCCGACCAACTTTTTTTAAATCGGCCATATCCAAAGATAATCCCGCTCTTGTCAGTATCACAATGAGAGCTAGCTGCCTTAGATCTGCTGAAATTTCTAACATTGAAGGAACCAAAAAATCAAAACCGTAAGGTCCCAAGAGCATGCCTGTCATAATCATCCCTAATAAGCTGGGCAGCTTGATTGTTTTAAAAACTCTCCCCAATAAAAGTCCTACTAAAAAAATAAGTGCAAGGCTCGTTAGCATAGTTTCCTCCATCCCGTCATCGTGTTATGAAAATAAAAAAAGCCGACACGTTCTGCATTTAGCAGAAGTCATCAGCATGAAAGCGGTTTGGGTTTCCCCTGGGAGAACCTCATTCCCTTTTTTTATAATAACATAGGACTATTTTAAATTCTATCCTAACCAAGAGGAAATTGACTTAGCTTAAAAGTCCACCCGTTGACCTCTTAGCATTAATCAAAAAGATTCAAGACCATTCCTGTAGACAGTTCTTCAATTTGATTTCCAAGCTGATTTTTTAACAAACGCAAAGCCTTCTCGCCAGTGCAATGCCCAGTGTAAAAATGAGTTGGAGTACTTTTAAAAAACTCGCCTATTTTACCTATAAACTCCACCATTTCCTCACTCCATTCTCGATTTACCAAATGGAATCCACCAATAACAACGTCTGGCCACTTCCCTTCATTTTGATAGAAATAGTCCATAATATTAACAATACCCTTGTGAGCACATCCTGTGATTAGCACAGTCTTTTCTCCTTGACGCAACACAAGATTTTGTTCATGAATAAAACGGTCTAACTCATATCCATTTGGGCCTTTTTGAAACATTACTTTGTTATCTGGTGGATTTAAATGGTTAGGCTGGACTTCAGCTAAAATCTTTAAACTTTTACTAATCTCAACATCTCCTTGCACCTTAATGAACCGATCTTCAGGTGCCGATGTTTTAGGAATCCCTATATATCTCCAACCGTCTTCTCCAGGCGTTACAAATTCTCCACATGCAGCGCTATGAATATACACCGGTGCTTGATTATTTCCTTCGAAAAATGTTTGTAGGCCACCCGTGTGATCATAGTGACCGTGAGATATTACTGCCAAATCTATATTAGCCAAGTCAACTCCCATGACTTTAGCATTACGAGCAAATAAATCACTAGCTCCCATGTCAAATAAAACTGTTGCTTCTTTCGTTTCGATTAGTAGCGAAAGACCATGTTCACTGCCTAGTTTTTCTTGAAATGATTTGTTTTCCAGTAGTGTTCTTATAATCATTAGACCATCCTTTCCTGCCTATGGAATACCTTTGTTAACCTGTTTTAAGCAGGTTTTCTAATTACTTGAGTCTATAATACTACGAAGTCACATATATCTATAATTTTTCTTTTTTACAGATTTATTTCGGTTTCTTAATGAATCGGTTATCCACCAAAAATTCTAATTCATTTCAAAAAGCTAAGAAGACCTCTCCCATCGGAAGAGGTCTTTGTTGAAGAGTTATTTTTTTAAAATTTTGATTAGTCCTCGAAAGCTTCGCTAACTTTCCACTCTTTCCAAACATTGGAAACTAGTTCTGGGCTTGGCTTCAGAGTTGTTTTTCCTGGCTGCCAACCTGAGGGACATACTTCAGCTCCACCGGTCTTACGAACCAACTGGAATGCTTTAATCTGTCGAAGTGTTTCGGCTACGTTTCTTCCAACTGGAGGTGAAAGAACTTCAAATCCTTGGATTACTCCGTCTGGATCGATGAGGAATCGTCCTCTGGTATTAACACCAGCTTCTTCATCGTATACGCCATACATTTCTCCAATTGCTCCACTTGAATCAGTTAGCATTGGGAATGGAATATCTTTTCCGGTCATTTTGGATAATTCCTGATCATTCCACACTTTATGTACAAACTGGGAATCGACGCTCATAGAGAGAACCTGTACCCCTAACTCTTCAAACTCGGCATGTTTTTCAGCAACTGCAGAAACTTCAGTTGCTCAGACGAAGGTGAAGTCGCCAGGGTAGAAGCATAATACCACCCATTTTCCTTTGTAATCCTCTAAGTTAACATCGATAAATTTTCCTTCATGAAATGCTGGCGCAGTAAATTGTGGCGCCTGTTGTCCTACTTTTATCATGTAATGTGCCTCCCTTTATTTTTGGTTTAATTGTTCCTACTTCTGGTGGTATAGCAAAGATCGACTTAATCAATCCAAATTGAATCTTTACTTTTTACTACCATCATATTTGAATCTAAACTCTTCAACCTTCATTTTAAGGCAGGTCGGTTTCCCCCAACCCAATTTAAAATGATTCTAATCTAAGGATACCCTTTTATAACAAATCTTTCAAGCTCAAGCCACACCATTAAGCCAATAAATAGTCCTATTCTTAAGTCTCTCCCCAACTTAACAACTTGGTTACTTTTGAAAAGCTTTTCTTCCATCAATTTGATTCAAGTAAACCAATCCTTTAAATGAATAAAAAAGTATTATATTAGTTCAAGGAGAAAACCCACCTTAAACATACCCACTTTAGTGTTTAAGCTATGAGAAAACGACCTAAGACAGTTGGCTTTTTTACGATATTAAACGCAAAAAAATAAAAAAAAACAGAAGCCTTAGCTCCTGCTTTTTTTTAATTAGTTACTACTAATTAGTATCTTCTATTGTTGCTCTGAGCTTTCTTAGCTCTTCTGCAATCTGGGCATCTAACAGGATCGTTTTCGAATCCTTTTTCTTTGTAGAATTCCTGTTCACCTGCTGTAAATGTAAATTCTTGGTTGCAATCTCTGCATTGGATAGTTCTATCTTCCATGATGATCTCCTTAGCTACAGTCATTTTTTAGTGTTTACTGAAGCCTAGGGATCAGAAAAAAACTTTTTGAAAACTGTATTTAAATTTTATTTATCCTCTCGGACAAGTCTTATGATAACAGACAATCAAAAATAAAGATACATAAATCGTAAAATATTTTAAATTATTTTTCATTTATTTTTAAAACAGCAGATTTCCTGACAGTAACACAGAGGGCTAAACCCCAAAATCATTTGGCATTACTCAGATTAAAGGGATAAGTCAAATTACATGGCAGTTAGGTTTCCTTTTTCTTTTTTCATCATCTTCATAACAACTAAAATAATAGCCACTAACATAAAGACAATACTAGCCATTGAGGTGTAGACCACTAAAGGATATTGAAAATTAAACATATCAGGTGAAGTATGTTTAAGGGTAATACCAGCGTAAGCCCAGACAAAGACCAACCCATAGGCAATATCTGTGTTGCTAAAAACCGTTAAAATTCCAATGGCAATTCCTACAAGAAGAATAATAATGGTCCAAACCACCTCTGAAACGCCAAAACCGCTCCAGCCAAGGTCGACCAACCAGGTAGTAACATTAGCGATCGTAGCTACACTGATCCAGCCAAAGTATACGCTAAAAGGCAGGCGAATAAAAAACTTCTGACTTGTTGTCAAATTTGCTTTTTTTGTTTTTTGATTGATTAGAATTAGGCACACCAGAATTGCCACCATTAAAGCTAACGAGACTCCTATAATTTTATAATGCCAGGCAAAAATCCAAATCGTGTTGGCTATTGAAGAGATAACAAATAAAGTTCCCACATAATTAAACAACTCTTCTTGAGATTGACTCTTTTCTTTCTGAAATAAACCCAACTGGTAAAGTGTATAGGCTCCTAAGAGAAAGTAAATTACACCCCAAATGGCAAAGGTTATTCCAGCCGGTGCAAATAAATTCGGAAATGAATCTGATACCTCTCCTGTATTAAGCCCATTGATTGGTAAGATATTAGCCAGCGCATTGACAAGTATCATGGCTAGATATGAAATCACCACAGCATACTTTACTATCGGTTTTTTAGCTTTTTCGTTCATATTTATCGTCTCCTTAAATAGAAAATCGTAGTTTTTAAGCATAGTCCTCCACTAAATCCATTTTCAGTCTTTTTAAACTTAATCATTCACTAATTTACGATAATTTATACTTTCTATTGAAATTATAGTATGTTTTTCTGCATTCTGACGCTTTTATACCATGTGTTCTCATTTCGTTTACATCCAGTTCTTCCAAGATTCTATAGCTCATTTTCTCACCTAATGTGACCTCTGTGAAATTACTCGCAATACTTACATATCACCAATAATTTTTAAGGGATTCAAAAGGCAACAAAATAATCTGCTGAGAAACTCTTAAGGTTTAAGACTCTCCAAGCAGGTTATAAATTTCCCTACCATTCTAGATTCATTTAAACCTGTTCTTTGGCTAAACACTTAATACCACCTTACAGGTTTAATGTTTTAAACAGCTTTTTAATTTCCTCCACGGAAGCCACTTTACCGATCATTTTTACCGATTCATCGACAACTAGAGATGGGGTACTCATAACACCATAAGAAACAATATCTTTCATATCCTGAATTTTGTCTATGGTGATGCTTAGACCTAATTCTTGGGCAGCCTCCCTCACATTAGCTTCCAGCTTCTTACAATTACTACAACCTGACCCCAAAATTTTTATAATCATTATTTATTCACTCCCTGTTTATTTTTCGACTTAAAACTTTTGCTTAAACATCTTAAATAAATAGGTGGCTCAAAGCGTTAAAGGAATAACCGATTATAATGATCCCGGTGGTCACGATAACTAGAAACACTCCTAACAAGCGAGGCTTCACCACTTGTTTCAACATAATTAAAGATGGTAGTGAAAGAGCTGTTACCCCCATCATGAAGGAAAGTACCGTTCCAAGACCTACCCCTTTTGCAACCAGTGCTTCTGCAATGGGTAGGGTCCCAAAAATGTCTGCATACATAGGAATACCTACAAAGGTTGCAACTAAAACGGAATACCATTTATCCTGGCCTAAGATAGCAGTAATAATTGATTCCGGAATCCAATTGTGGATAGCCGCACCAATACCTACACCAATAATGACGTAGAGCCATACTTTGTTAAATATATCTTTCACTTGATCTTTAGCAAACTCAATGCGATCAGCCCTAGTCATCTCTTCTTGTTCAACCTCTGCCATCTTATTGCCAAACACAAATGGTTCCACATATTTTTCAAGTTTCGCTTGGCTAATAATGCTTCCACCAATAACTGCTAATATTAAACCCACCAAAACATAGGCCAATGCGATTTTCCAATTAAAAATACTTGCTAGTAATAATATAGAGGCTAGATCTACCAGTGGTGATGAAATCAAGAATGAAAATGTAATACCGATGGGCAATCCTGCACTAGTAAACCCTATAAATAACGGAATGGAAGAGCAAGAGCAAAACGGAGTGATGGTCCCCAAAAGAGCCCCTAATATATTACCTGTAAGGCCCTTATAATGACCTAGAATCTTTCGTGTTCGCTCCGGTGGAAAAAAACTTTGAATATAAGAGATGGCAAAAATCAAAACCGACAACAAGATAAAAATTTTAATAACGTCATAAATGAAAAAGTGGACGCTGCCACCTAATCGACTGGTCATATCCAAACCAAAAACATTCTCTACTAAAGCTTCTACTAAGTCAAATAGCCACTTCATCTTAAGTAGCTGATCATTTAAAAATCTAAATACTTGCATAGATGTACCCCCTTTTTATTGCATTTATATTGTTACTTCGACAGGCCACATTATTACTTAGGCTGCCCTCGACAAACACTTAAATAACTGTCTTTGCCTTGTAAACGGGCTAAATCATCTACAAGTACTGGATAACTCGTAATTTTTTCTTCGATATTCTCCAAAAGATTTAATAGCAACTTATGTTCTTTTTTCAAAGAATAGAAAACAAACTTTTCTCTTCGCTCATCTTCCACTAAGTTCAAATCTCTTAATTTTGATAAGTTCTGGGAAATTCTTGGCTGTGAAATCTTAAGGATTCCCTCCAATTGACACACACAAAGTTCTTCTTTATAAAGCAACATGATTATTCTTAATCGATTCTCATCTGATAACATTTTAAAGATATTAATTAATTGATTCATTTTTCCCCCTTTTTATTTTGCCGTAGTCATATATACACATTCACATATCTTAATATCTATATACTAAGTCTCTGTTTTAAATTTGTCAACCCTTTCACAACTTGCTTAGTCTTTTTTNNCTTCCTCTTGATTAGCTTCCTCCTTATTAACTTTTACCTACTCTCTAATCCAAATAGATATTGCTTTATATCCCGACAAAAAAACTCGAACCCATCAGATGAAAATCTGATGGGTTCGAGTTTTTCATTTAAATTTAATCAAGCAAAACCCTAGACAAATGTCTGCTACTAACTTAAACAATGATAAACCTTAGTTTGTCTATCTTTGAAATCAGGTTTAGATTAAAAGTCTAGATTTTCCCGCTTAACTTTACCCTTGTCATCCATAGAGAAGGTAGTTACTTTGCTTACAAATGGAACGCCGTCTTTCTTGTCGCATTCAATCTGATGGAAAACTTTGGTTGTTGGTCCTTCTTCCTTATTGAGCTTTTTGAAAAGCTTCATTAAGGATAATGGCTGTTCTGGTTCTTTGATGCTGATAATGCTTGTGTCAGGAATCTTGATTGCATCATAAATGAGTGCTTCAAAATCAATGTTAGGAATTCCAGGAATTAGGAAATACTTTGCTTCTTTTTCAAGATCTTCTGCTTTCTTAACCTGAACTGCAGGGTGCGTCTTCTTGGCAATTGCCATAAGATTTGCCATAAAAGGTCTTGTTCCAGTTGATCTGTGGCCAGCAACGATAACGCTCTCGCCGTTTTGGATGGCCGCATCAATATGCTCGCCTACTGCTTCATTGAAGAAACCGTCGTTTACAAACTTCATTAAAAATGGATTCATGTTTTTACCCCCGGTAATAAAATTGTGACAAGCACCCTTTAACAACAGTTTTTTCGCTGTGGTTGAAGATGCTTGAACGTTTAAGTAACAAATTTTTAGCATTATAACTTGTTTTACATCGTATCTATTTTAACACAAAACTGTCTCTAACCCAACCTTAAAATAAATCATTTCACCCCAGTATAAAGCGGTGGATCAAAATACCAGCTAGGAACAGGATTTTTCATATCCTCAAACCAATTTAATATGTCTTGAGATTGACTAATCATGACTCTTATTTCATTTTCACTAAAGGAAAGAGCCCAAGGAATTGCCGACAATGTATTGCTAGCCATGTAAAATGCCAGCAAATAAAAAAAATCAAGGGGAGGGACTCCTCCAAAGTAGCCATGAAGTTGACCGGTTGCAAATTCCGGACTTACCTTGGCACTCCAGACAATTCGATTAAATTCCTCCCAAGGGTCTCCAGCGTCCCAACGATTAAAATCGATTATAGATAGATTCCCATTCTCTGAAATCACCATGTTTCCAGTATGATAATCCCCATGTTGAAAACATTGCGGCCGATGATTTAATCTGTGGCGATTATCTTTAAGGTAACTCAACATCTTATCGTCTTTCGGAAAAGATACTTTACAGTCCAAATAACGCTTGATGTTTCGATCTAGCTTTCGATTAAAACGAAGGTGCCAATCTTCAAGAGTATTTGAAGTAGGCAAACTATGAATATCTTTAAGAATCTGCCCCGACCAAACTCCCAGCTTATATTGCTCTTGCAAACTTAAAGTTGGTAAAACACCCTCTGCATCCTCCCCTTCGCGCCAAGCCAAGACCATAAGAACTTGTTGAGTATTCTCGCAAAGCCCCAAGGATATTGGCTGAGGAATCGGCATTCCTAACTCATACAACTTTGTCATTATTTCGAATTCTGTTTTTTTTCTACCAAACTCCTCGGCCGGTGATATGCGAAGCAAATAACTCTGTCCGCCCTCAAAAATTAGTTGATACTTTTCATCTCCCGACCAACCTTTCAGGACCCTTTGAACGCTTTTTATTTCTTGCCAGCCTGGTATTTCTTCTAAAGAAATAAACTCCCGCCACCAGCTACCCCTTTGAGTTTCATTCCTTATCGCCACTATGTCACCCCCTTGATTAATCGCTTCTTGTTTAAGAAATTCTCACTTTCTTAATTCCTTCCCTCTTCCTTTCAAAAGTTCTTACTCGTCTACTTTTCCATTTAAGTTCCCTTGTTTTCTCTTTTTTCTTTTCTGCTGTCTAAGATTATATAAAGCTTTTAGCGTCCTTAATGACTCTTGGTGCTCTTTAGCATCAAGCCTTGGAAAAGCTCGAATTAGTCGATGCTCACCAGATAAACCAATTTCCAAAAGCTCTTGACGTGCTTCTTTTAGTTCTTCTAACTGTGTTTCTTTTTCTGGCCAATCTTGAGTTCTCATCTTTCTAAGGATTTCTTCGAACTTTAAAAATTGATGCTTATCAAGACTTTTATAAAAACTCTGTCGTCTGATCTCGATGCGGTTTTCCAAACCTTCTTTTAGATCTGAAAGATGAAACACCCCATTTGCCACTGTACCGCCCATTTCATTGGAGGTGTTCCGAATTAAATCCGTTAATTCGGCCAAATATTCTAATTTTCGATTCAGTTTAAATATTGTATTCACCGTGACTGCAAGGTCTACAATCAGCAATACCATAAGCACTATTATTAAAACAATAGCCAATATGTTTGGTGTTATATCCATTAAGTTTAACACTTGGGGATGAATAAATTCGACCACCAGCATACTAGCTAATCCCCATCCAATCGAAAATAAAAGACAAATGTACCCACCGATATTAAAAGGACGATTTGAATAATCCCACCATTTCTTATGAAATAGCTGTTCTAATAAGAATCCTGTGACAAGCTCTATAAGTGTTGTTACCACCACAGCGCCAATAAATAAAGTTAAAGGATTATTTCTAAATGGCTCCAGAAGTGTTATCACCCCGATAACACCGAATCCATAAATTGGACACCATGGTCCATTCAAAAACCCCGGATTAATAAAGCTACCATTATTTAGTGCGCGATAAATAACCTCAACAAACCAGCCAAGTACTGCATAGATAAAAAACATTAAAATAATATCCACAATTCCCATTATCACAATCCCCCATCTACCTAAGTGATTTTTATTTCCTTATTATACTCTTTCCCCTTTAAATATTATTAAAAGCATACTACATATGCTTCTTTCAAACAGCTTATACAACCCTTTTTAAGCAATCAAACAAAACCTCTTCGTTTAAAATTGATATAATGAGGTGTAGAAACAGCCAGGCCATGGGAGGATGATTTCGAACATGAAAAAAACTGAACATTTAATCAAAGATTTAAATAATGAGGTCATGGAAGGGTGGAAGAATACCAACTCCCTAAAATCTTTACAAAGTTTGCTCGTAACATCTTCTTTATCCCTTTACGAAGAATCTCCACCTTTTAACTTTAGCCAAACTACCGTCTACTCTTCTGCTGAAAAAAGAAGCAATGAGGAAGGTGTCCGAAGAGTTTTAGCTCGTTTAAAAAAAGAACTTGAGCCTTGGCAAACATCCCCTATCAGCATCATCTCACAACAAGAGACCGAGGCCTTAGAAGCCATCATTACATCCCACCTTGTAGAAATAGATCATGGACGCTATTTATTTGATGAACCGTTTCTTGAGTTTTTTTTAAACAAAGGATATTTAGATAGCGCACGAGATTTTTTCATGATGGCTCAAAAAAAAGATAGCAACCTAACTCTTGAGGAAGTTTTTCAGGCCATTCGAAACGTCTGGATTATGAATAGCCTCCAGCTCATTTGGAATCTTCCAGTGGAAATCACCCCCTCTGTTTATGCCTATAGCATGCTTTATCCCTACACTGATAATTTTTTGGATGATCCTGAGGTTTCACATTCCGACAAAAATCAATTCAACCAAAAACTCAGTGACTTAATCCAAGGAATTCCCCAAACCTCCAAAAACTTTCATCAAAAGCGAGTTTTTAAACTGATTTCTGATGTCGAAAATCAGTATCCTCGGTCTCATTTTCCTATGGTCTATGAGGGTTTAGGGTTAATCCAAGATGCTCAAATTCTTAGCTTACGCCAGAATCAATCAGGGTCTTTAGCCAAAGAGGAGCTCATAAAACTTAGTTTTTATAAAGGAGGGGCTTCTGTTTTAGGCGATGCCTGTCTCGTCAAGGGTTTTCTAACACCTCAGGAAATCACTTTTGCCTTTCATTACGGAACCTTTTTGCAACTGGTGGATGATCTGCAAGATATAAAGGAAGATCGAAGAGAGGGCCACCAAACGGTCTTTACCCTGACCGCTCCCAATCAAACTTTAGATAAAGATTTGGTTGCATTATTTTCATATATTAATACCGTTAGCAGCCCCCACCCATGGGACTCTTCCACCACTCAATACATGAAAAAAATTATTGGTTCTTGTTCCCTTTTAATGATTATGACAACTCTTGGTAAAGAACCCCAGTTAATATCCCCTTCGCTTTTCCAGAAAATAGAAGCCATATCCAAAGTCCACCTTGATTTTTACCCCTGGATTGAAAAAGAATTTCAATCCCTTACTTCAGATATTGATCTAGATCTCTCAATAAAAGATTATGGAAAAAAGCTAACATAAGCTTCTGTTTTTAGTAAAGTTTTTCTCTATAAAGACGAGGCTCCGGCAAGGAACCTCGTCTTTATGCTTTTAATATTCCTAGTTTTCTATTACTTGCCTTGTTCTTGGCTTGTTCTGGACTTGTCCTTCAGTCTTTTCCTTTGGTAATGCTCCTTTGAATCTGTACTTTTGGCTTCTTCTTGGTTTTCTTCTTGGTTTCCTTGACTTAACTATTCTTCTTTTTTATTTGTTAAAAAGTCTTGTCCAGTAACAA
>LSQX01127828.1_pt1 | contig 14009 bp, 14 predicted proteins | sample 654561 | NCBI WGS metagenome assembly LSQX01 (sample SAMN04489861, study PRJNA283612) | anaerobic digester metagenome | isolation source: 4 biogas reactors fed with cattle manure at either 37C or 55C with and... | place: Denmark: Kongens Lyngby | collected 2014
AGACGCGCGCCGCCTGCTGCATGTTGTGGGTGACGATGACGATCGTGTACTCGCGCTTGAGCTCCTCGATCAGCTGTTCGATGCGGCTGGTCGAGATGGGATCGAGCGCCGACGTCGGCTCGTCGAGCAGCAGCACCTCGGGCCGCAGCGCCACGGCCCGCGCGATGCACAGCCGCTGCTGCTGGCCGCCGGACAGGCCCAGCGCGCTCTGGCCGAGCTTGTCCTTGACCTCGTCCCACAGCGCGCCCTGGCGCAGCGCCGCCTCCACGCGCTCGTCCATCGCCGCCTTCGACAGCTTCTCGTGGTGGCGGATGGCGTAGGCGACGTTCTCGTAGATGGTCATCGGGAACGGCACCGGCTTCTGGAACACCATGCCGACCTTGCTGCGGAGGCGGTTGAGCGGGTACTTCGGCGAGAGGATGTCCTCGCCGTCCAGGAGGATGCTGCCGCTGGCCACCTGGCCCGGATACAGCGAGTAGATGCGGTTGAAGACGCGCAGCAGGGTGGACTTGCCGCAGCCGGACGGCCCGATCAGCGCCGTCACGCGCTTCTCCGGGATCTCCATCGACACGCCCTTGATGGCGTGGAAGCGGCCGTAGTGGAAGTCCAGGCCACGCACCGAGAGCTTGACCGGCGCGGGCGCGGCGGCGTCCCGGCGCGGCGTCGCGGTGGACAGCGTCACGCGCGCGTGGTCGGTGGAGGCGGGGCTGTCGATCATCGGCGGGGTCCGGTCGAGGAGGGTCATGTCAGTCGTGGCTCACGCGATTGCGCAGCAGCAGCGCACGCGCGCCGAGGCTGGTCAGGAGGACGAAGGCGGTCAGCACCAGGGCGCCGGCCCAGGCCAGCTGCTGCCAGTTCTCGTAGGGGCTGCCGGCGAACTGGTACATCACCACCGGCACGCTGGCCATCGGCCGGGTGACGTCGCTGTTCCAGTAGAGGTTGCCGAAGGCGGTGAACAGCAGTGGCGCGGTCTCGCCGCTGATGCGCGCGAGCGCCAGCAGGATGCCGGTGACGATGCCTGCGGAGGCGCTGCGATAGAGCACCTGGACGATGACCTTCCACTGCGGCACGCCCAGCGACAGCGCCGCCTCGCGCATCCGGGCGGGGACCAGGCGCAGCATCTCGTCCGTGGTCCGCAGGACGACCGGCAGCACGATGAAGGCCAGCGCGACGGCGCCGGCGAGCGCCGAGAAGTTGCCGCCGGAATGCATCACCAGCAGGGTGTAGACGAACAGGCCAAGCACGATCGAGGGCGCCGACAGCAGGATGTCGTTGACGAAGCGCACCACGGTCGCCGCGCGGCTGGCGTTGCCGTACTCCGCCAGCCAGGTCCCGGCGGCGATCCCGAGCGGTGCGCCGATGAGGACCGCCAGCCCGCACATCACCGCGGATCCGAACAGCGCGTTGCGCAGGCCGCCCTCGGCCATCGGTGGCGGGGTGTCCCGGGTGAAGAGGGCCCAGTCGATGCCGGAGATGCCCTTGGACACCAGCGTCCAGAGGATCCACGCCAGGAAGGCCAGGCCCAGCAGCGCCGCCACGCACGAAGCCGCGAGCGCCAGCGCGTTGGTGGCCCGGCGGCGCAGGTACAGGCGGCGGCCCGCGTCGGCGGCGCGGTCGGCTGCGGCGGACATCAGTTGCCCTCCCGGCGCGCCAGCCGCGCGAGCATCAGGCGCGCCAGCGCCAGGACCACGAAGGTGACGATGAACAGCACGAAGCCGAGCAGCAGCAGCGCCGACCGGTAGGTCTCCGTGGCTTCGCCGAAGTCGTTGGCGATCAGGGCCGCGATGGTGGTGCCCGGTTCGAGCAGCGACGGCGTCAGGCGCACGCTGTTCCCGACCACGAAGGCGACCGCCATGGTTTCGCCGAGCGCGCGGCCCAGCCCCAGGAAGATCCCTCCGATCACCGCCGAGCGGGTATAGGGGAGGACGATGTCCCAGCAGACCTCCCAGCGCGTCGCGCCGAGCGCATGGGCCGACTCCTTGAGCCGCGTCGGTACCGTCAGGAAGACCTCGCGCATCACCGAGGAAATGAAGGGCACGACCATGATCGCCAGCACCAGGCCCGCGGTGAGGATGCCGATCCCCAGCGGCGGCCCCTGGAACAGCGCGCCTACGCCGGGCAGCGTCCCCAGGTTGGCGTTGAGCCACGGCGTGACGTGGGTGGTCATCACCGGCACCAGCACGAACAGGCCCCACATGCCGTAGATGATCGAGGGGATCCCGGCCAGGAGTTCGATCGCGGCGCCCACCGGGCCCCGCAGCCAGCGCGGCGCCACCTCGGTGAGGAACACCGCGATCCCGAAGCTGACGGGTACCGCGAGCGCCATGGCGATGATCGCCGTGACCACGGTGCCGTAGATCGGGACCAGCGCGCCGTAGCGGTTCTCGACCGGGTTCCACTCCGCCGAAAGGAAGAACGACAGGCCCTGCGACTGCAGCGCCTCCCTGCCGCCCCAGAGCATCGACAGGGCGGCACTGGCCAGGGCCAGCAGCACGAAGGCGACGGTGCCCACGAGCGCGTAGCGGAACCAGCGGTCGGCGCGCGCGTCGCGCTGGTCGCGTCGCGCCGGCCGGGTGCCTGCGCTGGTGGCGGCGATGGCGTTCATCGGGTGCGGTCTCGGTGGGCCGGTGCGGCGTGCGCGGGCTTACTTGAACTCGGCCGCCCAGTAGGCCTCGACCTGCGCCACCAGCTCCTCCGGCAGCGGCACGTAGTGGAGCTCGCTGGCCTGTCCGCGGCCGTTCTCGAAGGCCCAGGCGAAGAACTCGAGGGCGGCGCGGCTGCGCGCCGGGTCCTTCGGCTGCTTGGGCATCAGCATGAAATTGGTCGCGGCGATCGGCCAGGAGTCCGCGCCCGGCGCGTTGGTGATGACGAGGTTGAAGTCCGGGGCCGAGGTCCAGTCGGCCGTGCGCGCCGCGGCGGCGAAGCTGTCGGCGCTGGGTTCGACGAAGCGGCCCTCCGCGTTCTGCATCGACGCGTACGGCATCGTGTTCTGCAGCGCATAGGCGAGCTCGACGTAGCCGATGGCGCCCTTGATCTGCTGGACGTAGGAGGCCACGCCTTCGTTGCCCTTGCCGCCGACGCCCGTCGGCCAGGACACCGAGGTGCCTTCGCCGACCCGCTCCTGCCACTCCGGGCTGACCTTGGAGAGGTAGTTGGTGAAGTTGAAGCTGGTGCCCGAGCCGTCGGAGCGGTGGACGACGCTGATCTTGGCGTCGGGCAGCGCCAGGCCGGGATTGAGCGCGGTGATCGCCGGTGCGTTCCAGGCGTCGACCTTGCCGAGGAAGATGTCGGCCAGCAGCGGGCCGGTCAGCCTGAGCGCGCCCGGCTCCAGGCCCTCGATGTTCACCACGGGCACGACGCCGCCGATGGCCGAGGGGAACTGGCCCAGGCCCGCCTCCGCGAGTTCCTCGCTGGAAAGCGGCTTGTCGCTCGAGCCGAAGTCGACGGTGCCCTGCTTGACCTGGGCGATGCCGCCGCCCGAGCCGATGGACTGGTAGTTGACCTGGTGGCCGGTGGCGGCGTTGTAGTCGGCCGACCAGCGCGACATCAGGGGATAGATGAAGGAAGCGCCGGCGCCGGACACCTGGACGGTGGCGGGGCCGTCACCGGCCGGCGGGTCGTCCGCCGAGGGCTGGCACGCGGCGGCGAGCAGCACCGTGGCGAGGGCGAGCGGGAGGAATCGCAGCTTGGAAACAGTCATTGGCCGGGTCCGGTGTGGGCGGGTGCCGCATCCGCGGCTGGCCATATTTCATGATGTTTCTGTTACAGCCTCATGACACCGGTCAGTAGCTGCGGCACTGCCGGAAGCGGACCTGCCGGCCACTGCCGGGCGGCGGGGTCACCTGGATGCGCGACGATGCAAGCGCCGGGAAGCGCACGACGAGCTCGCAGACCGGGAGGAAGGGATCGCCGTCGGCGTCGCCCACGTGGACCTCCAGCGTCGACGCGCTGGTCCACAGCGTGCGCGTGACCCCGGGCAGGGTGGCGACGGTGCTCGCAAGCTCGCGGCGCTGCGCCTCGAGGGCCGCGGGATCCGGCATCGCCTCCGGCACGGTGGGGGCCGCGGCCGCCGCCGGGGCCGCCAGCGGTGCCGACGCCGGCGGCGCGGGCGGCTCGGCGCCGGGTCGGGGGCCGGGCAGGACGTAGGACACGGCGACGCCGGCGATCAGGGCCAGCAGCCAGCCCGCCAGGCTGCGCTCCCGCGCGCGCTCGGCCGACGACTCCGAAATCGGAAGCAGGGCCGATTCCGGCAGCAGCGGACGCAGCTCGGGCCACAGCGTGGCACCGTCGAGCAGCTCCACCGGCCGGCCCCGCGCCGCCCTGCGCGCGTCGTCGTCGATGCGCCCCTGCGTGACCAGGAGCCCGCCGGCCGCGCCGGCCACGCCCATGGCGGCGGTCAGGTCATTGACCGCGGCGCGACCCAGGACGAAGGCGCTGCCGTGCTTGGCCGACAGGAGCCAGCGGTCGCCGTTGCGCACCAGCGTGTAGTCGCCGTCGCCGGTCGCGGTGCCGGGGTCCACCAGGCGGTGGTAGCCGCGGCGCGAGAGGGCCTCGAGCACGACGCGGATGAACTCGCGCCAGGACATGGCCGACAGCGCGGCGATGCCGGCCGCGCTTTCATCGCGGCGGCGCAGCGGCCCGTGGGCCAGCCAAGTGATGGCGCCGCCGAGGGCGAGCGCGACCGCGATTGCCAACAGCCACTTCAGCATGGTGTCCGTCGTCCGACCCCCGGGGCAGGCAAGCATAGACGCATGCCGCCCGCGTGGCACGGGGCGGAACCGTCAGGCGAAGCGCTCGGCCAGCACGCGCCGGATCCCGGATTCGATCGGCTCCTGCATCGCGGCAAGCAGGAAGCCCAGGGTCGCCGTCACGTGCACCGCGCCCGGCTCCAGCGCGATGCGTCCCTCCACCCCTGCGCGGCTGAACTCCAGCGCGTCGCCGTCCCAGCGGCACTCGACGCCGAAGCGCTCGACCAGCGTGTCCGCCACCTGCTGCACCGCCTCGCGCGCGCGCGCGGCCGGAAGCCGGTGTGGATGGTGGATGTCGATGCCTGCCATGGCGCGTTCCGCGGGGAGGGGGGCGCATTGTCGCCGCGCGCGGCCGTCGATCCAAGCGCGCGGCGCGTGCTAGATTTCCCCGCGCATGGATACCCTCAGGCTGCGTTTCGAACCCGGCGGCGACGAGTACCCGCTGGCCGTCGGCGTGCATGGCATCGGACGCGTCGAGGGAGGAAGCCGGCTGGGTCCGGTCGATGCATCACCGCTGGTGAACTTCTGCGTCGACCGTCGCGGCGTCTGGCTGAGCGTGCCCGAAGGCACGCGCGGCGTCCACGTGAACGGCAGGCCGGTGCTGCGCATGGCGATGCTGCGGCTGGGCGACGCGGTGTTCCTGGATGGCAGCGGCATCCGCCTGGTCCCGTCGGAGCCTCCACGGCAGCCCGAGGCGGGGTTCGGCGACAGCACCGGCGAGGCCGGCGACGTGCGCGTGGTGCTTCGTGGCGTGGGCGGGCAGTACCACGGACGCAGTTTCACCCTGGAGCGCCCGCGGCTGGTCGGGCGCGCGCCGGAGTCGGACATCCGCATCGACGAGGCCGCGTTCGCCGAGCGCCACGCGAGGCTCGAGATGCTGCGCGGCGAGGTGGTCCTGCGCGACCTCGGTTCGGCCGAGGGCAGCCAGGTCAACGGCGAGCCGGTGCGCGACGCAGTGCTCCGCCCGGGAGACCAGGTCGTGTTCGACGCGCACCACCGCTTCGTGCTCGAGGCGCCACTGGGCGCGCCGCCCCCGGTGCCCGACCCCGCCGGCGATGCCGCGGCGACCGGCACGCCGCGCGCCCGGCAGGGCGGCATGCGCCTGCCGTGGCTGCTGCTGGCGGCGCTGCTGCTGGCCGGCCTGCTGGCCCTGCTACTTCTGTTCGGTGCGGGCTGACGCGGGCGCGTGCCGGCCCGACGCGCCGGCCCCGCGGCGCCGCAGCAGGCGCCAGCCAAGCAGGACGGCGAGCAGGACCACGTAGAGCAGCGGCTCGCGGAAGTCGGATTTGACGACCCACCAGAAGTGCAGCGCCGCGAGCGCCGCGCTGGCATAGACCAGGCGGTGCAGGCGGCCCCAGTTTCGTCCCAGGCGCCGCATCCAGCCGCGCGTGGACGTCACCGCAAGCGGGACCAGCAGCAGCCAGGCGGCGAATCCGACCGTGATGTACGGGCGCTTGGCGATCTCGCCCGGGACCAGCGACCACCAGCCCCGCAGGTCGAGGGCCAGCCAGGCGCTGAAGTGCAGGCAGGCATAGGCGAAGGCCCACAGGCCGAGCATGCGCCGGAAGCGCAGCAGCCGCGGCATCCCGAGCACCTGCCGCAGCGGGGACACGGCGAGCGTGAGCAGCAGAAGGCGCAGCGCCCAGAGCCCCAGCCGGTGCTCGATGGCCTTGACCGGATCCGCGCCGAGGGCGTCGATGTCGGCGCCGCTGGCGATTTCCCCGGCCTGCCAGCACAGCCAGGCCAGCGGTGCCGCCACGAGCGCATGCAGCGCGACCTTCGCGGCGACGATCCCGCGCTCAGTACCAGCGGGCAAGATCCATGCCCCTGTACAGGCCCGCGACCTGCTCGCCGTAGCCGTTGAAGGGCAGGGTCGGGATCCGGTCCGCGAACAGGCGGTTGCCGTCGCCGGCGATGCGGCGCTCGGTCTTCTGGCTCCAGCGCGGGTGGTCGACGTCGGGGTTCACGTTGGCGAAGAACCCGTATTCGCGCGGCTGCATGTCGTTCCACGCCGTGCGCGGCGCCCTGCGCGTGAACTCGATCGCGACGATCGACTTGATGCCCTTGAAGCCGTACTTCCAGGGCACGACCAGGCGCAGCGGCGCGCCGTTCTGCTGCGGCAGGGGCTTGCCGTACATGCCGGTCACCAGCAGGGCCAGCGGGTGCATGGCCTCGTCGATGCGCAGGCCCTCGCGGTAGGGCCAGTCCAGGATCGGCGCGCGCACCCCGGGCATCTGCCGTGGATCGGCGAGGCTGGTGAAGGCGACGAACCTGGCATCGGCGGTGGGCGCGAGCCGCTTGAGCACCGCCGCCAGCGGGACGCCGAGCCATGGGATCACCATCGACCAGCCTTCGACGCAGCGCATGCGGTACACGCGCTCCTCGGGCACGAGGCCGGAGAGCAGGGTTTCCAGCGGTACGCTGCCGGGCCGCGCGCATTCGCCGGACACCGCCACCGACCAGGGCGAGGTCACCAGGGTCTTCGCGGCCCGCGACGGATCGGCCTTGCCGCTCCCGAACTCGTAGAAGTTGTTGTAGCTGGTGGCGTCTTCGTAGCGGGTGCGGGTTTCCGCGGTATCGAAGGCGCCGGTGGCGGCTGCCGAGCGGGGGACGTCGACGGGCGGCGGCGGGGGTTCGGCGCCGCGGCAGCCGGCCGCGGCGATCGCCGGGAGCGCGGCCAGCGCGGTGAGGATGCGCCGGCGGTCGAGGTACACGTCCTCGCCGGTGATCGCAGACGCTCGCAGTGGGGGAGTGCGGCGGACGTGCATGGGCGGCGTCCTCGGGCGGGGAGTTCCATCCTACGCCGCGCACCACGGGCGCGGCGGTGTTGCGTTGCGGCATACTGGCTTGCCCCCAGGACGCACAGGTGAGAACGATGGCGCGCGCATTCAATTTCAGCCCCGGCCCCTCCACGCTGCCGGAGCAGGTGCTGCGCCAGGCGCGGGACACGATGCTCGAATACGGCGGCGCCGGCGCCTCGATCGTGGAGATCAGCCACCGCGGGCCCGAGTTCCTGGAGATCGCCGAACGCGCCGAGGCCGACCTGCGCGCGCTGCTCTCGATCCCCGACGACTATGCCGTCCTCTTCGTCGCCGGCGGCGCCACCACCCAGCAGGCACTGCTGCCGCTGAACTTCGCGGCCCCCGGGCAGCGCGCGGACTACGTGCTGACCGGACACTGGGGCCAGGTGGCCACCCGGCAGGCGCGTCCCTACGTCGACCTCAACATCGCCGCCAGCAGCGAGGCCGACGGGTACCGCGGCATCCCGCCGTTCGAGGAATGGCGGCTGTCGGAGGACGCCGCGTACGTGCACGTGACCGCCAGCGAGACCATCCATGGCGTCGAGTTCCGGCCGTCCGCGCCCGGTGGCCATCCGTTCCCGGATACCGGCGACGTCCCGCTGTTCGCCGACTTCAGCTCGAGCATCGCCTCGGAGCCGATCGATGTCTCCCGCTACGGTGCCATCTACGCGGGCGCGCAGAAGAACCTCGGGCCGGTCGGCATCGGCGTGGTGATCGTGCGCCGCGACCTGCTCGCGCGCGCCGGCCAGCCGCGCGCCGACATCTTCGACTACCGCCTGCAGCTGGAGGCGGGGTCGATGCTCAACACGCCGCCCACCTGGAACTGGTACGTGGCCGGCCTGACCTTCCGCTGGATGCTCGACGAGGGCGGGGTCGAGGCGTTCGCCAGGCGGAACGAGGCCAAGGCCCGCGCGCTGTATGCGGCGATCGACGGCTCCGGCGGCTTCTATCGCAACGGGGTCGACCCGGCGGTGCGTTCGCGCATGAACGTGCCGTTCCAGCTGCACGATCCGGCGCTCGACGGCCGTTTCCTGGAAGAGGCGGGCGCGGCGGGGCTGATCGGACTCAAGGGCCATCGCGTGCTCGGGGGGATGCGCGCCTCGATCTACAACGCGATGCCGCTGGAGGGCGTGCAGGCCCTGGCCGCGTTCATGGCCGACTTCCAGCGCCGGCATGGCTGAGGCGGCGCCCGCGTCGCCGCTCCACGGGCCCCGCTGCTGGGTCGCCACGCGGAGCCGGGCGCTGGACGGCGCATTCCCCGTCCCGGGTGACAAGTCGGTGTCCCATCGCGCGGTGATGCTCGCCGCGCTGGCCGACGGGACGTCGCGCATCGACGGCTTCCTCGAGGGCGAGGATACGCGCGCGACCGCGGCCATCTTCGAGGCCATGGGCGTCCGCATCGACGCCCCCGCGCATGCCCGTCGCGTCGTCCATGGCGTGGGCGTCGACGGCCTGCGCGCGCCGGCGGGGACCCTGGACTGCGGCAACTCGGGCACCGCGATGCGCCTGCTCGCCGGACTGCTGGCGGGGCAGCGCTTCGACAGCGTGCTCGCAGGCGACGGCTCGCTGTCGCGGCGGCCCATGCAGCGCGTCATGGAGCCACTGCGGCTCATGGGCGCGGCCATCGCCTCCGACGACGGCGAGCGCCCGCCGCTCCGCATTTCCGGCGGACGGAGCCTTCGTGGCATCGACTTCGAATCCCCCGTCGCGAGCGCCCAGGTGAAGTCCGCGGTGCTGCTCGCGGGCCTGTATGCCGCGGGCGTTACCCGCGTGCGCGAACCGCGCCCGACGCGCGACTACACGGAACGGATGCTGCAGGCCCTCGGCTGCCCGGTGGCGATCGAGCCGGGCGGGGCACGGCTGGCCGGCGGCTCCCGGCTGCAGGCGCGCGACATCCAGGTCCCCGGCGACTTCTCCTCGGCGGCGTTCTTCCTCGTCGCCGCGTCCCTGGTCCCCGGTTCGAGCCTCCGGCTGCACGGCGTGGGCGTCGACCCGCGGCGCACCGGCCTGCTCGGCGCCCTGCGCGCGATGGGCGCGGATATCCGCGAAAGCGGCCGACGCGAAGGTGCCTGCGGCCCGGTCGCGGACCTGGAGGTCCGGCATGCACCGCTGCGCGGCATCGACCTGCCGGAAGACCTCGTTCCCGACATGATCGACGAGCTGCCCGTGTTCGCCGTGGCCGCCGCCTGCGCCAGCGGCACCAGCCGGATCCGCGGCGCCGGCGAACTGCGGGTGAAGGAGTCCGACCGCATCAGCGCCATGGCGGGCGGCCTGCAGGCACTGGGCGTGCGCGTGGACGAAACCGGCGACGGGATGCGCATCGAGGGAGGGCGGCTGCGCGGTGGGCGGGTCGACAGCCACGGGGACCATCGCATCGCGATGGCCTTCGCCGTCGCCGCGCAGCTGGCCGACGGCGAGGTGCTGGTCGAGGACGTGGCGAACGTCGCCACCTCCTTCCCCGGCTTCGAAGCGCTTGCGAGGGACACCGGCTTCGGGCTCCGCTGCGCCTGAGGTCCGCTATTGCCGCTCGAGCCGGAAGGTCACCGGGATTTCGACCCGGGCTTCGACGGTCCGCCCATCCCGCATCGCCGGCGAGAAGGTCCACTGGCGCACCGCGTCCACGGCCGCGCGGTCGAGCTCGCGCGAGCCGCTGCGGCGGACGACCTCCACTTCGCGCGGCTGCCCCCGGGCGTCGACCAGCACGCCGACGAGCACCGTGCCCTCGGCGCGTGCGCGGTAGGCGGCCGCGGGGTAGTCCGGCTGGACGCGCGCCACCGGCTCGGCCGCGCGGTCGGCTGGAGCCGCCGCGGGCGGTGGGCGGTCGCGGGCCGGACGCCGTGCGGCCCCGTCCTCGTCGGCGCGTGCGCTGGCGGGCTCCCGCGGGAGATCGGCCGTCGATCCGGAAGGCGCGGGCAGCGCCGGCGGCTCCGGAGCGATGGCGACGGCGAAGAACCGGTTGTAGAGGAACCAGCCCAGGGCCAGCAGCGCGAGCAGCAGCACGATCCAGAGCAGCGGCGTCGCCGGACGCGGTCCGGCTTCAGGCGGCGGAGCATTCGGCGCGGGTTCGGTGGGGGGCGGATCCGGATCGGCCATGCGGGCTCTCCAGTGGCTGCCGTTGCCGGCGCCACGAGCCTTCCACAGCCGCGGTCGAGGCCGCGTATGCGCGATGGGGCTCAGCCGCCGGCGTCGAACCGGATCGGTACCGTCACCTCGCCCCCGACGGCCATGCCGTCGCGCGTTGCCGGCCGGAAGCGCCAGCGGCGGACGGCGCGCTGCGCGGCCCGGTCGAGGTCCCGGGAGCCGCTGCTCGAGGCCACGTCGACGCGGGCGGGCACCCCGCGCGAATCGACGTGGATGCGCAGCAGGACTTCGCCCGACTCGCCGCGGCGCAGCGAACGCCTCGGGTATTCGGGCTGCGGAGAGCTCACCGGCACCGGCGCGCTGGTCGCGGACGCGGCCGTGGGGGACGGAACGTCCGGCGCCGGCTCACCGCCGTCCCCGGCCATGCGGGGATCCGCGGCGGACGGCGGCGGGGCACGGCGCTCGGGTTCCTCGAGGCGCGCGCCCGCGGCGGGGCCGGCCGGGATCGGCTCGCCCGCCAGTCCCGGCGGCGGTGGCGCCGGCAGCGGCTTGAACACGGGGGCCGCCGCGGCGGGCGCCTGTTCGTCGGCGCGGTAGGGTTCGGGCGGCCCCGCGCGCTGCGACAGCCACAGCGCGAGGAACAGCGCCAGCCCGATCGCGAGGCCGGCGGCGATGATCCACCAGCCGCGACCGGTCGGGGCGAGCAGGAGGCGGCGTCTTGGTTCTGCAGGCATGTTCGGCGGATTCCGTCGGCGTGGCCCGATTCTGCCATGCCCCGCCGGGCAATCCCGGACGCGACACGCGATAATCGCGGGCCAGCCACTCGACGAAACCCCGCGATGCTCGATCCCAGCCTTTTGCGCCAAGACCCCGCCGCGCTGGCCCTGCGCCTGCGTGAAACCCGTGGATTCGAACTCGATGCCCGCGTGCTCGAGCGGCTGGAGTCCGAGCGCAAGGCGCTGCAGGTGCGTACCCAGGAACTGCAGAACCTGCGCAACACGCGCAGCAAGGCGATCGGCCAGGCGAAGGCGCGCGGGGAGGACACCGCGCCGCTGCTGGCCGAGGTGTCCGGCCTGGGCGAGGAGCTCAAGGCCTCCGAGGGACGGCTGGAGGGCATCCGCGCCGAGCTCGAGGCGATCGCGCTGGGCCTGCCGAACCTGCCCGACGACAGCGTGCCGCGTGGCAGCGACGAATCGCAGAACGTCGAGCTGCACCGGTGGGGAACGCCGCGCGCCTTCGACTTCGAGGTGCGTGACCACGTCGACCTGGGTTCGCGCCATGGCTGGCTGGACGGCGAGGCCGCCGCGCGGCTCTCCGGCGCGCGCTTCACGGTGCTGCGCGGCCAGCTCGCCCGCCTGCACCGCGCGCTGGCGCAGTTCATGCTCGACCTGCACGTCGGCGAACACGGCTACCAGGAAACCAACGTCCCGCTGCTGGTCAATGCCGAGGCCATGCGTGGCACCGGCCAGCTCCCCAAGTTCGAGGAGGACCTGTTCTCGACCGTGGTGGGCGAGGGCGAATCCGCCTCCAGGCGCTACCTGGTGCCGACCGCCGAAGTCCCGCTGACCAACCTCGTGGCCGGCACGATCCTCGACGGCGCGTCGATGCCGCTGCGCATGACCGCGCACTCGATGTGTTTCCGCGCCGAGGCGGGGAGCCACGGCCGCGACACCCGCGGCATGATCCGCCAGCACCAGTTCGAGAAGGTCGAGCTCGTCTCGATCGTGCGTCCGGCCGACAGCGACGCCGAACACGAACGCATGACGCGCTGCGCCGAGGTCGTGCTGGAGCGCCTCAGGCTTCCCTACCGCCGCATGCTGCTCTGCTCGGGCGACATGGGCTTCGCCGCGCGCAAGACCTTCGACCTGGAAGTGTGGATCCCTTCGCAGCAGGCCTGGCGCGAGATCTCGTCCTGCTCCAACTGCGGGGACTTCCAGGCGCGGCGCATGCTTGCCCGCTGGCGCAACGAGGACACCGGCAAGCCCGAGCCGCTGCACACGCTCAACGGTTCGGGCGTCGCCGTGGGCCGCGCCCTGGTCGCGGTGATGGAGAACGGCCAGCAGGCCGACGGCTCGATCGTCGTCCCGGACGTGCTGCGGCCATACATGGGCGGGGTCGACGTCATTTCCTGAGCCCGCAGGCCAGTCCGCGTTCCATTCGGCGGGTATGGTGCACGTCTGGCTGCCTCTTTGTTCCGTTCATGTCCTGTTTTGTTGCAAATGCAACCGTTAAGTGATCAAATTGACGGCCATTGTTCCAACAGGAGGCGCGGCGATGCAGGATCTGAACGATCTCTATTACTTCGCGATGGTGGTCGACCACGGCGGATTCGCGGCGGCGGAGCGTGCGCTGGGCATCCCCAAGTCGCGCCTGTCCCGCCGCATCAGCCAGCTCGAAACGGAGCTCGGGGTGCGGCTGCTGCAGCGTTCGACGCGTCGCTTCGCCGTGACCGACGTCGGCCAGAGCGTCTATCGCCACACGCAGTCGATGCTGGCGGAGGCGACGGCCGCGCGGGAGGTGGTGGACCGCCTGAGCGCGGAGCCGCGCGGCATCGTGCGGGCCAGCGTCCCCGTGGGGCTGGCGCAGCAGCAGATGCCGCAGCTGCTTCCCGAGTTCCTTGCCCGCTACCCGCAGGTGCGCGTGCAGATGCACGTCAGCAACCGCCGCGTCGACGTGATCAACGAAGGCTTCGACGTCGCCATCCGCGTGCGCAACAAGCTCGATGACGACGGCAGCCTGGTGATGCGCAGTTTCGGCCAGATCCAGGAGCTGCTGGTGGCCAGCCCCACCTACCTCGACCGCGCCGGCCGCCCGAAGACGCCCGAGGAGCTCAACGACCACACCACGATGACGATGAGCGAAGACGAGGTCCGCCAGCGCTGGGAACTGCAGGGCAATGACGGCGAGGTGCGTCGCATCGACCTCAAGCCGCGCGTGGCCGGCGGCGACTTCCCGATGCTGATGTCACTGGCGCGCCAGGGCCTGGGCATCACCATGCTGCCGGAAACGCTGTGCGCGGAGGCGGTGCGCGCGGGCGAGCTCGAAGTCGTGCTGCCGGACTGGCGGCTGCCGCAGGGCATCGCGCACCTGGTGTTCGCTTCGCGCCGCGGCCTGCTGCCGGCGGTGCGGGTGTTCATCGACTTCCTCGCCGAGAAGCTGCCGCCGCTGATCGAGGCTTCGCGCCTCGACTGCCAGAACTGCGCGCGCGAAGAACAGGCCGCCGTCTGACGCGGCGCGCGCCGGATCGCATCGCAGGCGTGCGACAATCGCCTGCCGCAGGTAGGCTAGATATGCTACACTAATTGAAAAATAGGGGGGCTTGTGGTAAAATCACAGGTGGAAGAGTGGCCGAGTGGTTGAAGGCGCACGACTCGAAATC
>LSQX01167462.1_pt1 | contig 14008 bp, 7 predicted proteins | sample 654561 | NCBI WGS metagenome assembly LSQX01 (sample SAMN04489861, study PRJNA283612) | anaerobic digester metagenome | isolation source: 4 biogas reactors fed with cattle manure at either 37C or 55C with and... | place: Denmark: Kongens Lyngby | collected 2014
ATTGCCTGGCGGCACCGGACCTCTTGTATCAACACAGAAAACTCAGGCAAAAGTACGGCGAATGCGCCGTTTTGGGAAGGATTGAATGGTCCCCGGAGATCTCCCTCTCGCCTGAACTTAAAGACCTTGCAAACGAGTATTGCTTTCCCTATAAAAAAATAACCAGTCCCGCCAACGTGCCCTTTCACTATTTTATCACCGGCAACCTTTCAGCGCCTTTGCCGGAGGTAATAGCAGCAGGAGGGTTTGACGAACATTTTCGGGATGCTGCCTGCGAAGACATTGAGCTGGGCTTCAGGCTCCAGCGCCGGGGGCTGCTGCTCCGCTACAATCCCGCGGCCCTAGCCTTTCATTTACATAAACTTGACTTTGACCAGCTCTGTAACCGCCAGCTAAAAGCCGCTTATTGGTTTCAAGCTTTTGCAGCCAAACACCCGGAGGCTGCGGCACGCCTTCATGGAATACTGGCCTGCAAAGACGAATTTCCTCTTTTAGAAAACAAAAAAGCCCTGCAGATCATCCTGAAATACATGATGTACAGGGGAACAAAAGCGGGCAGAAGGGATTTTTTCGCAGAAGTAATATCCCATCCTGAATAATTATGCAAGTTTCTTTAACATTTCCAGGGAAGAGAGCATTTTCCCTGTTCCCATGGCCACACTGTCCAGCGGGTTCTCCGCCAGGGATACAGCAATTTTTGTTTCCTTAGTGATAGCCCGATGGAGGTCCTTTAAAAGAGCGCCCCCGCCGGTCATAATGATTCCATTTGCGATTATATCGTTTATCAGTTCTACAGGAGTAGCTTCAAGAGTCTTTTTTATAGCTTGAATAATAGATGCAACCAGTTCGGAAAGCACATCTGTAATTTCCCAGGAATCCAGTATAAGTTTTCCAGGCATCCTTCTCATCAGATCTGTTCCTCTGACCTCCAGTTGCTGCTTACCCGGCGTATGCAAAGCTGAACCGATTTTAATTTTGACCTCTTCCGCTGTTCTTTCCCCTACCAGGAAGTTGTATTTTTTTCTAATATAGTGCCGGATCGCACTATTAAACTGCTCTCCGCCCAGTCTTACGCAGTTTTTACTTACAATGCCGCCCAGGGTTATAACTGCAGCTTCAGAAGTACCGCCTCCGATGTCTACCAGCATATTTGCTTCATTTTCCTCAATGGGCAAATTGATTCCCAAAGCCCCGGCAATGGAATTTTCAACAAGATATACCGCCCTGGCTCCTGCCTGCCTGACAGCTTCCAGGACCGCCTTTTTTTCAATTTCTGTAACATCCAGGGAGACGCTGACCACCGCTTGCAGCGGAAAGGGAAAACGCCTGGGGTAAACCCTGGAAATAAATTCCCGGAGCATTTTTTTGGTGATGTCAAAATTGGATACAACTCCATCACGCATTGGCCTTATGATGGCGATATTTTCGGGAACACGGCCAATCATTTTTTGTGCCCCTGTCCCAACATCCAGCACCTGACCTGTATCCTTCCATACGGCTACAACGGAAGGTTCTTTTAAAACAATCCCTCTTCCCTTTACATAGATAAGAGTATTGGCTGTGCCCAGATCAATACCGATCTTCCTGGAAAAAAACCACGAAGTGGATAGCATAAAAGATTTTCTTCCCTTCAAAAACACTTCCTATTAATTGAAATTATACCATCTGTACATATGGAAGCAACGAGTAAATATTACCACAAATTGTAATATAAGGATTCCTGCAGGATAATTGGTTTTTGCGGAAAGTAAGCGCGGAACAGTCTCCAAAGGGAGAAACGGACGGTCTCCAAAGGGAGAACGGGGAGAACCCGTACTCCCTAAAGTTTATGTACCTTGCGAAGTAAAATGGGACCGTCCATAATTGCCCAATAGAATTTTAGGCTGCGAAAGATCTGTTGCCAGGCTAAACAGCTTGCTTTTTGGGCATTTTAATAAAAAATGTTAATACTATACTGGCAATACAGAGTAATGCAGCGATAAGATATGCAGAAAAATACGTTCCGGTCAGGTCACGCACAAGGCCGCCGATAAGCCCTCCAAATACCCCGCCTGCACCCCAGGCAACAAAAACCAGGCCGTAATTTACTCCTAAATTTTTGACCCCGAAAAGTCCTGCTGTCATGGCAGGAAATACGGAAAGGCATGCCCCGTAACAAAAACCTGCAACGACAGTTCCAATTAACAGTAATATAAGGGTGTTGTAAGTACTAAAAAATAAGAAATTAACCGCCTGAAGTGTAAAAATAATAAATAATGTACTGGTTCTGCCTATTTTATCGAACATTACCCCTCCGAGGATTCTTCCACCGGCATTAAAAATAGCAAGAACGGCAACCAGTAGAAAACCGAGAGATAAGTTCGCTTGCTCCAGGGCGATACTGGAAAGCTGCCCGATTACCATTAAACCTGCCAGAGCTCCAAAACAGAACATAAACCAAATAATATAAAATTGCGGTCTTCTAATCATTTCGTACCATTCAAATTCCTGGCCGGAGCTATCTTGTTCCTTTTTTTTAATATTGGCAGAATGTGTTCCCTCCGGAATATAATTGTCAGGAGGATTGCTGACAAACTGAACCAGCACCAGAATTATTACCATAAAAGCTATACCGAGAATCATAAACGTTTTGGACATCCCCATAGAGGAGAGCAATGAGCTTGAAAGTGGAGCAGCGTAAACAGAAGCCAGGCCAAAACCGCTGACAACCAGCCCGGTTACCAATCCTCTTTGTTGAACACCAAACCACTTAATAGCCGGGGGGGTAGTTGAGGAATAACCCAGCCCCATCGCCGTGCCAAAGAAAACCCCAAAAAAAATAGCAAGTCCCGTAATGCTTAAAAAGAAAGAGGAACCTATTAGCCCAACTCCGGCAAAAATGGCCGAGGCTATGATCACTACCCGGGGTCCAAGCTTATCCTGCATTCGCCCGCCAGGAACCATTAAAATAGCAAAAATACCGCAGGCGATCATGTATGGAATCTGTGAGCTTATTGCTGTCCACCCCATAACATCTTTCAAGTACTGCGCTATAATGCTCCAGGAATAAAGGATGCCCAGAGCGAGGTTGATCCCCATTCCTGCAAATGTCACTTGCCATCCCCTGTTCGTTTTTCCTTTTACTTGAACTGAGCTACCTAAAGTGCTTTCCGTTTTCATACGGCTACTTCTCCTTTCTAAAACTCAGGCTTTTTCTTTGTAAATGGTAAAGTCAAATGGAGAATTGTTCCACATAATTCGGGCATGATCCCCTCTTATTAACCCCCCCCTTTATTTAACAAAATTACCTCTGTTAAAAATTGCCCGTATTATTTTAATATTACATCTCCTCATCAAAAAAAACAACCTTTGTTTAAAATTATTATAAATACAGTCAAAATCCGATATAACTGTAGATAACGCCAATGTCTATCCGGAAAAGTATGCCGACAGCAATATGCTACCTGCCTGGGCAAGGAACCCATATGCTTCATGTATTAAAAACGGTATAATACAAGGATACAATAATGCGCTCAAGCCAAAAGAAAACATAACAAGGGCGGAAGCTGCCGTAATCATCCGGAAGGATGCTGATTAACCGAACCGGATAAACGCTGACGCCGGCTGTAAAAATGTCAGTTACGCTTAAAATCATTTTTCCTCAATAGAAGCAGCCGCCTGCCCCTAAAAACTGCATCCCTGCCGTATCTTTGCCGCAGCATATCCAGAACCGGGGTGATTTTTTCTTCCCCCGGATCCCCGCCGGGTATCAGCGAGAGCTGGCGTTCCCTTTCCAGCCCTGAAGCCCTGATACCAACCAGGCGCCAGGGAGGGTTCCCGCAGCAGCGGGTGAAAAGATCGACAACGGACTTAAAGATTTTTTCATCGCTGGCCGTGGCTTCGGGCAGGGTAAGGGACCTTGTTTTTATGCTCAAATCGGGAAATTTAAGCTTCAGGCCGACGGTCCTGGCTTTAAGCCCTTTTGAGCGCAGGCGGTAGCCGACCTCCGAAGCCAGGTCGAAGAGGACGGTCAGGATATAATCCTTTTCGTGGATATCCTGCGAAAAAGTGATCTCCTCCGATATCGATTTGCGCCCGGCATTAAGTTCCAGCTTTCTGCTGTCCCGGCCGGAGGCATATTCTTTGAGCTCTGCGGCTGCAGCTGCGCTGCCGGCAATGCTTTTTAAGGCCTCCAGCGGGAAAGACGCCAGCTCGCCCACAGTCTTTATGCCGAAGGCATTCAATTTCCGCTCTGTCACAGGCCCTGCTCCCGGCAGAAACCTTACGGGAAGCGGCCATAAAACCTTCTCCACATCCTCAGGATAAAGAGCTCTGATACCGTCCGGCTTGGCCAGAGAGCAGGCGATTTTGGCCAGAAGCTTGTTGATGGAGACCCCAATGCTCAGCGGCAGGCCTAGCTCCTCCCGGACAGCAAAGCGGATCTTTCGGGCTGTCTCCAGGCCGGTACCTGCTCTTACGGCAAGGTATGCTTCGTCGATGGAGACCTGCTCGATGTCGGGGGTAAACCTGCCGAATATCTCTATTACCTGCTCCGATACTTCTTTATACCTGGTCATGTTTACAGGCAGGACTATCGCTCCGGGGCAGAGTCCCAGGGCCTTTTTCATCGGCATGGCAGACCTTACCCCGTACTGTCTGGCCTCGTAGGAGCAGGTGGAGACAACGCCCCGGGAGTCGGGATCGCCGCCCACGACGACGGGCCTGCCTTTAAGCTCCGGGTTGTCCAGCTGCTCCACGGAGGCAAAGAAAGCATCAAGGTCGCACAGGAGAATATCATTATTGATTAGTCTTTTATTCATTCTCAAAACCATGGCTGGTGAACTTAAGGGTTTGGCTATTCTCGGTGACGGTCCGCACTACATGGTCCGGTACGCCATCGGGGATCTCTACTTCTATCTCCATTGTTACTTTTACCTTGGCGCCAACCAGACCTTCGAGATGGACAATTACCTCTTCAGCGATACGGCTGGCGTCACGTCCCACTCGGGTAGAATTAAGCACCACGCTGCCGTAAAAACGCTTTGGTCTGGGTGGCTCAGCCGGCTCAGGGGAGGGTGAGGATTCCGACGTAGTAAATGATGAGCCGGGATGGATAGGCCCGGCTGTTCCCACATCGCCAGGCACAACTGTGGAGCCACCAGGAGCTGGAGGCTGCGGCACAGCTTCCGCATTAAGCTGCTTTCGTGCCGCTTCCGGCTTGACAAGCAGCCCGGGAGCATCACTGTCCGGAATGGAGAGGTGCTGCAACGAGCGCAGGCCCCGGTAGCGGCCGGTTGACTCGTCATAGCCCTCAGCATAGGCAAAAGCATCCTGTTCCCATGTCAGCAACGCCACTCCATCACGGATGGCTGCGAGCAGCACCTCAGAATTTTTTAAACGGGGCAGGTAAAGGTAACGGGCAAAGTCCTCCACGAGTTGTTTGATAGCCACATGGTCGCCCCGCCACAGCGGTACTCGATCAAGCTCCATACGCAGGCGCGTTGCTGCAAAGCTTGTTACCAACAGTTCATCATTGCGCAGCTTGCGGCTGGCCCGCACAGCGAGGGCCTCCTGGCCGACAAGGCGAAAAGCCTGCCACTCTATATCCCCCTGTGGTGAATCCTGCACCGGTACCAGCAGCCACTGGTAGGCTTCCGGAATGCGTGCCGTTACAATACTATCTGCGGACAGCCTCTGCGTTTCAGCTTGCTTCACCTGGTAGTGAGAAAGGTCAAGAGTTTCTTTTTCGCTGAGAATAGATTCCCAGGCAAGATAGTAACGCACCGCCTCGTCCAGGTCTTGCAGGCGGGTACTGTCGACCGCCAGAAAAACCAGAGTGTTGCGATAGAGGCGTGGTGCATTGCCGCGCCTTTCCAGAATGGATTTTGCTGCAGTCAATGCGGGACAGTTCGGTTGTTTGCTGTACGGATAATCAATGCCCAGAACCACAAGGCGGGCATCCATATCATCAGGTATATCTTGTCCAGTCGCAGGAAAGGGATGTATACGGCTTAAATCGCCGGTTTTACGGATATCGAGCCGGAGCCGCTTTTCTACTTCCTGGGCTACCTTATCGGGATCCCGCTTGAACTGCTCGGCCCGGTCTTCGGCCAGTTTGGTCACTGTAGGCTGGGTCGAGTACCAAAAACGGGGGCCATCCTGATAGAGATAGGTAGCGCTGCCGGCTAGACGCCGCAGAGCATCACCAAAAACAGCAGATGACTCACCCGGCATAACACAACCCAGTTTGATGCGCCGGTCCTCCAGACCCCGGTTGGCTGCTGTGGGGGTAGGAGCAGAACCCAGGTAAATAGTGCGGGCTACCCGGCGACAGGCGGCAAGCTTGCCAAGATTAGGCAGACTGGAATCAATATGCAGGGGGAGTGAATTGGGACCATCCACGTCTTTGGCGATGACCGGGATCCAGTTATCCGACAGGTAGCGGGTGAGTTCAAACTGCACTCGCGGGTCGTCAATGGGAATAGTGGAGGGCATAATAAGGGGGTTACGGTCACCTTTCTCCCAGAGGCTGTGAATTACCGCCGCCATCAGGCGCAGCACACCCCGTGTACGCTGGAACTTGGCCAGTGTAGACCAGTCTGTGTATAGACGATCGAAAACTTCCGGGTGGATGGGATACGCTGCCTGAAGGCGTCTTTCGTAATCCCCCTCCCGGCATTCCGGCGGGAATTCCTGTTGTTGGGTGCGGTAGAGGTCGCAGAACGTACGTACCACCATATCCCGATTGACGAATTGGGAGCGATCTACCAGAGGCTCGAAGAGGCGCCGCCGCACAATTTCAAAACCCTCCTCCGCACTAGCCGGCCGCCAGGAGGATTCCACACGGCCAATAACATTGCGCAGGCGCTCCAGGGCTTCCCGTCCTCGCTGACCTCCCACCTCTGCATCGTCTGCTTGTGTATGAGGTGAACTGGCAACGTCAGAGGCGGGCAAGCTAATTACCAGCAAGCATTGCCGCGCCAGCTTGGCCGACTCGGTAAGGACCTGGGCAAAGCTAAACTGGGTCTCAAAGCTGCCCGCCGGCAGATCGCTCTGGTCGTGAAGCTGCCGGGCATAGGCTACCCATTCGTCAATTAAAACCAGGCAGGGGCCATATTCGTTAAAGAGGTCCCTTAAAACGTCACCGGGGCTTGTCGCTCGTTCGTCATCCAGCCGTACCCGCTCATAAGCCTTTCTGCCTCCAAGCTGCCAGGCCAATTCCCCCCATAGGGTATGCACTACTGTGCCATCATCCTTGGTAACGGGGCTGCCGGGTGATATTTTATTGCCCACCAGCACGACGCGCCGCACGGAGGGAAGGGTTGTCTCTTCCGCCTCTTTCATGACGATGTCTATACCCGGCAGTTCTCCGTGGTTTATGCCGGAAAAGAGATGATAGAGGGCCAGCATGGAGTGGGTTTTACCGCCGCCAAAGTTGGTCTGTAGCTGGACGACCGGATCGCCACCAGCTCCGGTAAGACGCTGCACAGCACCGATCAGCAGCCGCTGCAGGCTCTCCGTAAGGTAAGTACGGCGAAAAAATTCTACCGGGTTGCGGTATTCATCAGGCCCTTCGCCCAGGTGAACCTGCCAGAGGTCCGCGGCGAACTCGGCCTGCTGGTAACGGCCTCCGGCCACATCCCGATGGGGGGTGACCACGTCTCGCCAGGCTTTGAGCTGGCGTGCTGCCAGGCTCTGCACGGCTGTGCCGGCGCTCTTGCGTTTTTCGTTGCGCACCTGCTCGTCAAAGCGGACGCGCAGAAGCTCCATTTTCATCTTTTCAATATCATTTGCCTGCGGCGCAGAGATGGCCGTAAGCAGGCGGGCTGCCGAGTCCAGAGCCCGGTATGTATCGTCACTGGAGAAGGCTTCCTGGTGTGCCCATTTGTTGCGCACCTCCCGCAGCTCGCTTACCAGGCTGCGCTCTGCATGTCCCAGAGTCTGGCGAAAAACTTCGTTCCACTGCTCCCACATTACCCGCAAGATTGCCGCCACATCAAGATGTGGCTGTTCCTGGTCCTCCGGCCAACTCAAATCACCGGGCCAGCGCTCCGTCACTTTGGTAAGCCAGTATTTGCCGAAATGGGCTGCCAGCTCCCGCTCCATAAAAGGAGCCAGTCCGTTTTTCAACAGTTCCATCGACTTGCCGACACGTTCATAGTTCGTAATGGCCATAGCTTACTCCTCGTAAATAATATTTTGCTGCCTGTACATATTATCTTTTAACTCCTGGGCCAGACGGGCAATTTCAGGCCCGCTCTGCACCAGCCCGTTGTAGGCCATCGCTTCCTGCGCCCATTTTTTACGTTCACAAACAGTGTAAAGGCGGTAGGCCAGTTCCCGGGCAGTGTCGGCCCGGGTGCCGAGTTTGGCCATCAGTGCAGCTGCAGTAGATTCGCTGTGCTCCAGTGCCCGTATCAGTTGGTGCACCATTTCCCAGACAGTAAGGCGAAGGTCACTATGCGGATCCCAGACTTTCGATAGCTCATCGGGACGAAGCAAACGCACCTTTCCCCCTTTGGATGAGATAATGCCCGCCTGTGCCATCCCCTGTACACTGGTATTCTTAGCCTTGGAGAGGGTTTCGGCCACGCCGTATTCACCCTCGTTAAAACCATACTGTTCGAACCAAGCCAAGGCCCAGCGTGTATCCGCGTCAAAGCTTCCTTCCTGTTCGGCCAGCACTTCGTCGAGGATCTGATTGATAAGAGCCAGCGCCTCCCGCACTGTTACAGCTTTACCTTCGGCATCAAGGACTCGTGAGTAACGGGTGTAGACCGCCATGCCGGGGCCAATGGCCGCCTGGGCCAGGTCCACTGGGGCGATGTTGCCTCGTTGTAGGTTGGCGAGTGCCGCCGGTAATTCGGTTTTTAGGGCTTTAAGAAATTCTCGGCGCGTAGCGGTGGGTGCATCGGCAGGGCGTTTGCGGCAGACGAGAACGATGCTGGAGGCGAGCGCGCCAACGTTTTTTTTGAGGTTGCCTGTATATTCAGTACGTACTGGCCAAGTGCCACTGATTGTAAAACCAGCGTGGATAACCGCTTCGAGAAATGTCTCCCATCCTGTGCTAGCAGTGCCTATATCGCTATTGCTTTCCGACTGTTTAAATGCATAGTAGATAGTCACTGGGAAGGTTGGGTGGGCCTGTTCAGCGAGGCGTTGCATGGCTCTAGCCATTCCCTCTAGAAAAAAGGCCTCCGCCTTTTCCTTACTATCATGCCGGTAAGAAGAGGCAATTAGCTCCTCTGTTTTGGGCACGGTAAGCGTGACAAAAAGTTCTGGAAAAATTTGCTTTAGAGAAAGGCGAAGCCAAATATAAAAAAAATCGGAAAGATCTGCATAGGCTATATTATCATAGTATGGGGGATCCGTAGAAATAACTTTTTCTTTGCTTATTAATTGAATAGTTGCATTAGCTTGATTTGCTTTTCCTTCTGTTGAGGTTGGTACTAAGCAAAGTTGTCGTTCTGCTTGGTAAATACCGGACAGAAAATTTCCAGATGAATCACTAAAGGGGTTAGCTTCAGCATAATCCCAAACCATCGGTAACGCTTGTCTCCCAAATGTACTTGTAACAGTATCACGGCCAGAGTGCCAAGAACAAAATGAAGACCAATAGTTGGCACCTTTATCTATTGCAAATGCTAAATACACTCTTACTGCATCGACATAAGCTGACAAGATATTGCCTCTTTCGAAAAAGGAATTTTTTATATCTGAAAGACTTGTAACTAATACATCATTTTTCACCAGTTCACTTGCTTCTTGAACCAGGCTGGAAAAAGTCTTCAGTGCTACGAGTTGGCGATTGGTAAAAATATCACCCCAAGTGAAGAAACCATATCCTCTTCCACTTACAAGATCGCGGGTGTTGCGGTTCATCTCTTGTTCGGGTTTCCATTCCGGTTTTACCTGCATTGCTATCGTTTCATGCTCTAAAGTTGGCTCAATATATACTCTTCCACGCTCACCCTCTGCTACTATAGCTATGAGCCGCACTCCAATACGACCGGCCATACTTTCGGTTTTAATATATGTGTCATTAATCGGCGTTCCGGACATCAAACATTTAAAATTTGCTCCCCTGGAAAGCTTTGTCCCCTTCTTAACTTCTTCTACATTATCCGGCTTCCCCACCTTTACCGTAAATCTATAACTATCGCCTTCAATAATTGGCTCTATATAAGCCTCTTTCCCCTTCCTCGTAGATAACATAAACGTAGAGGCCAACGGCACGTCCATATGGGCAAAAGCCGGGTTGGGGCTCTTTACCGTGCGTGCCCAGATCCAGGCAATAACGGTGAGTTTTCGCCCAAGATGTGGCTTTAAATCCGGGCGGGGGTTTTCCGGGTTATTGACCATTTCTTCCGTGATCTCCACCTTGGGGTAGAGGTGGCCGATACGCTTCTCTGCTTCATCTCGCATCCATTTCCCGTAATAGCGTACATCTTCGGCCAGACCCTGCGCCCCCTTCCAGGTCTGCTTAAAAAACTCCTTCTTTTCCCGGGCTTCAGGGTTTACAGGGGGCATTCCGGCAAACTTGGGCGGGATCTCGATCATGGCTTTGTTGATAAGCACGGCCACCGGGTTGAGATCGCTGGCATAGGCTTCCAGCCCGAGCCGCTGTGCCTCCAGCGGCAGCGATCCGCCCCCGGCGAAAGGATCATGAAAAGCAGGCAGTTTGTAACGGTCATAGAGTTCCTTAGCACGGGGATGGTCAGCGTTCTCAGCACAGGTGCGCCTCCAGGATTGCCAGATTTCGTCCCTGGCCCGCTGTAGCACTTCCTCGTTGGTGGTATTTTCCCAGAGGACCAGGTCCTCAATAATCTTAAAAAGGCGTTCCCGCTCCAGTTCGGCCAGGATCTCGTCCAGGGTCGGTTCCGGACCAGGATCCGGTGCGGGGATGTTGGATTTAGCAGCCAGATCGTAGATCAGTTTGGCTTCGTCCCAAATTTTTTTACGTGCATTCAGGACCGATTCGGCCTTGCGCCGCCGCTTGGCATCGCTGCGCAACTCATCCACATAGGTTGAAGGGTCGTCCACCATTTGAGCAAAGATTACAGCCCTTGCCGCGGCCAGGGGACGCCTCGCCCACCAAAGATGCAATGTGCTCGGATGCCCGTGGCGGATGGATTTCTCCCGGGCAGAGGCCTTGTTGATAGCATCGAGCGGCAGAGCAACCTCAATTAATTTCTTTTTGTTCATGCCTTTGTTTCCTTCTCATTATTGTCCTATTTTGCTTACTGCTATTTTAGCATATTATGGCTTTAAGTGTATCATTTATATGTAATAACACAACATGCCCTTCCTATAGAAACCATTCCATTATTTTGCTATAATTAAGATGAGGTGATATATTTATGGGTTTAATTGACGAACGGATAAGCGTTGATCAAAAAGTATGTCACGGCAAGGCCTGTATCAAGGGTACAAGAATTATGGTGTCGGTGGTCCTTGATAATTTGGCTGCAGGAAAAAGTATCGAAGAAATCCTTCAGAATTACCCATCACTGGATATTAACGACATTCGTGCAGCGATTGCCTATGGAGCATTGTTGAGCAAGGAAAGAACTATTGTTTTACCATGAGCAACGGAAAATTCAAGTTTAAAATTGATGAAAATTTACCAATAGAAGCTGCAAAAATCTTTACACGGTTTGGTTATAACGCAGAAACCGTGTTAGATGAAGAATTACTAGGATCTAGTGATGATGAATTATTTCAAATTTGTAAAAAGGAAAATAGAATCCTTATAACCTTTGACCTTGATTTTTCTGGTGTTCGTACTTATACCCCCGGTGCTCATCCAGGTGTTATAGTAATAAGGCTTGACGATCAATCGGTTGATGCAACGTTATCAGTAATAAATAAAATAATTTCAACTTTTAAAGAAGAGACCCCTTACGGTAAGCTGTGGATAGTTGAGGAAAAGAGAATTCGCATTCGGAATAACGAATAATAAAACAACTTTTGCCTATCTTAGCTTTTAATCTCAACTTCCATCTCTAATTTACCCTTTTAAACTACCAACCCTCAATTATTCACCGCCAATGTCAATTAGGTTCGCTGGCCCTAGCCAGTAGCTCAGCGAAACTGTAGTTGACGCTCGTTACTCCAAAATCGGGCTCACGCTGGAAGGGGCGGCGCAGGTAATGGGCACGGTGCCCGTTGTTTTCCATAAACTCGACGATGGCAAGGATAAAGTCGTCCGGTTTATTAAGTGAGTAAAGGATCTCATTGCGGGTGACGGTGATGGTCTCCGCACCGGAGATTCGTCCTTTGACCTCAATGAAGCGCAGCTTCCCAGTATGCGGATCCCGACTTTCGATGTCGTAACCGAGCTTTTCATATTCTCTGTCCACAGGTTCAAAGCCAAGGGAGCGCTCTAGCTCCATAATAATTTGACGGGCACGGGCAGCCACGGCCTGGGTGTTGACAATATGTGCAGGGACCAAGGAGGGGGTTCCCATCATTTTGGCGATAAAACCCATAGGGACCACAACAAGTCCGCCAAGAACCACTGGCGGCAGGGCAGAGATCTGAGCTTCCAGGTCAAGCTGTTCCATACGCTTTTGCAGGCGGACCTGGAGTTCATCAGCCCGGCGGCGCGCTTCCTGAGAGTTTAAACGGGCACCCTGTTTGCCGGCCTGTTCCTGCAGCTTTAAATCAGCGGCCCGGTGATCCCAGTAGCTGATCTCCTTAGTAAGCCGGTCCTTAACAGCGGCGCGGGTTTTGGTGATCCATTCCAGACGGCGAGTTTTTATTTCTTCCAGATGTCCGGGCACTACCCGGGAGATAGCGTAACTCTGGGCTTTTTGCTCCAGTTCACGGGTAATCCAGGCACAAGCAGGGAGGCTCAAGATTGCTTCTATGTCCGGCTCATCCGGTTTAAGAGGCCGGTAGTCCAGATAAGGGGCAAAGTGCAGGTGACGTGTATTGCCTGCCTCATCCAACTCCACATAGAGCATGCGCCTGGAGATGACGCGCCGGTCACCGGTGCGGGTAATACCGGCATCCTGGATCGCGTGTTCCATATAGAAAAGCACCCTGGGATCTTCGCCCGGGTCCCGTTCATCTACCAGCACGGTGCCGCGGCGTAAAAGATCGCGATGGCGTTCCAGTATCAAGTCGATAGTGGCATCGAGCAGAGGGTGGCCGGGACAGACGAAAGCAGCTGGCGGTTGCCCCTGGGGTGCAATAAGTGACTTTTCAAAAACAATGCGCTCATAGCGGGGGAGTACCGGCTCTCCTACCCCCATAAGACGGTCCCGGTTACGAATCAGGGCAGGGACATGAGTTACTTCATAGCGGCGCGGCTCCCGCTGCCTGACAGTGCCCCCAAGATGGCGAAATGCCTCGAGGAAAAAAGATTCTATATAATGGGGCTGCAGACGCCGCGCTTCAGCCCGTTCCATCTCCTCGCGAACACGACGCACATTGCTTATATCCATAACATCATGAACAAGAGCGCGCTCTTCAAAGAGTTCTTGCAGTTGTTCCAGGTCAAAGGCATCGGCGACAATCCGGTTGAGCCGGGAGCGTACCTCCGCTGCTTCGCCATAACGGATGGCTTCGATTAAAAGATCCCGGAGCGGTTTGCCCTCAAACTGCAGCTTGCCCAGCACGTCGAATACCTGGCCGCCGAGGGCCTTGCGAGCATCTTCAAGCTTTTCCAGCAATGTGCGGTAAACATCACCTTCCCGGGTTTCATCTGCCACCAAGTTCCAGAGGTGGCAGACCTCTGTTTGACCGATACGGTGAATACGTCCGAAACGCTGTTCAATGCGATTGGGATTCCACGGCAGGTCATAGTTGACCATGAGGTGGGCGCGCTGTAGGTTCATGCCTTCGCCCGCGGCATCCGTCGCCAATAAAACGACTGTCCCGGGGTCATGGGTGAAACTCTCGCGTGCCTTCTTCCGGTCCTCCCTGGAGGTACCACCGTGAATGGTGATCACGGCATCCGCCCGCCCGAGGTGTGTGGAAATCCGCTGCTGCAGGTAATCGAGCGTGTCCTTGTGCTCGGTGA
>LSQX01161080.1_pt3 | contig 14007 bp, 9 predicted proteins | sample 654561 | NCBI WGS metagenome assembly LSQX01 (sample SAMN04489861, study PRJNA283612) | anaerobic digester metagenome | isolation source: 4 biogas reactors fed with cattle manure at either 37C or 55C with and... | place: Denmark: Kongens Lyngby | collected 2014
GCGGTATTCGCCATGCCGGGGGTGGTAAATGCGGCTTTGGCTGAGCAAACCGGATTTGACTACGACGACTTCGAGTTGTTGCTTGAGGCTCTATGGAGAGGTACCAGCGCTCGTCAAGCACGGGGTCGAGGCATTCAGAAGCCTGTTTTGTTGATAGCTGTAGAATACGCTGATCCGTTCTATAGGATCGGATACTTGGAAGAGAACATCGCTATTGAGCCTGATCGTAGTGCTTGGCTGAGTGACTGTCCGCCGACACAGCTTTCAGACGTTGTTATTGACGTGACGAGTTTGGGCGAGCTTCTGGACAAAGAGCGGAAAGCATCGCGGATAGGTGCAATCAGGTACTGGGCTGATGACGGGTTGAGGATGAAGGGAGATCTTCCCGGAGTGAGAGAAGCACTCTGGTAGATCGGGGGTGAAACCCAATCATGGAGGCTGTCATCTTTGACATCAGGGGATCGATCGCGCATTTTCGCAGGCCGGATACAGTGGTGACTCACCACAGTTATCCGTTCATCACTAGGACTGCGTTGTTCGGGCTTGTGAGCGCCATCCTCGGCGAGGAGGATCTAGAAGGAGAGCGCTGGTTTGGCCTGAGGTTGATGAACCGAGTTAGTTCGTCTTTTCAGCAAGTGTCGATGCTTGGGAAAGGTTGGTTGGGAAGTGGGCCAGCGTTTAACCGCCAGACTGCAATCGAGTTAGTCGTTGATCCTCATTACCGGGTTCATTACTCAGGTAGATATACTCAGGAGTTGGCACAAAGGATTGGTAGCGGTAAGAGTGTCTACACCACTTATCTGGGAAGTGCGTTCTGCCTAACTCTCCCCAAGCTGATTAGGGTGGAGAAGCTTGAAGAGGTTGATTATTACGACGAAGTGACCACCTCCGGGGTGGTTCCTGCACACATTATAGACGAGCTTATCGTTGAGCCCGGAATGCAGTACGCACGCTGTGATGGAGTTAGGTACAGACACGTCGAAGACAGAGTATTTGATGGGGTTATTGATTTCGTTTATGAAGTGTCCGGAGGTCCGATCCGCTTCAGACCCAGAGTACCTTTGAACCGTGAGTCTGAAGTGCCTGTGAAGCTAGTCAGAGGAGATTCAGGGGTTCTATGTCTATGGTAATACCCTTCTCGAAGTGCATAGCAAGGCCGAGAACAGAGACTAGACCACGGCAGAAGCTCATGGCACATCTGCTAGAGGTAGCGCACATGGCCGGAACGAGAGATGGGCCGATCGTTGAGCGGCTCCTTTTCCTTGCCGGGTTGGTTCATGATGCCGGCAAGGCCACCTATGAATGGCAGGAGTACATCTTGAGAAAGGAGAAGGGGCTACCGGCCTCGCCAGTTCCGCATGCACATGTGGGAAGTTGTCTGTTTTTCTGGGCTGCGCTGGAGATAGTCACTAGTCTGGAGATCAGTCCGTCCGAAAGGCAGGATGCTGTCGAGAGTATCCTTTGGCTCACCACCGACATAGCTTCACACCACGGAGTTCTCTCAGATATCTCAGACCAGTACCCTCCCTGGGAACCAGCACTTGCGAGAGACATGAATGGTCGACTGTTAGCTGACACTGATCTGGCTACTCTCGTAGACTTCGTAGACTGCGAAATGGGCGATATCGGATTGACCTCCAAGGGGTTTGACGAGTGGTTCGGAGACGACGGAGGGAGAGGTTGTTGGGCCAGGACAGTGGTCCGAGCATTCGGAGGACAGACTTCGTTTGATGGACCAATTCTATCAGCAGCGCGTGAGCTGGTACGCATGAACACCTCTAAACTCATATATGCAGATAGAATGAACGCGGCTGGTGATAGGGACGGTGACGAGTCGCTTCTCTCTAGCGATCTAGCTTCGCACGCGACTTTGGAAGTGATCAAGTACTGTTCAGCTCGACAGTCGTCGAGGGCGGACTCGTCTAGAGCGAGTAGACAACTGGGTGAACAGCGAGGAGTGTTGCAGAAACAGAGTTTGGACGCATACCTAAGCAACCAACATCATTCTATGTTCTCACTGCAGCTCCCTACAGGAATGGGCAAGACGATCTGCTCCCTTCGGATAGCGCTGTCAGCTGTCGAGAGCGGGCGATGCCGCCGGATAATCTATGTGGCTCCTTACCTATCAATCCTGTCTAATGCGACAAGGGAGCTGCGCGATTCGACTAAAATTTTGGAAATAATGCAGCACGATTCAGTGACTAGATTGGATGCCTTGGTTCGAGAAGCCAACGAAAGCGCTAGTGACCAATTAGTCTCTGACCAGGCCTTTGATCTGTTGGCGCTTGAGTCGTGGAACGCACCGGTAATCACGACCACCTTTAACCAGTTTTTCCGAGCACTGTTTCCTAGGACTGCTCAGCAGACCATGCGCATAAAGGCTCTGGAGAACTCCTTCATCATAATGGATGAACTCCAGTCGATAGATACTGCCAAGTGGAAGCTGTTCTTGACGATGCTCGAGGCATTAACTAGTAGGGTGAATGCTCAGGTCCTCTTGATAACTGCGACCCTACCAGATACAGAGGGCGGTCTGTCTACAACGCCAATAGAGCTGGGGAATCCGTTCATCCATTTATCTAGGTATGGAGTTGAGTGGGATCCTAATCCCATCGACCTCAAGCGAACCGCTGAAACCGCGGTATCCGCTCATAAGGCTGGCACATCCGTCGCCGTCATTCTCAACACCATTCAGGACGCCTATGAGGTTTATAGGGAAGTGCTGCGAATCAGCGGATATGACCCTGATTGCGGACAGAACGAGCCGGATGACGTCATGGTGCTGTCCGGACTGATGACTCCGCTACACAAGGACCACAGGATTGAGACAATCAAGGATTTCATGAAAGAGCGCTCCATTTTGCTTGTTTGTACTCAAGTTCTGGAGGCTGGAGTTGATCTGAGCTTCGACCTAATCATCCGAGCGATTGCTCCGCTCCCATTCCTTATCCAGGCTGCCGGTAGGGTCAACCGACACAACGAGAGAGGAAGGGGATTGCTGAAGGTCATCAACTACGTGAGGTCAGACGGTACCGATACCAGTCTCTACATCTATGACAGAAATGATCTCGAATTAACAAGGAGCATGCTTGACGAGCTGGGAACGTGGGATGAGAGTAGGTCTAAGTCCCTCTGTTCCGAGTTCTACAGAAGGTCGTTCCAAAGAGCCCAGAGAGAGGCTCTGTTGTCCTACATAGACGAGGCGAGACTAGGAGCCTGGAGCCGTCTGGGAGGTCTTGAACCATTCGGCGGTTCGAGACCCATGGTTCCTGTCTTTGTTGCCCGAGAAGTGTCGCCTATCCGGGAGAACGTCAAGACAGCTATGGAGCTGATGGGAGTATCTAGTCCTGCAGAGCTTTGGGAGATCTATACAGCACCAGAGCGAATGAAGGGGATGTCATTCGCCCAGAGGCGCGGGCTTCTCGCGCTCCTTCAGTTCTTCACAGTACCTGTTTCAGACAAGCTTGCCTCTACAGCGCATTTTTGCCAAGTTGGCGACAAGCCCTTTCTGAGGCTCACAGATGAGGATGTATACAGAGGTGACACTGGCCTAATGCACCTTGTGAAATCAGACGATCCTACATTTCAGTGATGTTTGACAGAGTCTTGAACGCCAAGGGAGTACTTAGGCATGACTGACGAGACTCGTGAGCGCATGACTCTAAGTGTTAACGGCACTATGATGTGGTACTACTACATCTGCCACCGCCAAGTATGGTTGACTGCTCATCATATCACTCCTGACAGTGATGATCCTAACATTCAATTGGGTAGGCACATCTCTGAACAAGCATACTCCAGAGAACGCAAAGAGATATCTCTAGGGCACGTGAAACTGGACATTATCCGTAGAGCGACGGGAGGCGGTGTGGTTGTCGCGGAAGTCAAGAAGAGCTCTAGGTACTTGCGGAGTGCTAGGATGCAGCTGTTGCTGTATCTGGAGGAGCTCGAGAAGAGAGGAGTACCGGCCGTAGGAGAGCTAAGAATCCCCGAAGAACGACGTAGACAGACGGTTCGGCTAGAAGAGGCCGAACGACAGGAGCTAGACAGAGCCAAGCGGGATATCCTCAGAATCGTGTACCTCTCCAAACCTCCCGAACCGGTTAAGATTCCGTGGTGTAGAGGTTGCGCCTATAGAGAGTTCTGTTGGGCATAGAAAGCGATGCTTCAATCAGTCCGGAGGTGTCAGAGTGCAGAAGTCTTTTTACCTCTTCTCCGACGGGCAGATCTCAAGGAAGGACAATACAGTAGTGTTTGAGAGCGAAGGCAAGAAGAGGTTCTTGCCAATCGAGCAGATAGGCGTGCTGTACGTCTTTGGGGAGGTCGATACGAACAAGCGGTTTCTGGAGCTGGCCTCTAAGTATGGCATACTGATTCACTTTTTCAACTACTACGGTTACTACGTCGGGACGTATTACCCGAGGGAACATCTGAACTCAGGGTACATGGTGCTTCAGCAGTCAGCAGCGTACTTAGATGAGGCTAGGCGCCTGGAGTTAGCATCTCTGTTTGTACTAGGTGCAATGAAGAATATGACAAGGGTCCTGTCTTACTACAAGCGACGGGGCGTTGATGTTGATGAAGAGCTTGAGGTGTGTCAAAGCGCAGTTGAACTGGTGGGCTCCCAAGAATCGATAGAGAGATTGATGGCCCTCGAGGGCAATACCAGAGAGTCATACTACCAGGTGTTTGACAAGATACTGGCCAATCCCGACTTCCGTTTTGAAAAGAGATCTCGTAGACCACCTCAGAACAGAGTTAACACGTTGATTAGCTTTGGTAATTCATTCTTGTACACGGCGGTCCTTAGTGAGATCTACAAGACTCATCTTGACCCACGAATCGGCTTTCTTCATGCCACTAATTTTCGCCGATTTTCACTAAACCTCGACGTTGCAGAGATCTTCAAGCCGATCATTGTAGATCGCGCGATATTTGATCTAGTATCCCATCGAGTAATCACTGCGTCAGATTTTGACGAGGACACGCAAGGCATCATACTTAAGGAACGGGGAAGGAAGAGTTTCGTAGCTGAGCTAGACAAGCGGCTAAGCACTGTTATTCAGGTGAGATCACTGAATCGGCGGGTCTCATATCGTCGCCTGATCAGGGTTGAGTTATACAAGATAGAGAAGCATCTCATGCAGGAGAAGATCTACAAACCATTTATTGCTAGATGGTAGTAACTCAACTTGATCCAATATCACATGCTACAGGGGTTGTCTGTCGATGTTCGCAGTTGTTGTGTATGACATCAATCAATCTCGTGTTGCAAAGGTTCTGAAGCATTGCAGGAAGTATCTCTACTGGGTTCAGAACTCAGTCTTTGAAGGCGAGATAACACCGGCTCAACTCAGGATGATGGTAGACGGGTTGCGAAAGATCATTGACGAGGAGGAAGATTCAGTGATTATATACACCTTCAGGACAAGGAAATACAGCTCTGTCGAGATCCTAGGCGTTAGAAAGGGAGGCGAAGATACGATTCTCTGAGTGATTCGGGCCATTCCGTAGAGCTCCCGTCGATTTAGTCGCCCACCTAGTTACTCTCTCCGAGTCGTCGAGCCCACATCGATATTGTGATGCCAGTATTGGCGAGTAGTGGTCAATGCCTTGTGGCTTCCTTGGGTTGCCCGAGGGAGCTATCCAGAGTCTGTGTCGCGTTTTGGTGTCGTCGGTCGGCAGTAGTGCAAAAACCCCCGGGTCGCGACGACACCCACAAGAGACTTATAGCGCAATGCTAGCAGGACAAAGGCGAGTCAGCGGCGAATATTAGTAATTGGAGTCTCACAAGCGTAGACAAGGAAGCGCAGCTCCGGTGGGGTTTTGGAGTTACCTATGAGGGTTTGAAACTCATACCGAATCAGAGTCTGTCGGTTGGTACCGAGGTTTTGGAGTTACCTATGAGGGTTTGAAACCTGTATCAGCCTTACGTCAGGCATTTTGGAAACCTCCGTTTTGGAGTTACCTATGAGGGTTTGAAACCCTCACTTCTCTGATTTTCTTACTCCCGTTAGGTACGTTTTGGAGTTACCTATGAGGGTTTGAAACGGACCACCACGCCAAACATCCCGCCCAGCGTGAACGGTTTTGGAGTTACCTATGAGGGTTTGAAACCATTCCAGGTATGGTTCTGGAGATGTTCGGGCAGGCAGGTTTTGGAGTTACCTATGAGGGTTTGAAACTTCGTTTTTCTCCGTTATCTTCCTCGATCCACTCAGGTTTTGGAGTTACCTATGAGGGTTTGAAACCTTCACAGCCTCGCCTCAGACGCTCTGACATCTACCGGTTTTGGAGTTACCTATGAGGGTTTGAAACCGGGTCGGTGAGGTTCTGCCCGGCACCGTGTCGTTGTTTTGGAGTTACCTATGAGGGTTTGAAACGCGGACATAAACTTCTCTTTTTTGCCGCCTTATTTGGTTTTGGAGTTACCTATGAGGGTTTGAAACCCGGATTAGTTCAGCTATTTCCTGGTCCTCGTACTCGTTTTGGAGTTACCTATGAGGGTTTGAAACCTCGTCACGATCACAGGCCGCTCCATCCGGTATCGCGTTTTGGAGTTACCTATGAGGGTTTGAAACGCGCGCTCCAGCCCCTCCATGATCTGTCGGAATAGTGTGTTTTGGAGTTACCTATGAGGGTTTGAAACTCGGCGGAATACCTCTCGTCGGAGCCACTCGTTGTGGTTTTGGAGTTACCTATGAGGGTTTGAAACGAGATACTTCCTTGAATGCTTCTATTAGGGAATCAGCCGTTTTGGAGTTACCTATGAGGGTTTGAAACAATATACCGCGTGGGTCGGTGGCGATTATTTCGTCTAGTTTTGGAGTTACCTATGAGGGTTTGAAACGTTGACTTCGTTTTCCAAAAACATCAGTGCGTCGTAAGGTTTTGGAGTTACCTATGAGGGTTTGAAACTCTATTGGGTTATAGCAAAACCATTTTTTTATAAGAAGTTTTGGAGTTACCTATGAGGGTTTGAAACTACTTCAAAAGGACGAGCATATGCAGCTGCTCGTCAACGTTTTGGAGTTACCTATGAGGGTTTGAAACCCCAGTCCTAGGATCGTAGAAGATACGCAACCGGGAGTTTTGGAGTTACCTATGAGGGTTTGAAACTTTTTCAGCCAAAAGATCGCTCCTGCCGGACTTCCTTTGTTTTGGAGTTACCTATGAGGGTTTGAAACCGTGAGTGACTTCGCCAAAGAGTCGACATTCAGTCGGTTTTGGAGTTACCTATGAGGGTTTGAAACCACCGTGAAACAGAGTTACTACCTCTAGGATTTTCCGGTTTTGGAGTTACCTATGAGGGTTTGAAACCTGCAGAATCCGCTCCAATTCGCCATGCATGATCAGGGTTTTGGAGTTACCTATGAGGGTTTGAAACGCATTTTTCTTCTCCTCCTTTTGCCCGGACTTGTGGTTTTGGAGTTACCTATGAGGGTTTGAAACCCGCTGGTAGCCTTCGTGCACAATTCCAAGTCCTTGTTTTGGAGTTACCTATGAGGGTTTGAAACGAATACATCTTCCCACTGTCCTCATTATACCACGCTCGTTTTGGAGTTACCTATGAGGGTTTGAAACAGCCTCCGCCAACACAAGAAATATACAGCCCGGGGGTTTTGGAGTTACCTATGAGGGTTTGAAACTCAGTGATGGCGTTGACGATCTCGATCGTCTTGTCTGTTTTGGAGTTACCTATGAGGGTTTGAAACTCGTATGACACGCGCCGGGGAGTCTGGCGAGGATGATTCGTTTTGGAGTTACCTATGAGGGTTTGAAACAAAGACTCGCCAAGCATCTCCAGGTCGACGTTTGCGCCGTTTTGGAGTTACCTATGAGGGTTTGAAACCAGGAAAAGCGTGTGGGGCTCTAAAGAGGGAGGCTGTTTTGGAGTTACCTATGAGGGTTTGAAACTTCCACGCCGGGTTAGGCCCACCATCCATGGGCCATCCGTTTTGGAGTTACCTATGAGGGTTTGAAACCTTCACCATTTTCCTTTCTCCTTTCCGGTCCGGATTGTTTTGGAGTTACCTATGAGGGTTTGAAACATGAACGCACTGATAGCAAACGCCGTGACACCAAGGAGTTTTGGAGTTACCTATGAGGGTTTGAAACGTCGTACCGATCCGGGCCTTGCCCGGCCGTCTCTCCTGTTTTGGAGTTACCTATGAGGGTTTGAAACGGAAAAGCATGATGCGCGTCAAGGCGGTTAGCCAGGCCGTTTTGGAGTTACCTATGAGGGTTTGAAACACAGTCTCACCTCCCTTGCCTTACTCGAATCACATCGGTTTTGGAGTTACCTATGAGGGTTTGAAACTCCTCTGGGTCCAGCCCTAGAAGCGATACTACCTTTGTTTTGGAGTTACCTATGAGGGTTTGAAACAGAGCTGCAACAGCCAAAGCGATCAGCGTAAACCCTGTTTTGGAGTTACCTATGAGGGTTTGAAACTAGCCACACCCTGGATCTGCGACTTGAGGATGTCCGTTTTGGAGTTACCTATGAGGGTTTGAAACGTATGGAAGTGTCGTAAAGGAAACTTCAGAGGAGAAGTTTTGGAGTTACCTATGAGGGTTTGAAACAGCAGAAGGCCGACGAGCTGGAGAGGCGTGTCAAGGGTTTTGGAGTTACCTATGAGGGTTTGAAACCTAAGCTTTTCTCCTTCCTCCCAACGGATGGTGTCGGGGTTTTGGAGTTACCTATGAGGGTTTGAAACGTCGTCAAATGGTCGCCAAAATGTCGGCATTTCTTGTTTTGGAGTTACCTATGAGGGTTTGAAACATAATCATGCTATCACGATGGTATGATAGAGACGGTTTTGGAGTTACCTATGAGGGTTTGAAACGACGTCTCCCGGTCCGGGAGATACTCCAGAATCGCGGTTTTGGAGTTACCTATGAGGGTTTGAAACCCGGCACTGAAGGGCCGTCACTCTGCAGGGTTGGCGGAGTTTTGGAGTTACCTATGAGGGTTTGAAACAAGCCAGCCATCGCCATGTAACCCATGCCTTCTGCGACGTTTTGGAGTTACCTATGAGGGTTTGAAACCCGGGAGCCCATCCCGGCAAACAAAAACAAAAGGAGTTTTGGAGTTACCTATGAGGGTTTGAAACCCAGGTCGGTTCCCTAGGGATAAAAATCCCGTGGGGTTTTGGAGTTACCTATGAGGGTTTGAAACCCCGGCGGTCGGTGGAAAGGGTTGTTGTTGGAGAAGGTTTTGGAGTTACCTATGAGGGTTTGAAACAACGCCCGCGTGTGACATAGCGGAGCACTCAAATGTCGTTTTGGAGTTACCTATGAGGGTTTGAAACCATCGTCCTCGGTGGCATGGGCGATGACCTCGCCCTCGGTTTTGGAGTTACCTATGAGGGTTTGAAACATACTTCTTTAACATTTTTAACGCTGCCTGAGCTTGTGTTTTGGAGTTACCTATGAGGGTTTGAAACCGCCGGGGCAATGCGCAAGCCCGGTCGCAAGGCCGGAGTTTTGGAGTTACCTATGAGGGTTTGAAACCCGACCAAATGCCGACTAAATGCCGACCAAATGCCGTTTTGGAGTTACCTATGAGGGTTTGAAACCGGCTCCCGGCAGGCCGGTAATTCAGCGAGGATGGCGCTAGTTTTGGAGTTACCTATGAGGGTTTGAAACCGAGGTATCTCACCGCTTGCTGTATCAGCCTTACGTGTTTTGGAGTTACCTATGAGGGTTTGAAACCGTTGAATGGCCACCACTCATGCGAAGGTGCTGGATTGTTTTGGAGTTACCTATGAGGGTTTGAAACTTCAGATAATCTGGCTCCCAGGCGACGGTCAAAACGTTTTGGAGTTACCTATGAGGGTTTGAAACTCCGGGGAGATCACGAATCTGCGGTTCCTCCCACTCGTTTTGGAGTTACCTATGAGGGTTTGAAACCCTACTAGCCGCGCTGATTGGGCTCGCATCGGCGTTTAGTTTTGGAGTTACCTATGAGGGTTTGAAACTCAATCGCGATCATCAGCTCCGGAGACGCTTCCACTGTGTTTTGGAGTTACCTATGAGGGTTTGAAACCCGTCCGATTTGCGAACCCACGTCTCACCGTTCTCGTTTTGGAGTTACCTATGAGGGTTTGAAACGGGCGCAAAGGCGCCATTGGCTTCTGGTGGAACAAGAGGTTTTGGAGTTACCTATGAGGGTTTGAAACCTGGTTCAACGGCCTCATCGACGAACTCCTCATCCTCCGTTTTGGAGTTACCTATGAGGGTTTGAAACTCGATCCTATCACCGACGACGAGGGAAGCGTCCAGTAGTTTTGGAGTTACCTATGAGGGTTTGAAACTGGGCCTTCTTAATCCAAGATTTAACTTTCGCTTTGGTTTTGGAGTTACCTATGAGGGTTTGAAACGCGGCCGCTGTTTCCAGCACAAACTCTACATCAGCCGTTTTGGAGTTACCTATGAGGGTTTGAAACATCGCCGCAGCTCAGAAGCACTACAAGCGCAATGCAGTTTTGGAGTTACCTATGAGGGTTTGAAACAGAGCTGATAGCAGAAATACTGGATGGTCTCTTCGTGTTTTGGAGTTACCTATGAGGGTTTGAAACTCTAGTAACTCGCGGTAAACGTCCCGTTTCCACTTGGTTTTGGAGTTACCTATGAGGGTTTGAAACCAAGGCTTCTTCTGCATCTACTATATAGGCATAATCGTTTTGGAGTTACCTATGAGGGTTTGAAACTCCACATACCGTCGTCGTGCAGGCGGTCTATGTGGGTTTTGGAGTTACCTATGAGGGTTTGAAACCTGGATCAAGGGTAGAGGCACACCCAAGTCGTTCATGTTTTGGAGTTACCTATGAGGGTTTGAAACTAGCTTGGTAATACCCTTGTGGCGTCCGGTCCCTCGTTTTGGAGTTACCTATGAGGGTTTGAAACCAGAAATTCAAGAACAAGTTTTACGCTTAATGCTTGGTTTTGGAGTTACCTATGAGGGTTTGAAACTCGCCTTGCGCTCGAACGAGCGCGAGGCGTGCTAACGGTTTTGGAGTTACCTATGAGGGTTTGAAACGGGTGATAGGCTACAAGGGATTCGACGAAAACCTGGTTTTGGAGTTACCTATGAGGGTTTGAAACCAGAGTGACGGAGGCGACAGCCTCCAGTAATGCGGGGTTTTGGAGTTACCTATGAGGGTTTGAAACAATAGATTCATTCTCCATCCTCCTTTTTTTGCGGGGGTTTTGGAGTTACCTATGAGGGTTTGAAACCCTCTTCGTCAGACACAATCCACAGCACAGTCATCTCAGTTTTGGAGTTACCTATGAGGGTTTGAAACAATATCTCGTCGCTCGACACGTCGAACCCGACGCCGGAGTTTTGGAGTTACCTATGAGGGTTTGAAACAGCAGGGCCTCTAGGATATTTAGGGTGTTTTCGAGGTTTTGGAGTTACCTATGAGGGTTTGAAACAATGCCCTTGAAATTGGTAAGTGCCAGTCGTTGCAGCGTTTTGGAGTTACCTATGAGGGTTTGAAACAGGCAGCCGCCCAGGCCCTCCATGATCGTCTACACGAGTTTTGGAGTTACCTATGAGGGTTTGAAACAGTGACCGAGGGTCTCCGAGAACCTCGGTATTGAGGTTTTGGAGTTACCTATGAGGGTTTGAAACTCGATAGTCAGATATTCCGGATGCACTCGGTCCCAAGGTTTTGGAGTTACCTATGAGGGTTTGAAACTTATATATAACCTGAAGAAAAAAGTCAAGTGGTTTTCGTTTTGGAGTTACCTATGAGGGTTTGAAACCTCGCCATCCACCTTAGCAGCCTTGACTGCTGCTAGTTTTGGAGTTACCTATGAGGGTTTGAAACGTCGCCATCGGAATCTTCCCTTTTTGCGCCAACCGGTTTTGGAGTTACCTATGAGGGTTTGAAACCCGCAGGGCTAGGCGTAGCAGGCCGCGCCAAGGGCGCTCGTTTTGGAGTTACCTATGAGGGTTTGAAACATGCCTAGTCACAATGACTCGGCCGTACTTGATCGCGGTTTTGGAGTTACCTATGAGGGTTTGAAACTGCGCACCGGTGAGGAGAGAGGAGAGAGTGTGAGAGAGGTTTTGGAGTTACCTATGAGGGTTTGAAACTAGGACAGGTAAGAGAGGTAAGAAGTCCTGGCTCACCGTTTTGGAGTTACCTATGAGGGTTTGAAACACACCTTCACATTGAAGGGCGCAGGTGTTTCTATCCGTTTTGGAGTTACCTATGAGGGTTTGAAACCCAATAAAGGCGAGCTACATAAGGCTTTCCTTTTCTGTTTTGGAGTTACCTATGAGGGTTTGAAACAACTGCTCGACACAAAGAAATTTGTCGAGCTCAAGAAGCGTTTTGGAGTTACCTATGAGGGTTTGAAACCAGATCGGGGAGAGTCACGTCCTTAAGCCGTTTATGCCGTTTTGGAGTTACCTATGAGGGTTTGAAACGAAAAGAGAAAGAAAGCTAGCTGCGAAAATGACGAAGTTTTGGAGTTACCTATGAGGGTTTGAAACGTCGCCGCCTGGTGTCTGACCATCGCCTGGCGACTCGGGTTTTGGAGTTACCTATGAGGGTTTGAAACTTCGTCTTTCTCCATCTTCTTCCTCGATCCACTCTGGTTTTGGAGTTACCTATGAGGGTTTGAAACGGGGATAAAAAGCCCTCTGCAATTTCCCTTCTTGCCAGTTTTGGAGTTACCTATGAGGGTTTGAAACACATCTACATCTACGGCGACATCGTGAGCTGGCCTGTTTTGGAGTTACCTATGAGGGTTTGAAACTCTCCTTCAACTCCTTCGCATCCTCAAACTTTCGTCGTTTTGGAGTTACCTATGAGGGTTTGAAACTTCGCTCATGCCAGCCAGACGGCCAGTCACGTCGATGTTTTGGAGTTACCTATGAGGGTTTGAAACCATGTAGACGTTGATGGTGTCTACCTCTAGCCCCTTGGTTTTGGAGTTACCTATGAGGGTTTGAAACACGAATGGCTGGAAGGCTTCTTGGAAGCCAAGCTAGCGTTTTGGAGTTACCTATGAGGGTTTGAAACGTGCGCCGATATGGGCAAGTGCCCGCGGCTCGATCTCGTTTTGGAGTTACCTATGAGGGTTTGAAACCTCAGCTGCGTCGGTGGTGTTCATGGCCGGGGATGAGGTTTTGGAGTTACCTATGAGGGTTTGAAACCTGGTCAATAAACTCCATAACGTCAACTTCTGGCACGTTTTGGAGTTACCTATGAGGGTTTGAAACAGGTATGCCTGGATGGTGGCTGCATTAATCACCTCGTTTTGGAGTTACCTATGAGGGTTTGAAACAACAAGCCCTTGCTCTGCGGCTCGGGCTCGGGTTCGTTTTGGAGTTACCTATGAGGGTTTGAAACCCGCACCAGGCGGCGACCAGGATCGCCATGAGGATCGTTTTGGAGTTACCTATGAGGGTTTGAAACGTGGTCAACCAGGACGAGAAGCGAGCTGACATCTACAGTTTTGGAGTTACCTATGAGGGTTTGAAACCGGTTCAGGCCGTTTCGATTCTTGCTCAGCGACGCGGTTTTGGAGTTACCTATGAGGGTTTGAAACTTAGTGATGGTCGGGTTCACTACAGCGGTTGCGAAGGTTTTGGAGTTACCTATGAGGGTTTGAAACATGTAGACGTTGATCTGGTCGACTTCGAGCCCCTCAAGTTTTGGAGTTACCTATGAGGGTTTGAAACATGCAGAACGTCAGGAAGTTGTTGACCGCCTTCTCAGGTTTTGGAGTTACCTATGAGGGTTTGAAACCAAATCTGCAACACTACCCACATTTCAAAAAACCGCAGTTTTGGAGTTACCTATGAGGGTTTGAAACGCGAAACCACCCGTGCAAGTGCGAAAAAGTGACGTGGTCAAGCAAAATTGTAACACCAGCACATAGTATCAAGCCACTCTGTCAGCAGCCGGTGTTAGACCACCATTGAACGTGTGAGGCCGTACTCGGTTATACCAAGCGTAGGCAAATTCCGCTACTGCAGCATCCAAT
>LSQX01189224.1_pt1 | contig 14007 bp, 13 predicted proteins | sample 654561 | NCBI WGS metagenome assembly LSQX01 (sample SAMN04489861, study PRJNA283612) | anaerobic digester metagenome | isolation source: 4 biogas reactors fed with cattle manure at either 37C or 55C with and... | place: Denmark: Kongens Lyngby | collected 2014
AGCCAAATTGTAACAGGGATGGAATTGCTGATTGACGATGAAAATAGTCCTTTCCAGTTTAACGATGGAGAAAACAGTTTGCGTCTTTATGACTATACTCCTCAAGGCGATTTAGGAAACCCAGACAGAGTTACTTGGGCAGAAAGAACGCGAGACCTGCTTAGCAGAGAAGACAATAGTATTAATATGGTTATGTGGTCTTGGTGCGGACAAGTGTCCAATGCGAGCAGGGAAGATATTCAGACTTATCTTGACTTGATGAGCGCCCTCGAAAGCGATTTTCCAAATATAAATTTTATTTATATGACGGGACATTTGGACGGCAGCGGCATCGAAGGCTCGCTTCATCAAAACAATGAAATGATTAGAGCTTTTTGCGCAGAAAACAATAAAATTCTTTTTGACTTTGCCGATATAGAAAGCTATGATCCAGATGGAAATTACTTTTTGGATAAAGGGGCTGACGATGGCTGCTATTATTTTGAAGGGAATGAATATAAAAATTGGGCAGAGGAGTGGTGCGAAAGAAATCCAGACAAGCGCGTTGACTGCGATGACTGCGCTCATTCTCATTGCTTAAATTGCTTCAATAAAGGCAAAGCTTTTTGGTGGATGCTTTCGAGAATTGCAGGCTGGGACGGGCTTGCAACAACAGTTCAAAATGATAGCACCGAATATGGCTTGGATGTAGTTTTAGAGCAAAACTACCCAAACCCGGCTGAAACTTATACAAATATAGTTTTTTACCTCCCAAGAGAAATGACGGTAAAATTAGATATTTTCGATATGAACGGGAATTTAGCAATGAGTGTAATCAATAATGTTGTTTATCCCCAGGGAAAGATAGCGCCAATTATGATAAATGTAAATAAGCTGCCGATTGGGAATTATGAATACCGTTTAATAGCAGACAACGTTGTAAAAGCAAAAACTATGGCTATTGTTAGGTAAATAGCATAGAATTTGCACAAATAATTATGTTTTCTCAAATATTAGTGGCATACTTATTGATTAAAATGAAATTGTTGTAAGTATTTTAAAACAAAGAGTATTGGCGCACGATTTTAATAAAATATAATTATTTATAAAAATAAGTATTTTTATGAAAAAAGAATTCTTGATATTTATTTTCTTAGCTGCAATCTTAAGCTCTTGTAGCATAAGCAGAACTGAGCGTGATGTATACACCATCACAATACGGGATACAACTACATTAGAGGAGCGGAAGAATGCACCCGGCACAAGGGACAATGGTGTTGTTTATCCCTCATCAAGAGTTTTTCATTCGGAAAGAACTATCACTCAAAGGGACAGCCTGGTTGAGAGATTTTATCCCGATTTTATTCGTGCTGGAGTTTTTGAAAGTGTAAGTTTCTTTTTTTCTGGAAAAAGTGAGCGTGCTTTGGGGAATGGTTTATTTGGCATTTTTCCCGACTTGAATAGCTTTAAAGAATCTTATAAGGGCGACCCAAACGCAACGTTCAAAGGTGGTTTATATCGCTTTGGCGTTTACGAAAGGCGGCTTAGATGGTTTAGAGATGCAAAGAACTGGACTTATGGAACATCTGCCTTAGAATTGATAGCCCCAGATGCTCGGATCGAAAAAACTTTAGCCAGCTTTTTCCCAATTTATATTAGAAAAAGATATTATTTGAGGGAAGAAATTCCATATATCGCCTTCACGCCCGCCTTTGGTATTGGCTATTATCCTTCTCAATATGTGAATATTTCCGGCTCGCTTGACGTTGGATCTATTGGAGGGTTGAACTTGCGAGCTTATCTTGGTTTAGCAGCTGGAGCAAATTTAAGTTCTACTCCGATGATAAGATTGAGCGACCAAAAAGACGAGTCGCAAACATCATTTTTTCCATACTTTGGACTTGGCATTTCCTTTTTGGATTTTCATAATAAAGTGCAAGAAACTGATGTCGAGTGGAAGGACTATGAACACTCCTCTTGGGATCTTGGGCTCGTCCAAGCTGCTTTGCTATCAACAGGCGCAGATAGCTCTTTTTTAGCTCCACCGGGGGAAAAAACTATATTAAGTGGTTTTCTCATAAAATTGCTTAATGCGGATATCGCTTTGCCTGTTCTGAATAATGGCTTTTTTGCTGGAACTTCGCTCTTTAATTTTATGGTTTTTGGAGAAAATCAGTGGGGAGCTGCTGTTTTACCTATTCGCCTTGGATATTGGCACACTTTGATAGCAGATGAGTTATCAATAGAGCCATTTTTTGAATACAATTATTATCCATCGTCATTTATTAACCTTGCTGCAAAGCTGAATTTAAGAATTAACAGCTCCTTAAATGCGAGCATACACCTTGGCTATGTTAATGGCAATACAAATAAGGTTTTTGACAAAAAAGCAGCTAAAGAGTTTTCTACTCAAAACGAATTTTCAAGATACTATTTTGGAATAGGATTTAATTTTTTGGATAACATATTCTTTCCGGAGCAGCTAAGATATTTTAAAAAATAATATTATTAAGCAGATTATGAAGTATTATTGGATATTATTGTCATTATTAATAATTATCGCCAATGCTTGCAAGCCAGATTCTTTTACTTTGCATAAGCATAAAGATGATTTGAACTCAAAAATTAGGCAAATTGATGGTTTGATAATGTCAGATTTAGATTCTTTTGAGAAAATTAATGACAATACTATATTATTGAAAAATAATGCTGTTGTAGCAATGCGTCTAAGCAAGGTAACTCAGCTAAGGGCGCAATTTCTTGTTGAAGTTTTAAAAGGCAATGGAGTTCTTTTCAATTTTCACAGCGTTTCTGATAACTTTGCCACTCATAGTAAAATAGCTTTCAAATACTTTGACAAAGAAATATCTTTATGGAAAGATTCCGTTTATTTATATCAAAATTTTTCAAAAAGAAATAGAAAAGATCTCAAAGAATGGGTGGTTTATGAAAATTATGGCGATAATTTAAGATTAATAGTCGGTTGCGATACAGTATTTAATAAAAAAATAAATTCCATTGCAACTGAGTATCTGATATTAGAAACCGATAAAGATAGCGAGGTTAAGCTCGAATCTATATTGTTTTCGGATATCAACAAGCTATAAAAACCCTTAAATACCTTGGAAACGATATTTGAAATAGAAATTTAAAATGTTTGAAAAAAAAATAAAAATATTTTAAAAAAAAACTAAAGTTTTTCAAAAATAAGTCGAAAATGACTTTAGAAAGGACAAGAAAAGTAAAATTTGGCAGGACGCCCGTAACAACAAACTCACTACAAGGAGGTTATTATGCCAACAGCTATATCGGGCGGCGCTAGAATAAGGACAAACACGCCAGCAGAAAACGCTTATAACGCATTACAAGCAAGTGCAAATAAAATTGCATTAGCACAACTACGTCTTTCAACAGGAAAGAGAATCAACTCAGCAGCAGACGACGTCGCGGGTTACATTACATCACGCGCATTGGCGTCAAGAAATGGTGCCTTAAAGCAATCTTTAAAGGCAGTCGGTGAAGGTCTTAACGTTACATCAATGACGCAAGACTCACTTGATAATATTAGTGGATTATTGCAGAAAATTAAAGACGCAGCTTCAACCGCTTCTTCTGGAGCATTGGGAACTGACGAAAAAGTTTCTCTTGCAAAAGGTGCTTATCGCCTGGCTCAACAAATTCAATTTGTTGTAGATTCAACAGTCTTCGGTGGCGCTCAATTATTGCAAGGTGGCTATTCCGGAAGCTGGGCAATTGGTTATTACGGAAACAACGACTTGTTAACTATTGGAGTCGACTTGACTACCGGCAATGTTAAAGAGTTTAACGTTTCTTCTACAAACGCAACATTTACACTATCGCAAGAGTTTAACCTTAATGCTACAAAAGATGCTCTTGCATCGGCTGGCGGAAATACACAAGTTTTTGCTGGAGTTACAGGGCTTAACCTCGAAAGTCTAAATGACGTTAGCGCAACAAATCTTGGCGTATTCTCAGGCTCACAAATTGTTAGCACTTTGACAAGTTTGTCAACCGCCTTGAACAACATTAGTAAAGTGGCTTCTTACATCGGTGGTATCCAAGTAAGATTGACATCACAAGAAGAATTGCTGAACTCACAGATCACAAACTTTAACTCAGCAATTTCCAGAATTGAAGATGCTGACGTTGCAACCGAGCAATTAGAATTGGTTAAACAACAGTTCTTACAGCAAACTTCATTGATTTCCTTAGCTCAAGCAAATCAAGCTCCACAAGCATTCTTGCAGCTATTTGGATAATAGCGCAGAAAAATAAAAGCTGAGCTGAGATTCTTTGAAATCTATAGCTAAGAAAAGACGGGGGCGGTCCTTCGTCTTTTCTTGCTATTAAATAAATTTTCAATTATTTTATAATTTAAAGGTTTTTTTTTATGGCAACTATGGCTCAGCAATTAGCAGCAAGTAAAGTTTATGGTGGCTCAAAAGATAACAAAGTCCCTTCATATCTTGAACAAGAAGTTTTTTCCTGGAGTAGGGAAAAAATTATACTGAAAATGTATGACCTGTTCATAGTGAGTTGCAAAAAAAATGATGTATCGAAAATGAGCAAAGTTCTTATTGAATTAATGGGTTCGCTCAATTTTGAATATGAAGAGACTGCGACACGACTTTACCGCCTATATGAATATACGCAAAGATTGATTTTTCAAAAACGTTTTAGCGAAGCAATGCTTATTATCAAAGAATTAAGAGATGCTTGGGCAATCGCTTTTAACTTAAACTAATTAAAGGACCTTTGCTATGTCAGATATATTAAGCGCTTTATTGGGGACAAGCAGCTCTAGCTCAACGACAAGTTCAAGCTCATCAACTTATTTAGACCAAATTGTTTCTGCCTATAAAGCTACACAGAATACAAAGCTTAATAGCTTGGCAAGCCAAAAAAGCGGTTTGGAAACTAAAAAGTCGTTCTATTCTTCTTTGCAAACAAAAATGAGCGCTTTGCAAGGCAATATTGATAAGATGTTTGCTGAAAAGGCAGCCGAAACATTTCAAGCCAGAACTGCTATTAGCTCAGACACGAGCGTGCTAACTATTTCTGCAAACAGAGAGGCAATTGTAGGCGTAAACTCAATTAAAGTAGAGCAATTAGCGTCGAGTGATCTTTTAATTGGAGCGCGTATGAACTCCTCAGATTCTTTTGATAAAGAAGCTGGGGATTATACTTTCAAAATTAATAATCAAGAAATAACCGTTAGCCTCGATGGAAGCGAAAGCAACGAGCAAGCAGTAAAAAAAATAGTTAACGCAATCAACTCTACGAAAGATATAACGCTTAGCTCATCAATCGTAAAAGACACAGGCTCTACGTTCAGAATTACTTTTACAGCCAACAAAACAGGCGAGGATAACGCAATTAGCTTCGATGATAATGACAGCGGGATTTTAAACGCACTCGGTTTAGACAATATTAACGGTAGAGCAGCAACTGATAAGGATTCAACGAAAGCCCATTTTAAAAATGAAAACATTTCCGAGCTTAATTCAAAACTTATAGTTAATGGAATTGAAGTTACAGGCACTTCTAATGAAGTAAAAGATCTTTTGCCCGGAATTACTATCAATCTTTTAAAAGCTCAGGAAGATGATGCAAAGCCAGTAACAACAACTACAAAAATTGGAACAGGAGAAGTAGTCAATTTTATTAAACCAATATTAGATTCTTATAACGATTTGCTTAATTTTGCAAAGTCAAACACAACGATTTTAAGAAGTGAAAGCTCAATCTATTCCTTGCATACTCAGTTACGCAACATATTTTCAACTCAATTAGCTCATGTTGATGAAGGAGATAGCACTAGTCCAAGATTTTTAAGTGAAATAGGAATTGAAGTTAATTCAAATGGCAATTTAATTATATCTAATCAGGAAAAATTAGAAAAAGTGCTGTCCAGTGATGATGGCTGGGAAAATGTAGCTAATTTATTTACAAGCAAAAAAGATGAGTCCGACCCTACGAAAGCTTATGGATTGGCAGCGCGGCTGCAAGAAATTATAAGCCCTTTTACTGGCGGCAAAGATACCGCTACTGAGCAAGGACTACTTGGCTCCCGAATTAAATCTTTAAATAGCGAAATTAATAATATTTCTAAAAGAACTATCGAAACAGAAGAAAGAATTAATTACCAAGCTGAAAACCTTAGGAAGCAATACTCAAGTTTATTGGAAATAATGTATAAAGCACAGGCGCAGTATGGTTCTTTATCAAACTTATTCTATTAGTAAAATAGATTTATCATTATTTTGGATATGATTATGACTATAGAACCGATAAAAATAATTCAGCCAATAAATATTAACCCAGTCGCCGCTGTTCATACCGAGATTTACGAACAAAGCGAGGAGTTGGGTGGGGATCGTCTTAGCGATTTTCAAAAGAGAAGCGAGGAATATATAGCTTCTAAAAAAGAAATCGAAAAGAAAGAAAAAGAAAAAGTTGTCCATAGCGACTTTAATGAGATTTCTGAGAAATTGAAATCCATTCTCGGCGAAGACAATCTTATTATCAATTTTTCTTTAGACGAAGATACTAAAAAAATGATTATGCAAGTCATTGACAGTAAAACAAATGAGGTGGTTCAGCAGTTTCCACCGGAGATTGCCCTAAAAGTAGCTCGGATAGTGGCTAACACTTTAGAAAATTGGAATATCGCTGATGCTCAAGTATAAAGCTCCAATGGAATATTTGCAAAGCATTAAAGATATTACAAACAAAATATCATCAGTTTTACTATCGCTTGAAAATTTTGGAGAAGAGGACTTTTCTCAAATAGAGGATTTTTTTAATGAGAGGCAAGACCTTATAAATCAATTAGAAACATTGCTTGCAAGTGAAGAAGGAAAAGAATATTTGAAAAATAATTCAACTTTTTTCAATAATGAGCTAAAGATTATCCAAGACATTGACGAATATAACATTATAAGAATGAAAGAAAATTTAGACGATATAAAAGAAAAATTACGTATTTTAATAAAAAGTAAATCAGTTTTAAAATATAATTTAACTTGAAAATGAGTATAGAATCAGTAAATAGAAACGCTTACGTTCAGAACCAAGCGGCTGCATCGCAAAAAAGCAGTAGCGAACAGGTCGCAAGCAATGAAACTATGCGCTCAAATCCAAGGACTGACAGATTAGAATTATCTTATCTTGCTATTAAATTCAAGCCAATACGCGAGAAATTAAAATCTGGTGAATATAGCAAGCCAGAGATAATTCGTGCTGTTGCTTCTAAGATTGCCGCTGAAATTCCAGCGCCAGCTAAAGTAGATACAAAATAGTTTTGCAGTCGCATGTTTTTTTCGAGTTTTCGCGGCATTAAGAGCCAATTTATGCGTTAAAAAAGGCATATATTTTTTTATGCCCTAATTTACTTCTATATTCTAAAAAATCAGTCCCAGATCATCTAACCCAATTCTACCAGCAATTATAATTCCCTTATAAGAAATAAACAAGGGCTAATAACGTCATAAGAAATATTTTCAAAACTCCTTTTGGCAAAAGGAAGCTATTACAAAGGACAAGATTTAGCATGAAAAAATGTTTATTTCCAATTATATTTTTTGCTTTTTCGATATGCTTTTTAGCAGCTCAAGAGCTTAAAATTGATGAAGCAAATAAATTGCTTGAACAGGGCGATTATTCTGCTGCATTGCGCGCTTATACTGGAATTTTAAATAAAAACCCAAAGGACATAAATGCCTTGCTTGGGCGTGGCTTGACTTATTTATATATAGAAATGTCCGATTCTGCAATAGCAGATTTTTCCCGCCTAATTACTATTAGTCCAAAATTTGCTGATGCGTTCAATAATAGAGGCTTAGCTTATAGCTATAAACAGGAAATGGATTCTGCTTTCAGCGATTTCAATAAAGCCATTGAACTGGATTCAGATTTTGCGGAGGCATACTTGAATAGAGCGGGTATTTATTTGCATATTGAAAAAAATGACGAAGCTTTAGAAGATTTGTCGAAAGCTATAAAACTAAATCCAAAAAATCCAGAAACTTATATGCAAAGGGCGCGCCTTTTCCATAAAAAAAACGACTTTGAAAATGCTATCAAAGATTTTTCCAAAGCAATAGAAAACGGTATCAAGAATGACGAGGTTTATTATCTAAGGGCTAACGCATATTTTAAGCTTGAAAAGTATGAAAAAGCTATTGATGATTATTCTTTTGCTCTCAAATTGAATTCGAAAAACAGCAATGCCTTGAATAACCGAGCTATTGCCTTTGATATGATTGGAGACTCGCTGAATGCTAATTTCGACAGGCAGCAAATAGAAAATATTCATCTGAATTTTTTTAATGTGCCGGATCTTTCAAGCTTGCAATATAAAAAATATTTTAACGCCGATAGCTCGATCGTTATTACTTTGCCCGAGGGCTGGTTTCAAATTGAGGACCAATTCCAAGATCTAAAAAGAATGATAATTTCCCAAGATAGCTTAAGCCAAGATGGGAATTCTTTTTTTATTGGGGCTGAGCTTTATTCCTATTACAATATGGAAAAAAATTATGGAGTGCAAGACAAAGAGGAAATACTTGAATTTTGGAAAGGAAGCACAGCACAAAATGCAATGGACTACGCCACTTACTCGATTCAATCGCAGAAAATGTTTAAAAGAAATGAATTTTCTGGATTGCTGAATAAAGTATTTATGCAAGCAAACAGCAATCAACCATTAACTTATTTGACAGAGCTTGTGCTTGCAAAAGATGATTTTTTATTTTTTGCATATTTCCAAGTTCCAGATGGGATTTACAAATATTATGAAGAGATTGTCGAAAAAGCAATTGACTCGCTAATTATCAAGTAGAATTTCCGCTCAGTTTCTTTTATAAGTCCATAGAAAAAAAACCTTCTATTTTTATAAATTTCCATATATTTGCTATATTATATTTTTTAAATTTTTCCAAAAAGCATAATATGGTAAAAATTTCTGCTCCTTATTCTATTTTCTTAGCTTGCAAAGTTAAGTGCAACTCCCCCAAGTTGAATGGAGCTTCATTATGAAGCTAAAAATTCCACTTCATTATCAAATACTTGCCGCATTAATTTTCGGGGCATTATTTGGTTCTATTTTTAAAATCCCAGATAATGCTTTCACTTTGAAGCGCAGCTTAAGCAATGTCCCGCATAAAGAAAAAATTGAAAAATACGAGCAGATTGCTTTAATTTATAAACAAAGTGAAGATTCTATAGCTCAAGAATTTCTTTTCAAGCGAGGCGAGCAAACTGCATTTATTAAAAAATTCCGCTCTTTTTCCAATTTAGAAAAAAAGAATTTAACGCTTAAAGTTATTAAGAGCGGAAAAACTAATAACTATCACAGCCTTATTTCAGTCGAAAAAATTCCTACTATTGCAACAGAAATAAAACCGATTGGAACGGTCTTTATTCGATTGCTTAGCTTTTTAGCAATTCCTTTGGTTATAGTAACGCTAATTGTGGGCGCTGCGAGCATTGATGATCTGAAGAAATTGGGAAGAATAGGCAGCAAAACTTTTGCATTTTATATTATCTCAACCGCAATAGCAATCACAGTTGGACTTGTTCTCGCAAATTTAATTCAGCCCGGGAAGTATGTGAGCGCTGCAGCGCAGGAAAGCTTAGCCGCGGAGTTCGAGCTTGAAAGCGCTGAGAAAATAACGCAAAAACTTGATGTTGATATTGTAGATTTTTTTGTTCAAATAGTCCCGCAAAATCCTTTTAAGGCAATAGCAAGCGGCGAAATGCTTCAAATCGTCTTTTTTGCAGTTCTATTTGGAACCGTTTTAACTTTTATTGATAAAAAGAAATCTGCTCTGCTCGTTTCTGTTTTAGATGCTATATCGGACGCGATGATAAAGCTGGTGAATATCGTAATGAAGCTTGCTCCTTATGGCGTTTTTGCATTAATTGCGGCGACCATAGCTGATTTTGGATACGAGATTATTTACACATTGTTTTGGTATATGTTCACGGTGCTTGCAGGTCTTTTACTTCACACTATACTTGTGTATTCCGCAATAGTAAAAGGCTTTGGGAAAGAAAGTCCAGTTAAATTTTTCAAGGGCATTCGAACCGCGCAAGCTATTGCTTTTAGCACAAGCTCAAGTGCTGCAACTTTGCCTGTTACAATGGATTGCGTTGAGAATAAACTTTCCGTTCCAAAAAAAATATCTTCTTTTGTTCTCCCTTTGGGAGCAACAATTAATATGGACGGCACTGCTCTTTATCAAGGAGTTGCAGCGCTTTTCATTGCTCAGGTCTATGGTATTGATTTATCAATTACCCAACAGCTTACAATAGTTTTAACTGCCACGCTCGCATCAATCGGAACAGCCCCTGTGCCTGGAGTTGGAATAATTATGCTTGTAATGATTTTGCAATCTATTCAGCTTCCGGCTGAAGGAATTGCACTTATTCTTGGTGTAGATAGAATTTTAGATATGTGTAGAACGATTACTAATATTAGTGGTGATGCGGCTGTTTGCGTTGCGATCGCTGGAAGCGAAAAAGATAAATAAGCAGGCAGTTTATAAAAATGTTTTAAAAAATGACGATTTGTTGTTAAATTAAAGTATTATTTTTTACTAAAATAAATATTTTGTGTAAAATATTAGAAAAATTATGGAATTTCTTTACATTATCCCAATAAGCTATTTGCTTGGTTCAATACCATTTGCTTATCTATTTGTGAAAAAACACAGCGGCAAAGATTTAAGAAAAGAAGGCACTGGCAATATAGGGTCAATGAACAGTTATGATGTTACTGGAAAAAAATGGATAGGTATTACTGTTGCAATTTGTGATTGCTTAAAAGCAATTCTTGCTATGTTCCTCGCTTGGCTAATTGCTGGCGATTATCCGATTTCTTATGTCTTTGCGTCTTTTTTTGTGATTTTAGGGCATAACTATAACGTTTTTCTTTGTTTCCGTGGGGGGAGAGGGCTTGCACCTGCACTCGGCTGCTTTTTATTGCTTAACCTCTTTTTCCCTGTTGTCTGGGGTATTTTATGGCTCATAGCATATTATTTTACAAAAAAAGATGTGCACTATAGCAATGCCATAGCTACTTTTGTAGTGCCTTTTTTTCCATTTTTTATTCCTTATTCTTTTTTAAAACATTTTTCTGTTGTTTTCTATTTTCCTGAAACTCATTTGAAAATTGCATTGGTGCTTGTCTGTTTCCTTGTGCTTTCAAAGCATTTAACTCAAATTGCAAAACCTATTTTAAAGTATGAAAAGAAATAAATGGGTGAGAAACAATTAGAAATACTTTTTCTTACGGCGCGTTTTCCCTATCCTTTAATTGGTGGCGATAGGGTGAAGCCGCATTATTTGCTCAAACATTTAAGTGAAAAACATAAGATTACACTGGTCAGTTTTCATCAAGGAGAAGAAATTAAAGCCGAAGATAGGGCGATTATTGAAAACATGGGCTTGGACGTCCATATAATAAAGCTAAACCCTTTGAAAGCCGCAGCAAATCTTAGTTTTAAGCATCTTTTTTCTTTGCCGCTTGAAATTGGCTATTACTATCAAAATCCATTTAAAAGAAAAGTTGAGGAGCTTTTTAAAGAAAAAAAATTTGATTTATGCTTTGCTTTTTTTATGCGAACAGCAGAATACCTTAAAAACAAAAAAATCCCAAAAGTGCTTATAGCAGAGGACTGTCGGGCGCTTTACCAAAAACGCTCTTTCGAGGAAAGTAATCATCTTTTACAAAAAGCAGTGCGTTTTTGGGAATATAAAATGCTTTGCAAATATGAAAAGAAAATCGTAGATTATTTTGATTTTGTTACATTTGTAACCGAGCAGGACATTGCTTCTATGCGACTTTATAACAGCAAGGCAAACTATTTCTTATTGACAAATGGAACTGATGTAAATCATTTTAAGCCAAGCGAATCGGATATTTCGAGCCGCGAGGGTGTTCTTTTTTCTGGAAAATTGGATATTTGGGCAAATGAAATTATGCTGCAAAGAATAATCAACAAGATTCATCCAATAGTTAAGAAAGATCTTCCAAACGCGATTTTGAATATTGTGGGTGCAAACCCCAGGCAGAATATCAGGTCGCTTTCAACTCAAGACATAGTTTTAGATTTCAATGTCCCGAATATGCTTCCATTTCTACAAAAAGCAAGAGTATTTTTGCATCCGCATACAGGGGCAACAGGCATACAAAACAAGGTGTTAGAGGCAATGTCCTGTGCCTGTCCAGTTGTTACAACTCCTACTGGAATCCAAGGTATTGACGCCGTTCATAATGTTCACTGCCTTATTGGAGAAAGCGACAAAGAATTAGCAAAGCATACCATAGAGCTATTGAAAAACAATGACTTAGCAAATAAAATCAGCAGAAATGCAAGACAATTGATTGTCGAAACACATTCTTGGGAATTCGTCAACCATCAACTTGATGAACTTGTAGCCCGCACTTTGCAAGCAGAACGATTAGCTGTCTGAACCTTGATTTTCTTGATTAAAGATTACTTGATTATTTTCGGAAAAATAGAAAAACAGTGCAATCAATAAAATTCAGTGCAATAACAGTCCAGACAGAGCAGACAAATCCAAAAATTTATTACTATTCCCTTATAGCAAGGCTTTTCCAAGCAGCGCTGCGCCGATAATGCCAGCGTCCTTTGTAAAACGAGCGATGCGGATTTCGAGATCTGATGACAGCACTGGTATCACCCTCGCTTGCATTGTGTTGAGAGCAGTATCGAAAAGCAGTTTATGGGCTTGAGAAATTCCACCGCCAATAACGATTGTCGGTATATCTAAAATATTTATTAGCGAACTGAGGGCAACTCCAAGTATAGTTCCAATTTCTTCAAAAATTGAGCAAGCTGTTTCATCTTTATATTTCTCAATAGCTTCAGAAACGAAGTATGGGTCGGTTTTTGGGTATGTATGCAAAATAGAACTTGGATTTTCAGCCATTTTCTTATTTGCAAAATCAATGATTTGCTTTCTTCCAATAAATTCTTCTAAAATGCCTGTTCTATATGGATTTTGCTTGTCAAGTTGAGCAGCATAATCAATGATACTGTGGCCAATTTCGCCAGCAAAGCCATTTTGACCCAAATATATTTTTTTATTGATTACAATTGTTCCGCCCACCCCAGTTCCTAAGGTTATATAAATAAAATTATCAATATCATTGCCAGCCCCCAAACTAAGCTCAGCCAAACAAGCAGTATTTGAATCGTTATCCACTGCAAAAGGCAAAGAAATCTCTTTTTTAAATTGGCTGATAATATCAATATTTTGCCAGCCTTCCAAATTTGGAGCGAGCCGAATAAGTCCATTTTTTGAGACCATTCCAGGCGCCCCCATTCCAATCGTTTTTATTTCAGGGTGTTTGCTAAGCAGATGCTTAGTGATCTTGATTATAAACTGAATCAATTCGTATGGCTCTTGCTTTGCGTTTGTGGGTTTTGTGCTTTGAAAAACTAAATCTAAATGCTTATTCAAAATGCCGAATTTTAAATTAGTTCCTCCTAAATCTATTCCGAGATACATAAATCTATTATTTTATATTTTACATATTTTTGAAAATTGCGTCCTGCTTTGCGATAGCAAGTCCAATTCCTTGCTATGCTCCGCAAACTAAAGAACCTTGTCCCTTAAATGAAAACATAATAGTTCTTTTTTCATTAAATAAATTTTGAAATTAATAAATTATTCTGTAATTTTGAAAAGATTTTTTGGTGGGCTCGCATAATGGTATTGCAGCGGTCTTGAAAACCGCCGGGGGCAACCCTGTGGGAGTTCGAGTCTCTCGCCCACCGCTCTTTTCCAAAACCTTTTATTTGAAACTCTTTTTTTCTAAAAAATCATTCGATATTTTCATATTTTTTCCAGAAAAATAGAAAATGACAGCAACCTATTTTAATAATTTCATATTTTAAAAATAATTTAGTTCTTATTGTTACTTTTGGTAACATTTTCGCTTAAGTATATTAAAAAGTATATATATTGTCTCTT
>LSQX01067456.1_pt1 | contig 14005 bp, 15 predicted proteins | sample 654561 | NCBI WGS metagenome assembly LSQX01 (sample SAMN04489861, study PRJNA283612) | anaerobic digester metagenome | isolation source: 4 biogas reactors fed with cattle manure at either 37C or 55C with and... | place: Denmark: Kongens Lyngby | collected 2014
TTTAAAGGAGCTGAAGATACATGTTTGAAGAAATAAAGCAACAGGCGGAGCAGGCCGCGCTTGAATTGGTCATGGGCGCAAAACTGCAGCCCGGGCAGTTGGTGGTGATCGGCTGTTCCTCCAGTGAAATGGTGGGGGAGCGCATCGGCAAAGGCAGCAGCCTCAAAGCGGCCCAGGCTGCTTATGAAGGCATGGCGCCGGTATTTCAGGACGCGGGCATTCACATGGCCGCGCAATGCTGTGAGCATTTGAACCGCGCGCTGGTGGTGGAAAAGGCAGTCGCCGAGAAATTTGGTTTTGAGATTGTCAACGCGATTCCGCAGCCGGATGCGGGCGGATCCTTCCCGGTCACGGTGTTTGAGCGCATGTCAGAACCGGTCCTGGTGGAAGAGATTATGGCGGATGCCGGCATCGACATTGGCGGCACACTCATTGGCATGCACCTGAAAAAAGTGGCGGTGCCGCTGCGGCTGAGCCTATCCAAAATCGGACAGGCCAATATCCTGTGCGCTCGGACGCGTCCCAAGTACATCGGCGGCGCGCGCGCGAAATATCTGGAGAGATAAGATTGATGAAGGATATCAGTGTACAGGAACTGTCAGATCGGGTCTATCGGATAAGGCACCGCATGGAACAGGCCGCGAAAGAAGCGGGCAGGGATGTTGCTGCCATCGCTTTATGCGCGGCCTGCAAAGCGCAGCCCAGCGAACTGGTGCGCCAAAGCGCAAGCTTAGCGATTGACTTGTTTGGTGAGAACCGCATGCAGGAGATGCGGGAGCATCAACTGGCTGGCGCCTATTTGGGCAAGCCCTGCCATTTCATCGGCCATCTGCAGACCAACAAGGTGCGCCAGGTGGTCGGCGCGGCGGATGTCATCCAAAGCGTGGACCGGGTGCGATTGCTGAATGCCATCCAAAAGGAGGCTGCGCGGCAAAGCCTGGTACAGGACATTCTGATTGAAGTAAACCTGGCGCAGGAAGACAGCAAGGCCGGCGTTCATCAGCAAGAGTTAAAGCCCCTGATGGAAGCAGCCGCGGCCTGCCCAAACATCCGTGTGCTGGGTTTGATGGCCATCCCACCTATCACCGACACAGAAGATCAAGCCCGGCATTATTTTGTCAAACTGCGCACGCTGCTGGAGCAGGCACAAACCTGGCAGTTTGAGAACGCCCTGCTGACTGAACTGTCCATGGGCATGACGGGCAGCTATGAAGCCGCTATCAAAGAAGGCGCAACCATCATCCGCGTTGGGCGGGAAATCTACGGAGAGCGGTCCTGATTGAAGTGAGCCCACAGGAAAAGCCCTGCAGCTCAACCCGCAGGGCTTTGTGCTGTTTATGGTTAACTTACCGTTTGATTAACAGGACGCTGACATCATTGACATTGGTGCCGGTTGGGCCAGTCATAATCAAGCCATCCACTGCTTTCAGCGCCGGATAGGAATCGTTGGCCTGCAAGATTTGATCAATATCCAAATCTATGGCTGCCAGTTTATCTGCGGTTTGTCCGTCCGCCAGGCCGCCCGCGGCATCCGTTGGGCCGTCGGTGCCGTCACTGCCCAAAGAAAACACCAGCGTATCCCGCAGCCCCTTGATTTCTTTGGCGGCGGAGAGGGCAATCTCCTGGTTGCGGCCGCCTTTGCCCTTGCCGGTCAGCCGCACAACGGTTTCCCCGCCGGCGATAAAGGCCAGGCTGCGATCACTGTTTTGATGGTATTGTGCAATCGCCCCCAAAAACCGCCCTGCCTCCCTGGCTTCACAGGCCAGGCTGGCCGTCAGAATATGGGGGACATAGCCCAGTTTTTCCGCCTGCGCCGCCGCTGCCTTGCATAACACGGACACGCTGCCTGTCACCAGGCTGGTTACAAAGGGCAGATTTTTGGGCGTTTCCTGATTGATCAGATCCATCGCTTTTTCTGACAGCTTCAAATCATATTTGTTGATGATTCGAATCGCGTCCTCACAGGTGGAGGAGTCAGGGTATGCAGGGCCGGAGGCAATCATGTCCAACGGGTCGCCGATGATATCCGATAAAATAATGGATACCACCTGTGCTGGCTGGCAGGTCTGGGCAAATTTTCCGCCTTTGACCGCGGACAGGCGCTTTCGCAAGGTGTTGATTTCTGTAATATCCGCCCCGACGCGCAGCAATTGGTCGGTGATGTCCTTCAGTTCGTCCGGGTCAATCAAGGGCTGCTCAAAAAGGGCGGATCCGCCGCCGGAAATCAGCAGCAGCACCGTGTCCTGCGCACGCAAATCCTGCACCAGTTTTAAGGCTTCGGCTGTGGCGGCAAAGGAATTGTCATCCGGGATGGGGTGGCCGGCCTCCCGCATCTCAAAGCGGGGCAACTCGTGCATCACATGATCATATTTGGTGATGACAATGCCCTTGGTAATGCGCTCACCCAGGGCTTCGGACACAGCCTTGGCCATCTGCCAGGCAGCCTTTCCAAGCGAAACGACAATCAGCCGGCCGTTTTCATTGAGGTTGATTTCCTTCAACGCGTTTTGCACAGCGCTGTCCGGTTGTGCCGCAAGCAGCGCCGCATCCATAATCTGCCGGGCGTCCTGGTGGATACTCATGGCCTTCCTCCTTAGTGCTTATCTATTGCTGCTTCTTATTATAATGGCTGATGGGGAGGCGTCAACCGCGCAACTGATCCAGGTGTAAAAACAAATCCACGCAGGTGGCATGGGTGTGCTATACTATGCGGGAGAAAAAAGGAAGGAGCAATCGCATGGGAGAAACCACCTACGAGCTGCTATCGCTGGGCTTGCGGTATTGGTTTATCCTGTTGATTTTCCTGACCCTGCTGCGCGCCTACTTTTTGATGCGCGGCGACAGACGGGCATATCTCCAAACACTGCGGCAGCTGCCGGACGCAGGCCTTATTGGCGAGGTGGTCAACCTGGCAACAGGCGAAGGACAGCCCTTGCCCAGAGAGGGCATGATTGGCGCGAGCCGCAGCTGTGATATCCGTGTGCCGGAGCTGCACCGCCGGGAGATGGAGTTCGTCTTCCGACCTGGCTTCGGCGTGAAACTGATTCCGATCCATCGCAAGCACCAGGTGTTGATCGATTCAGAGCCATTAATCAAGGGCGTGGATTATGCCCTGCATGGCACAGTGCTGGATATCCGCGGGACGCAGCTGCGCTTCCGTCTGTTTGCGGGCCTTGATTTGCCCATGCGCCAAACAGCGTTCGCGCCTGAAGTCCAGGTGAGCCAGAGCTCTTTTGATGTGCAGGAACCCTTGCCCATCATCACCAGTATCCCCGAGCCGACGCCTCCGGCTGACAGCACCAATGAAATGGAGATGACCTGGCAATTCGCGCCCTTGCCCCCGGAAACTTTTGAACCAGCGCCGCAGCCGCTCATCAGGCGTCGACGCCGCAGCGAGCGGAAAATGGGGGAGGACCATCATGAGTGATGCGGTAAAAACAAGAAACCGCTGGCTGGTATTGCCGGGCATGCTGTTCTTCTTTACAGCCTACCTGCTGCTTGGGTTGAAAGAGTTTGACTGGCAGGCTTTTGTAATGGCCATTTTTGTGCCGGGCGTGTTTTTCCTGGTCACTGTCATCTTACCAAAACTGATCCCAGCAGACCGCATTTTGCTGACCCTGGTCAATTTTCTGTGCGGGCTGGGTGTTTTGGTCTTGTTCCGCTTAAATCCCGAGCGCGGCTTTGGCCAGGCAGTCAACTATGCCGTTGGCTTGGTCGGGATGATCGGCTGCCTGCTGATTGTGCGCTTCTGGCCGCAAATCAAATGGACCATGCCGCTGATTGTGATCGCGGCCGTTGGCCTCATGGCCCTGCCGCTTTTGATTGGCACAGTCAAAAATGGCGCGCGCGCCTGGGTGCGGATCGCCGGCGTGAATTTCCAGCCCAGTGAGATTATCAAGGTTGCCCTGCTTTTAGTCTGCTCCTTTATGCTGGCCAGGCGAATGGTCATCCCGACGCTTGCGTTTGCGGGCGTTTGCCTTGGGCTGTTGTTCTTGCAGCGGGATCTGGGCACCGCAATGCTGTATTATGCCATTACCTTGATCCTTGTTTATGTCTCAACCGGTAGCCTGACGTTTTTGTCCCTGGGCACACTGGGCGCGGGCGCGGGCGCTGTAATCGGGTACCAAATGAACACCTACGTGCAAAACCGTGTGAAGATTTGGCAAAATCCCTGGGATGACCCCTACGGCGTCAGCTATCAGGTGGTGCAATCCATGGTGGCGATGGTGAACGGCGGCCCCTGGGGAACAGGCCTTGGGCTTGGCAGCGCCAAGGTGATTCCGGAGGTGGAGACCGATTTTATCTTCGCCGCTGTCTTTCATGAGTTTGGGTTGATCTTCGGCGTCTGTGTCATCCTGATGTTTTTGATGATCTTCCTGCGCGGTGTGGGCGTCGCCATGCGCGCGCGCAGCAAGTTCCATACCTTGCTGGCCCTGGGATGCAGCTGCTTTATCGCGATCCAGACCTTTGTCATCATCGGCGGCAACATCAACATGATTCCGCTTACCGGGGTCACCCTGCCTTTCCTCAGCTACGGCGGCACATCCATGGTGAGCAGCCTGTGCATCATGGGCCTTTTGCAGGGGGTGGCCAACGCCAATGAGCGCGGGCTGGAAGAGGACCAATTAATCGCGATGCTGGGTGAGGAAAGCTGATGAAACTGATTAAACGAAAGCTGCGCCTGGCTGTGATCGCGGTGAGTATCCTGCTGATATCCCTGGTGGTATATGGTGTGTACAGCCTGGGTGTATCCGGAAATCGCTGGTTCTCCTCCTCTGTCAACACTTCCCTGCGCAAGGTGAAGCAGGGGGTTATACCCGGGCGCATCTATGACCGCAACGGCATCCAGCTGGCAGGCGCCAACGTCAAAGGCGAGCGCCTGTATCATACCGATGAAATCACCAGGCGCTCCCTGGTTCATGTGCTGGGGGTGCCGGACGGCACAGTGAAAAATGGGGTAGAGACCTTTATGTCCTACCTCCTGTACGCCTATGATGATTCGTACCTGACGCGCCTGACAGCCGCGTTCAGCGGCCAGATGCGTACTGGTTATGACCTCAGGCTGACTGTTTCAAGCGGCCTTTCACGCATGATTACAGAGCAATTCCCCAAGGACAAGTCCGGCGCGGTGGTGGTGATGAACTACCGCACGGGGGAGATCTTATCGCTCAACAGTTTCCCCAATTTTGATCCCCTCCAAATGGAAGGCGTAGCCACCAACCCGAAAAAACCATATATCAACAATGTAACCCAATGGCGCAGCGCGCCCGGCTCCATCTTTAAAGCGGTGACCATGGCTGCAGCGCTTGCCAATTGGCCCGACGCTTTGGACCGAACCTTCACCTGCACCGGCGCCTATCAGGTGGGGGAGACCATCATTACCGACGCCGGAAACGCCAGGCATGGTGAGATCACCCTGCAAAAGGCGCTGGCAGTGTCCTGTAATATTACTTTTGCGAAGCTGGCGCTAGAGCTTGGGGATGAGCAGTTGCGTTTGGCCGCGCAAGCCTTCGGCCTTGATGATCATTTGTTGTTTTCTGACTTGGTGGTAGAAAACTCGTTGTATCCCTCCAGCAACCGGGTTGCCAAGGAGCTGGCTTGGACTGGCCCTGGACAAAGCGCGCTGTTTGTGACACCGATGCACATGTGCCTGGTGGCAGCCGGCATCGCCAATGATGGGGTCATCATGGAACCCAAGCTGCTTATCCAGTCGGTGGATCGCAACAAGCAAGGCAAAGCGCAGATGACGCCTACGGTCTACAAAAAGGCAATGACGCCGCAGCACGCGGATGTTCTTGCGGAAGCCATGCGCCAGGTGGTTGTATCCGGCACCGGCACCAGGGCGGCTGTCCCCGGGCTGAAAATTTGCGGCAAAACTGGTTCTGCGCAAATTGACGGGCAGACCAGCACCAATGCCTGGTTCATCGGGTTTATCGATGAAAAGACCTTGCCATATGCCGTGTGTGTCGTGGTAAACGACGCGGGGGAGGGCAGCCGTCACGCTGCGCCGCTGGCCCGGCAAATCTTTGAATACATCAAAAACCAGCGCTGAGCGTTTGCAAACAATATCGTATCGGATTATGCTATCCGTATAGATCATGAACAGGGGGAGAAAAACATGAGAATTGGCTTGAGTCTGTACTCCATCAACCAGGAGATTGTGGAAGGCCGCATGACACTGGAAACCGCGATTCAGTGGGCGGCGGACCAGGGCGCGGAGTGCGCGGAGTTGGTGCCCTTTTCCTACACCTTTGTGAAGGACGATGGCAGCATTGACCATGAAACCATCAAAAAGGCCGTCAACGCGTCCAAAAATGCCGGGATTCCGCTGGTGAACTACTCTATCCTGGCTGATTTATGCAAAACGGATGACGCGGAGTATGAAGCTGAGATTGAACGCGTCAAACTGCACGTGGACATCGCGGCAGAGCTGGGCTTGCCCCGGATGCGCCATGACATCTCCGCCTTCCGCCGTCCCCGTGGCGAGAACGGGGTGCAGTATTTTGAGGAACTGTTCCCGCGCATGGTGGAGGCGGCCAGCCGTATCAGTGAGCATGCAGCGCAGTACGGCATCACCACCCTGCTTGAAAACCATGGCTTTTTCGCCAATGGTTGTGACCGGTGTGAGCGCCTGGTGCTGGCAGTGAACCGGGACAACTACAAGATGCTGCTGGATACCGGCAACATCGTCTGTGTGGATGAGGACCCCGCTGTAGCCGCCAAGCGCCTGGCGCCCTACTGCGGCATGATTCACCTGAAGGACTTCTATATCCGCAGCCGTGATCCGGGCGACACGACAGAGTTTGACTGCGCCGGCTCCTGGTTCCGCTCCAACCATGGCCGTTACCTGCGCGGCAGCATCATGGGCCAGGGTGATATGGACATGTACGAGATTCTGGGCACCATCAAGGCTGCCGGCTATGACGGTGACATCGCCATAGAGTTTGAAGGCTTTGAAGAGCCCAAGTATGCCTCCCGCGTGTCCTTGGACAACGCCAAGCGCATCTGGAAAGAAGTTTAAGAATACAAGTAATACAAAAATCCGGCTGCGTGCTGACTGCGGCCGGATTTTTGTTTTTAGCATAACTTGCTTAGTCCATCAATGCTTCCATTTCAGCAACGGTCTCCTCAAAGACCTTCATTGCGCCGCGTACCACGCTGGCCTTGGTCATATCCGCGCCAGCCGCCTGCAGGGCTTTGATGGGTGTCACGCTGCCGCCGGACTTGAGGAAGTCAAAATACTGCTCCTTCGCTTTTTGGCCTTCTGTCAAAATCCGGTTGGCCAGATAGACAGCCGCGGAATAACCTGTCGCGTATTGATAGACATAAAACGCGCGGTAGAAATGCGGGATGCGCATCCATTCGTGGCGGATTTCCGGGTCAATCACGCACTCACGGCCGTAGTATTGCTTGTTGAGCTGCTCATACAGGTTTGACAGGTTCAGGTCTGTCAGCGCTTCGCCCTTCTCTCCCATCTGGTGGGCCAGGTGCTCAAACTCCGCGAACATGGTCTGCCTGAAGAAGGTGGTGCGGAAGCCTTCAGCCAGATCAGTCAGGAAGAACAGGCGCGCCTGCTTGTTGTCCTTGTGCTCTTCCTGGAGGGCATGGTTCAGCAGAACCTCGTTGCAGGTGGAGGCCACCTCCGCCGCAAACAGGGAGTAGCCGGCTTTCTCGTAGGGCTGCGCCTGGTTGCTGTAGTAGCTGTGCATCGCGTGGCCCAACTCGTGCGCCAGGGTCATCGCGCCATTGATGGAATCCGTGTGATTCAGCAGCACATAAGGATGGCTGTCATAAGTGCCCCAGGAATAGGCGCCGGAGCGCTTACCCTTGGTTTCATACACATCAATCCAGTTTTCGCTAAAGGCGCGGTCCAGCAACTTACCGTATTCTTCACCCAGCGGGGCCAAGCCCTTTTTGACCAGTTTGCTTGCCTTTGGATAGGGCAGGTCCATCGTGAAGTCGTCGGTGATGGGGACATACAGGTCATACAGGTGTAAGTCTTTTAATTTCAAGGCCTTTTTACGCAGGCGCAGATAGCGGTCCAGCACCGGGAAGGCTTTGTGCGCTTCCTTGAGCAGGCTGTCATACACGGACAGGGGAATCTCGTTCTGGCTGAGGGAGGCTTCCCGCGCGCTCTCATAATGGCGCAGTTGCGCCTGCAACACGTCATTTTTTATACTGCTGATATAAAGCGTAGACAGCGTGCCTGAAAAATCACCAAACGCGTTCATCATGCCGGTGAAAGCGTCCTTGCGAACCGCGCGGTCCGCGCTTCGCATCCGGTTGCCATAGTCCGCGTGGGTTAAACGGCGCTTGCTGCCGTCTTCCATCAAGGTGTCGGGCAGGGGCAGGTCCACATTGTTCAAGATATTAAAGGTGCGGGAAGCGGTGGCAAAGACCTCCCCGCTTTTGGCCAAAATCTGCTCCTGCTCCGGCGGGAGGATGTGCGGTTTTTGCCGGATCAAATCATGGAAGAACACGCTGTATTGTGACAGATCCGGGTCTGACATGAAGCCCTTGAGTGTTTTTTCAGGCAACTTCAACAGCTCCGGCTCAAGGAAGGCGCCTGCGGCGCGGGCTTTGACCGCATAGGCTTCCGCCTTGGCCATCTGGGCTTTGTAGCCGGCGTTCGCGCCGTCCTGGTCCTGCTGCATGCGGGAATAGACAAAATAGCTGCCCACCAGCCGGCTGAGCGCGAAGGAGGTTTTCACCGCTTTGATGGGGTTCTCCTTCACCTTGCCCTCAAAAGAGGCCATTTTTGCGATCAGCTCATCCATCTGCTTGGCGCAGTCATCCAAGGCTTTTTTGTCCTTGAAGATGTGTTTCAGGTTCCACTTCCAGCGAGCAGGGATGTCTTTGCGCAGTTTTTGTTCCATGGTTTGCTCCTTGTTGTTCGGGTATTAGTCGCAAATATCAAGGTCCGGAAATTCCGGTGTGCCCAGAAACTCCTCGTCCTGCTCGGAAACCTCGGGCAGGTCGGTCACGATTTCGGGTTTTACTATGTTTTGGTTGCGCTGTGGGGGCTGGCTTACGCGCTGCACCTGGTCCGCTGTGAAGGTATGCAGGTCAGTCACTTCACCGTTGGTGATGCGCACAGTGACTGTTTCCAGCAGCGCGTTCACCTGGGCAACGGTGCCGCGGCCCTGGGGGGTGATCACTTCCTTGCCCAGGCGGGGCAGGCGTTTACGGGATTTTTCATATTGCTCCTGCTCATATTTCAAGCAGCACATCAGCCGGCCGCACACGCCGGATATCTTGGTGGGGTTCAGCGACAGGCTTTGTTCCTTGGCCATGCGGATGGATACGGGCTGAAAATCATGCAGGAAGGTGGAGCAGCACAAATGCCGCCCGCAGGAGCCTACCCCGCCGATTTTGCGCGCTTCATCCCGCACGCCGATTTGTTTCAGCTCAATGCGTGTTTTGAAGATGCTGGCCAGGTCCTTCACCAGCGCGCGGAAGTCCACCCTGCCGCCAGAGGTAAAGCTGGCAATCAGCTTGCTGTTATCAAAGGTATACTCAACACTGACCAACTTCATGTCCAGCTTGTGCGCGGCAATCCGCTCCTTGCACACTTCAAACGCCTGCGCCTCTTTTTGGGCATTGGCGGCAATTTTTTCATGGTCAGAGCTGGTAGCCAACCGCTGCACACTGGGCAGCGGCTTTGGCAGCATATCCTCGGGCAGTTCGATGGCGTTTTCACACACCGTGGCATACTCCAGCCCGCGGCTGGTCGATATAATCACTGCATCGCCTTCCTTGGCGAGCAGGCGTCCGGGATTGACATAGTGGCGACGTCCCGAATCACGGAAGCGCACTCCGATTACACTTGGCATAAGGCTTGATCCTCCAATATTTTTAACAGCAGGTGATCGATGATCGCCTGCCAGGATAGGTTGCTGGCTTGATGTTTGCGCGCTGTGAGCACAGCTTCCAGCAAACTGCGCGCTTTTGTGGCTGCCCATTGATCCTGGGGGTTTTCATCAATCAGCCGTATGGCGGCGTTTTCAATGTAATCCAGAATCGCGTCTGCCTGGTCACGCAGGTTTTTGAAGCGGGATGAACTGTGCGGCAAACTGCTGTTGTCGTTTAGGGAAAGCACCGCATCGTCGACCAGTTCTTTCATGTCCCAGAACTGCTTGTCACCATGCATTGCATGCGCGCTGCCGGGGCTGCCGCCAGATAATACAGCCAACGAACGCGCGTCGTCTGCGGGGAAACCATTTTCTGCCAGCTGCTTCTCAAGCAAAAGGGCGGGCCATGTGGGGATGCGCTGAATCTGGCAGCGGGAGCGGATGGTGGTCAAGACCGCGTGCTCATTTTCGCAGGTCAGCAGGAAAAAGGTGTTGGCATCCGGCTCCTCAATCACTTTGAGCAGCGCGTTTTGTGCCTGGGGGGTAAAGATGTCGATCTGTTCCAGCAAAACAACGCGCGCCCCTGATGAAAAGGCATAGGTGGATAAGGAATCCTGCAACGCGCGCGCCTGCTCCACCTTGACGTTGCGCTGCTTATCCGCAGCGCGCACCACCAACAGGTTGGGGTGTGTCTGATCCATCGTCTTTTTGCAGGCGCGGCATACGCCGCAAGGCTTTTCATCAGCTTCACATAACAGGGCCTGTGCCAGCACGCTTGCCAGCGTCCGCTTCCCAACACCAAATTGCCCTGAGAGCATCAGGGCATGTGGCGCTTTATGCGCGGAATATAGTTGAATCAGCGCGGTGAGCGAAGGGGACAGCGCTTCAAAATACGCTGTTAGATAAGCGGTTGCTTGGCTTGACATGAACCACCGAGGGGTTTAGATTTTGAGGAATTCTTCAACGTTCAGCACAAACACGGTAGCGCCGCCCACAGTAACCTCAATGGGGTAGGGGGCATACATGCCAGTCGCGCCGCCCATGGTAACCGGTGAGGTCGCGATTTGCTTGCGGCTTTTACAAACTTTTTCTATCAGAGCCATGCAGGTATCATAGCGCCCATCCTCCACACCGACGAGCAGTGTGGTGTTGCCGGCGCGCAAAAACCCGCCGGTGGTCGCCAATTTGGTAACGCCAAACCCATCTTCCATTAATTCACTAACGAGGTGTGCCGCGTCTTCGTCCTGCACAATGGCAATTATCAGCTTCATTGGCTGGCCTCCTTTTGCTTGGCGGAGCGTTCTCCGCTTTTTGCTTACAGCAATTATACAGAAAAGTGCAGTTAATTACAAGCATGCGATAAACCGTCATTCTCAAGATGTCTTTTCATTGCCCACCAGGGTATACAGGTGGTATAATACAGCCATCTTTTGGCTTTGGAGGAAGCGGATGATCAAGATTGTACTGGACGCGATGGGGGGCGACAATGCGCCGCAGGCAACCTGTGAAGGGGCGTTGTTGGCGCTGCGCGCTGATAAGGAACTCACCATCATTTTGGCAGGCGATCCAAAGCAGATCGCGCCATATATCAATAACGCGGAAGATGTAAAGGAGCGCCTGATCGTTTTAGACGCGCCTGAGGTCATCACCAACAACGAGTCACCCGCCCTGGCCATCCGCCAAAAAAAGGACAGTGCCATTGTGCGCGGCATGCTGATGGTGCGCGAAGGCGAAGCCGATGGCTTTGTGTCCGCCGGTTCCACCGGGGCTGTTTTAGTTGGCGGTATGCTGCGCCTGGGCCGGATTCCGGGCATTGAGCGGCCTGCCTTAGCCCCCTTATTGCCAGGCAAAAAAGGGCATTTCCTGTTGATCGACTGCGGCGCGAATGTGGACTGCAAGCCGGAATACCTGGCGCAGTTTGGCCTGATGGGCGACGCCTTTATGGAGAAAACCATGGGAATCGCCCGCCCGCGCATCGGCCTTGTCAATAACGGCGCGGAGGAAGAAAAGGGCAACGCGCTGTATGCGGAAGCGCATCAGCTGCTCAAAAAGGAAGACATCAATTTTGTGGGCAACGTGGAGGCGCGCTACATCCCGGCGGACCAGGCGGATGTCATTGTCTGTGATGGGTTTGACGGGAACATTATTCTCAAGTACACTGAGGGCGTTGCTGAAACCTTGCTGGGTATGATCAAGCAGGAATTGATGGCGGATACCCGCAGCAAGATTGGCGCCCTATTGGCCAAGCCCGCGTTTGCCCGCGTGAAAAAACTGATGGACTACACGGAGGTAGGCGGCGCGCCGCTACTTGGCGTCAGGGGCGCGGTTGTGAAAGCGCATGGCTCCAGCAACGCGAAGGCCATCTTCGGCGCCATCCGCCAGGCATCATTGATGATCCGCTCAAAAGTCCCGGAGGCGATTGAGCAAAAACTGGTCAAACAGTCAGTCTAATTTGGAGGAAGAACCATGGTATTTGAAAACGTATCAACCCTCATCGCAAAACAGCTCAAAGTTGACCCCGAAAAGGTAACCCGTGACGCCCGCCTGGTGGAAGACCTGGGTGCGGACAGCGCCAATGTCATGGTGCTGATCATGGACCTGGAAGATCAGTTCAACATGCAGGTTGAGGACAGCGCCATCACGGAACTCAAAACCGTGGGCGATGTGGTGGATTACATCCAGACACGCCAGGGGTGAGTCAACAGGATCAAGGGCTGCCGCACATTGAGGCGGCAGCCATTTTTGATGGAGAAAGCGGGCATCAACAGCTGATGTCCGCCTTGGGCTACCAGTTTACAGACCAAAGTATGTTAAAGATGGCTCTGACCCATCCCTCTATCAATCACAAAAAGAATAACCAGCGCCTGGAGTTCCTGGGCGACGCGGTGTTGCAACTAATTATCAGTGAGCAGTTGTTTGATCAAAGCAAGGAAGCCGAAGGCAAACTGACATTCAAGCGCCAACGCCTGGTGAATGAACAGACCCTGGCCAAGGTTGCCAGGCAGGTCCAACTGGGCGCGCATCTGATGCTTGACAAACGTTTCGCGCAGGATGGCGGCAGGGAATTGGATTCAGTTTTGGCTGACGCGCTGGAGGCAGTGCTGGCAGCTGTTTATCTTGATGGCGGCTTGACAGCCGCGCAAAAAGTGATACAGGATTTGTTCAAACAGCTCATCGCGCAAGCGGATGCCAGTCTGGACGCCAAGGGCGCGCTGCAGGCATATTTCCAGGCCCGCGGGGAGATGGAACCAACCTACGAGGATCTGGACATGCAAGGTCCGCCGCATCAACGGGTATTTACCGTGGCGGTGACGCACGCGGGCCATCACTTGGCAACAGGGACAGGCACCACCAAGCGCGCCGCGCAGCAAAAGGCGGCGAAGAAAGCGCTGGACACACTAAAGCAAAGGGGGAAAGAGCATGAAGCTGACCAGGCTTGAAATCTATGGCTTCAAATCGTTCCCTCAGCGCACGGATATCCGTTTTGATGAGGGCATTACGGGCATAGTGGGCCCCAACGGCTCTGGCAAGAGCAATATCGCCGATGCGGTGCGGTGGGTGCTGGGTGAGCAAAGCGCCAAAGCGCTGCGCGGCGCCAAGATGCAGGATGTCATCTTCGCGGGCACACAAAAACGCAGGCCCATGCCCTATTGCGAGGTCTCGCTCATTTTTGAGAACGAGGACGGACAACTCAAAAACCCGCAGAGCGAAGTAATGGTAACCCGCCGCGCTTACCGCACCGGCGAAGGTGAATATTACCTCAACAAAAAATCCTGCCGCCTGCGCGACATTGTGGAGTTGTTCCATGACACAGGCATTGGTCGGGAAGGGTATTCCATCATCGGCCAGGGCAATATTGATGTCATTTTGTCAGGCCGCGGGGATGAGCGCAGGGCAGCTTTTGAGGAAGCGGCCGGCATCATTGGCTACCGTTCCCGCAAGGAGGAGGCAGAGCGCAAGCTGACGCGTACCCAGGAGAACCTGCTGCGCGTGGGCGATTTGCTGGAGGAGTTGGGCAGCCGCATCGAACCCCTGCGCGAGCAGAGCGAGACCGCGCGGGCTTATATGGCTTTGAGCGCGAAACTGAAAGCCTTGGACGCCAACATTTATTTAGCCCGGCACGACAGGCTTACCAAGCGGATTGATACCCTGCA
>LSQX01339048.1_pt1 | contig 14005 bp, 7 predicted proteins | sample 654561 | NCBI WGS metagenome assembly LSQX01 (sample SAMN04489861, study PRJNA283612) | anaerobic digester metagenome | isolation source: 4 biogas reactors fed with cattle manure at either 37C or 55C with and... | place: Denmark: Kongens Lyngby | collected 2014
TCTTTGGCCGCAGGATCAACCTGGTCCTGGATGAGATTGAGCGGATCGATTATGAAAATAAGACACTGGTTGGCAGGCAGGGCGAGTACAGTTATGACTACCTTGTTATCGCCGCAGGATCGCAGCCAACCTTTTATGGTATTCCAGGAGCTGATGAGCACGCCTTCAAGCTCTGGTCTTATGAGGATGCGGTCAAGCTCAAGGCTCACATACTGAATGTGTTCAGCCGGGCCATGAATGAGCCGGATCCGGAAAAAAGAAGCAGCCTTTTAACCTTCTATATTTGTGGCGCGGGCTTTACTGGTGTGGAAATGGCAGGCGAGCTGGCGGAATGGGTGCCTATTCTATGCCGCCAGTTTGAGATTGACCGGGAAGATGTCCAGATCATTGAGGTCGATGTCATGGACCGGATTATTCCAGTTCTTTCAGAAAAACTGTCAAACAAGGCCCAAAAAAGACTTGAAAAAATGGGTGTGGATGTCCGTCTGAAACAGTCTGTCTGCGCGGTCGGTCCTGACTTCATTGAGATGGGCTGTGACAATGATGAGCGTTACCGGGAAGGAACAGCCACTGTTATCTGGACAGCCGGAACCCAGTGTGTTGATGTGGTCAAGAACTCAACTGAACTGAAACAGGTTGGACGGGGACGTTTACAGACAGATGCCTATTTGCGGGCCGAAAACCATGAAGAGGTCTTTGTGGCCGGCGATAACACCTACTGCATACCGGAAGGGCATACAGAGCCTGTCCCGCAAATGGTTGAGCATTGTGAGCATGCTGCAGCCAACATCAGCCACAATCTGGCTGTCCTGGTTACTGGCAAAGGTGAGCTCAAGGCATACAAGCCCAACTTCCATGGCGTGATGGTTTCCATCGGGGGCCGTTATGGTGTGGCATATGTGGGCACTGACAAGAAAAAGTATTCCCTGCCCTCATTTTTGGCCATGTTCGTCAAGCATTTCATCAACCTGGTCTATTTCTTCCAGCTCCTGGGCTGGAACAAGGTTTTCAGTTACCTGCGGGCTGAGTTTTTCACAATCAGGGAAAAGCGCAGTTTTGTCGGTGGCCATCTGTCCAACAGGACACCCAGCTTCCTGCTTGTGCCCCTGCGCCTGTTCCTGGGCTTTTTCTGGGTTTTTGAAGGTATAAAAAAGATCAGTGAGGGCTGGCTCGATGCACCAAAGCTGGTCCTGTTCTTCCGCAGTGCTGATGAGTTTTTTGCCGGCATTCTGGATGGTACCGCCGGCAGTGCAGCCGACGTGGTTGCCAGTGCCACAGGCACAGTCTCAGGTGGCTCTGTCCTGCTCAACTGGGACATACTGGGCTTTTTGAGGATAATCCTGGTCAATGCCGGTGATGTAGCCCTGAAGATCCAGTTCAGCCTGATGGACTGGTTCCGCGATACAGTTATTTACGCCAGCGGTGACAGCCAGATGTTTTTCCAGTTCGTAATTGTTATTTCAGAAATCCTGATCGGCCTTGCTCTTCTGGGAGGTCTTTTCACCACCCTGGCAGCAGGCTACTCCATCATCCTGCAGGTTATGTTTGTGATGACAACTGGCCTTTATATGGGCACCTGGTGGATGGCTTTTGCTGCGATTGCTGTCTTGATTGGCGGCGGCAGTATCTTTGGACTGGATTATTACTTCATGCCCTGGCTGAAAAAACAATGGAGAAAATTAAAAATTGTCCGAAAATCATATCTATACCATGACTGAGCAGTTCAAAAAGGACGGGGCCTTAAAAGGGCCCCTTCCACTAGACCAGGCCCTGGCAGCTGTCCATGACCTGATCAAAAGCTCACTGTCCAGCAGTGAGCCAGTCCTGGCAGCTGTAATGCAGCACTTAAATCAAAGCGGCGGCAAAAATATCAGGGCTTCGCTCTTACTTGCTGCAGCAGCCGGCCCTGACGGTAAAGCCGGCCGGGATGCCATTATGGCTGCGGCCGCCCTGGAAATATTGCATCTGGCCTCGCTGGTGCACGACGACATCATAGATGATGCACCGGTCCGGCGCGGCCAGGCCAGCATCCAGCATAAGTTCGGCAAAAAAACAGCAGTGATCAGTGGAGATTACCTCTTCTGCCTCAGCTTTGCCCTGGTCGCTGATCTGGCTGGTGAATATGCAGCTAATATCAAGCTTTTCACTAATGCTGTCAGCAGCCTTTGCCTGGGCGAACTGCGCCAGCATAAGCATAACCGGGATATGGATCTTTCCGTATTGGGCTACCTGCGCATCATAGCCGGCAAAACAGCCGCCTTGTTCTACCTGGCTTTATATGCTGGAGCCTTGCTGGGCGGCTCTGACCAGGCAAGCTGCCGCCAGATGGGCCGGATCGGCTATAATCTGGGCATCTTGTTCCAGTTGACAGATGACTGCCTTGATTATGAGTCAAGTTCCATCCAGCTGGGTAAGTCAGCCCGCCATGATCTGGCTGAAGGGGTTGTCACTTTACCCCTAATTTACGCCTTGAGGCAAAAGCCAGAACTGAAAAACCTGGCCCGCCAAACTGAGCTTTCAACTGCCCAGATCAAGGATATTGTCACGGCAGTCCGTGATTTGGGTGGACTGCAACGGGCCCGCCAGGTGGCTGACAAATATTATAAGAAGGCCAAGCAGCTCCTGAGCCAGCTGCCTGACCAGCAAAAGGCCAAGCTGATCGAACCGCTTCTGGACCAGATCCATAAAAGAAATGGTTAAGGCCATGGGCTGGCTGCAGCGGTTTTTTTCTTTCGTTGAGATCAAAACAAAGGTGGCCAGCCTCCTGCCTTTCCTGCTCGGCCTTGTTTATGTAGCTTACCAGGGTTACCGGCCCAACTGGGGCCTTAGTTTGCTTTTCCTCCTGGCCATGACATTTTTTGATATGAGCACCACTGCCTTGAACAACTTCATTGACACCAGGGCCAGTGGCATAAGCCTGCCCCTGCCCCGGCCCCTGGCCCTGATCATCCTGCTGGCCATGCTGCTGATTGCATCTGGCAGTGGGCTGGTCCTGGCCTGGCTGAGTAATCCGGTTGTTTTTTGGGCTGGTGCTGCAAGCTTTTTTGTTGGTATAGCCTATACCTTCGGCCCGGCACCAATCTCACGGATGCCCCTGGGGGAGCTCTTTTCAGGGTTTTTCATGGGTTTTTTCATTCCCTTTATCACTGTGACCATCAACAGCTCCAGCCTGGCTCCGGTGCAGATGTCCTGGCAGGCACCAGAATTATTCATGACCATAAACCTGCTCCTGCTGCTGCATCTTTTTGTCCTGGCCATCTTACCCATCACAACAATAGCCGCGATCATGCTGGCCAACAATATCTGTGACCTGGAACGGGATATCAAGATCAATCGTTTCACCCTGCCCTTCTACCTGGGCAAGAAACGTTCCTTGGTCCTTTTCGCCCTGCTCTACCTGGCGGCCCTGCTTTCCCTTGTCGTCAGTGTTCTTTTGGGCCTGCTGCCTCCCCTGGCCCTCTTTTCACTTCTGGCAGCCTGGCCACTGCAAAAAAATATCCGCCGCTTTTTTGCCCTGCAGGACAAGGCTGAGACTTTTCCACTCAGTGTGCAGAACTTTATCCTGCTTGTCCTGCCTCCCGTCTTGATTACAGCACTTGTTACAGCAAGCGGCCTTTAAACATGATATGATATCTATGTAAGCAAAATCATGATAAAGAGGTGTGTGTTAAATGTCAAAGCAACCATCTATTATGCGCTATGCCCAAACTGAACAAGGTCTGGCGGATAATGAACTGCGCGAAGTTCTGGAGCAGTCACTGGCTAACTGGCCCAAGCTGGACCGGGTCCTGATTGTCCCGCCTGATTATACAAGGCTGCACTCCGGTGCCGGCCGCCTGACCGCCATGTACTATGATCTGCTCAAAGACAGGAGTAAAATTGATATCCTGCCGGCCCTGGGCACCCATGAACCCATGAGCGAGGCCGAGTATACAGCATTTTTCGGCCCGGATGTGCCTTACGCGGACATGATTGTACACAATTGGCGTACTGATGTGGTGAAGATTGGCGAAATCCCTGCTGAAATGGTCAAAAAAGAGTCCGAAGGACTCATGAGTGATGCCATTGATGTGGAAATCAATAAGCATCTGCTTGATCCTTCCTATGACCTGATCATCTCAGTCGGCCAGGTCGTACCGCATGAAGTTGTCGGTATGGCTAACTACAGCAAGAATATTCTGGTCGGCTGTGGCGGGAACCGCATTATCAACGGCAGTCACATGCTGGGTGCCTTCTATGGCATGGAAAGAATCATGGGCCGGGATAATTCACCGGTCAGGGCAGTCCTTGACTATGCCGAAACCAACTTTTTAAGCAAACTGCCGATCATGTATGTCCTGACAGTCACAACTGCCCAGCAGGATGATGTCACCATCCATGCTCTTTTCACCGGCCGCGAGCGGGAGATCTTTGCCGAGGCTGTCAAGCTGAGCCAGGAAAAAAATCTCATCTTCCTCGATGAAGCTCTGGATAAGGTTGTCGTTTATCTGGACGAACGGGAGTTCAAGAGCACCTGGCTGGGCAACAAGGCTGTCTACAGGACCAGAATGGCCCTGGCAACCGGCGCGGAGCTGATCATCCTGGCACCCGGGGTGCGCCGCTTCGGTGAAGACGATGAGAATGACCGCCTGATCAGGAAATATGGTTATGTCGGCCGTAAGAATGTAGTTAAGCTGATCGATGAAAATAAGGACCTGCAAGAGAACCTCTCTGTTGCAGCCCACCTTATCCATGGCTCATCCGATGACCAGTTTGAAATCACTTATGCAGTTTCCCGCCTGACTGAAGAAGAGATAAAACAAGTCAACTTCAAATACATGCCCTATGACAAGGCGGTCGAGCTCTATGACCCGGCCACCTTGCAGGACGGTTACAACACCTTGCCCAACGGTGAAAGGATCTTCTACATCAGCAACCCGGCCCTGGGCCTGTGGGCTGACAGGAAAAGATTCTAAAGATCAAGCCAGGCACGACCATCACGGACCGGCAACAGCTCAGCTGCGGCCGGGCCGTTTGTGCCAGGCTGGTAAAGATAAAGCGGCAGGTCATCATGCCAGCGGCGCAGACTATCAACCAGGGCCCAGGCTGCCTCGATCTCATCCCAACGGGTGAAAAGACCCAAGTCTCCCTGCCAGGCATCATGGAGCAGCTTTTCATAAGCCTGGACCGTCGGCAGTGCCGGGTCACAGCTGTGGCAGACATTCATGCCGGTTTCAGTGATCGAAGCACTCATACCCGGCTTTTTAATGTTGAAACGCAGGTCGATCCCTTCCTGGGGCTGGACCCTGATCACCAGGATATTGTTGTGCTGGGCCTGGCCCAGGGTTGGATAGAGCCTGTTCTTGTAAACAACTGTTATCTTGGCTATTTGCTGGTCCAACCTCTTGCCGGTGCGCAGGTAAAAGGGCACTCCCCGCCAGCGCTCATTGTCAATAAACAGGCGCATGGCAGCAAAGGTTTCTGTTGTGGAGTCTTCTGCAACACCGGTTTCATTCAGATAGGACAGGATCTGGCTGGATCCGTTGTACTGGCCCAGGACTGCATCCTCTTTGGCCCGTTTCAGGTCAAAAGGCCGGATTTGCCTGAGCAGGGCTGCCTTGGCATCACGGATATTTTCCGGACCTGGTCCAGCCGGCACATCCATGGTCAGAAGGGCCAGCAGCTGGAGCAGATGGCTTTGCACCATATCACGCAAGGCTCCGCTTGTGTCATAGTAGCCGCCCCGCTGGCCAATCCCGATTGATTCACTGACAGATATCTGTACGTGGTCTATATGGTGCCTGTTCCAGCCAGGCTCAAAAATCTGGTTGGCAAAGCGCAGGACCAGGATGTTTTGCAGCATTTCCTTGCCCAGGTAATGGTCAATCCGGTAAATTTCATCTTCAGCAAAGGCCAGGCGCAAGTTGGTGTTGAATTCCTCTGCTGAATCCAGATCCCTACCAAAAGGTTTTTCAATCAAGAGTCGGCGGAAACGGCCTGGTGCACTTTTTTCATGCCCGATCTGCCGGGCTATGACCGTAAAAAGCTGCGGTGCCGTGGCCAGGAAATAAATCCTGTCCCCAGCCAGGCCCTGCCTGCTCTCCACTTTTGCCAGAAAATCCCAAAGGCCTTTATAGGCGGCCGGCTGGCTGATATCCATACGGTAATAGAAAAAACGCCGGCAAAATTCATCTGCTTCTTTCTGGCTCACCGGCTCCGCCTCACGCAGTGCTGCCACGATCTGGTCCCTGTAATAGTTGTCAGTCCAGTCCCGCCGGCCAATGCCGACGATTGTGCTGTTCCTGGCCAGCTGGCCTGAGCGCTCCAGGGTATATAGGGCTGGCAGCAGCTTTTTATGGGCCAGATCTCCAGTTGTGCCAAAGAGAACAAAAAGAGCTGGTTGCAAAACCATAGGTAACGCCTCCTGTCTTTTTAATAACCCATTATAGCATGTCAGACCAGGGCGGACATTACGTCCGATTCAAAGTTGCTGCCAGTCAAGCCATGGCCATGGCTGATCAGCCAGTGGAACCGGCAAACTGGCCCTGGTAAAGGCGGCTGTAGAAAGTATCCCGGGCCATCAGTTCACTGTGGTTACCCCGTTCAATAATCCTGCCGTCATCGATAACCAAAATCTCGTCTGCATCGCGGATGGTTGACAGACGGTGGGCAATAATAAAGCTGGTCCGGCCCTTGCGCAGCTTGATCATGGCCTGTTGCAGGAGCATCTCAGTCCTGGTGTCAACGCTGCTGGTGGCCTCATCCAGGATCAGGACGGCTGGCTCGGCCAAAATTGCCCGGGCAATTGACAGGAGCTGGCGCTGGCCCTGGCTGAAACCGCCACCAGCCTCACCTAGTTCGGTCTCATAGCCCTGGGGCAGGCGCTTGATAAACCTGTCCGCACCCACTACAATTGCCGCAGCCTCAACTTCCTCATCTGTGGCGGTCAGGCGCCCGTAGCGGATATTTTCCCGGATAGTGCCACTGAAAAGGTGGGTGTCCTGGAGCACCATGCCAAAACCGGGCCGCAAGGTCTCGCGCTGCCAGTCACGCAGGTCTCGCCCGTCAAAGGTTATCTGCCCGTTGGTTGGATCATAAAAGCGGACCAGTAAATTGACTATTGTTGTTTTACCGGCTCCGGTCGGCCCGACCAGGGCTATGGTCTGGCCTGGTTCTGCAGCCAGGTCAACTGAGCGCAGGACAGGCACATCAGGCAGGTAGCCAAAGTCCACATCCGCAAAAGTTATCTGGCCCAGGGGCTGGTCCAGAGGCAGGGCCTGGGGCCCGTCTGCTGGTTCAGAAGGTTCATCCAGCAGTTCAAAAATCCTTTCAGCACCAGCCTGGGCAGACTGGATCGTGCTGTAAAGATTGGCAATATTGTTCATCGGCCGGACAAACTGGCGGGCATAATTGATGAAGCTGGCAATGATACCCACAGAAATAGCACCTGCTATAGCCAGGTAACCGCCGGCAGCCGCCACAATAATAAAGCCGATATTGGTGATCACATTAAGCATGGGCATGAGGGCCCCGGACAAAATCTGGGCTTTCATGCCTGACATGCGCAGCCTGCCATTGATCTCATCAAACTGTTCAATGACACGGTCCTCCTGCCCGAAAGCCTTGACAACTGACTGGCCGGACAAGATCTCCTCCACATGGCCGTTCAGGTCAGCCAGGTTGATCTGCTGTTCCCTGAAGCGCACCCGGGCCCGCTTGGCAATCTGGCCGGAAAAGATGATGGTTAAAGGGGCGGTCAATAAGGTGAGCAAGGTCAAAAGGGGCGATAGCGTAAGCATCATGATGAAAGAGCCCAAAAGCATCAGGATGCTGGAGAAAAGCTGGGTTGTAGAAGAAGAGATCATCCCGCTGACATTATCCACATCATTGGAAAGACGGCTCATCAATTCACCATGGGTCCTGCTGTCAAAAAAGGCCAGGGGCAGAGTCTGGACGTGGGCAAAGAGTGAACGCCTCAGTTGCAGGACAATCCGCTGGGCAATGGAGGCTATCCACCACTCATGGGCCCAGGTCAATCCTGCTCCGATCAGGTAGGATCCAGCCAGAAGCAAAAGGTTACGGATCAGTGCCGGAAAATCCACCCCGCCTTCAGTTGCTATGGCATCAATAGCCCTGCCGGTCAAGAAGGGGCCGACCAGTCCGATAATGGATGTTAAAGAAGCCAGGGCGAATACACCGAGCAAAGGTCCCCTTTGCCGGCCGGAAAGTGCCCAGAGCCGCTTGATTGTGCCCTTCATGTCCTTAGGTTTTTGACCACCGCCAAAGCGTCCTCCCATGCGCATGCCGCCCATCGGCCTGACTGTCTGGGTTTGCTGTGGCTGTCTTTGTTGTTGTGGCTGTTGCTGTTGTTTGTCTTTGCTGCTCATCTTAGATCACCTCCTTGCCGGTTATATCCAGGCCAATCTGGGAGCGGTAAATATCCTGGTAAATCTCACTGGTTTTTAAAAGCTCCTCATGGGTCCCGGCTGCTGCAATATTGCCACCATTGATAACAAATATCACATCAGCTGACATGACCGACTGGATACGCTGGGCAATGGTGATAACCGTTGTTTCCCGCCTGTTTTCAGCCAAGGCACGGCGCAGGAGCTGCTCCGTGCCCATATCAACAGCACTTGTGCTGTCGTCCATGACAAGGATCTGTGAATCTCGTAAAAGGGCCCTGGCAATACACAGGCGCTGCTTCTGGCCGCCAGATAAATTAACACCTCTTTGACCGATGATTGTTTCAAAACCCTCAGCCATGTTATCGATAAACTCAGCTGCCTGGGCAATCTCCACGGCCTGGCGCAGCTGCTCATCAGTGGCTGCCGGGGCACCCCAGCGCAGGTTTTCAGCAATACTGCCACTGAAAAGGACTGACTCCTGGGGCACATAGGCTATCCTGGCCCGCAAGTCAGCCAGCTCCAGCTCACGCACATCAACCCCGTCAATCTTGACTGAGCCGCTATCAACATCAAAAAAGCGGCCCAGCAGGTTGATCAGGGTTGACTTGCCGCTGCCTGTCGAGCCAATGATCGCAGCTGACTGGCCAGGTTTTATTTCTAAATTAACATTACGCAATACCGGTTCCACCTGGCCGGGATAGGTATAATTGACATTTTCCAACAGGACTGAACCTGCCCGGTCCGCTTCCTGGGCTTCATTGGGATTAGCAATATCAGGTGGCATCGTCATGACCTCACCGATCCTGTCCAGTGATGACTTGGCCCGGACCCCGAAGGTGAAGATCCTGGACATCATGGTCATGGCAAAGAGGATCTGCATGAAGTAGTTGATGAAGGCCATGATGTCCCCCACCTCTGCACTGCCCTGGCTCACTCTGTTTCCTCCGAACCAGAGCAGGGCCACCACGCTGCCATTCATCAAGATGAAGATCAGGGGCTGGATGGTGGCCATGGCCCTGGCAGCCCTGATACTGAAGCTGGCCAGGTTCTGGTTGGCCTTGTCAAAGCGGCCACTTTCATAGTCCATCCGGTTGAAAACCTTGACCACACGGACACCTGCCAGAAACTCCCGCATGACGCCATTGACCCGGTCAATGGCCTTTTGCACCTGGCGAAAGAGCGGAAAACCACGTTTGACCCGCAGGTAGATCAAAAGTGCCAGGACAGGCAGGATGAAAACAAGAATCACAGCCATACCTGGATTAAGCAGGATGGCCATGAAGATCCCGCCGATCAAAAGCAGCGGTGCCCTGATAAAGACCCGGGTCAGCATGAAAGAGAGGTTTTGCACCTGCATGACATCATTGGTCAGCCGCGTAACCAAAGAGGCGGTGCCCAGCTGGCTGGCTGAAGCCAGGGAAAGCCTTTGGGTTTTGCGGAAAAGATCACCCCTGATTGACGTGCCCAGATCCTGCGAGGCATGGGTGGACAGCCAGTTACGGGCCAGGCCGGCAACTGCGCCTGTCAGAGCCAGGCCAAGCATCAGGCCACCCACACGCATGACATGGTCCATATCATGCCGCATGACACCCTGATTAATGATGGATGCCAGTAAAGTAGGCAGACTCAGGTCAATCAAGGCTTCTGCAAGGAGGCAGGCCCAGGCTGGCAGAGCATAGCGGAGATAGGAAGGCATGTACGGTTTGAGCCATTTCACGGAAAATATACCTCTAATAAAGCTGCAGCAAAATAAAACATTCTTTTATATAATAGCACAAAATATCCAGCCGGTTTGTATCCCAGACAGGCAAAATGGCGAAAATAGATCTGTTTTTTGCAGCCCTGCCAGAATTAAGGCATCACAGTAAAACCTTTTCTTCAGTATTGCTGGCCAGGCTGCGCTCAACAGCCTCCCCCAGGGCTGTGGCTATGAGAACCCCCTGGCCACCCGGATACTGATCTTCCAGCTGGGCCAGGGATTCACCCTGGTCCAGTTTATGCAAAAGGCGCCAGAAATGGCGGATGGAATCACACGTATAGCCAGAAAGGGGCAGGCCCAGTGGATCTGCCTGGCCCGTTTTACTGAAAGGGTTGACCACCTGATAGCCTGTCTCTGAACTGTAGCTCCTTTGCATGCCCCGATCTTGTGAATCCACCTCACAGATACCCTCACTGCCAACCAGGCGGATTTTCTGGTTGACAATGCTGGGGAAATTACCAGGCAGGATCCAGCTGGTCTGATAGCTAAGCACAGCACCATTATCATAAGTCACAAGGGCTGATACGTGATCGAGGGTATCAATACCCAGGCTGCTCAGTTTCACTTTGTTGCCCCGGGCCAGCACCAGTTCGGGCAAGGCTCCTGTGAGCCAGCTGACCAGATCATAAAAGTGGGTGCCTAAAAACCAGGCAGGTGAGCTCATATGCGCCCAGCCAGGGAACCATTCAGCTGGAACTTCCAACCGGTCCTCCATGTAGACATCCCCATAGAGAATCTGGCCCAGCCTGCCTGCCGCGATATCTGCCTTGAGCTGCCGGTGAGCCGGATCAAAACGCTTGTGATAATCCACATACAAAAGTGTATCTGCCTTTTTTGCCGCTGCCAGCATGGCCCGGCCAGCCCGGCTGTTAGTCGCCAGAGGTTTTTGGCACAGGACATGGATTTTATGGTTCAAGGCATAAAGGACAATCTCTTCATGCAGGTGGTCCGGCGTCACTACAGCCAGGGCTGCCGGTTTTTCTTTTTCCAGCATTTCTTTGTAGTCAGTGTAACCACAAATGTTGTATTCCTTACAGGCAGCAGCCAGTCTGCTGCTGTCTATTTCTGCCACAGCACTTAGTTCAAGTTCATCTTCCCGGTCACCTGCGGCCAATACATCAAGGACATGGCGGCCATAATGGCCTGCGCCAACAACAGCGATTTTTGGTTTTGGCATAAGAACCTCCAGCAAAAGTGCCGGCAACAGGTGCTAGGCCAGATAACCTTGCCTAGTGGATGCCGGCGTGGTATTCCTGTAACGATTTCGGTTGCGGCGGCTGCTTGCTGTCCCTGGCCATGTAAGCCGCAATTCCGCGCACACTGGCCAGGGCTGCCGTCATGGTTGTTATATAGGGTATGTTATAGCGGATGGCCGCCTTGCGGATATAAGAGTCATCGTGCTGGCTGCGCTTGCCGGCTGCCGTGTTGATGACCAGCTGGACTTCTTTGTTGGTGATATGGTCAAGGATGTTCGGCCGGCCCTCATAGAGTTTTTTAACAGCAAGTGCCGGCAGGGCATTGTCCTGTAAGAGGCGGCAGGTTCCCTGGGTGGCCATGATGGCAAAACCCAGCTTGTGGAAAATCCTGGCCACTGCCAGTGCATCTTGCTTGTCCGGGTCATTGACACTGATCAGGACAGTGCCACTGGTCGGCAAAGGTGCCAGGACAGCCTCCTGGGCTTTGAAAAAAGCCAGTTCAAATGAATCTGCCAGGCCTAAAACCTCACCGGTGGAGCGCATTTCAGGCCCCAGCACAGGATCAACCTCAGGAAAACTGCTGAAAGGAAAGACAGCTTCCTTAACCCCAAAATGGGGGATCCGCCCAGTCTGGCGCAAGGGCAGCTGCTCCAGGCCCTGTTCAGCCCGGATGATCAGCTCTGTAGCCTGGCGGGCCATGGATACATTGCAGACCTTTGACACCAAAGGTACTGTGCGCGATGCCCGCGGGTTAGCCTCAAGGACATAAACCTGCCCATCAGCAATCGCATACTGCATATTCATCAGGCCGGTCACTTCGAGGGCCTGGGCGATTCTTCTTGTGTAGTCGACAATAATCTCCTTGTGCTCCTGGCTGATGCTGATCGGCGGGATGACACAGGCAGAATCTCCTGAATGCACACCAGCCAGTTCAATATGTTCCATAATAGCTGGCACCATGACCTCTCCCGAACCGGCAATGGCATCCGCCTCTGCCTCAATGGCATGGCTGAGGAAGCGGTCAATTAAAATGGGCCGGTCAGGTGTGACACCAGTTGCGGCAGCCATATACTGGCCAAGCATTTCCTCGTCAAAGACAACCTCCATGCCCCGCCCGCCCAGAACATAGGAAGGGCGCACCATCAGTGGGTAACCCAGCCGGGCGGCAATTTCCAGGGCCTGGTCGAGGTCAGTGGCCATACCTGATTCAGGCATGGGAATAGCCAGTTTTTCCATGATCTGGCGGAATCGGTCCCTGTCCTCAGCCAGGTCAATCATATCCGGTGCAGTGCCCAGGATCCTGGCCCCCGCTTTTTCCAGTTCCACAGCTATATTCAAGGGTGTCTGGCCGCCGAACTGGACAATGACTCCCAAAGGAGCCTCTTTTTTGTAGATGGCCAGCACATCCTCAACCGTGAGCGGTTCAAAATAAAGCTTGTCTGCTGTGTCATAATCTGTAGATACTGTTTCCGGATTGCAGTTAACCATGACTGTCTCAAGACCCAGGTCCCGCAAAGCAAAGGCGGCATGGACACAGCAGTAGTCAAACTCTATGCCCTGGCCAATCCTGTTGGGGCCACCACCCAGCACCATGACCTTGGGTTTTGCACTGACCGGGGTTGTGTCCGGGGCATGGTAGGTCGAATAATAATAGGCCTCATCCAACACACCACTGACAGGAACCGGGGCATAAGCTTGTAAAAGCCCGGCTTCTTGCCGGCGGCTGCGGATGCTGTCTTCCGCCTGGCCTGTCAGCATGGCCAGGTAACGGTCAGAAAAGCCATCCTTTTTGGCTTCAGCCAACAAGGGAAGCGGAAGATCCCGGCCCTTGTACTGGCGGATCTTCTCCTCCAGCTGCACCAGTTCAAGCAGCTGCTCCAGAAAATATGGTTTTATGTCCGTCAGCTTGTTCAAGCGGGTTAGACTGGCACCTTTGCGCAGTGCTTCGTAAAGGATAAAATGACGTTCACTGCTGGGCTCAGCCAGCAGCCGGAGCAGGTCAGGCAGGCTTTTTTCATGGTAATCAGCAGCAAAGCCCAAACCATACCTGCCTATTTCCAAAGACCGCACTGCTTTTTGCAGGGCTTCCTTATAGGTCCGGCCAATACTCATCACTTCACCGACCGCCCGCATCTGGGTGCCCAGCTTATCATGGACACCGGCAAATTTTTCAAAAGCCCAACGGGCGAATTTGATCACCACATGCTCACCACTGGGGGTGTACTGGTCCAGGGTGCCGCTGCGCCAATAAGGCAGCTCATCCAGGGTCAGGCCGACCGCCAGCATGGCTGAGACCAGGGCGATGGGAAAACCAGTCGCCTTTGATGCCAGGGCAGAAGAGCGCGAGGTGCGCGGATTGATCTCAATTACGGCAATCCTGTCCTCTTTTCTGTTGTAGGCAAACTGGACATTGGTGCCACCGATCACGCCGATCTCCTCAACAATGCGGTAGGCACATTCTTCTAGTCTTTTTTGCAAAGATGCACTGATTGTCAGCATCGGGGCTGCACAGAGAGAATCGCCGGTATGGATGCCAACTGAATCAATGTTTTCAATAAAACAGACAGTGATCAGCTGGTTTTTGCTGTCCCGGACAATCTCCAGCTCCAGCTCTTCCCAGCCCAGCACAGATTCTTCGATCAGGACCTGCCCGACCAGACTGG
>LSQX01187624.1_pt1 | contig 14001 bp, 16 predicted proteins | sample 654561 | NCBI WGS metagenome assembly LSQX01 (sample SAMN04489861, study PRJNA283612) | anaerobic digester metagenome | isolation source: 4 biogas reactors fed with cattle manure at either 37C or 55C with and... | place: Denmark: Kongens Lyngby | collected 2014
ACACGGTAATCGCCATGGAAGCGCGGGCCTTTCGCGCCTTTCCCCGGCGCTCCTACCTGGATGAACGGGACCTGCGCGGCAGCGAGTACGCGGTGATGGCGCTGGCTTTACCGGCCGGCTTGGGTTGCTGAAGCGCCTACTTTTTGGTGAGGTGATTGACGATCAAAGTTTTTGCGATCATCGGAATAACCAGGTCGGGTAAGACCACTGTTGTCGAGAAGGTCACCGGCGAACTGAGGCGGCGCCGCTTTTCGGTCGGCACGGTCAAGGATATTCATTTTGAAGGATTTGCCATCGATACGGCCGGAACCAACACCGATCGCCATCGCCAAGCCGGTTCCCAGCTGGTAACAGCCCGCGGACTGAAAGAAACGGATATCCTCTTTGACCGCCGGTTGAGCGTCGCCGAGATCCTGCACTTCTATGATCACGATTATGTGCTCCTCGAAGGAGTGGAAGATTTTAATGTTCCCAAGATCATCACGGCCCATTCGACTGCGGAGGTGGATGAGCGGCTTGATGATTCGGTATTTGCCATTTCGGGGAAGCTTGCCGCACAGATGAGCAAATACCGGGGGTTGCCCGTGATTAACGTGCTCACCGATACCGCTGCCCTGGTCGATTTAATCCTGGAAAAAGTGCCCGTGCTCATGCCGGATTTTCCCCCGGAATGCTGCACTAAATGCGGCATGAGCTGCCGGGAGCTGCTGGGGGCCGTTTTGCGCGGTGAACGCCAGAGGAGCGACTGTGTGCTCGACCGGAGTGATGTCCGGCTAGAGATCGGCGGCCGGGAAATTACAATCGTTCCCTTTGTGCAGGAAGTGATCAAAAAGACCGTTGTCGGCCTGGTGTCAACCCTGGAAGGCTACAAGGAGCACGCGACAATCAATATTTCCATCGGCGGTCGCGGTAAGGATGATTGAAGGCTGCCGGATCACCGGGCGCTACTACAGCAGGCGGAACCGGGTTTTCCAGGCAGAGATGCCGCAGGGTGAAGCGGGAGTGCAGTGCCTGGTAATAAAAGAGTTTACCACAGCCGCAGCGGCGCAGCGGGAATACAGCAATTTGCTGCAGCTTGCTGCCGCAGGAGTAACCGTTCCTACTCCCCTGGGTCTGGAAGGGCGGCGGCTTTACCTGCAGCACCTGGAGGGGGTGCTGCTGGCTGATATTCTGGAGAAAGACCTGGTTTCTTCGGAACTCTGGACGAAAGCCCTGGCCGGCTGGTATGCGCGGCTACATGCCCAAACCGCGCCCGGCGACAGCAACGCTTTACTGAAGACGGATAATAATTTACGTAATTTTATCTTCAGGGAGGGCCTTTTTTATGGACTTGATTTTGAGTTGCTCTCCCCGGGTGACCCCGCCCGGGACTTAGGACAGATTTGCGCCTTCATCCTGGCCGATCGTCCTTCGTTTACGCCCGGTAAACTGGCCGCAGCGTCCGGCTTAATCCGGCATTACCGCTGCTTGAATAATCTCCCCGTTTCCCGGATTAGGGAAGAGATCATCAGGGAACTGGAGCGTATGGCGGAGCGGCGCCGGGAAGAAAGCAGCTCCATTAAAAGTTTTTTAGGATCATGCCAGGGAAAGATTAATCTTTTTTCATGACTCTACCTCACTCTAACCATATTTATAGCGTCGCTGCAAAGGCGGCGCTTCTTTTTCGGGTTTTTTAGCAATTGACACCTGTTCCATAAATTGTTATAATCGTTCCAGGCTTTTATTGTAGGTGATTTATCATGAAGCGCGAGCACAACGCTTTTAATTTAAAGCGGATCAGTTATGAAAAGCCGGCTTTGGCGGTTTTGGCCGGCAAGCATGAACTGGATCTGCTGATCCTGCTGGGAAGTTATGGGACGAGATACTTTCAACCGGGCCGGAGTGACATTGATATTGCCTTTCTTCCCGGAAAGGAATTGCAGCCGGATGAATATCTGCAGCTGATCAGGGATCTCAGCGCATTCTTCCAATATGATCGGCTGGATTTGATCGATCTCCGGCGGGCCTCGGGGCTTTTAAAATTTGAAATTGCCGGTAAGGGAAGAGTTTTGTTTCAAAGTAAACCGGACTTTTTTGAACGTTACAGGCTTTACTGCTTGAGGTATTATTACGATACCGCGAAATTCCGCACCTTGAAAAAAGAATTTTTTAAGGAGCAATTGGGAGCGCTGAAGAGATGAACAACCCGTTTACAGAAATTGTGCGGGAAAAGCTAGCCGCTCTGCAGTCCTACTACAGAGAACTGGCGGAGCTTCAATCCATTTCTTATGAAGATTATAGCGGCAACCATCTTTATAGAAGAACGACAGAAAGACTGCTGCAACTTATTGTGGAGGCCGCAACAGATATTAACAATATGGTGTTAAAGAAAGCGGGGGAAGAAACGCCGGCGGATTATTATTCTTCTTTTATAAAAATGGCGGAAGCAAAAGTATTTCCGCTCGAATTTGCTCTCGTAATAGCCCCTTCTACAGGTATGAGAAATATTATCGTTCATGAATATCAAAAAATTGACAACCGGATAGTCTATGATTCCATCAAAAGTACTTTGGAGTATTACTTAAAGTATATGGAATATCTGGAGGATTACCTGGAAACCCATTAGCGCCCCATCAATACTGATGTATCGCTTAACCGGCTTACCTGCTGCATTTTATCCCTTCAAGTTCCTATTGGAAACTCCAGCCGTGCATTCAGCAAAGTGCGGGATTACACGGAGATGATATTATTCCCCACCTTGGACCGGTCTTTTAGTTAGTCCATTCCCGATACCGGTGTGGAAACCGGCATTGCTGTGGAGATCCTCTCCCAGGGCACGGGCCAGGCCCTGGAAACGGGGAAGCGTGGTGACGCCGACGTTCTGCTGGTGCATGACCGCGCCTCAGAGCTGCAGCTGGTCGAAGAAGGCTATTTTGTTGATCGCCACGATGTAATGTATAATGATTTTGTGCTCGTCGGTTCACCGGACGATCCGGCCGGTATCAAGGGCGTAGAGAGCGTGGTCGAAGCGCTGGCCAAGCTGGCTGCGGGCGGGCATACTTTTGTCTCCCGCGGCGACGATTCGGGCACCAACCGCATGGAGCTGCGGCTCTGGGGAGAAGCCTCCGTAGACCCGGCCGGGAGCGAATGGTACATGGCCATCGGGCAGGGAATGGGTGCCACCCTGACGGTAGCCAACGAGAACCTGGCTTATACTCTTACCGACCGGGCGACCTATCTATCAATGAAGGATGAACTCGACCTGGAGATCGTTCTCGAAGGGGATCCGGCCTTGTTTAACCAGTACGGAGTGATGGCCGTTAACCCGGAAAAACATCCACATGTAAAGTATGAAGAGGCCCTTCAGTTCATCGAGTTTTTGATCTCGGAAGAAGGGCAGTCTTTGATCAGCTCCTTCCAGATCGGTGGAGAGACCCTTTTCTTCCCCGGATTGGGAATATAACTTTGTAGGGTTATCCCTGCCCGGGGTGCGCTCAGCCGTACCCCGGGCGAGTTAATATTTGAGGAGGATTTTTTTGTCGCTGCTGGACGGTATTCTGGAAGCTTTCAGATTGATCATTACCCTGGACCCTTACCTGCTGCGCATCGTGTTATTATCGCTGCAGGTCTCGGGGGCGGCCATAATCATCAGCACCCTGCTCGGTGTTCCCCTGGGCACCTGGCTGGGAATGTGCGAGGAAAGAAAGACCAGGCTGATCAACAAGATCATCTATACGCTGATGGGGCTTCCCCCGGTGGTGGCGGGGCTGGCGATCTATTTGCTATTGTCCCGGCAAGGCCTCTTAGGGGTGCTGGGACTGCTTTATACTCCGGCGGCCATGGTTACAGCGCAGGTCGCCCTCGCCCTGCCCATCGTAACCGGCCTGACCATGGTTGGTATCCGCAGCCGGGGCCGGGAGCTGGAGGAAACAGCCCGTACCCTGGGGGCCGGTCCTTTACTAACCGCCTGGACGGTGATCCGGGAATGCCGCTACTCCATTCTGGGGGCCGTGGTGACCGGGTTCGGCCGGGTAGTAGCCGAGGTGGGAGCGGTGATGATCGTCGGCGGTAACATCGAGGGGCGCACACGGGTGATGACTACAGCCATGGTTCTGGAGACCGGTAAGGGCCATTTCGAGCTGGCCATCGGCCTGGGACTGATCCTGCTGGCCATCTACTTTGTCATCAATTCCCTGCTTTATACATTCCAGAAAGAATCACCGGAAGGAGGAGAAAGCCATGCCCGGCGCTAAAGTGGTCCTGCGGGTAGAAAACCTGGTCAAACGGTATGACCGGGAGGTATTAAACATAGAGCGGCTGGTCCTCCACCGGGGTAAAATTTACGGTATTATTGGTCCTAGCGGCGCCGGCAAGAGCACCCTGCTGCGCATTATCAATCAACTGGTGAAAGCGGACAGAGGCGAGATCTATTATTTTGGCCGGAGCAACAGCCATAATGCTAAAGACAGCCTCGACTTGCGCCGTCAGATGACCCTGGTTTTTCAGAAGACGATACTCTTCAGGACCACAGTGTTTGAAAACATTGCTTATGGGTTAAAAGTGCGGGGGTTTAAAAAGCAGGAGATTAAGAAAAGAGTGGACACGCTTCTCGAGCAGGTGGGATTGAAAGAGCTGGCCGGCCGTCATGCAGCCACCCTCTCCGGGGGAGAAGCCCAGCGGGTGGCCTTAGCCCGGGCGGTGGCTTTTGAACCTGCCCTGCTGCTGCTTGATGAGCCGACGGCAAACCTGGATCCGGCTAATGTGGAGTTAATGGAAAGGTTGATCCTGGATCTAAAACGGAACACCTCTATTACCGTAATTATGGTTACTCACAATGTTTTTCAGGCCCGGCGGGTCACAGACGAGGTGATCTTTTTATATGACGGGCGGATCGTGGAAATGGGGGAAACGAAGCAGATCTTTACCGCGCCGCATGATCCGCGGACCGGGGCTTTTATTGAGGGTCGCATGATCTACTAGTATTTTTGTAAAATAGCTTTGTCAGTATTTCATCCTCGTTTAGTAAAGGCATGGTGGGCAATCATGAAAATTGGTCCTTTTGAATTCAGTTTACGCGAACTTTCCGGGGCCATGGGCGACTTCGGCACCCTCTTTCCCCTGGCCATCGGCTACATCGCCGTATGCGGGCTCAACCCGGCAGGCTTGCTTGTTACCATGGGCCTGGCCAACATTATTACCGGGATTGTCTATCGCCTGCCCATGCCCATTGAGCCGATGAAAGTGCTCGCCGTGGTGGCCATTGCCCAGCAGTGGCCGCCTTCTTTGATCTACGCGTCGGGCTTAGGCATGGGTATTGTCTGGCTATTGTTTGCCGTTACCGGAATTATGGATTACGTGGCTAAATATACTCCCCGGCCGGTCATCCGGGGCATCCAGGTTGCTTTGGGCGTCCTGCTTGCCCTGGAAGCCTTGAAATTTCTTGCCGACTGGTGGCTGCTGGGAGCAGTGTCAGTCTTAATCGTCATTTTTTTACGCCAAAACCGCTATGCTCCCGCAGCGGTAGTCCTGGTGTTGCTGGGATTAGCGATTACCTATTTCCATGGCGATTTGGCCCAGGTCAAGTTTACCGGTTTTACACTGCCGGAAATAACCTTTTTTAAACCGGTGGAAGTGTGGCAGGGGCTCCTTCTGGCCGGATTCGCCCAGATTCCGCTAACCGCCACCAATGCCGTGATCTCTACCTCTTCATTAATTAAAAAATATTTTCCCGATCGCCCGGTCAGCGAGCGCCGCTTATCCTTAAACATGGGGTTAATGAACCTGGTGTTTCCCTTTTTCGGAGGAATGCCCCTCTGTCACGGCGCCGGCGGCCTGGCCGGCCAGTATTATTTCGGCGCCCGCACCGGGGGCGCCAATATCCTGGAAGGGCTGATCGAAATACTGCTGGGCCTGTTGCTGGCTTCTTCCATTGCCGGTTTGTTTGCGGTGTTTCCGCAAGCGATCATCGGCGCCATGATGTTTCTGGTCGGCCTGGAGATGGTTAAATTCGCCAAAGATGTGTCGTTTAACAGGGAACTTGCGGTGCTGGCGGTAACAGCCCTGGTTTCCATCTTTACAAACATGGCTTACGGTTTCCTGGCCGGACTAGGGACTCATTACCTGCTGGTCTTTCTTCAAAACAGGAAAAAGGAAGACCGCCCGGCTGACGGCTAAGTCTACCAGGCGGCCCAGGTTTGGGCATTACCCCTTGATGAACATGACCGAAGTGGCCTTGATTAAAGCGGTGATCTCGTCTCCGTTTTTGATGCCCATCTCGTCCAGAGAACGCCTGGTGATCACTCCAGCGAGGCGGTTCCCGCTGCCGATATCCAGCTCAACCTCTGCGGTGACAGTCCCCGGGGTAACCCCGACCACCCGGCCTTTGATTTTGTTGCGCCCGCTAATCTGCATCCTGCTTCTAACCTCCGATCAGTAATGTGTTGCCGGAAAAGGTGATAAATAACTTTAAACCTATTATATCCCATCTCTGCTCCAGTTACTCAGCTCCGGCTTTGATCCGGATCCGTTAAGTGGCTAACCATGATTGGTTTCTCATCAGCTTATTCGAGGCTTCATGCTCTCAGGGTGAAGGCCGGCTGCGGGTTCGCATGGTTTCGTGTTTTACGCAGTTCCGGTTTCAGGCGGGATCCTGCCCGGCAGGATATTATTCAGAAAGGTTGAATCTAGCATCGATTGAATTTATGCAATCATCTTAGTTTTTAAAGGAGATGTCTGAGTGAAAAAAGTAATGGGAATCAGCCTTGGTTCGTCCAAACGGGATCATGCTGTTACCGTCAGCCTGCTCGGGCAGGAATGCCGGGTGGAGAGGGTCGGGATGGATGGCGACATGGAGCGCATGATCGAAACGATTAAAGCGCTGGACGGAAAGGTGGATGCCTTCGGCCTGGGCGGGATCAGCGTGAACCTCTACTCGATCGGCCGGCGCTATCAGCTGCGCGATGCGCGGCGGATCATGGAGGCGGCGCGGTTGACCCCGATCGTTGACGGCGGTGGGATTAAAAAAACATTGGAGCGGCGGGTAATCAACTACCTGGCCAGGGAAACCGGTTTGCTTGCGGGCGGCAAACGGGCATTGATGGTCTGCGCCATGGATCGCCTCAGTATGGCCCAGGCCCTGGAGGAGGCCGGGTGCCGGCTCACTTACGGCGATTTCCCCTTTGTTTTGGGGTTGCCGATCCCGCTGTACTCCCTAAAAACAATCGCCTTCCTGGCCAGGCTGCTTCTCCCGCTGATCTGCAGGCTGCCTTTCTCGATGCTCTACCCGGCCGGAGATAGCCAGGAGATTAACAAGCCGCGTTTCTCGCGTTTTTTTCGGGATGCAGATATAATTGCCGGCGACTTCCATTTAATCTATAAATATATGCCGCATGACTTGAGCGGTAAAACAATTATCACCAACACGATCACGGAAGAAAATATTCGCCTGCTAAAAGAACGGAATTTACATAAACTGGTCTGCACCACCCCGGACATGGAGGGGCGCTCTTTCGGCACAAATGTGATCGAAGCGCTCCTCGTATGCCTCTCCGGGAAAAAGCAGGAGCTGACCGAAGCGGAGTACAATGCCCTGCTCGATCAATTGAACTTTCCCATCCGGATTGTTGATCTGGAGGCGGTCACCGCTTCGACGGCGTGATGGTGCCGGTGAAGCCCAACCGATCCATTCGTCCACAGTGGCTCCGGCTTCTTGGGTGGCAAGGGGCAAAGCTTTTATTCCACTTGCCACTACCGTAGTTTTTACGCCCGGCTAGTCCTGCCGGTTAATCCGGTCCAGCAGCCGGTCGAGCATCTCCACCGTAATTTCGCCCCCGGTAAAGTCCAGCAGCTTGATGATCGGCATATTGCCGAGCATCTTCTGCAGCGTTTGATCCAGATCGCCCGATAAGAGGAGGGCCACCATGGGCAATTCTCCCAGCTCTGCCTGGAAAGTCTTTTTCACGCGCTCGTCGGCGAGAAAATATTTAAAGGGGATGAGCCGCTGGAAGCGGCGTTTGATGGCTTGGGAAGATTCGAGATAAACCCGGGCCCTCAGCCTGATGTCGGCGCTGGAGCTGCCGGCCAGAATCTCGAACCAGCCCGTTTCCGCGACCCAGGCGCCGCCGCTGCCGTCATAGCAGGCGAAATCGCGCCCCGTCAGGGTGAATTCCACGGTTTTTGTCTCACCCGGAGCAAGCGCCACCTTGGCAAAACCCTTCAGCTCCTTATCCGGGCGGACCAGGGACGACGACTCGTCGCGCAGGTAGAGCTGCACGATTTCCTGTCCCGCCCTTTTCCCGCTGTTTGTCACCTTCAGCCGCACCTGCAGCCGATCCCCTTCAGTAAGCCTTTCCGGTCGCACTGCAGATCACTGTATTCGAAGCTGGTGTAGGAGAGGCCGAAGCCGAAAGGAAAGAGCGGCGCAATCTTCTTCCGGTCATAGTAGCGATAGCCCACAAAAAGCCCTTCCCCGTACCTGACGCTGTCCGCCTCCCCGGGAAAGTTCAGATAAGCCGGGGTATCTTCCAGGCGGCGGGGCAGGGTTTCAGCCAGTTTCCCGGAGGGGTTGACCAGCCCGAAGAGCAGATCCGCGGCGGCACCCCCGGCGGCCTGCCCGCCAAGCCAGCCCTCGATGACCGCTTCCGCCTGATCCAGCCAGGGCATGGTGACAGGGGAGCCGTTGGCCAGGTAGACCACGGTATGGGGCTGAACTGCACAGACCGCCTCGATTAAGCGGTTGTGCGCCGCAGGCAGAGCGAGCTGATCGCGGTCAAACCCTTCCCATTCCCATTCAGGCGGCAGCCCGGCAAAGACAACCGCCACTGCGGCCTGTTTGGCCGCGGCCGTCGCTTCTGCGATCAGGTTTTCATCGACCTCGCTGCCGCTGCCGTATCCCGGGGCGTAGAGCAGTTCACACTGGTTGCCGAGCAGTTTTTTTATTTCATCGTAAGCCGTGTCCACCCTGCTGGGGGTCACCTGGGAGCTGCCGGCCCCCTGGTAGCGAGGCTCCCGGGCGAAGCGGCCGATTACCGCCAGGGAAGAGAGGGAGTTGCGGTCCAGGGGGAGCAGGTGATGCTCGTTTTTCAGGAGCACCGCACCTTCGGCGGCGGCCCGCCTGGCCAGGGCATGGTGAGCCGCCTGCAGCGCCGCGTCGAAGGAAACCGCCGGGCGTTGATGCTGCTCCGCCTGCAGGACCAGGCGCAGGATGCGGCGCACCGCTTCATCAATGACGCTTTCGGCAATGCGCCCTTCCTTGACCAGCCGGAGAACAGCCATGTCGCCGGAGCCGCCTTTACCCGGCATTTCCAGGTCCAATCCAGCCAGCAGCGCTTTTTCTTTATCGTTGACCGCCGTCCAGTCGGAGATGACACAGCCTTCATAGCCCCATTCGTTTTTTAAGACGGTGGTGAGCAGGTAACTGTTTTCTGTGGCGGGCACGCCGTTGATGCGATTGTAGGCAGCCATAACCGTCCAGGGGCGGGCTTCTTTGACCACCCGCTCGAAGGCGTAGAGGTAGATCTCGTGCAGTGTGCGCATGTCCACCTCCGCGCTGATGGTCATCCGTTCGAATTCCTGGTTGTTGCAGGCGTAGTGTTTTAAAGAGGTGCCGATCCCTTCTTCCTGCACCGCGTTGACAAAAGCAATGGCCAGTTCGGCTGTCAGGTAGGGATCTTCGGAAAAATACTCGAAATTTCTTCCCCCCAGGGGAGTTCGCTTGATATTGATCCCCGGCCCCAGCAGGACCTGGACACCCAGGGCACGGCATTCCGCAGCGATGGCTTTGCCGATGGCAGCGATTAAGGAGCGGTCCCAGGATGAGGCCATGCAGGAGGCCGTGGGAAAGCAGGTGGCGGGTACGGCATCGCCCAGCCCCATGTCATCGCTGGAGCGGATTTTTCTGACCCCGTGCGGCCCGTCGCTCAGCCAGATTGAAGGTATGCCCAGGCGTTCTACCGGCCTGGTGGTCCAGTAATCGCGGCCGGTGGTCAGGGCCACTTTTTCTTCCAGCGTCAGCCTGCCGAGCAGTTCGTTAATCCTCTCTTCCATCGATAAACAACTCCTCCCGCGCGGTATTCTTCGGATCTATATCCGGGTAATTTTTCCTTCAGGGACTAATTCGACCAGTATTTCAATTTACCTGTAAATAAATTATAATCAAGGCAGCGGTCAGACCTGCATCCTTCGCGGCACCCTCCAAGCCTCCAACTTATCGACGAGAGCCTCTGCAATACCCGTTCGCCTGGCCCGGAAAGCCTTCGCAGCAATTAATGAATACCCTGGCAGCGGCAAGACATATATATAATTAGCGGACCTTTCAAAGGGGGAGAGAAATGGCCATGCCCGCCGGAGAACGCCTGCCGGTGCTGTTCGTGCTGCTATATGCCGCCTTGATCACCGCCTTTTTGCTGTCATCGGCAGGGTCGGTCTTTTCAGATAGCCCGGAGGGGGCGCTGCTTAACGGGGCCGGGCTTGCCGCCGCCAGATCTGAAATCCATGGGGCCCTTAGCATCGAGGGGCCGGCTCCATTCGTTGACGCCATCAGCGAGGCCCTTTCGCTGCTCTCCCGGAACAACCCGGTGGATTATGAATTCGTGGGTGCGCAGATCTCAGCGATTGCCGCCGCCGCTGTCGATAAAGTCCATGTGGATGTGGCCACGGGGGTGGTCACCTTCCCCGAGCAATGGCGCTATCAGGCTTATGACCGCCATGCCTTGATCGATCTATTGCTCTGCAAGGCCACCCATATCTGGCTCAGCCGCCATGATTACCGCTTTTACGGTGAGGAAGCCAAACGCTACCGCATCGAGCAGAAGGTGCACCAATACATTCTTCTCAACTGAATGTGACAATGGGGACGGGGCAATTTTGTCACATTCGCTTTTTTTCATCCGGCAGGTCCAGGGCCAGGGTGCCCCCCGGGTTCATGATATTGTGCGGGTCGAAATGCTTTTTCAGCGCCCGCAGGACCGCCATCTGCTGCGGGCCCATAAAAGATTCGTACCAGGGGGCGAGCATGCGCCCGATGCCGTGATGGTGGCTCAGCGCCGCTCCCGCCTTGAAGATGGCGTCGATGACGCCGGCCTGGTAGCGCAGGTATTCCCCGGCATCCATGCGGGCCACAAAGATAAAGTAAAGGTTGGTTCCCTGGGGATAGAAATGGGAAGAGTGGGACATGCAGATGGTGCGGGGCCGCGCTTTGCAATAAGCGCGCACCTCCCGCCAGATCCTTTCGAGGCTGTCCCAGTTGACTGCGCATTCCAGGGTGTCGATGATGATGCCGTAATCCTGCAGATCCTCCCGCAAGTAGGGGTCTAAAAAGCGGCCGTGTTCCCAACGGCGGGTGACGTAGCCGGTGGTCGGCAGGGCGCCGTGGCGCCGGCAGATCCGGCCGATCATGCGGGCGACATGGCGGGCAAAGCCCCTTTCCCCGTCCGCGGTGCCGAGCAGCAGGCAGCGCTCGCCCGGGCGGTAGCCCAGCAGCCGCAGCAGTTTATCGAGGGCCGTCCCTTCCACGCCATAGAGGCGCATGGCCACGTCGGTCTCTTCCGGATCCGAGAGGCGGAAGACGGAGGGAAGTCCGAACTCGCCCTGCGATACCTCCCGCACCGCCTCCAGGGCGGAAGGATAGTCTTTGAAGATAAAGCTGAAGCGCCGCGTGTTTTCCGGCATGTAGCGAAAAATTTTCAGGGTCACCGCCACGAGAACGCCGAAGGTTCCTTCGGAACCGATCATCACCTGGTCCAGGTCCGGCCCGGTGGCCGAGGCCGGGTATTCGCGGGTGGCGATCTCCCCGGCCGGGGTGATATATTCCTGGCAGACGACCAGGTCTTCGATTTTGCCGTAGTAGGTGGAATTCTGGCCTGCGCCCCGGGTAACCACCCAGCCTCCGACGGTGGAGCCGTGGAAGGACTGGGGCAGGTGGCCGCAGGTATAGCGATGCGGCGCACCGGGAAAGCGTCGCGGCGCATCGCGCAGCGCATCTTCCAGGTCGGGACCCGTGATGCCCGGCTCCACCGTTACTGTCTGGTTCACGGGATTAAGCTTGAGAATGCGCTTCATGTGGACGCCCATCTCCAGGGAAATGCCGCCCTTCGGGCACTCGGTGCCCCGCATGACCGAGGAGCCGCCGCTGAAAACGGTGAGCGGTATTTTTTCCGCGTGGCAGAAGCGCACCAGTGCCTGCACATCTTCTTTACTGCGGGGGCGGACCACGGCGTCGGGCAGGTTTTCAATCTTCTTCTCACGCAGGCGGATCAGGTCGTAGATCATCTTCCCGTAGGCCACCCGCAGGCGGGAATAGTCGTCGGTGAGCACGTTTTCCGCCCCGACGATGGCGCGCAGTTGATCCAGTTGCGCGGTGGAAAGCTTCACCGGGTAGTCGAAGGAGACTTTTTCGTCGCCGGTGTTGCGCTTGACCCGGAAATCGTCGTCGGTCATGGCGAAGGTTTCTTTCATCAGGGCATATAGCCTCCGGTTGGGGTGCTTGAAGGTGTCCGGGTAGCCCCACTTGAAGATGGAGCGGTAGGACTTCTCCGGCGGCACCCGGTGATACCAGTCGGGATAAAACGCATCTTTTTTCGGCATGAGGGTCACCGTCCTTTCTATGGACTTTTTTCGGCCGACTAAACGGTTTTATACTTATGTATTTATGTATGTCGAAGAGCAGTTATTTTTTGGCTGAGGCCTGAACGAATTTGACGAGTGATTAGAAGTGCAGGCGAACCAAGGCCTAGAGCCGGGCCGACCTGCATGGATGCAGGCCGCCGAGACAGGAGACACGGATGTCGACTGTCGAGGGCAGCCCGGGCGGAAGGCCGCCGGTGAGCCGTTGCACTTCTTCACGAGGAAACCGGAGTGAAGGACTCAGCCAAAAAATAACGGTGCCCGATAGTATTTGTTTTTACTCAAATATCTTGCTCATTAAGCTCACCGGTAGCGATCACATCCACCCCGGTGCCGAGAAGATTCTTGATCAACACCTGGCCGGTCAGGACCGGTTCCCTGACCACCAGTTTCTTGATCTCCCGCAGGGCGGCGAAGAGCAGCTCCCGGGGGATCTCGCCGGCGGTGCGCACCGGCAGGCGCGGGCAGTGCGCATACCCGGTAGCCACGGTGGTGGTAAGGCTGCGGCAGGGGTGCAGCGCCTCTTTGCGGCCGTATTCCTCGCCGCGGCGGCATTGGTTGCCCGACACTTCTATTTTACCATCTGTTTCCTTGAGCCGCAGGGTACAGCTTAAAGGGCACTCAATACAGGTCAACTCTTCCGGGATCTTCACTCGCCACCACCTCCTGTAATGGCAAAGGCGAGCTCGGCGGCGTTATGCGGGATTGCTGCCTGTTCGAAGACCAGGCGCTGCATCTCCGGGGGGCGCAGGACCAGGTATTTCTTCTGCTTCAGGATCTGCCCGCCCGCGCTGATTGTTAGCAAGGCGTTTTTAAGCGTGTGCGCGCTGCGAAAGTAGAACGTCACTGCTCCGCCGCTTTTCCGGTCCAGCTGCTGCGGCACCAGGGAGAGGAGATTGGCACCGGCCTTGACCGCGATCAGCTCCCGCTGGCGGCGCCCTGTAAACACGTAAGCTGCGGCGGCGCGACCGGCCGTTTCACCGCTTTCCGAGACATAGTCGACCAGGTCGTTGACATGGAGCGCATTGCCGCAGCAGAAAAGTCCCTCACGGCAGGACATCAGGTTTTGGTCCACAATCGGTCCGCCGGTGCGCGGATCCAGGGGGAGGCCGCTGCTTTCAATAAGGTCGTTCTCCGGGATCAAGCCGACCGACAGGATCAGGGCGTCGCAGGCGATGGTGCGCTCCGTGCCCGGTATGGGCTGCAGCCGTTCGTCCACCGCCGCCACGGTGACCCCTTCCACCCTTTTTGGGCCGTGCACCCGGGTGACGGTGCTGCTCAGGTGCAGGGGGATATTAAAATCATGCAGGCACTGCACCACGTTGCGCATCAGGCCGGAGGGTTCTGGTTTGATTTCAAAAACCCCCAGCACCCGGGCCCCTTCCAGGGTGAGGCGGCGGG
>LSQX01275585.1_pt1 | contig 14001 bp, 9 predicted proteins | sample 654561 | NCBI WGS metagenome assembly LSQX01 (sample SAMN04489861, study PRJNA283612) | anaerobic digester metagenome | isolation source: 4 biogas reactors fed with cattle manure at either 37C or 55C with and... | place: Denmark: Kongens Lyngby | collected 2014
GTGAACCTCTAAAGAAAGATTTGTTTTTAAGTTAAGTCTTCGCATTTGGCGTTTACCTTTCGTGAATTCCACATTAACACATTGTTTTCATTCAAACGTTGCAATAGTAAAATGGAGTTTAAAAAAAGAAACAATAGTATTGACACTGAAGTCGTAAATCGACCTATGACAAAAAAAAGAAAAGCAATCTTATAGCAAATCTGCAGTGATTCTTGCACCGCTTCATTCCGGCTTTTAACTCCGAAAACATCCCATCTGTAATTTACACTGTTTACAAATTAAGATTGTAAGCGCTTTATTATGAAAATGATAAAACGGCGCTGAACATTTTAGTGGTGATGATATGCTGTAAATGCTTAATATTGTAGCCTTTAAAAAAAGCATTAACTAATCAACAAAATCATGACACACCAGGTCATTTTCATCATCATCTTCCTGATCACCATCGGGCTTTTTGGCTACACTGCTTCCAAGATCATTGCCTATTTCCGTCTCACCCGCCCCTTCCCCATCGGCAACATCCCCAAGCGGATTGGCATCATGCTGAAGGTGGCCATCGGGCAAACCAAAATTTTTAGGTTTCCTTTGGTAGGATTGGCGCACGCGCTGGTGTTCTGGGGCTTTATGATCGTAGCTTTCGGATCGATCGAGATGGTAATCGACGGGCTGTTTGGCATCGAAAAATCATTGGCTTTTCTGGGATGGTTTTACGATTTCATGATGGCCTCGGGCGACATCTTTGCGCTGCTGGTGGGCGTCTCCATCATTGCCTTTCTGGTGCGCCGTCTGGCGATGCACATTCACAGATTCAAAGGCATCGAGATGAAAAAAATTTCTAAGATCGACGCCAACCTGGCTTTGCTTGCCATTTTGTTTCTGATGGTTTCGTTGCTCGGCATGAACACCTATTACCTGGTGCTGCATCCCAACAATGCCGAAGGTGTATATCCTGTAAGCCGCCTGTTGATGGGCTGGTTTATGGATGTTCATCACACGGATTTTGCTACAACTAACTTTTGGTTTCATTTCTTCTGGTGGTCACACATCATCACCATTTTCATCTTTGCCAACGCGCTACCCTATTCCAAGCACTTCCATGTATTCATGTCGATACCCAACGTTTTCCTGAGCCGCCTGCAGCCTTTGGGCATGCTCGACAACATGGAGAACGTAACGCGCGAAATAAAACTCATGCTCGACCCGCAAGCGGCAGCTCCTGCCACCGACGCCGAAGAGACCATGGAACGCTTTGGTGTAAAAGATATCCAGGACATCACCTGGAAAAACTATCTCGACTCGCTCTCCTGCACCGAGTGCGGACGCTGCACCTCCGTTTGTCCGGCCAACATCACCGGCAAGCTGCTTTCGCCGCGCAAGATCATCATGGACACCCGTGCCCGCATGAAAGAAATAGGGCCGCTGCTGGTGCAAAAAGGAAAAGAGTACGACGACGGCCGGGCGCTGGTACGCAGTTACATCACCGAAGAGGAGCTGTGGGCATGTACCACCTGCAATGCCTGCGCGCAAGAGTGCCCCATCAACATCAACCATCCTACACTAATCGTCGACATGCGCCGCTATCTTTTTATGGAAGAATCGGCTGCTCCCGGCGAGCTTAACAGCATGTTTACCAATATCGAAAACAACGGTGCACCGTGGCAATACCCGCCCGAAGACCGCCTGAAATGGGCAACGGAAGTAAATCTGGAAGTCCCGCTCATGGCAGAGCTGCAAGCCAGCGGTCGCAAACCGGAATATCTGGTGTGGATAGGCTCCTCGGGCGCTTTTGATGACAGGTATAAAAAAGTAAGCCGCGAGTTTGTCAAAATCCTCAACCACCTGGGCATCGACTATGGCGTGCTGGGCATAGAAGAAACCGACACTGCCGACTCGGCTCGTCGTGCCGGCAACGAAATGCTCTACCAGATGCAGACACTTCAGATCATCGAAACTTTTAAAATGTACGAGGTTGAAAAGATTATCACTTGCTGTCCGCACGACTACAACACTTTCAAAAACGAGTATCCCGACTTTGGCGGCAACTACCAGGTGTGGCACCATTCGCAGTTTTTGCAGAAACTGATAGCAGAAGGCAAGCTAAAACCCGGCAGCGATAAATTTGCCGGAAAACGCATTACCTTCCACGACCCGTGTTATCTGGGGCGTGGCAACGGCGAATACGAAGCGCCCCGCAGTGTGATAGAAGCTGTGGCCGGGCAGCCTGTCGAAATGAAACGCAACCGCAGCTTTGCGCTTTGCTGTGGCGCTGGCGGCGGACAAATGTTTAAGGAAGCCGAAAAAGGCAACAAAGAGGTCTTTATCGAACGCATCGAAGATGTCATCGAAATTCAGGCCGACATCGTGGCAACAGCATGCCCGTTCTGCATGGTGATGATGACCGACGGCATCAAATACAAAAACAAAGAAGAATCCATGCAAAACCTCGACATCGCAGAGATGGTGAGCCAAAGCCTGGGATTGTAAATAACCGATTTACGAATTACGATTTTTGATTTACGATTTAAGAAATTAATTTAAAAAAATAAACCAACAGACGAAAGATGAAAGAAGCAATAGCAATTCTCGCCGGCGGCGGCCCGGCACCAGGTATCAACACCGTTATCAGCACCATCGCCAAAGTATTCCTGCGGAGCGGCTACCGTGTCATCGGGCTGCACGAAGGCTATAAAAGCCTTTTTGCCGACAATCCCATCATGGAAGACATCGACTTCGAACAAGCCGACCAAATACACAAGATGGGAGGATCGGCATTGCAGATGAGCCGCCACAAACCCAAAGACAGTGAGTTCAAAACCGACTTTTTTGTCAACAACAACATCAAGCTTCTGGTAACCATCGGCGGCGACGATACTGCCTCCACGGCCACCCGTATCTACAATTACCTGGCTGCTAACAACATCATCATTCAGAATATCCATGTTCCCAAAACCATCGACAACGACCTGCCGTTGCCCGAAGGCTCGCCAACTTTTGGCTACGAATCGGCTAAGCAGGAGGGCGTGCGCATGGCACAAACGGTGTACGAAGACGCACGCACCAGCGGCAACTGGTTTATCGTGGCCGCCATGGGACGCGAGGCGGGGCATCTGGCTTTCGGCATCGGCGCGGCCTGCCATTATCCCATGATTATCATCCCGGAGATGTTCAACAAAACAGACCTCACCATCCGCAAAATCATAAGACTTATCATCTCGTCGATGGTCAAGCGCAAAATCCTGGGCATCTCCTACGGCGCAGTGATGATCAGCGAAGGCGTTTTTCATTTTATGTCCGATGCCGAAATCGACAGCACCGGCATCAGCTTCACCTACGACGAATACGGCCATCCTGAGCTGGGCAACGTAAGCAAAGCCCACATCTTCAACGTACTGACACAGCGCGAGCTAAAGCGCCTCGGATTAAAAATAAAAAGCCGGCCCGTCGAAATCGGCTATGAGCTGCGCTGCGTGCCGCCGGGAGGGTTCGATTTGGTATTATGCGCGATGCTGGGCATGGGCGTCAAAAAACTCTTCGACCAGGGCGTCACCGGCTGCATGGTGACCGCCGATGCCAAAGGCGACATCGCACCGCTCTACCTCAAAGATGTGCAAGACGAGCATGGCAAAGTGCGCCCGCGCCTGGTCAACATCAATTCGCAAAAAGCGCAGATGGTCTATAGCTTCAACCATCAGTACATCACCGACGAAGACTACACCCAAGCCTCCGAATTTCTGGAAAACCCGGAGGAATTCGATTTTTATAAAATCCTGAATTGGGATAAGATCAAGATCATCTAAAGCAACTGAATTATTAAAACGCATTTAAAAAATTCCAAAAAAACAAATGACAAGTTCCAAATAAATCTCAAAACCCAAATATCAAATAATTGCTCGTTTGGTTAATTGAGCTATTGGTGATTGAAATTTAATTGATTGTTGTTTTATTGGGATTTAGAATTTAATAATTTGGGCGGCTGACGGGCTTTCGGCTACCTGAAATTTAATTTGCTTTCTCCCCAAACAGCTGCCTTACTTTATCCACAATGGTTTTGGCAAGTTTGTAATTGGATTCGTGGGTCCAGCCGGCGATGTGGGGCGAAAGCACCACCTGGTCGGAACGGATCAGCCAGGTAAAATCCTCCGGAAGACTTTGCTGATCGAGCGCCTCAAAAGATAATTTTTCATATTCGAGCACGTCGAGGGCTGCGCCCAGCACTTTTCCGGCTTTCATCTGCTTTACCAGATCGGCGGTTTTTACGTTTCGTCCGCGGGCAGTATTGATCAGATAAATATTCTTTCGGAACTTTTTCAGGTAATTCGCATCCACCAGAAAAAGCGTTTCCGGCGTCAGCGGCAGGTGCAGACTTACGATGTCGGCTTCATCAAAAATGGTTTGCATGTCGCTTTCGCTAACGAAGTCGTCGGAATAGTTGGATTTGTATTTGTCGTAGGCAATTACATTCGCACCAAAACCTTTGAGCACACGTGCAAAAGCGCCGCCCATATTGCCATAGCCAATAATCGCCACCGTTTTACCTTTGATCTCTGTGCCGCGGTTTTCTTCGCGCAGCCAAACGCCCTGCCGCACTTCCCGATCTGCAATGCGCAGCCGGTTCATCAGCATCAGCAGCATTCCTACTGCATGTTCACCTACCGCATCGCGGTTGCCTTCCGGCGCATTCAGGCAGGCGATATCCATGGATTCGGCGTAAGCCACATCTATATTTTCCATCCCCGCTCCTACCCTGCCGATAAATTTGAGTTGCCGTGCGGCAGTGAGCATCTCTGCATCCAGCTTTATCTTGCCGCGGATGATGATCCCAAAATACTGACCGATGATGCGCAGATAATCGTTGCGCGAGTAGTTTTCAAAATAATCGCACTGGTAGCCCATCCGCGTAAGCTCTTCGGTAAGCACAGGATGCGCTGTATCAATAAAAAGCACTTTTTGTGGTGTCATAGGAAAATGAAATTTTGACGAAAATAAAGCAAAAACGTTGGGAAAATTTGAATTTTGCTTTTTTGGAACTTGCTTTTTGGTTTTTTATTCGTTGCGCTCTGCGTTTTCCATCGCAGCCGAAAGTATGCCGGTGGCTTCTTTGAAAAGGTTTTCGGAAGCGTGCTGTATCATAGCGCCATCGGAGGGAAACTCCTGCTTACGCGATCCGATCAGCCTGGCCGATTCCGGGCTAAGTGCATCCAGATCGCCTTTAAAGCGCGCATAGCGATGGGTAAAATGTGAAGCGCCCTGCACAGGTTTTCGAATCAATATTTTACCATCCGGCACCGACACCAGCAAAACCTCTCCAAAAAGCTGAATCGACTTTTGCTGCTGATAATCGCTAACGTAACAAGCCAACGTTTTAAATTTTGGGATTTCTATTTTTTGCCCGACACTGTCGCGCAGGAAATCGCCTTCCCCATCGAGCTTGTAAGCCAATCCATCCTGCATCTGAACAGATTCGGCGAAAGCCAGCTCACCGGTTTTTTCGGGCGCTATTTTTACATCAGTAATCCTGATTTCGGCATAGAGCCGGTAAGGATCAGGCTTTTTGTTTACAAAATAAATATTGCGTGTGCTGTAAGGGGCAAGATCGTTTTCGGTAATAAACTCCGCCATGCCGGGAGGCAACGGATAGGGATAAGCGAGCAGAATCTGATAATAAAGAGGAGCCGGCGCGGTGCGGTAAAGGCTGTCGAGAAGATAAGCAGTACGCCGATAGCTGCTATCGAGCGCGTTGACAATCTCAAGACTTTGCATCGCATCCATGCGCTTGTCGTGCAACAGATGACGCTCGGCCAAAGTATATTGATAGAGACATGCTTTTTGGCGTGTCTGCAAAAGATAAGCAGTGTAATCAAAGGGCTGAAAGCCTATTTGCTGTCGCACCGATTCGGGCAAAGCAGCAATCTTTTGCTGGCGGGTGTCGAGGCGCTGAATGGCCGTAAAAACAGCAAACCAAATGTCTGGCTCTCCTGAATTAATCAGGCTATTGATGATGGCGCTGTCGGAAGCGTTGGCCTTGTGATAAATGTCGGCAAGCTGCCGGGTGTTGGCTGGCGAGTACCTTTTCTCCATGCGCGCCATCAACACATCAATGGCTTCGTCGTAGCGATGCTGCTCGGCAAGTTGCTGCGGGGAGCTGCATCCTGCAACAATCATTATTAAAAAAATTATTATCGGAAATCGTTGCCAGGCAGGCGATTGAGGGCGTAAAGCGTTTTTCATTATTAAACAATTTTTTCTATTCAACAGATAAATTCTATTTTCGGAATCTTTTTCGTGTAAAGAGCTTAAAAGTTACAATTTTAGTACCAAACAACAAACCACATGTGGACATATCTTGCCCGGCTCATCCTGCGACGACGTTATTGGAATCTCTCCATTATTTTGTTACTCACAGCTTTCATGGCGTATCAGGCGCGGCATGTTACCATGTCGTACGAAATGACGCAAATGCTGCCACCTTCCGACAGCACCAGCATGATCTATGAAGAATTCAAAGATACCTTTGGCCAGGATGGAAGCGTGCTATTTATTGGCGTGCAGGATACCAACCTTTTTGAACTTGACGAATTTAACGCCTGGTACGACCTCACCAACAGCATCCAGGCCATCGAAGGGGTGGAAGGCGTTTTGTCCATCAGCCAATTGTATTATCTGCAAAAAAACGACTCGCTCAGGAAATTCGACTTCCTTCAGGTTTTTAAGCGTAAACCACAATCGCAACAGGAACTCGACAGCTTAATACAGGTGGTAATGTCGTTGCCTTTTTACGACGGGCTGCTCTACAATTCCGAGAATTATTTTACCATGATGGCCGTCACGCTCAACAAGGAGGTGCTCAACACCAAAGAGCGTGTGGACCTGATCTATAAAATACGAGATACCGGCAACGCTTTCGCGGAAAATTGTGGCGTAACGGTTCACTATTCCGGGCTGCCTTTTATCCGCACCATCACCGCCAAAAAAATTGAAAACGAGCTACAACTTTTCATCATCCTCGCGCTGGTGATTGCCAGCATTATTTTATTGATATTTTTCCGCAACTGGAAAATCGTTCTGGCTACCATGCTCATTGTTTTATTTGCCGTAGCCTGGGTACTTGGCGTCTTGGTGCTCTTCGATTACAAAATCACTATTCTCACCGGCATCCTGCCGCCATTGCTCATCGTTATCGTGGTGGAAAACAGCATCTTCCTACTTAATAAATACCACGCCGAAATCATCCGGCACGGCAACAAGATAAAAGCGCTGACGCGGGTTGTAATATTTATCGGCAACGCCAACCTGCTCACCAATATGACCACTGCCGCCGGCTTTGCAGCTTTTATCGTCACCGGCAACGAAGCACTCATCGAGTTTGGAATTGTAGCCTCCATCAGCATCATGGTAGCCTATTTTCTTACCCTGTTTTTGATACCTATATTTTTCAGTTTCCTGAATCCACCCAAAGCCCACGACACAAAGCATCTCGACAAAGGTCTTGTGATAAATCTGGTGAGTGGCGTTGTGGAAATTGTGCAAAATCATCGAACGGCAATTTACGTGATTACCGGCGTGCTGCTGCTCACAAGCTTTTATGGCATTTCGCTGCTTAAAACCACTGGCCGCATCGTCGACGACATTCCGCGCCGCGACTTGCTCTACCGCGACCTGGAATTTTTTGAGCGAAACATTAAAGGCGTGATGCCGCTGGAGATTACTATCGATACACATAAACCCAAAGGTGTGCTGCGGCTGGCTACTATTAACAAAATAGAAGAACTACAGGTAGTGCTGGGAACCTATCCGGAGCTTAGCAAACCACTTTCGGTAGCCGAAGTGGTGAAGTTTGCCAAACAGGCTTTCTATGGCGGCAACCCGGCCATGTACTCGCTTCCCAACAACCAGGAGAAGAATTTCATCATGCGCTATGTGCCGCAGCTCGAAGGAAACAAGCGCAGCATCATCAATACTTTTGTGGACAGCACCATGCAAAAAACACGTATTTCGGTGCAAATGGCCAACATAGGCACCAATGAAATAGAGCGCATCCGCGACGATCTGCGTCCACAAATAGATCAGATATTTCCGCCCGAAGATTATCAGGTAAACCTTACCGGCACCAGCGTGGTGTACCTCAAAGGAACCGATTATCTGGTGAAAAATCTGATGCAGAGCTTGTTGCTGGCCTTGGTAATAATTGCCATCCTGATGGCGATGCTCTTTTCGTCGCCACGGATGGTGCTCATCTCGATGGCGCCGAACCTGTTGCCACAAATTATGACCGCCGCCATGATGGGCTTTTTGGCCATCAGCGTAAAGCCGTCAACCATCCTTATTTTTTCTATCGCTCTGGGTATTTCGGTGGATAACGCCATCCATTTCCTGTCGCGCTACCGGCTGCAACTGCGGCTAAACGAGTGGAACATCCGTATTTCGGTGATCCGTGCTTTGCGCGAAACGGGCTTTAGTATGATCTACTCTTCGGTGGTGCTTTTCTTTGGTTTTATCATCTTTACGCTTTCGAGCTTTGGCGGCACCGAGGCGTTGGGCTATCTCATCGCTTTCACGCTGCTTATTGCTTTACTGTCGAACCTCTTTGTGTTGCCCTCACTGCTGCTCACTCTCGACAAACGCATTACCACACGCCGCTTCTCCGAGCCGTTGCTTGAGATATTTGATGAGGAGCTTGACATAGAACTCGATGATTTGGAAATAGAAAAAGAAACAACGCGTCCATCACTTGATCAGCAGGAATATTAACAGTCAAAATAAAACATACTGATATGAAAGGAATTATCCTCGCCGGCGGTGCCGGTACCAGATTACATCCACTCACACTTGCCATGAGCAAGCAGATGATGCCTATTTATGATAAGCCCATGATCTATTATCCGCTGTCGGTGCTGATGATGTCGGGCATCAACGAGGTGCTCATCATCTCTACGCCACAGGATCTGCCCAATTTTGAGCGGCTGCTTGGCGACGGCTCACAGCTCGGATGCCGCTTTAGCTACAAAGTGCAGAAGATCCCAAACGGATTGGCGCAGGCTTTTGTACTTGGCGCCGATTTTATCGGCAACGACAAAGTAGCGCTCATCCTTGGCGACAACATCTTTTATGGTTCCGGCTTGCAGGCATTGCTGCAAAGCAACAACGACCCTACGGGAGGTACCGTGTTTGCCTATCACGTTTCCGACCCGCAGCGCTATGGTGTGGTGGCTTTCGACGAGCACCAAAAAGCCATCTCCATCGAAGAGAAGCCTGCGCACCCAAAATCGAATTATGCGGTGCCGGGATTGTATTTTTATGATAATTCGGTGGTAGAGGTGGCGCACAACATCAAGCCCAGCGCCCGCGGCGAGTACGAAATCACCGACGTAAACCGCCACTATCTCCAGCGCGGCCTGCTCAAAGTGGGCATCATGAGCCGTGGCATCGCGTGGCTCGACACAGGCACTTTCGAGTCGCTGCTGCAAGCCTCACAGTTTGTCGAAGTGATCGAGCACCGCCAGGGTCTTAAGATCGGCTGCATCGAAGAAGTAGCTTATCGCATGAAGTTTATCGATGCCACCCAGCTCCGCCAAATTGCCCAACCCCTGCTCAAAAGCGGCTACGGCGAGTATTTGATGAATATTATTTAGAAATAAGTATCGTTCTAAAATTAAAGATATGGAGCAATTTGCGAATTTTAAAAACCTGGTGAATGAGGCTTTACAAAAGGCTGACTTCGGTGGCAGGCCCGACCAACTTTACCAGCCCATCCGCTATACCATGGACGGCGAAGGCAAGCGGCTGCGCCCCGTGCTGATGCTTGCAGCGTGCGATTTGTTTGGTGGCGAGCCGGAAAAAATTCTGGAGGCTGCCATCGGCATTGAGCTGTTTCATAATTTTACGTTGCTACACGACGACATCATGGACAACGCCAAAAAACGACGCGGCAAAGATACCGTCCACCGCAAGTGGGACAACAACACGGCCATCCTCTCCGGCGATACCATGTTTGCCCTCGCATACCGCTGGCTGCTAAAAACAAAGCATCCGCAAATTGCTGAGATGCTCGGCACTTTTACGCAAACAGCCATCGAAGTGTGCGAAGGCCAGCATTATGATATGGATTTTGAAAAGTCGCCCGCCGTCACCATTGCCGAATACCTCAACATGATCAGGCTGAAAACGGCGGTACTGCTGGGATGCAGCGTAAAAATTGGCGCGCTGGCTGCCAACGCCTCCCCGCGCGACGTACAGCTCATTTATGATTTTGGTGTAAATATCGGCATCGCTTTCCAACTGCAGGACGACTTGCTCGACACCTTTGGTGATGCCGAAAAAACAGGAAAAGCTCCTGGCGGCGACATCCTTGCCAACAAAAAAACATATCTTTTCCTAAAGTGTCTCGAGACAGCCGACGCTGCCGATCGCCAAAAGTTGCTTGGCTTTTATACCTCAAATACGAATCACAACCCACAACAAAAGATCGACGAGGTGAGAGGGCTGATGCAAAAATATGATACCGAAGCACTTGCACAGCAGGAAATGGAGCAATATTATGCAACATCGCTCCACTTGCTTAATCTGCTGTACGCGCCCCGCGAAAAAATAGAAGCGATGCTGGCTTACGCCCAATGGCTCTACCGACGCGATCATTAGTTTCGACAAGCTCAACACCGATTAATTTCAATTATCTAAAAATTATCTGCCGCTTCTCCTCGTCGATGGTGAAGGTGCCGAACTCGGTAAGGGTGATTTCTCCCAGGGTCATTTGTGAGGAGAGCTGATGATCGACCTGAATTTCTACGTTGTGGATGGTCATGCCCGCCAGGCGCAGTGTTTCCACACGAAAGATAGCACGATGAGCGATGGTACCATCACCGAGAATCTCTTCGGGGTTGCCCTGAAAATCGTTTTTGGTAATAGCTCCCTCTTTGAGCAGCCGCAACGCACTTCCCAGCGAGATGGCCGGGCGGATGGCACGCCGGTCGTAAACAAAGCTCAGTGTAAATCCATTCACGATAGCATTACCCTGTATCAGACCTTTGGGCGTAAGGGTATAGTCGAGGATTTTTTCTTCCGGATTCACCACCACCTCGATAGCTCTGGCGATGGTATCTGTTTTTATTTTTGGCTTGGGCACAAAATCTTTGCTGATAATCGAAAACTCGGTACGCCGGTTCATCTGGTGAGCTGCTTCGCGTGCTTCGTTGCTGGGCAGTGAGTCGACGAAGGATTCGGTAAGTCGCGCGCCGGCAGCAAAAGTATAGCCACCGCGCGTTGTCTCTTTCTTTAACACAAATGGCACACGTTCGCCGTAACCTTTGGCCACCATCCGGTCGGGGTCGATACCGCGCAGGATGAGATATTCCACCACCGACTCGGCGCGCTTCTGCGAGAGGATGTCGTTGCGTTCGTCGCTGTCGCGGCTGTCGGTATGAGCAGCTATTTCCACCACAATAGTCTCGTTGGCATCGAGGGTGCGGATAAGCCCCTGCAACGAATCCTGAAACTGTGGCTTGAGTTCCCACTTGGCCAGATCGTACAAAATCTCAGGCAGCACCACCGGCTCTTTAGGTATGGGTGTAAGATTGAAGTTCATCACAAAATCGCGGCTGGCTTCCAGCCCCACAGTAGTCTCCATAGCTTTGTCGTTGAAATAATCGGGCCTTGCCACAAGTATTTCAAAAGTAGTATTGGCTTTTATCTGCTCATCTTTAAACTCATAATATCCCACCGAGTTGGTGGTGGTAGTTACGTTGGTTCCGTCAGAGGTCACCAGGTTGACATCGGCTTTTTCGATGGGCTGCAGTGTGTTGTTGTCGACTACTTTTCCGGAAACGGCATAGATGAGCGGTGGGTTGATAAAATACCAGATGTCGTCGCCACCACGGCCACCACGCCGGTTGGAGGAGAAATACCCTTCGTCTTTTCCGTCGGGGTGCCAGGTGATGCCGAAGTCGTCGTATTGTGTATTTATGGGTGGGCGCAGGTTGACGGGGTCGCCCCAGGTGCCGTCTTCGTTGCGTACACTTTTGAACAGATCGAGGCCGCCCATGCCCGGCAGTCCGTTAGAAGCGAAATATAACACTGTATCGCCGCGCATTACCGGAAATACCTCGTCGCCTTTGGTGTTGATGTTAGCACCTAAATTACGGGGTGTCGAAAATCCACCTCCACCTTTTGATTCAGCAATCCACAAATCTTTTCCGCCGGCACCACCGGTTTTGGGTGACGAGAAAATCAGGAATTTCTCGTCGGGGCTTATGGCCGGGTGGCCAAACACAGAGGTGCTATCGCCGCCCAGCTCTACTTTTTCGGGTTCACCAAAACCGCGTCCTTGTTTGCGTGCTACATAAATCTGACAGCCGTTGACGGTAAGATTGTCCTTATCGCAGCGGGTAAAATACATTTTGCTAAAGTTGCCATTGAAGGAGGGCTGTCCTTCGTTGGCTTCGGTGTTAACAGTCTCGCTTTCGTCGGCCAGAACCGGCGTGCTCCAGTCGCCCTTTTGATCCTGGCGCGTATAGAAAAGATCGGTAAAATTCATGCCGGTCCACTCGTCGGTATTTTTGCCGGTGCTGCCATCGCGCGAAGAGGTGAAGATGATGGCGTTGGCATTGGCTTCGCTGTAGGCGGGCGAAAAGTCATCTTCGCGAGAGTTGAAACGTTTCAGTTTTTCTATCTGATAATTCCCGGGGTTTTCGAGCCACTCCTGTGCCAGGGTACAGGAAGTTATTCCGGCTTTACCACGCCGGTCTTCGGGCACCCGCTCGGCAAATTTCTCATACATCTCCAGGGCCTCATCGTATTTGCCATCGGCACGCATGGCATCAGCCAGACGCAGCAGCACCAAAGGCTCGGAACGGTCGTAGTTGGCACGCTCCAGCCGTTTATAATAAGCCTCTGCACGTTTCGTCTGGTTGGTGAGGCGGTAGCTCTCGGCCAGCTGGTAGGTGATACGGTTTTTCTCTGATTTGTTTCCTTTTACGCGCGAATAGGCTTTTTTGTACTTGGGGATGGCCAGCGAATAGCGCATATTGATAAAATCCTCGTCGGCAGCCTGCGCCCGGCGATTTTGGCCATGAGCCGTAATTGCTGCAAACAGGAGAAGAATTATTAAAACTCCCGGAAAAGTTCTTGAAATGTTTGTACTCATTATTTTTCGGTATCGGCAACAAACAGTTGTTTGCATTTATTAGTCAGAAGAATTGGTTTTTTAACGGTTTATCAAATTACTTTAGTATCAGTGCGGCAAGCAACGCAGCCATTACAACTGCGGGGGCCTTGGTTTTTGCCTTAAATCAGGTTCCTGTTTTTCCGAATCATCATCGGGCTTATCGGCTGGCGATGTTCCGGTGGCTGTGGCATCGTTGAAGTTGATGCTCTTTTTCAGATTATCCGCTTCGCGCCGGATGTCGCCGGTTTCGCGCGTTATCTCATCGCGAATCTCGCTGGTGGCTTTCTTCACCTCATTGAGGCCTTTGCCCATCCACCGGGCGATCTCAGGAATTTTGTCAGGCCCAAAGAAGAGAAACACCACCAAAAGAATGATGAGGATTTCGCCGCCACTGATATTAAAAAAAGCTGTTACCATGCAGACTAATTGAAAAAAGTGTTTTAAATTTAAAAAAAACAGACCCAATTATTTTCTTAATGTAAACGAGCAAAAGTAAGAAAGTAACAGCAATGACCTAAAAAAAATCCGCGTTGCAGTGTGCAACAGCCGACGATTAATAAATGCTGATCTGGCCGAACTGCTAAGAAGCCATGGGCTGCTTTAGAATCATTTTTTGTTGCGGTTTTTTTTCGATTTAAAAAGTCAGCAACCTTTATTCTCCTTTTCAGGAAAAAAAGCGGCAAGAAGGAATTGCCCATAGGCCTTTGTCAATTTTCACAATTTTATTGCCCCGATAAATAACAAGCCCTCCCAGCCATCCACTTTCGGGCACAGCCGCCAGGCGCTTTAGATTTGTAAAGTCAGATGCTGCTATGGTGTCGCGATTTTTCACCTCCAGGCCAATA